>WNFE01003553.1_pt1 | contig 11567 bp, 11 predicted proteins | sample 5400451 | NCBI WGS metagenome assembly WNFE01 (sample SAMN13153344, study PRJNA577476) | soil metagenome | isolation source: 200 cm saprolite under Douglas fir tree site 2 hole 2 | place: USA:California | collected 2015-04-18
CCGCCACCACCGCCTCCCCGGCATCCGGCGTGAGTACGCCGCAGAGCAGCCGGATCAACGTCGTTTTTCCCGCCCCATCAGGACCGACCAGGGCGAAGACTTCTCCGTGGCGGACCTCGAGGTCCAACTTGTTCACGGCAGCTAGAGTCCCGAAGCGCCTGGTCAACCCCGCGCAGCGGATCGCGAGGCGGTCTGAGGCTCTATTGGCAGAGACGCCGACGCTACGCTCCATCAGGGGGTGACCGCGGGCACGACGAGAATCACTGCGTCGGCGGGCAGACCGGGCTTCAGGACGCCATCGGGGTTGGGGAGCGCGACTTTCACGCCGAAGATGAGTTTGACCCGCTCTTCCTTGGTCTGGACGTTTCGCGGGGTAAACTCGGCACTGCTGTTGATCTGGTCTACCGTGCCTCGGAACGTTCGACCAGAAAACCCATCGACCCGCACGTCAACGGGTTGCCCCAACTTCACGCGGGCCAAGTCACTTTCGGACACGAACACGCGCAAATAGACTTGGCTGAGATCGGCCACCGTCACCACCGGCGCGCCGACCCCCACGAGGTCCCCGACCTCCGCGTTCTTCGCAACAACCACACCGGCCATGGGGGCTTTAAGAATCGTATAGCTCCGTAGGATCTCGGCCTGTTGCAACAGCGCCTGCGCTTGGGCCAGCTGGGCCCGCGACGCGACCGCATCCTGTTGGCGAATCCCGACTGTCTGGCGGTTGGCCTCCGCGACCGCCAGCGCAGCTCGCGCTTGCGCCACCCCGGCCCCAGCCGCTCCTAATTGGATCTGGGCCGCATCCCGCTGCGCCCGGGCCGCATCCCGCTGCGCCCGCAAGGCCTTGGCGGCGGAACGCGCGGTATCGATCTGTTCTGCCGACACAGCGCCCTCGCGGTAGAGAGCCTCCAACCGCGCTAAATCAGATTCTGCTCGGGCCAAATTGGTCTCGATGGCTTGGAGGTTTGCCTCCGCGGCTGCCAGGTTTGCTTTATTCGCCTCCAGCACGGCGAGCGCGGATTCGATCTGGGCGCGGGCCTGCACGAGCTGGGCGTCCACCGAGGCCCGGGCCAAGGTCACGGATGCATCGGCCTGTGCCGGACGCGTCCGGGCCGCGTCCACCGCTGCTTGAGCCTGCCGCGCTTGTGCGTCGACCTCTGCGGCATCCAGCTCCGCCACCACCTGCCCGGCCTCGACGTGTTGACCTTCTTGAACGGAAATCTTGATGACCCGCCCGGCAATCTTCGGGGCCACGCCAACCTGCGTCGCCTCGATCGTCCCGGACGCCTGGATGGATCCCGTGAGGTTATTGTTGCGCGGCCAAAGGATCCAGACACCCATACCGATCGCCACAACCGCGATCGGGATGATTAGGCGGCGCCGCGCTTTCATCGCATTCACCTCTCAGACAGCCCGTGGGCGGGCGAAACATCTCGGGGACGGTTCCGGAACTCCGCGTCTGTTGGCGTCAGGCATCTCAAGTTTGCCATCAGAGAAACTGACGTGATCATTGGACAGCTTCCCCCACGGCGCGCTCTAGCGCCGCGCGTGCCACACTGTAGTTGAACTCGGCTTGGGCTTTCGCGACTTCCGCCTGGGAGGAGGCCGTCTGAGCGCTGACGACTTCCAAATTCGTTCCCACCCCTGCCGCGAACCGAACGTTGGCCAAGCGCAGCGCTTCCGCCGCCTGCGCGACTAGCGCCCCCGCACCCACGAGCTCCTCACGTGCCGACTGGAGGTTCAGGTAGGCTTGGCGCACATCCAGTTCGACGGTTTGCCGCTGCTGCGCCTCAAGGACCTTCAACTGTTCTAAGCGCTGTCGCGATTCGGTGACGCGCTCTCGCGTTAATCCCCCGTCGGCCACGCTAAGTGTCGCGGCCAGCGTGACGCTCCACCTCGAGGAGAGGTCCGTGCCGGGACCAAAAGGGCCAGAATTCCCGTAGTCATACATTCCAGACAGTCCAAAGTTCAGACGCCCCCCGCTTTCGGCCACCTCGATGGCCGCCTGAGCTGTAGCCTGCCGGGCGCGCACTTCTAGAACTTCCGAACGAACCTCCAGCGCGCGGGCGAGGAGGCGGTCAATCGACGTCGCCACCGAGGTCATCGCGAACGGATCGGGCAGCATGAGCGGTGTCTCAAGAGGCAGGTTCAAGAACGCGTTGAGTCCCTGCATGGCTTGCGCGACAGCGTTGCGCGCCCGGACCTGCGTCTGCTGGGCAGTCGCCACGGAGACTTCCGCCTGCACCTGGTCAAAGCGCGGAGACACGCCGGTAGCGACGCGGGCTTTGGCCACGCGGAGAATCTCGTTGGCCTGTGTCGTGCTATGTTCGGCCGCCCGCAAGCCGGCCTGCGCGAGTAATAAGGAGAAGTACGCCTGCCGTACGCCGAAAACGATCTGCTGCTTGACACGCTCGAATGTGGCCTCCGCACCTCGGAGGTTTGCTTGAGCCATCGCGACTTGTGCCTCGATGCGCCCCCCCGAATACAAGGGGTATTGGAGGACCACACGCGCGTCGTAGACGTTTGATGAAGGAGCGGGGATGATGAGGTACCCCACAGGGGGACCACTCCCTCCCGGCGACGACGACACAGGGATCGTCGTCACGACTCCATCCTGCGTCCGTGTGTAGCTCCCCTGGACAGACGCTTGGAGTGCTGTTCCCGCTCGCGCCTGGGCGAGCTGCGCCCGGGCCACCAGGACCTCAAAGGCCGCGACGCGCAACTGTTGGTTTTGCTGCAGGGCCAGTGTTAACGCCTGCGTTTGCGTGATCGCCGTGGGCTGCGCCTGGGCCGAGGCCGGCGCGGCAAACGAAACCAACAGAACCACAAGAAGCACCATCCCCAGCACCGATCGCCAGTTTCTCACGTGAGTCTGTGCCTCCCTTGAGCCCGGAGAGCGGCCGGTCGTCGGGCCGCGCGTGGTTCCGCCGCGGACCCATAGAGAAACAGCCGGACTACCTCCGAGACGATCACATCGTAGTCGTAGGGAACCACCCGCCGCCCCACTAGCACTTCTTGGATCATAAGAAAGATAAATAGCATCCCCGGAAATGCCAGGGCGACAATCGCTGGGTTGAGATCTTTGCGGAGGTAGCCGGCACGGACACCGTCGCGCAGCATGCGCTCCAGCCGGGAGGCGGCATGGAGCTGCACTAGTTGCAGATAGGCGGCGCGCCCGGACGGGCTGAGGTGCGGGAGGGCCGAAAAGAAGACTCTAAACAATCGCGCGTGTGTGCGTACGCGTTCGACGGAAGCCGTCCCGAGCTGGAGCAGAGACGCTTCCATCTCCCCCGCGGACGCCGGGGACGGGAGGCGGTCGAGCAACTGCGCGAGCACGGGTTGCGCCAGCTGGCGGGGGATCTGGTCGAGTAGTTCGTCTTTGCTCCGGAAGTAGTTGTAGATGCTACCTTCAGCCAGGCCGGCCGCCTTGGCAATGTCCGCGATCGTCGCCCGGTCGAAGCCCTTCCGGGCAAAGATCACCGCGGCAGCGGCGAGGATCTGTGACCGGCGAGTGCTCTCCAGGCGAACTTTAGCATCAGGACTGATGCGCGGCATCGGCGTTCCTTGCTCTACAATGAATGAGTGCTCACTCATTATAGACAGGGGGCGTGCCTTTGTCTACGGGCAGGACGGGAGCATTGCCACACAGACGTCGCCCCCCCCGCGTTTTCCATTCGGAGGACAGTCCCAGATCTCAGCGCCCTATCTGGATAGACCCTTCAATACGGATGCCGGGGAGGCCGTCGGCAACGCCTGGGGGACACCTGGCGTAATATCCCTCCGCTGATCATAGCCAGCGGCTGGGAGAGACGAGAATCTCTCCGCGATCGTTGACGCCTCCAAACTCGATGAGGGACACATAGCGGTCGATCATCTTCTGGCGCGGTGCGGTGGTTTCGATGAAGACCCCAATACCGATGACCTCAGCGCGAAATTCGCGCATCAGGTCGTGCACCCCCCGGGCCGTGCCACCCGCCCGGAGGAAGTCATCGATGAACAAGACCTTGGATCCGGGCATGACGGCGCGCAGAGGGAGCGTCATCGATTGCACGGTCTTCGAGGAACCCGACACGTAGTTGACACTCACGGCCGGCCCCTCGGTGACATGCGCGCCGCGGCGAATTGTGACCAGCGGGACGTCGAACGCGCGCGCCGTCATGAGGGCCAACGGGATTCCCTTCACCTCCACAGTCAGAACCACGTCTGGCCGATTCTCCCCAAACAGGCCGGCCAGAGCTTCGCCGAGGGCCGTCGCATAGCGGGGCGTGGAGCTAAGGTCGCTGGTGTAGAGAAACCCTCCAGGCAGCAGGCGGGTGGGATCGCGTAGCCGTTGGCAGAGTTCCTCCACAAGGCTCCGCATGCGTTCCTTCCCGGGGATGGGCAAGTATCGCACGCCCCCCGCTGCCCCGGCCAAGGTCTCTACCTTGCCCAGGTGAAATCGGTCAAACGCTTGGCGCACGAAGCTCAGGTCTTCGCTCACTGTGGACTTTGCTGCGCGGAGGAGTTCGACGAACGTCCCCAACGAGAACAGCCGGTACGGGGCGTTCAGCAGGTGATAGACCATCACCACCATCCGCTCGCCGCGGCGGAGGCGGCCGGTCTGCGCTCGCTCGGGCATCAGGCCTGACGGCCGGGCAGCCACGGCGCGTGGCGGCTTGAGGCCGACCTCACTGTTCCAGGGCGTGGCGAATCAATTCCAGGTTGTCCGGTTTGCCCACGTCGACATCGAGCGCGACCTCTGGTCGCGGAATGATCACCGGCTGCACACTAATTCCGACGACCTCAGTCACCCGCGCCACGAGATCAGCAATGCTGAGCTGGTGGGAGATCATCTTCATGACGGTTGCCCAGCCGAACAACTGCGCCATGAGCCACGGCTTCTTGCGGGCGGCGATCACACGCTCCACAAACGGCCGCACGCGATCCACGACCTGGGGATTGAACAGCATGAGGTTCCCGCCGCAGAACGTCCCATCCGTCAGAGTCACGTAAGTCTTCTGCGCGGTAGGAAACTGCTGATCCATCGCAGCTTTGGGGACAACGGCATAGTGGAAATCGGAGGGCTGTCGGGCGCAGGCCGCCAGAAACTCGTCCACGACCTCGCCGCTCAGCAGCGGCACGTCGGATGCGGCGACCAGAACCGATCCACTACTCCCGAGTGCTCGCGTCGCCTGCACCACGTTGTCCATGATCTCGCCGGCCTCAGCGACTACGAGCAGTCCGCTTGGCAGCACCGTCTGCAGGGCGGCCGGCCCCACGACCGCGATCCGCCCGATCCCTCGGGCCCGCTGCAGTGCGGCCACGACGTACGTCACGAGGGGGTGGCCCGCTACCACCACAAACGCTTTGTTGGGGACGCCAGGAGGCAGCCCCGGCTCGGGGCCGCCTCCCGCCAGTACGATGGCATCAACCACGCCGGGAGAAGTACTTACAGCCGATGGCAGCGCAACGCTGCCGGGGTGGAGAAAGCGTGTGTCACGGCGCCTGCGGCTGCGCTATGTCAGCGCCACGCCGCCACGATCGCGCCCATGACGACCAGGGAGACAAGCTGGTATCCGTTATTGAGGATGTAGAGATTCACCGACCGTTTTTCGTAGAGCACGCTGGCCAATGTGACCGTGGCAATGAACCCCAGCCAGACCATGGCTCCGAGCGCGATCCCGGCACCCAGGGATTGGGCCGCCACCATGGTTGCGAATTTGCGGAGCACCCCCGCCGTGACCAGGGAGCCAATGAAGCTCCAAACGAGGGTGGTCGTTCCCATCCCGCCGCCACTCATGGATTGCTGATTCACACCCATCAGCGACCTCCATGTCTTGCCGAAGAGAGGACCATACCAGAGGAATCCGAGGAAAAATTGCACAAGTGCGGCTACAATCACAACAAGATAACTCAAGCGACGTCACCCCCTCTTGGATTTCCTGCCCGCCTGGCCTGGGCGCATGACGATGCTCTACAAGACGGACAGGATTCAGTTCACTTCCACCGGACGAGTCCCGGGACCCCTTAGCGCATCTCTGCAAACGTGCGCGTTACGTACACATCCACCTCGGGAAGAGCCTGCAGATCCGCGGCGACTTTGAGCGCAGCCGCTTCATTGGCCATGAGCCCGAAAACCGTGGGGCCTGTCCCGCTCATCCCCGCGCCATAGCATTCTCCTCGCAGGAGACGCGCCTTCAGGTCGGCCACGCCCGGGTGCACGGAAAAGATCAGAGGCTCAAACACATTAGCGAGCAGCCGGCCGACCTCGCGGACGTCCTCCCGCTTGATCGCCGTGCCCATCGCGCCGGAGTCCGGGCGGGAAGTGACCACGGTCGGGTTGAACTCACGGTAGGCCCACTCGGTCGACACGGCCACGCGGGGCCGCGCCAGGACCATCCATGTCGTCGGCAATGGCGGTAGGAGGGTCAGCCGCTCTCCCCGCCCGCGGGCAATCGCCGCTCCGCCTTCCAGGAAAAAGGGGACATCTGAGCCCAATTTCCCGGCGAGCGCAATCAGATCCCGCCCATCCACGCGGAGTTTCCACATCTGGGCCAGCCCGAGCAACGTGACGGCCGCATCCGAGCTGCCGCCGCCTAAACCTGCGGCCACGGGGACGCCTTTGGTGAGCTCAATCTGAACATTGCGCTCCACCCCGAAAGTTTCTCGCAGGAGCGCGGCGGCGCGGGCCACGAGGTTGCGATGATCGCTCGGGACCTCGTCATCATGCGCGACGACCTCCACGCCCGCGCCGGCCTCGCGCAGCGTGAGTGAATCATGCAGCGCGATGGTGTGCATCACGGATTCAATTTCGTGATAGCCGTCGGGGCGGTCCCCCAGGACATTCAGGGTCAAATTCACTTTCGCGTAGGCGTGGAGACGAAGCTCCTTCACCGGCTTCCCTCCCTCCACCGGCTTGCCCACCTCTACAGGCATGGCGGGTGCACCTCCGCAGGGCGATCTAGTGGTGAGGACGTGGTCGCGGGACTAGCGATGAGGGCTACGACTGTCGACGTCACGTGGGATCCGTAGCTATGGTTAGGTACGCGCCGACCAAACTCCTTGCGCGACATCACATCTGTCGTGGGGATCCCCACGTTGCCCCATGTCTTGACGAAGCGTATGATGGGTACCGTTTCGGTAGCCGGGGGGAGTCATCCCCCTAGACCCAAAGACATGAGCCTGCAACGCGAAACCCCAACAGCCGGCCCTGAACGGCCTGGGGCGACTCGGCGGCGAACGATGCCGCGCATTTGGGACGTCCCCCCGCGCTGGCCGTGGATTGCCTGTCCGATGCTCTTGGTCGGCGCGGCCATCGGGGTCGCTGTATACTTCACCACGCACGGCAAAGCGTTTACGAGCACGACCAGCGCGCTCACTCCCCCCGCCGCGATGCGTCCGTTTGCCTGGCCGTTGCGCCTGCTGCGGCGCGTCAACGTTCTCGTCATCGGTATCGACTCCACGATCGACGAACACCGCCGGGTCTTGCCCTATTCTCGGTCGGACACGTTGATGTTGGTCAGCTTTGACCCCCGACAGAGGCGCATTAACGCGGTGTCCATCCCACGCGACTCATACGCGCAGATCCCCGGAGCATCGGCCCAAAAGATCAACGCCGCGTATGCGATCGGCGGGCCTCGCCTCACAATCCACACCGTCGAGAACCTGCTGGGCGTGCCGGTGCCTTACTACGTGAAACTGGGCGCCGCCTCGTTTTCCCGCATCGTGGATGCCTTGGGTGGGATCGAGATCGACGTCGAGAAGGATCTGCTGTATACCGACACCTGGGCGGATTTACACATCAACCTCAAGAAGGGCCGCCAAGTATTGTCGGGTGATCAGATTGGACAATACATCCGGTACCGCATTGATAGCGAGGGGGATCTCGGCCGGGTACAGCGCCAGCAAAAGGTGTTGCGGGCTATCCTCCGGAAACTGAAGTCTCCCGCCACTGTGCTGTCGGCCCCGCGCCTGGTGCAAGCGTTCAGGAAGAACACACAAACAAACCTCAGCGCTGGAGACCTTCTCACGCTGGCCCTGTTCGTCATGCGGCGGAGTGCGGACGAGGTCCACACCGCCACGCTGCCTGGGGAAGCTGGGCCGGTCTATGTCGCCTTGGATGAGGCCCAGATGCAGCGGATGGTCGCCGACCTGTTTGTGGGCATGGATGTCCGGACGCTCTCGTCCGCCGGGGTGGAAGTCCTCAACGGCAGCGGGGTCCCGGGACTCGCCCGGCTCACCGCCACTCGGCTGGAACGGCTAGGATTCCGCATCGTGCGGATCGATACGGCCCCGCAGCCCGCCAAGGCAACCACGGTCATCAGCCACCGCGGGCGCCCTGAGGTGGCACGGGCCCTGGCTGACCTGTTGGGGCAGAGGGTCACGTACGCGCCGGGTCGCGGTGCCGATATCACCGTCGTCGTGGCGCCGGACCTGAGACCGTTCTACTCAGTGAAGGTGTCAGGACTGGTGACACCTCAGGCAGTGCCCGTCGTCGGCGCCTACTGAGCAGGCGACGCTGCTTCGATCACGAGGCCTTGACCACTGACGGCAGGTGCTTGCGCACGAGGCGGGCCAGCCGGCGGATTCCCTCTTCGATATCGGCTTCTGACGGGAACGAGAAGTTGAGCCGCATGGTGGTTCGGCCACTGCCGTCGGCGTGGAAACCCACACCCGGAACATAGGCCACACGCTCTTCCTCCACGGCTGCAGGCAAGAGCGTTTCGGTATCCATCCCTTGGGGGAGCCTCACCCATAAAAACAGCCCGCCCTGAGGACGCGACCACGTGACGCCCTCAGGCATCTCGCGCGCCAACGCGCCCAGGATGACATCCCGCTTGCGGCGGTACAGCTCCACGATCTGGGGAATCCGACTGTAGATATGTCCACTCGCGCAGAAGTCTGCGGCAATGGCCTGCGTGAGAGCCGGGCAGCAAAGATCCATCGCCTGCTTCGCGATTACACACTGGCGCACGATCTCATCAGAGGCCGCCAACCAAGCGATGCGCAGGCCCGGGCAGAGGGTCTTACTGAATGTGGACAGGTAGATCACGCGGCCGTCGCGATCCAACGCCGCCAACGGAGGGGGGGCGGTCCCCTCAAACCGGAGTTCCCGATAGGGGTTGTCCTCGACGACCAGGACCTGGTACTCCCGTGCGAGATCGAGCACCCGCCGCCGGCGCTCGCGGGACATCGTCAGACCCGATGGATTCTGAAAATCGGGGACGACGTAGATGAACTTCGGACGTCTCCCCTTGCGCGCCAGATCCGCTAACGTCTGCTCCAGCACGTCGGTCCGCATACCGTCCTCATCGAGCTGGACGCCGATCATCTCGGCGCGATAGCCGCGGAAGACCTGCAGCGCAGCCATGTACGAGGGCAGTTCGACAACGACCACGTCGCCAGGATCGAGGAAGACACGCCCGACGAGATCCAGCCCCTGCTGGGAGCCCAAAGTGATGAGCACCCGCTCGGGAGGGACTTTAATGCCGTCCTTGGCCATCCACTGCGCTAGCGCATCCCGAAGGCGCGCGTCCCCCTCGGTGGGGCCGTATTGCAGAACCAAGTGGGCCTCCTGGTCCAGCAATCGTGTGGTGATGGCCTTGATTTCGTCGACAGGAAAGGTTGCCGGATCGGGAAGGCCCCCGGCAAACGAGATGATCCCGGCACGCCGAGTGAGTTTGAGCATCTCTCGGATGAGAGAACGCGTCATCACCCGGGCGTTAGCTGAATAGGGAGGCTGCCACGCGTCAGTCATGGTTCGTACGCGACTCCTTCCGCGGCCCTGCATTCCTCTGGCCTGACAGCATTGGAGCCACCGCATCTGTGAGGGCGGCGAATTCTGCCAGGTCAAGCGTCTCCCCGCGCCGCATCAACGCGATCCCCGCGCGCTGGCACGCCTCCGCCACGGACGCGGCCGGCATCGGCATCCCGCTAGCAAGGGCGTTGCGGATCGTCTTCCGACGCTGACTGAAAGCCGCGCGCACGACCCGGAAGAACAGAGTTTCGTCGTGGACCACACACGCTGGCTGCACCCGCACATCCAACCGCACCACCGCTGACTCCACATCTGGAGTAGGGAAAAACGCTGACGCGGGCAGGTACTCCACCACCGACACGTCGGCACGATACTGCACGGCGATCGACAGAATCCCGTAATCGGACGTCGCGGGGCGCGCGGCCATCCGTGAGGCCACCTCGCGCTGAACGGTCACCACGAGCCGTCGGAGCCCCAGCGGTTGCTCCAGCAACGCGACGACCAGAGCCGAGGCGAGGTTGTAGGGCAGGTTGGCCACGACTTTCCGAGGACTGTCGTCCCCCGCAAACAGCACCGCGCGATCGAGTGTCATGATGTCGGCACAAATGACCTGCACGTTCCCCCACGGGGCTACCGCCGACCGCAAGGACGGCACCAGGGTCTGGTCCACCTCAACGGCAACCACCCGCCGCACGCGTGGGGCCAGCGCGGCGGTCAGCGTTCCCAATCCGGCGCCCACTTCCAACACGCTGTCCTGCATCGAGAGGTCTGCAGCGGACAGAATCTGCCCCAAAGCGTGCGCATCAACGAGGAAGTGTTGCCCCCAGCGTTTACGCGGGCGGACGCCTAACGTCCTAAGAACGCGGGCGGTGCCAGTCGGCGTGGCAAGACCGTCAACTCCGTCAGATGTCATCACTATCATCCTACCAGGATACGGCGCGACGGTCCCACCTAGGACCCCGGCTCCGCGTTCGAGTGAACTAATTGGGCGTGAGGAGATAAACTCTGACACGCTGAACCCCATACTGCAGCGCCGCGTTCTTGGTGGCGAACCCCAGGTCAATCCGTCGCCCCTTGATCGCCCCGCCGATATCACCGGCAACCGCGTGGCCGTACCCCTCGATGTACACGCGGCTGCCAAGCGGGATCACGACCGGATCCACAGCCACCACGCCGGGGCCCGCCCTCATCCCAGTTGCGGTAATCTCCCCCACGCCCCGGCAACAATGAGGGGCGTAGGCCGTGGCGACCATGTCCAGATACTCATACCCGGCAAACAGCCCGCGGGACGCCGTCTGGATCCACGCACCCCTGTGGCTGAGCTGGTCCAGGGGTGTGCGCAAGAACCGCTCCCCGATCAGCGTCTGGCGGGCGGTGGCACCGTCGACAGCAGTGACACGATACAACCGCTCGACCAGCACAGTACGGCGGGGCTGAATGACACGCCGCGAATCCCGAAAGGCGATGAGGGTCGGGGAGGCGCGGAGATCCAGGAGTATCGGTTGCCCCGCGGTCACGAACCGATATTCGGAGAGGTCAGCCGAAGGCCGTGGGGAAACGCTCGCGTTTGCGAGAGGGCGTTCTGTGGTGGTGACGTGATGTATGGCGGCCCCTAAGACCACAGCCAAGCCCATGCTCACGATAAGCGCGCTGATCCTACCGTTGCGGCTCGGTCTGAGATGAGAGTCGATTGCAATAGTTGTCATAGTTTCACTCCGTTTATCACCGACACATCAGGAGTCGACCGGACGATGGCGTAGGACAGTACGACCTACGCGACGGGCGGTGCGGAAGGGATAGAGAAAGATGGAGATACGTCCTGGTGGCTGTG
>WNFE01003558.1_pt1 | contig 11564 bp, 9 predicted proteins | sample 5400451 | NCBI WGS metagenome assembly WNFE01 (sample SAMN13153344, study PRJNA577476) | soil metagenome | isolation source: 200 cm saprolite under Douglas fir tree site 2 hole 2 | place: USA:California | collected 2015-04-18
CTCCACAGAATGCTATTCCTGCCACCTGAAGGACTTCAAGGCAGCGATTAGTCCAAACCACGTGACCGCAGGTTTCTCTACGAAGTGCGAAACTTGCCACAGCACGAACACCTGGCTCGACGCAAAATTCGATCACGCAAGCTTCGGCTTCCCGCTCACGAATGCGCACGCCGATCCGCCACGCGTGTGCCTCGATTGTCATGTCAACAACAACTACAACCTAACTACGACGGCTTGCGCGTCATGCCATCTGAAAGATTTTCAGGGCGCCACGAATCCGAACCACGTTGCGGGAGGGTTCTCGCAGACCTGTCAGCAGTGCCACACCACGATTGCGTGGCAGCCGGCAACCTTCGACCACAACTCCGTTGGCTTCCCGCTGACCAACGCGCACGCCGATCCGCCCCGCGTGTGTCTCGATTGCCATATCAACAACAACTACAACCTGACCAGCACGGCTTGCGCCAGCTGCCATCTGAAAGATTTCCAGGGCGCTACGAACCCGAACCACGTTGCGGGGGGATTCTCGCAGACTTGCCAGCAGTGCCACACTACGATTGCGTGGCAGCCGGCTAACTTTGATCACACCAAAGTGGGCTTCCCGCTCACCAACGCACACGCCGATCCGCCCCGCGTATGTCTCGATTGCCATATCAACAACAATTACAACATTACCACGACGGCTTGCGCGTCATGCCATTTGAAGGATTACAACACTGCAACGACTCCGCTGAACCACGTCCAGATGGGCTTCCCCACGACGTGCGAGAGCTGCCACGACACGATAGTCTGGACTAATGGCAAGTTTGATCACTCGACCACAGGGTTCCCACTAACCAACTCGCATACCGTTCCTCCGCGCGTTTGCGCCGATTGCCACATTAACAACAATTACGCGCTAACTAGTGCAAATACGGCGTGTGTCTCCTGTCATCTGAAGGATTACAACACAGCAGTCGCTCCTATTAATCACATCCAGGTAGGCTTCCCCACGAACTGCCAGTTGTGCCACGACACGACGCTATGGACCAATGCGACTTTTGATCACAACACGACACCGTTCCCGTTGACTGGCTTCCATATCAAGGTGCCCTGCGCGAGCTGCCACGTGAACAATAATTATACGACGTTGCCCACGGACTGCTATGGGTGCCATAAAACGAATTACGACGCCACCACGAACCCCGTGCACAAGGCGGCGCCTACAGTATTCACGACGGCTTGCGCTACGTGCCACAACACCACAGCGTGGACGGGAGCAACGTTTAATCACACGTGGTTCCCCGTAAATCATGGAAGCAACGCCGCCAATGGAGTGTGCGCGGTTTGCCATACCAATCCCAACGACTATGCAGTCTTCCAGTGCACGAATTGCCACTTAAAGACATCGACTGATGGAAATCACACGGGCGTAAAAGGGTATGTCTATAACAGTGTGAATTGTTATCAGTGCCACAAGAATTGAATTCGCTTTCGGTGTGCGCTCGGCGCGCCTCCGAGCAAGAGCTTGAGAGCCAATATTTGGGCGAAGTCTTTCGGGCTCCGGGACAAGACATTTAAAAGCTGGTTCGTTCGATGCAAGACCTTCCAGGGGTGCATCGCGGCCTAGATATGAGCATCACTCATGCGACGATCGAGACGACTAGCGACAGCGTTCTTTTTGTTAGCACCTATAGCCGCAGCGCAAAACTCGCCCAGCCGCCCTGCGGAAGTCTTCGGATTGAAGCTCTCCAACCAAGAAGGCGAAGTACGGATCGAACTAAGCACAAGCGCGACGGTACCGTCCGCGGAAGTCATCGCGACTTATCGCGACACGCTTATTCTTGATCTGCCGGGAGCGGTCTACCATGCGCTCCCTCGACGCCTCCAAGTGAATCACGCCGGGATTCGTGCCGTCCGCCTGTGGATGCAAAGCGAGAACCCGCCCTTGACCCGCGTAGTGGTTGAAATTGACCGCACTGAACAGTATCTAGTATCTTCCGACGGGAATTCGGTAGTGCTACGTGTTGGTCCTGTACTCCAAGGAGTGGCGGCGAATACTCACACGACCGCAGACGTAAACGGTAGCCGCAAGATCAATCCGGCAGCTCGTGGCGTCGCTTCGACTTCCGTTGCGGGTGCAATTTCGGCAATTTTTCGGACCGGTCCTGGCAAAGCCAGGGTCTATAAGGGCCCGAAGATTCTTAGTGGGGAGTCTGGCACTGTTCCTGTGAGTCAGAAAGAAAGTTCATCTCAAATCGCAAAGTCTGATTCGTCGTCAGAGCCTCTGCCGGATTCCGTGTTGCCTGGCATGCAGGACAATTCTTCGACCAAGTCGCTGCCTCAAGATACGTCAGCGATTCCCGCTCTGGACCCCTCTCAGAATCTGCCAATGTCGCCAAGCAACACAACTTCCGTGGCGACCGCACTTCCGGGCACGGACTCTCCCATAGTGGCGGCCTCGAAAAGAGCAAAGGCAGGAGTGGTTGTTCTGAATAGGTTTCCGGGAACCTCGGTAAGCGAAGACCGCTCCGCAAATGTATCGGCCGAGCCAGCCAAGGATGCGCAACCTGTTACAAGTCCATTACCGACAAGCAGCGCTATTCAGAAGCAAGCCCTGCCAGAATCCGACGCCACGCCGGTGCTGTCAGCGGGAAATACGAGTCCCGTCGCGAGCGCTCTGCCAACGATGAGTCCCGCCCGATCGGAAGCGGTCGCACCGAGACCGGAAGCCGCTTGGGCCGCATCGAAGCCTGAACCTGCTTCGGTTGCGCCGAATACACCTGAACCTCCGGTTGTGATCACTCCGCCCTCCAATCCGCTCCCTGCGATTCCTTCCACGGATACGTCTGCAGAGCCAGCGAGCCCTTCAGCAATTGCAACCGCTCTGGAGGAAACTGGGATCGAATTGAAAGCCGAAGCCGATCCGGAGCCAAAACCAACGAATTTCGGCGCGGCGCCGATTTCGCAACCGGATATGAAGGCGATGCTAGCGGTGGCGAATCCGGGAATGCGCACCGAATTCCACGTCAAATTCGTCGAACAGGATTCTGCTTACCTCGACGGCGGACGAAGTTCAGGTCTTACGGAGGGACTGAAACTTGTCGTAAAAAGTCCGGCGCCACCTGTGGGCGCTAAAGCTACCTCAGGCGAAAAACCTTTTGCGGAGCTCGTGGTTGTGGCCGTGGCGGAAACCTCAGCTGTGACTGAGATTCATAAACCCGACCATGACGTTACGCCGGGCGACATCGCTTATCTTTCGGACGAAGGCATCCAGGCCGTAGTTGAGCAGCATGCGTTGGGCGCGACTCGAAGTTACCCGGCGGTTATTACCTTCACCGAAGGTGGTGATGCCCTCGATGAAGAAGCACGCGCGTATGTTCCCAGGCGCCCGCTTCCATCCGTCAACCGGGCGGCCGGGCGCATTGGATTGGACTACAGCGGAATAAGGAGCAACGACGCCTCGCACGCTGCTTCCAGCAACTTTGGCGCAGTACTTCGCGTAGATTTTACGCGCATCGGTGGGACCTACTGGAACCTGAGGGGTTATTGGAGAGGCAGAATTCGTTCGAACTCTTCTGTGTCGCAGCAAACCTTGCAAGATCGTCTCAATCGCACGTATCACTTGGGCCTGACGTATGAAAACCCGAACTCGCGCTGGGTTTTGGGAGTGGGCAGACTGTATCTGCCTTGGGCTTCGAGTCTCGAAACAATTGACGGCGGGTACTTCGGGAGCAGGCTCGGCCACGGGACTACGCTAGGGATGTTCGGCGGCTCAACGCCTGATCCTAGTTCTTGGAATTACAACCCTAGCCGGCATCTCGGCGGCACTTTTTTCAATGCAGAAGGCGGGAACTTTGATGGTGTCCATTACTCCAGCACCACCGGCTTGGGTAAGAGTTTTGAAAACGTTTCGTACACCACCGTAAGTTCTACCGGTACGAGCACCCAGTCTAGCTACTCAGATAACCGTCCATTTGCCTTTGTCGAAAATTCTGTTTCCTACAAACGTACATTCTCGATTTTCCATGCGCTACAGGCTGATCGGCCCAGTGCGAATCCTTCGACTCCCTCCCCGGGTAGCGGAATTAGCCGCAGTTTTCTGACGGTTAGGCTACAGCCCGTCTCGCGGATCGAACTCAGCGCAAACCATACGTATTTCCGTGATGTCCCCACGTTTGATCCTCAACTTCTCGGTACGGGACTGCTCGACAAGTATCTCTTTCAAGGATTCAGTGGCGGGATACGCGTCGAGGTTGTGAAGAAAATCTTCCTCTATACCGACTTGGGCCGCAGCAGCCGTACCGGTGACGCAAAGAGCTCCTTAAACCAAATGTACGGGATCACCTTTGCACATCTACCCTGGCTGGGGCTGCGGGCTGACGCACACTATTCTCGGTTCACGAGTTCCTTTGGGGCGGGCACGTATCGAGCTTTCTCGTTGTCTCGTACTTTCGCTGATCGCTTCCACGTTGAAGCGCTAGGAGGCGATCAGGTGTTTACGTCCTCCTTGGCCGGCAATCAGAGCGCGAAGTTTGTCACTGGGAATGTTGACGCTACTCTTGGGGCCTTTTTATTTCTACAGGGGGGCTTCACGACGTATCGAGGCCAACTACAAAACTACAATCAATGGAATGTCACTCTAGGCTACCGGTTTGATAACAAATGGAAACGAAAATGAAGAGAAGATCGCGGATTGAAAAAATCGTCAGACACTCTTACCTATTTTTCTTCATTTTCGCCTTATCCATCGTCTCTCCAGAACGGAGCGCAGCCGACGATCAGCTGGACGCGCTGCTCGAACGAACGGGCAGGCAAACGTCGTCCTTCCTGGATTTGCTGTCCGAAACGAATTGTACGGAACATGTCCTACAGGAAAAGCTCGGAGAGAACGGAAAAGTGGTAGAGAAAGAAGCCTCAACGTACGATTATTTGATCATTCTTTCCACCGAAGGCGGCGACCTGAACCTAGTGGAATCCAGAATCGCTCCGGAGAATTCGAAGGAACACAAGAAGCTTCACGCGCCACTCCTCATCAGCAATGGCTTCGCCACGCTATTTCTGGTTTTTCATCCGCACTACTCACCCAGCTTCCAATTTACCAGGGACGGGGAGGAGTCTCTTAACGGGCGAACGCTCACAAGAATTCACTTCCAACACATCCCGGGCATGCGCTCGCCCGCCGCGCTTGCTGTACGTGGCCGCGAATACCCTCTCGATGTCAGTGGCATGGCTTGGATAGATGCTAGCACCGGCACTATTGCCCAACTGACAGCGAACGTAGACTCGGGTATGGAAGATGTAGGACTCCGCACTCTTCATTCCGCAATACGATTCGCTCCGGTTACGTTCCACGATTCTAAAGAGGCGATTTGGCTTCCCGCCGAGGTCAACGTCGAGGTGGAAACCCGCCACCAACATTGGCATAACACGCACCAGTTTTCAGGGTACAAACGATTTTCGGTAAATACAAAGGAGCAGATAGCAAAGCAATGAGCATATCCGCAGGAGTAAGTACGGCTGTACTGAGTCGCGAGGACTCGGAGAAAGGTCATCGTCTTCGCGTACGTCTAGCGTGGCTTCTCGCCGCTGCCGTTGTTCTTGTCATTGCCGGCTATGGCTATGACTATTACACGGTTGGCGCGCTGCAGCGGCCCTTTTCGCCAAAGCACCAAATCCTTCGGCCCAGCGGAACGTTTGGCATCAGGCTCGGCATGCTCGGGGTGTTGATGTTTTTTCTCATCTACCTTTATCCGCTTCGGAAGAAATGGGGATGGCTGGGTCGACAGGGGAATTCGCGTCACTGGCTCGATTTTCACGTGGTCCTCGGCGCTACAGCCCCGATCATCATTGCATTTCATTCGTGCTTCAAATTCGGCAATATCGCGGGTATGGCGTTCTGGAGCATGCTGGTGGTCACGATGAGCGGATTCGTCGGCCGGTACCTCTATTCTCAGATTCCACGGGGCCTCAGCGCAGCGGAACTCTCCAGGAAAGAGCTACAGGAGAGAGAAGAGACACTCCGGAAAGACCTCGCCGAACAAAGGGCGACCTTTGGCTTTTGCGTAGATGCGCTCTACCAGTTGCCGACGGCGGACCAAGTCGCCAAGACACCGATGGTCGCGGCTCTCCTTTCCATGTTCTTGATTGACTTCAAACGACCCTTCAAGGCTTCTCTGGTGCGCCTGCAAGAAGCGGGATTCGGCCCATGGCTGTTCTCTTTCTGCGGCTTGCTCCCGACCCGTGACCGGAAGCTCGAGCGTGCCATTCGCGTCGCACAAAAGGAGGCCACGCTCTCCAAGCACATACTCTTCCTCACGCGCACGCAACAGGTGTTTCAGCTCTGGCACGTAGTGCACCGGCCGTTTAGCTATGCTTTCGCAATTCTGGCCATTCTTCACATCGGTATTGCTCTTTCTATGGGTTATGGGCTCTAGGACTCGCTAACTTTTATGGAAAACACTCTTGCCTTCGCCATTGCGGCGGTCCTTATACTTTTTTTCCTGCTTCAGTACCTCAGGAAGCAGAAAAAAATTGAGGCCGAGGCGCGCGCCGCTGAGGAAAAGGGAAAGTTACACTCCGGGGCCCCCCAAGCCCAGCATCCACACATCGACACTCAGTGGTGCATCGGCTGTGCAGCCTGCACGATGGTCTGTCCCGAGGGCGACGTCCTTGCCATGCTTGGCGGCAAGGCGGTGATTGTTAACGGATACAAATGCATCGGCCATAGTCTGTGCGCGGAAGTTTGCCCTGTCGGCGCGATCACCATGGTCATGGCCAGTCCCAGCATGGGCGCTGACATGCCATACCTTACCCCGGAGCACGAGACCAGCATCAAAAACATGTTCATCGTCGGGGAACTCGGCGGCCTAGCCCTCATCAAAAATGCCATCAACCAGGGACGCGACTGCATCGATAACATCGCGAACAGAGTCACTGCACCGGGTTCTCGCCGCTCACTCCCAGGCGTCTACGATGTGTTGATCGTCGGAGCCGGCCCCGCGGGAATCAGTGCTTCGCTCCGCGCCATCGAGAAAAAACTTAATTACATCACCGTGGACGAAGGTGAAATGGGCGGCACCGTGGCCAAGTATCCCCGCCAGAAACTGGTCATGACCAGTCCTGTGGAATTTCCGACCTACGGAAAGTTCAAAAAAACCGAGCTCTCCAAGGAAGAATTAATCGAGTTCTGGAAAAAAGTTCAGCAACGAGCCGATTTCAAATTTCATTCGGGCGAAAAGGTCGCGGACATCAAGAAAGGTGAGGATGGCGTCTTCACCACCACCACCACGAAAGCCCAGCACCGCTCGCACACCGTAATTCTTGCGCTTGGCAAGAGCGGAAGCCCGCGGAAACTCGGTGTCAAGGGCGAGGAACTGCCCAAAGTGATGTACCGCTTAATTGAAGCGGACCACTACATCAACAAGAAAATCCTGGTCGTCGGTGGTGGCGACAGTGCAATCGAGGCCGCCATGGGCCTGGGCCACCAGGTTGGCAACCAGGTCATGCTCTCCTACCGCAAAGAAGCCTTCAGCCGCATCAAGGAGGGCAACGCTAAGCGCATCGAGGAATCTATGCGCAAAGGTAAAGTCAAAGTCGTCTTCAACTCCGCTCCCACGGAGTTCAAAGAAAATTCCGTGATCATGGAAGTCAATGGCAAACAGGAGGAGATTCCCAACGACTACGTCTGGATCTTTGCTGGCGGCGAACCTCCCACAGCTTTCCTCAAAAAAATTGGGGTGGGATTTGGAATGAAAGATATGACTTCCGAGGGTAGCAAGGAGGCTAAGGAAGCCGTGCGCGCTAAGAAGGAGCTCGTCACGGCGTAGAACAGATTGCACTATCGTGGAGCAGTGTCCAGAGCGAATGAGATTGAGAGTAACGAGGCAAGAAAAACGTGAGGTTAGCATGAACTACAAGCTTGCAATGGCTCTGATAATTTCCGCAGCTACGGTTGGCGGCTGTCAAAAAACCGGCAATTCCGCTTCGCGGGCTTCTTCGACCGCCACAGTAGATGTCAGCCCGAATGATGCGATCCGCACAGCTATACAAGCGCACCTCGCTCATAACGGAAATCTAAATCTTAAGTCCTTCGACACGGAAATAAAGGACGTCTCGATTGACCGGGACCATGCCAAGGCTCAGGTCGAATTCCACGTGAAGAATGGCGCGGGTATAATGCAGCTCACTTATGCTCTCGCAATGCGCGATGGTGCGTGGTCGGTGATTGAATCCGTGCCCGGCGGGAGCAATTTTTCTCATCCATCGGGCGGCCAAGCACAAGTGCCGGCGGCGGGTGGAAGCATGGGCGGCCAATCAGCAATCTTCAACGCGTTAGACAATTTTCAGGGTCGCGCTGCAACAGGACCTGCGAATCTACCTCCCGGCCATCCGCCTGTCGTGCCCGCTCCAAAAGGCGGCACGCCACAGGCACCCTGACGTGCCTTCTCTGTCGCTTGAACTTACGAGGAATTTACAAAACGTACCGTGTTTTTACCGGTAGGTTTGACGGTACCGCAGTCTAATAGGCAAAAGACAGCGAGGCGCTCTGCAATAAAGAAAAAACCGCCGCGGCAATGACCTTACGAGAGGCTTTCGTGTCGAAAAAGGCAAAAGACATGATGGTGGAACGAGCTGAACGCTGCGATGAAAATCTTCCACATGGACTTGAGAACGCTTCCGAACTGGAACTGCAGTTGAAATGCGTGACAGCAGCGCTTGGTGAATTGTACGATCTGCTTGAGCAGTATGCTCCCCCGTGGTACACGCAGGAGCACCACGAAAAGGCTAAATCCGCGCTACGGGGAACACGGTTGCGCAAACCGATCGGAAAAGGAAAAAGCGCATAACTTCACACCCGGAACTTGTAGCCAAATCCGGGCACAGTGACGATCAGCTCAGGCATCTTCGGAGTCTTCTCTAATTTCTGGCGTAGGCTGGCAATGTGTACGTCAACTGTTCGAGTAAACGCTCCGACCTCATAACCCCATACTTCTCGCAGGATCTCATCACGAGAAAGAGTAGCTCCTCGATGCTCTATAAAATATCGTAACAGTTGAAATTCCCGGGCGGAAAGATAGACTACCTTCCCATCACGCGTAACCTCAGTACCGCGAATATCTATTCGAATGGAACCAAACTGGTGAACCCCCTGGCCTGGAAGCGTGGGAACACGTCGCAATAGCGCCTCGATGCGCGCCATAAGCTCAGACGTATCAAACGGCTTCGTAACATAATCGTCCGCACCCAGCTTGAAACCAACCACCTTATCAGCAATTTGACCACGAGCAGTGAGCAAGAGAATGGGCATCGCGAGGCCTGCCTGCCGGATGTCTTGGCATAGATCGAAACCACTGCGGCGGGGCAGCATCACGTCTAAAATGATCAAGTCAAAGGGGAGACGAGTAGCCTTTTCAAAGCCTTGCTCGCCGTCGGCCGCGAAGTCAACGACGTAACCCTCACTTTGCAACCGGTCGCGGAGGGTCATCCGCAACGCCTCTTCATCCTCCACGAGCAAGATGCTTTCGTTCATTTTTGTGCAACCGAATGGGGCCCGGAAGACGCAGCTACTGTTTGCGTATCCCGGTCGCCCGCGATTGGAAGATGCAGAGTAAAGACACTTCCGACTGATACTTCACTGACCGCGGAGAGTCTTCCGCCCATAGCTTCAGCGATGTTTTTGGCCAACGACAAGCCCAATCCTGTTCCATGAATCTGGGCCGCACTCGCTTCCGCGGTACGGTAAAAGGGCTCGAAAATATGAGTTATTTCCGATTGGCCAATGCCGATTCCGCGGTCTTGAACCGCGATCCGGACTTCTTTGCTGTTTGCGTCGCCCGAATCGTGGACGAAGGCTCGGATACCGATCCAACGGCCCTCCCCACTGTATTTCACGGCATTTACGATCAAGTTCTGCAAGCACTGGGAAAGCGCCGACAGGTCGCCCTTGACGTACGGCAGGTCCGTTGAGATGTGCTGCTCGAGCTGGAAACCTGCTTCTTGCAGCATGATCCCCGTCTTATCCACGGCGGCATCGATGATTTCCGAAGGCGTCAAAGAGCGCAACATATAGCGGTTCTTTTGATCGTTCGTCGAGGCAAACAGCAGAATCTGATTCACAAGTTCAGTGACTTGGCGACTTTGATTTTGAATTACGGATCCGTATCTCCTCAGATCTTCTTTCCCATTTACAAGGCCGTCCGCAATGTTGTCCGCAGCGGAGGAGATTACCGCAAGTGGTGTCCGCAGTTCATGGGACACCAAGGCAACGAATTCCATTTGCAGCTTGGCAAGGTGGATAGCAGTGCGCATCCTGCTCCTTTGAATAGCCCACACGGAGGCAATGGCAAATGCGAGCGCAATCCCGAGGACGCCTATTACCTTGACCACAGTGCGCCGGGAGGTGGCATCCACGTTGGCAAGCCGTTGTGAGGCCTGCTGCTCGTAGAGGCCCTTGATTTCCTGGAGGTCTTGACGGACACGATCGAACGAGGGCAAACCTTTCGCGAGATCCAGGTCTACTGCCTCCTTAGTACTCCCTTCGAGAATGGCGGCCAACACGTCATCACGGACATTGAGATACGCAGACCAGTGATGCTGGAGTCGTTTTCCAATTTCAATTTCAGTCGGAGTTTTAGCCTGGCGCAGATACTCAGCAATTCCTTCGGTTACAATCCGATCGGCTTCGCGCGACTGATCTGCGTATTCCAATTGCAGATTGCTGTCGCTGGTACTTAATGCGTAGAACGTACATCGCCGGGTTTCTTGCGCGTCATATTGCAATTCCCCGATCTTGCGAAGTCCCAATACCGATCCGGCGTACATTCTCTGTGCCTCGACATCGGCGGTGTGCAAATCGCGTATCACAAACATACCGAACACCGTCACTGCGCAGAAAACTAGCAGAAGCAACAAAAAGAAACCGTACCGGGAGCGAATGTCCCTTGCGGCGTTTGCGCCAGTGGCCGTGGGTTTCCTTTGCACGACGAAGTCTTGACGTTGTTTGTTCATACTACCTGAAAGGCCGTAGCTCTATGTGAAGATTGTAGCCTCTGTCGTCGGGAAGAAGTTCACCGACTCGAATGACCTTTATCGACGCGTCCACGTCCGAGGCACGCAGGTAGCCGATAGCACCAGGAACGTTGAACACGAACTTGCGAACTCCTAGCGGAGACGCCAGAGTCTTGGGCGAAACGAGAACCTCGCCAGTGAAAAGCCCATGCAGGAAATGATAATTAAACTCCGACTCAGTCATGTGGCAAATATCCCGAAGCACCGCTTTGCGTTCCGGTTGATCAGGCGGCATCATAACCAGGGTAATGCGATGGCCATTTGGCCAATGGCCGCGTTCACCGAGGAAAATTTGACGCAGCTCCCCCATCGACACATTCACAATAGGGTTTGTTATATTAACCACAATAGCCAAGTTTTGCTCTGAGTGCTGGCGAGTTTCTGCCAAGCGTTCAGTGGATTGTACGAAGCCCCGCGAGAGCACCGCAAACAACAATCCAGCCGATCCAAGTGTGAATAGCAGGCTTGCAGTACGCCGCATACTTTCTCTCTAGAACGTAAATCCCACCTGCAAC
>WNFE01009384.1_pt1 | contig 11563 bp, 9 predicted proteins | sample 5400451 | NCBI WGS metagenome assembly WNFE01 (sample SAMN13153344, study PRJNA577476) | soil metagenome | isolation source: 200 cm saprolite under Douglas fir tree site 2 hole 2 | place: USA:California | collected 2015-04-18
AGCCAACAGCCGACAGTCGAGAGGACAAGAAAAATGCAACACAGAGAACACAGAGGTCAGAGCACAGAGATGAAGGAGAACAGCAACCGCAGAGAGGAAGACGGAGACAAAAGGCGCTACAGGGAGTGACGCCTGCGCCAGAAAAGAAAAAGCCCCGAACAGCGTCGGGGCGTAGTTTCTTACGTGTTTATCGTACCAGGTCCGTGATGGACTTGTTAAGGACAGAACAGAATCAGTTGGGTGATGGTCAGTCTGAATTTTGACCTGTTACAACTTCTTTTTGTAGGAGTTCGGCAGGCCTAACTCGCTGCTATGAGCTCGATTTTTCGAGGCAGTCGGCGCAGTAACCGCCCACTTCCGTACGCGAAACGGTCACCTTCATCTTGAAATCCCGCGCGATCTGCTCCTTCAACTGCTCGTAGAGCCGGCTCTCAAACTCCCGCACCTTGCCGCAGCGCAGGCACGCCACGTGGATGTGATCCCGCGGGCCGTGGGTCTCATAGTAGTGCCGGTCGCCCCGCAAATGCAGCAGGTCCAGCTCATCAATAAGCCCTTCTTTTTTCAGGAGATCTATTGTCCGGTAGACCGTAACGAGGTGGACGCCCGCATCGATCTTCTGTGCGCGCTCCAGGATCTGGTCGACGTCCAGGTGCTGCTCCGCCGCGTCCATCACCTGCAGGATCACGCGCCTCTGCCGCGTCACGCGAATTCCGCGCTCGCGCACGGCCTGCTGCAGTTTTCCGGTTGTCTCTGCGGTATTGATTCGCTCACCGGTGGATGCCCGGTGGGCCGGTGATGCGGTCATCCTTCGCGCTCCAGGCGTGCCTTTCCCGGCGGGCTAGGTGTGAATGGGCAGCAGCCTCACCACGTCATTGTACATAACGAACGCAAACAACACCAAAAGGAACACCAAGCCCACTTGCACGAAGCGCTCCTTGAACGCCAGGCTGAAATCGCGCCGCCTTATGCCTTCCAGCGTGAGCAGCAGGATGCTTCCACCGTCGAGAATCGGGATTGGTAGGAGATTCAAGATGCCGAGGTTAAGGCTGATCATGGCCATCAGATTGATAACGTCAACAGGACCTTCTTGCACGGCTTGTCCGGCCAACACTGCAATGCCCACAAAACTCTGAAACTGCCGGATGGAAAGTCTTCCAGTGAATAGCCTGCCAAGGATGCCAAGCAGCTTTCCGGTGGCATCCACCGTTTCTTCGGAGGCTTCCTTTACAGACGCCACTAAGCTCATGTGTTTGAAGGCCCATTCGCCTCCGGGGCCTACCCCGATCCTCCACACGGGCCGCCCTTGTTCGTCTTTCTCCTTATCGGGGTGGATCACCACGGTCACCGTATTCCCACCTCGTTGTACCGCGGTGTTGAGAACTTGCCCACCGGATTGCTTGATGAGATCGACGTACTCGGGCCAGCTCCTTACCGGAGTTCCGTTTACGAGCAGAATCAGATCTCCGCGTTTCAGTCCCGCGCGTGCCGCGGGCTTGCCACTCATCACTTGACCCACAAGCGGCGGCATGGGCGCGTAGCCAAACGGTTGATCCGCATTCCGCAGCTCTGCTGCCTTCACTTCCAATGTTTGTTTCGTGCCCTGGTGCTCGATGCTCAAGCGCAGCGTGCCATCAGGCGGTATCTGCGAAAGGATCGCGTCCGCCTTGGACCATGATGGCGTTGCTGCATCATTGATCGCAACTACCTGGTCTCCCTCGCTGACACCGGCCTTGGCAAGCGGACTGGATTTCGGAAGCCCGGAGATAACCAAGGGCTTGTCCAGATAAGCTGGATACGGGAATCCCTTGACGACGAAAAACCCCGCCAGCAGTAGGATGGGCATCACCAGATTCACCGCCGGCCCAGCGAAGGAAATCAGCGCCCGCTGCCACCGCGGCTTGCTCATCAATTCATCAGGCGCTCCCGTAGGCGCCACCTTGCCTGAATCCACTTCGGACATATCCTGACCGGCCATTCGCACATAACCGCCCAGGGGCAATGCACTTACTCGGTAATCCGTGGCGCCCCGCTTTATGCCGAAAAGGCGCGGGCCGAATCCAATCGAAAAAACATCCACGCGGACGCCAAACCATCGCGCCACAACAAAGTGTCCCCACTCGTGAACTAGGATCATGACTCCCAGGACGAGGAAGATGCCAATCAGTGTGTCCATGAACTTGTGCTACTCCTCTTCTAATCTTACGACGCCGCCGCAGCCGTCACCGCCAGCCGGTTCACTTCTTCTTTCGCCATTCGACGCGCCTCGGCATCGGCCGTGAGCACATCGTCCATCTTCTCAAACTTGACGCGTGGCGTGCGTCCAAGGACTCGTTCAATCACTTCCGGGATACCGAGAAACGGCAAGCGCCGCTCGAGAAACGCCGCCACGGCGACTTCATCCGCCGCATTGAGCGCGCAAGGCATCGCGCCGCCTTCCCTCAGGGCTTGCCGGGCCAGCCGCAGGCAGGGAAAACGCCGCGTCGAAACCTTTTCAAAATCCAGCCGCTTCAATTTTGACCAGTCCAGAGCCACCTGGTTAGATGCTGCCCGCTCCGGGTAGGTTAACGCATATTGGATGGGCATGCGCATATCCGTTGGTCCAAGTTGCGCCAAAATCGAACCATCCACGAATTCGACCATGGAGTGCATGGTGGACTGAGGATGAATCACAACATCGATCTGCTCCGGCCGCATTCCGAATAACCAGTGCGCTTCAATTACTTCGAAGCCCTTATTCATCATTGTCGCGGAATCGATGGTGATGCGGTTTCCCATGCGCCAGTTCGGATGGGCCAGCGCCTGTTCTGGTGTCACGCTCGCAAGCGCCTTGAGCTGTGTCTTGCGGAACGGCCCACCTGACGCCGTCAGGACCAGCCTCCGCACTTCCCCCTGCGTTCCGCCGCGCAGGCACTGATGCACGGCGTTATGCTCGCTGTCCACGGGAAGCAATTCGCGTCCGGCCTGTTTTGCCGCGGCCATTACCAGCTCGCCGGCTGCGACCAAGACTTCTTTGTTGGAGAGTGCTACCGTTTTCCCGCGCTTCACGGCTTCGTAGGTCGCCTCCAGCCCAACCACGCCGACCGCCGCCGAGACGACGATCTCTGCTTTCGGATGCGTGCCCGCGGCCAGCATCCCCTCGCGCCCGTAGTGAATCTCGGGCAGCGGCGAAATTCCCTTTGCGCGGAGCCGCTCGGCAAGTTCATCCATTTTCTGTGCATCGCCGACGGAGACAACTTCCGGGCGGTGACGCTCGACCTGGCCGGCGAGCTCCTCCAGGTTTCCGCCCGCAGCCAGCGCAACGATGCCGAACCGCCCCGGCAACGCTTCCACGACGGAAAGGCATTGCCTGCCAATCGAACCCGTCGAACCCAATATGGATATCTGCTTCACGAAGCTAGTCTCTCATTGGACTTGTCTGCGCGGGAGTGTCAATGACCTACGTTCTAGGAGAATAGATCAATACCCAATAGTACCAGACAACCGGAATCGCCAGAACCAACGCGTCAATGCGGTCGAGCACTCCTCCATGGCCAGGGAGCAACCCTCCGGAATCCTTCACCCCCGCGCTCCGTTTGTAAGCCGATTCGAGCAGGTCCCCGGCCTGCCCTGCGACGTTGCCTGCCGCCGCCATCCCCAGCAGGTGCGGCAGAGGAGCGCTCGAGAATCGTTGGAAGATGAAGGCGACTATGAGAGAACCTAAAAAGCTGGCCACGGTGCCTTCCCACGTCTTCTTCGGACTCAGATGCGGCGCAAGCGGGTGTTTCCCAATCGCCCGGCCGACGAAATACGCCGCAGAATCTCCTACCCAAATGATAACAAGGGCAAAGAGCAGCAATCCGGGGCCTTCGGTTCCCTCCCCGTGCAAACGAATGGCAAACGTGAGCGGAAAAGCCACGAGGAGCAAGCCGCTCGCGCTGATCCCCGCTGCAGGAAGCGCTTCGACCAGCGGGCGCCGGGTCCATAGCGTGAGCACGGCCACGCCGAGAACGAAAACAAAAAACGTGTCTTGGACGGTCGGGAGGAAGCTCAAGAATCGTCCGACTTCCCTGTGAAGCCTCAGTCCACCTGCGAGCTCATCTCCCAGCGCAAAGTATTCGAACAGTGCCAGAAGGATGACCAGCGCGAGGCATAGCGAGATCACTGCTGTGGAGCCCCACAGCACCAGACCGGCCACGACGGGAATCAGCACTGCGGCGGTCGCCACTCGCTTCCACGTCATAGAACAGGGATCTCCGTGCACATCAGGGGCTCCATCTCATCACATCGGGGGAAATAAATCACGAAGGACAATCACAAATCAAAGGAAGGATTCATTCACCGGCCACGCGAGCGGGCTTCTCCACGGCGGGGTCGCCCTCGCGGATTCCACCATAGCGGCGCTCTCGCTTTTGGAATTCGACCAGCGCTTCGAGCAGCCGCGCCCGGTTGAAATCTGGCCAGAGCGTCTCGGTGACGAAAATCTCAGAGTAGGCGATTTGCCAGAGCAGAAAATTGCTAACGCGCATCTCCCCGCTCGTGCGAATGAGGAGATCCGGGTCGGGCAGACCGTTTGTGTACATGTGCTGGGCCAGCAGCTCTTCCGTGACCGCCGGCCGGCCAGCGTGCCCATTCTGCTCTACCAGGATTGCATTCATGGCATCGACGATTTCCGCGCGCCCGCCGTAATTCAGCGCCACGCAAAGCACCATGCCGGTATTTGCGGCCGTCTTTTCCATGGCGTCGCGAACATCATTTTGCACCCCGGCGGGAAGCTCGTCGGTGCGGCCGAGGAAACGCATCCGTATGTTGTTTTTCTGCAGCAGGGGCATCTCTCTGCGCAAGTACTCGCGCAAGAGCTGCATCAAAAAGTCGATTTCCGCTTTTGGCCGGCGCCAGTTCTCAACGGAAAATGCGTAGAGCGTGAGGGCCTCAATCTTCAAGCGCGCGCAGGTTTCGATGGTCGTCCGCGCCGCCTTGGTGCCCGAGCGATGCCCGGCCACACGCGGCAAATGCCGGCGCTGTGCCCAACGCCCGTTGCCGTCCATGATGACCGCGATATGACGTGGCAGCCGCTCCAGATCGAGCTTATCGAGCAGGCCGGCCTCTTCGGCGGTCACTGGCCCAAGCGCGCCGGAGGCGGAAACTTGCAGCGTGGTGTGGAGTTTACTGTGCGGCACGGCCCCGGTTCGCAATCTCCTTTATGCCGCAAAGTTAACACATGCTCCGGTAGAGACGCAATGCCTTGCAGCGGAGTAGTACATCACGGCGCTGCGGCCGCGCCACCGTGGAAGATCGTCATGTAAAGAAGGACGCACGTCAGTACGATCATGGTGATCGCAGTCACCCACGCGACGACATTCATCGTCAGGGTATTCACGTGCTCGCCCATCAGATCCCGGCGGTTTATCAGCAGCAGGATAAAGATCACCACAAACGGCAACCAGATGCCGTTCCCGACCTGTGAGAAGATCAGAATCTTCCAAAGCGGCGCATTGGGGATCAGAATCACTCCCGCGCCGATGACAATGAGTGCGGTGTACAGCCCATAAAAAATCTTGGCCTCACGAAATTTCCGGTCAATCCCGGCCTCAAATCCCAGCCCCTCGCAGATAACGTGAGCCGTGGAAAGCGGGAGGATGGACGCTGCAAAGAGCGAAGCGTTCAAGAGGCCAAAAGCAAACGTCCATCCCGCCCATTTGCCCGCCAAAGGAATCAGGGCTCGGGCAGCATCTTCGGCGGTCGCAATATCCCTATGGCCGGACGCGTATAACGTGGCAGCCGTGCAAACGATGATAAAGAAGACGATCACCATGCAACTGATGCTCCCGATCATCACGTCCGCACGCACTTGCGGGTATTGCCGGGGCCCGACTTTCTTTTCCACGAAACCCGCTTGGAGATAAAAGAACTGCCAGGGAGCAATCGTCGTTCCCACCAGTCCAATCAGCATGACCAGGTATCCCGAATCCAGGTGCACCGTCGGAATCACGGTGTATTTCGCGGCGAGCAGCCAGTCCGGCTTCGCAAGTATTGCCGAAAACAAGTACGTCAAATAAAAACCACAAGCCAGCAGGAAGATAACCTCAACCTGCCGAGAGGTGCCCCGCATGACCATCACCCAGACGAGAATGGCGGCAATCGGCACCGCGGCATACTTGCTGATGCCGAAGATTTGCATCGCCGCCGCGACGCCCGCGAACTCCGCCACTACGTTGGCCAGGTCCACGAAAAAACCAAACACCATTACGAAGAACGTCGGCCGGAATCCGAATTCCTCACGAATCAAGTCGGACAGCCCTTTTCCCGTGATCACGCCCATCCGCGCGCACATTTCTTCGGTCACATACAGCGCAATAGTCATGGGAATCAGCGACCACAGCAGAGCGTACCCATATTTCGCACCGGCCTGGGCATACGTGGATATTCCGCCCGCATCGTTGTCCACGTTGGAGGTGATGAGCCCCGGCCCGACCACCGCCAAAAGCAGCGTCAAACGCCGCCGCAGAGCGCGGATGCGCTTCTGCAGGCTCTCGCCGCGCGACCGCAGCCCTTCCACCCTCGTTGATATGGCTCCCCAATCCATCAATCCGGGCCGCTCTCCTTCCTATCGATTCAACAGCCGCGAGACCACGTCGTCCACGGTCACCGTGCCTATCGGCCGATTCTCTTTGTTCACCACGGTCAGCATCCTCAGATTGTATTTGTCGAAGATCTCGAAAACATCCTTCTCATCCGCGTCCGCGGTCACGCTCAAAAGTGGTTCCGTTCTCAGATCCGCCATCTTTTGCTCGGGTGCCGCGAGCAACAAGCGCGCAACAGGCACGGTGCCGGAAAATTCTACCGACGGACCTAGCAGCACGATGGTGTCAAGCTGGTCGAAATTCAGTTCTTGCTTGCGCAACCAGTTCAGCACCTCTTCCCGCGCGGAGTTTTCTCCCACGTAAATGAACTCCGGGTTCATCATCCCTCCGGCCGTCGCAGGGTCGAAGGCCAGCAGTCCGCGCACTTCATCGGCCTCCTGCCCCGGCATCTCTTCGAGCAATTCTTCGGAGGTTTCCTTCGGCAAGTCAGCGAGCAGGTCCGCTGCGGCGTCCGGCGCCATTTCCTCGAGGATGTCGGCCGCCTTTTCGGGATCTAGCTTCTCGACGATCTGCGTGGTGAGCCTTTCATCCAGTTCAGCCAGAACCGCCGCGGCAGTTTCCTCATCGAGCGACGCGATGATCCCCTGGCGTTCCGCCGCCGACAAGTCTTCCATTATTTCCGCCAGGTCTGCCGGATGCAGATCCTCGAGCTTTTCATGCGTGATACGCAGCTTTACTCTCCGCAGCGGGTCCGGCTCGATCAAGTTCACGAACTCCCATCGGATGGCTCTCTGTGGAAGCTTGCGCTGCAATTTGCGGATCACGCCCGGTGAAACCACGCCTTGGAGCAGCCGGCGCACCGCCCCCGGCAGGCCTACGTCTACCTGCGTCAGCCGCAGCTCCACGTTTCCGTTGGTGCGGTGCTCGATCAGGTCTACATCGTTCACGCGCACTACCTTCCGGCCGCTGGTGTCGATAATCTGCTGGTCCATCAAGTCCTTCTGCACTGCGAGTAAGGCTTCATTTGGCTCGTAGAGTTGCAACGCCCGCTCCCCGACGTTTAGCCGAATCTTCCCGGGCACCACGCTTGCCACTTGGTCGTGGCTTGCGATCAAAGGCTGGAAGTGCCCCCGGGACAATAAGAAATGCGACAATCGATTCGGCGCCTGGGCCGGCTCAATAAAGAATTCACGTACCCGGCCCACGAAATTGCCCTGCGCGTCGTAGGCCTTCGAGCCCATTAATTCTGTTGCGTAGAGTTCCATAAAGATCCCCTTAGCCGCCGCCCGAGATTGCAGATCTTCGGGAGGCTGAACCCAATGTGACCCACTGCCAACAAAAAAACCCGCGAACCGTGAACAACTCCGGCCGCGGGCAAGTGCCTCATAAAAATGGACTTACCTCTAGCCAGGCGTAAACCCTCCCCAGCCGGCCGCCTGCACAAGGCGCTCTGCCTCGCGCGGCGTAGCTCGAACGCCCATCTCCAGCCCCGCCCAGCGCACCTTGTTGCTCCACAGACGATTAGGGCCAGGTTCGAGTTCGTTGGACGCGTTCATCGAGAGAGAAAACACTCCGAAGCAAGTCATAAGCCGGGTGCGTGGAATTGTCAACAAAAGAATCGCTCTTGCCGCAATTATTTTCTTTTTTGCGCGACTCCCCTAATTCTTTTCCTTAAAGACCATGTCGCGAGGTTCTTGTCCCCGGCGCCGGCACTCTTCGATGTATAGGGCCAGGTAATTCTTCAAAACGTACTCCGATTTCGAGAAGCCAAGCTCTCGAGCCGCCCGGTCAATGGCCTCCCCCGGCCCCTCCAGTTCCACAAATGTGCCGATCGGCGTCTCATCCAGTTGAACCAACAGCCCCTTTGCCCACTTTAACGAACCGGGCAATCGGAACGTCGTGCGGTATTTTTCGTAACGGAACCATCCGCTCAAGCCCAGACCTTCAAAGATCTTCCCCAGCACACTCCCATCCGCCACTTCTACCTCGATCTCCTCGCGAACCTTATGCCGCCGGTTAGTCTGCGAACCGCTGGCCCTTGGCAGTGCTCCGTCTGCCGGGCGCTTGAAGGTCAGCAGCACTCCTTTCCCAGCAATTGCTTTCTTCCTCCGGGATTTCCCGTCGGGCGTTTCCGTCCGAATCCTCAAGAGTTGTCCGTGTTTCGCCAGCCCGCCCTGGGGCGTATCGAAAATGACGTTCCATTCGTGAACGCGCCCAGTTCCGCCTGTGGCGGGCTTGGCCCCGAGTCTATTCAAAGCGCGCCGAAAGGCCTTCGGATTGTCGATCTTTAGCTTGATTTCGGTTTCTCGCGCCATGATTGGCCAACTCTCTCCTGGTCCTGCTTTCTCCAACCCTCAAGTTCCGCTAGTATAGCCGACGAAGACGATTGGCCCTTACGCGGCACCCGCCCCGCCGAGGAAACTCAGTCTCAAGAGGCGCATGAATCCCGACGCCAACATTGCGACGCCAGCGCTCACTCAAGATGCTTCCGGAAGCCAATCTCCTCAGCCTCCAGTGGCCCGGCGGGAGCCCACCGAACATGTCCTTCACGGCGACCGCCGCATGGATCACTACGCCTGGCTGCGCCACAAAGAAAACCCGGACGTTACCGCCTATCTGGAGGCCGAGAACGCCTACACCGACGCCACGCTGGCGCCGACCGCGGGCTTCCAGGAAAAGCTTTACCAGGAAATGCTCGGGCGAATTCAACAGACAGACTTATCCGTGCCCTACCGCTTGCGTGGCTTTTTCTATTTCACGCGAACGGAGGAGGGCAAGCAGTATCCCATCCACTGCCGCCGCCGCGACGCGGAGGGCGCGCCGGAAGAGATCCTGCTCGACTTGAACGGCCTGGCGGAAGGTCATTCCTTCTTGAGCCTGGACGCCTTCGCCGTCAGTGACGACAACAATCTGCTTGCCTACTCCATCGACACAACGGGCTTCCGGCAATATCAACTCCGCGTCAAAGATCTCCGCGCCGGGGAGATTCTCCCCGAGCAAGTGGAGCGCGTCACCAGCGCCTCGTGGGCCGCTGACAGCCGAACGCTCTTCTACACAATCGAAGACCAAACCACGAAACGCTCACACCGTCTTTATCGCCACATCGTTGGGTCAACGGAACCGGATACTTTGCTCTATGACGAAACCGACGATCAGCGAATGAGCTGTGCCGCCGCAAATCCATGAGTGAACCAAGCACACCGCTGATGCAGCAATACCACGCCATCAAGACGCGCTACCCGCACGCACTGCTGCTCTTCCGCCTCGGGGATTTCTACGAACTGTTCTACGAAGATGCCATGCTCGCCTCGCGCGAGCTGCAGATTACCCTCACGTCGCGCAACCGCGAAAAGGGCCAGCCGATTCCGATGTGCGGAGTTCCTTATCACGCCGCAGAGGGTTACATCGCGCGGCTAATCCGGGCGGGCTTCAAAGTAGCGATTTGCGACCAGATGGAACAGCCCGGGCCAGGACGAGCGATCGTCCGCCGCGAAGTCGTGCGCGTCATTACGCCCGGCACGGCAACGGACGCCGCTGTCCTCGATGCCCGCGAAAACAATTATCTCGCCGCTGTCGCTGCGCATGCGTCGGGCGCACCGATTGGCCTCGCTTTCGTGGACCTCTCCACTGGCGAATTCCGGGCCACGGAATTCCCCGGCCCGCTCGCAGAGGAATTCCTGCGCGATGAGCTGCAACTCCTTCATCCGCGGGAGACGCTTCTTCCCCGTCCGCAGCAGCTTTTTGAAACATCAAAGACTTCGCTCCTTGAAGGCGCGGGCGGCGTGGAGAGCCGTCTCGAAGACTGGGTTTTCCAACGCGACTACGCCGAGCGCATCCTGCGCGAGCAATTCGGCGTTGCCGAGCTCACTAGCCTCGGTATCGACGATCATCCACAAGCGCTCGCCGCCGCCGGAGTCATCGTGCATTACCTGCGGGAAAATGCCGCTCGCGGTGCGGATCGCGCGGCGCCAGGCAAGCATGACGACGTGCCCAGCATCGAGGCTCTTCAACATCTGGACCGCGTCCGCTATTACGAACAGCACGATGCGCTGGTTCTGGATCCCGTGTCGGTTCGCAACCTCGAACTAGTCGCGCCGATCTTCACGGAGGAAGCGGCGCGCGGTGGGCCCGCGACTTTGGTGGCGACTCTCGACGAAACGGTCACAGGAATGGGGGCGCGGCTTCTCCGCTCCTGGATCCTGCGTCCGCTTCTGGATCGCGAGGCCATCGAAGCTCGACTCGATGCCGTCGCTCATCTTCTGCAGCAAACCGTCGTACGCGGAGAAATACGCAAGGAATTGCGCGGCATCCTGGACTTGGAGCGCCTCACCAGCCGCATCACGCTGGGGCTGGCTTCTCCGCGCGAACTAGTCGCATTACGCAAATCGCTCGCGCAGCTTCCCGTCTTGAAGAATTTTCTGACACCGCCCCCGATTGGCGGCAGCGAGCTTCTGCGCCACCTTCATGGCGAGCTCGACGAGTTAGCTGACGTTCGCGAGCGCCTCGAACGCGGAATCGCCGACGAGCCCCCCGCGCTCGCAACCGATCCCGGCATGATTCGAAGCGGCTATCACGCAGAGCTAGATGAGCTGCGCACTCTCAGCCAGCACAGCAAACAAATCATCGCCGCAATGGAAGAGCGCGAGCGGAAGCGCACTGGCATCGCGTCCTTGAAAATCCGCTTCAATCAGGTCTTTGGCTACTACATGGAAATCTCCAAGCCGAACCTCCATCTCGCCCCTGCCGATTACGAGCGCAAGCAAACCCTGGTCAACGCCGAGCGCTTCACTTCACCGGAGCTGAAAGAATACGAGCGCAAAATCCTCGCTGCCGACGAGCGTATCCTTGAAATCGAGCGCCAGCTTTTCATCGACATTCGCTCCGGGGTCGCCTCCAAAGCCGCGCGGCTTCGCCGCACCGCTGCGGCCGTCGCTCAGCTCGATGTCCTTACCGCTTTTGCCAAGCTAGCCGCCGACCGCGGGTACACGCGCCCCGAATTCAAC
>WNFE01003559.1_pt1 | contig 11559 bp, 6 predicted proteins | sample 5400451 | NCBI WGS metagenome assembly WNFE01 (sample SAMN13153344, study PRJNA577476) | soil metagenome | isolation source: 200 cm saprolite under Douglas fir tree site 2 hole 2 | place: USA:California | collected 2015-04-18
CGGGGTTAACCATCGGAAGTTGACGGGGGGAGGACGAGACGGAGCATGGAGTGCACGCCACGAAAACGCAGAACGCAGGGATGCGAGCGCTGAACATGGGGACCCGCGGCCCGCCGGGAGTTGGAATGACGAATGGCCGGCCCGTGTGCCGCCAACCTTCATGCTCTTCGGTGGTGCCCTCCCGCGAGACACCGATCCCCTTCTCTGACCGCCCTTCTGCCGTAGTGCGCCAGCGCGTGCCGCCTCGCGGCAGCATACCCGTACGTCGCGACCGCTTGGCGTACTTGCGCGCAATAGGAGGAGCGAGCGTAGGAGGAATTGGGCAGCGACAGAACAAGCCCGAGGGCAATCAGGACAGCGGCGCTGATGGTCGCTCCCGAAGATCTATTTTGCTCTCGGGACCAAGCTGATGGGTTCATGGGGACCTCCCGCTCCAGGGCTTTGTCGCCAAATCCCCCGCTGGCCGATTCTGTTCCGGCGGCTTCCCCAAAAAAGGTGCCGCCTACCGCGCAATGGGTTTGCCAGCCTTTCAGGAATTCTCTGCTCTCTTGCTTCCCCGCTACCCCGCGGCGCGCACCGCGCGCGGGAGCTCCTGCGCCGGCCCCAGCAGCTGGATCAGCGCGCGCTTGATCGCCGCCTGGCGGGACGGCTGGTCGATCTTCGCGCCGATCAGATCGGTGACGTAGAACACGTCGACCACCCGCTCGCCGAACGTGGCCACATGGGCCGAGGCGATGTTGAGCCCGAGCCGGGAGATCGTCGAGGTCAGCTCGTAGAGCAGGCCCGGGCGGTCGAGTCCGATCACCTCGATCACGGTGAAACGGTTCGACCATTGATTGTTGAGCTGGACTTCCGGCTCGATCGCGAACGCCTTGATCCGCCCCTTCGGGGCCGCGCGCTTGGCGATCACGTCCAGCAGTCTCACCTCGCCGTGCAGCGCCCTCATTGTGGTTTACAGTTGTGTATAATAAAAAGGCTTTGGGCTGAGGGAACCCTTAATGGCCTCACGATCGCGGACAATTGCCAAATCAATTCCGGCCTGGGAAGACTACCTTGCTTGGGCAACGGCTAAAACAGATGGTTCCTGGCTATTCCGAGGGCATGGTCAGAAGCGGTGGCTGCTAACGCCCAAAATAGGCCGTCCGGACATCGCTGGTCCGAAAGGATGGAATGAACCGGACGAGAAGGCTCTCATAGATGATTTCTGGAGATTAGCTCGCCGCTATATTGATCCCCTCGTCGAGCCTCTCGAGGTACTTGCTCTGGGACAGCATTACGGGCTGCCAACCCGCTTATTGGATTGGACGACTGACCCTCTTGTCGCGGCTTGGTTTGCTCTCCGAGACCAAAAGAAGAAGGTTGCCGCCGTGCACGCAATTCGGGTTCCCCTTTCCAAGAGGTTAGCCAACGTCGACCTCTGGACGCCTGCGAACGCTGTTGACGTTGTCGTAGTGCCGGAGGTTGTCGCCCGAATTACCGCCCAACAGGGGTGTTTTTCCGTGCACCGTCCACCCAATGGCGCCTGGGACCCCACCAAGTCAGGCTGGACGCACGAGACATACGTTTTCTCCTGGAAAGTGCGGGATGAAGTGCTTAGATATTTAGATGTCTTCGGGGTGACTGCCGCACGCCTAATGGCAGACCTGGACGGCATTGGCACGACGCTTCGGGCTCGATGGGCCCGCCGGATACGGTGACCTCGCAGGGCGCATAACTGGGAGCTAACTATGGCGCAGAAGCACGAGACGACAAAGAAGCGCGAGCCCCAGCGCTCTGCGTTGCTTGAGAAGGCGCGCACTCAGTTGGAGGCTAAACCGCGCACTCAGTTGGAGGCTAAACGGGGAAAGTTGTCCGTTTCGCCTGAAGAGGCGGTGCAGATATTAAGCGTCTTTGGACCTGCGCCACTGATAAGCGCAATCGGCGCTACTGGCTCCTTTGGACCGGTTGGACATGGCTGGCGCCTTACCCGTCCGGAACACTTGAATGTTGGGCACATTGTGGAACCCCGTTTTCACCTGGGCTCCCTCGAATATCCGTTGCCAGCAATCTGGGATGAGTCGCTACGCGCCGCCTATGAGCACTACATGAAAGGTCTGGCTTTGTTTCCCGAAAGAGAAGCTCTAGAAGGAGCGGGGAAGAAAGCTGCAAGCGACGAAAAGCCCTTACCAACCACTAAGGAGGTAGACACAGCACTTTCTGCCTTTAAACCAGCCTCTACTGATGAGTGGTCTAAGCTGCAACGCAAATACAAGAATGCTTCCTTTTATTCATTCGACCCCAAGTACGAAACATTTAATTTGAATGAGGATGGGGATCTCTCCGGACAAGTGGGAGTGCTGATATCGTATCCGCACAGATTCCGCAGCGGTCGCATTGAGGACGTCTCACATACTATTCCCGGACGGGTGACCATAACACGAGGAGTTTTCGGCAAAGGTGAGACATCTGCGGTAACCAATTTTACGATGATCGTTTGAGATGAGCCCGGCTACTGGTGCGTCTCTCCTTACCCCGCCGCCCTTACCGCGCGCGGGAGCTCCGGCGCGGGCAGCAGCAGCTGGATCAGCGCGCGCTTGATCGCCGCCTGGCGGGACGGCTGGTCGATCTTCGCGCCGATCAGATCCGTGACGTAGAACACGTCGACCACGCGCTCGCCGAACGTCGCCACATGGGCCGAGGCGATGTTGAGCCCGAGCCGGGAGATGGTCGAGGTCAGCTCGTAGAGCAGGCCGGGGCGGTCGAGCCCGATCACCTCGATCACGGTGTAGCGGTTCGACCATTGATTGTTGAGCTGGACTTCCGGCTCGATCGCGAACGCCTTGATGCGGCCCTTCGGCGGCGCGCGTTTGATCACGTCCGGCAGCCGCACCTCGCCGTGCAGCGCCTGCTCGATGCCCTGGGCGACGCGCGCGGCGCGGCGCGTCTCGTCCTCGTCGCGATCGAACTCGCGCGAGAGCGAGATGGTGTCGAGCGCCAGCCCGTCGGTCGTGGTGTAGATCTGCGCGTCGACGATGTTGGCCCCGGCATTGGCGCAGGCGCCGGCGATGATCGACAGCAGCCGCGGATGGTCGGGCGCGAGCACGGTGAGCTCGGTCACGCCGCGGCCCGCATCGAATTGCACTTCGGTCGCGAGCGTTTTGTCCGCGCGCTCGGCGGCCTCGACGAAGCGCGCGTGCGCGAGCTTGTGCGCAAGATCGACTTTGAGCCAATAGGCCGGATAGTGCCGCGCCACATAGGCGTCGATCCGCGCCGGCGGCCAGTCCGCGAGCTGCGCCTTGAACTCCGCCTGCGCGGCGGCGACGCGCTGCGCGCGGTTGACCTCCGAGAATCCGCCGGTGAGCACCGGCTCGGTCTCGTAGTAGAGCGTGCGCAGCAATTGCGCCTTCCAGCCGTTCCACACCCCGGGCCCGACGGCGCGGATGTCGGCGGTGGTCAGCACCATCAACAGCTTGAGCCGTTCGAGCGATTGGATCACGCCGGCGAAATTCTCGATGGTCCTGCGATCGGAGAGATCCCGCGACTGGGCGGTGATCGACATCACCAGATGCTGCTCGACCAGCCAGGCGACGGTCTCGGTCTCCGCCGGCGAGAGCCCGAGCCGCGGGCCGAAGCGCCGCGCGATCCGCGCGCCGGCAATCGAATGATCCTCGACCCTGCCCTTGGCGATGTCGTGCAGGAACAGGGCGACGTAGAGCACGGCGCGGTGCGCCGGCTGGATGGTGCGCATCAGTTCGCTGGCGAGCGCGAACTCCTCGTTGCCGCCGCGCTCGATCTCGGCCAGCACCCCGATGCAGCGCAGCAGGTGCTCGTCCACGGTGTAATGGTGGTACATGTTGAACTGCATCATCGCCACGATGCGGCCGAAGTCGGGAACGAAATGCCCGAGCACGCCGGTCTCGTTCATGCGGCGGAGCACCGTCTCGGCATGGCTGCGGGAGGTGAGAATCTCGAAGAACAGCCGGTTGGCCTCGGGATTCTTGCGCAGCTCCGCGTCGATCAGCCTGAGCGAGCGCGAGGCGGCGTGCAGCGCGTCGGGATGGAACGCGAGCGCGTGGCGATCGGCGAGATGGAAGATGCGGATCAGGTTGACCGGATCGCGGCGAAAGACGTCGGGGTCGCTGATGTTGATGCGGTTGTTGTCGACGATGAAATCCGCGCTCTCGCTCAAGCCACGCCGGCCGCGCGGCCGCAGCCGCGCCATCACCCGGCTGAGCACCGGCGCGGGCTTGGCCTGGCGCGCCTCCAGGCCCGCGCACAGAATCGCGGTGAGATCGCCGACGTCCTTGGCGACCAGAAAATAGTGCTTCATGAACCGCTCGACGTCCTTCAGGCCCGGATGCTCGGTGTAGCCCAGCCGCACCGCGATCTCGCGCTGGATGTCGAAGGACAGCCGCTCCTCGGCGCGGCCGGTGAGGAAATGCATGTGGCAGCGCACCGACCACAGGAAATCCCCGCAGCGGCGGAAAATCCGGTATTCCTGCTCGTCGAACACGCCGTGCTGAAGCAGCTCCTGGGGCTCGCGCACGCGATAGACGTATTTGGCGATCCAGAACAGCGTGTGCAGGTCGCGCAAGCCGCCCTTGCCGTCCTTGACGTTGGGCTCGACGAGGTAGCGCGACTGCCCGGCGCGGCGGTGGCGCTCCTCGCGCTCGGCGAGCTTGGCGGCGACGAATTCCGCGGCGCTGTGCTGCACGATGTCACGATCGAAGCGCGCGACGAGCTCGTCGTAGAGCCTGCGGTCGCCGACCAGATAACGGGCCTCCAGCACCGCGGTGCGGATCGTCATGTCGGCCTTGGCCTGGCGGATGCATTCGTCGACCGAGCGGGTGGCGTGGCCGACCTTCAGCCCCATGTCCCACAGGCAATAGAGAATCGCCTCGGCGACCGATTCGCCCCAGGCGGTCTGCTTGTACGGCAGCAGGAACAAGAGATCGATGTCGGAGCCCGGCGCCAATAGCCCGCGGCCGTAGCCGCCGGTGGCGATCACCGCCATGCGCTCGGCCTCGGAGGGATTGTCGGAACGATAAAGCTGCTGCCCCGCGAACTCGAACAGCAGCCGGATCAGCTCGTCCTGCATGAAGCACAGGCGCTCGGCGCACAGCCGGCCGTGGCGATCCTCGCGCAGCATGCGTTCCGCCACCGCCCGGCCCTCCGCCTGCACGCCCTTGAGATATTGCGCCACCGCCGAGCGCAGCTCGCGCTCGCGGCCGGCGTGAAGGCCGCCGAGGCGCTTGAGCTCCGCGGCAACCGCACGCGCATCGAAAATGGCCGCGGCCCCGCGCGGGGCATGAACCGCAGCATCGGCATGGTCGGCAGGGACGGACATCGCCGCATTCGGATATCCGAGCCGAGCCGGCATGTCACGGCGGGAGTTGGCGCCATGTTTGGTGCGTATTCCAGAGACTCCGAACACCTGCCCCGGCTGGAATGCACAGTTCACAATATTGAGGCACAAGCAGCGAGTGCAGATACCCTCCCCCCGCGAAGCGGCGGGGAGGGTGGCGAGGTGCGCAGCACCGAGCCGGGTGGGGGCCGAGAGTATCCGCTTCCTCAGCGCCCCCACCCCTAACCCCTCCCCGCCACTCGCTTCGCTCGCGGGGGGAGGGGAACCCAACCGCCTCGTGTAGTGGCTATGTCCGCGCCGCGCCGCGGGCTTGACCTTTCCGGCTCGCACCACCCTCAGTGCCGGCCATGTCGCCCGACGCGATGTTCTGGCTCGAGCTTGCGACCAAGATGGCGGTGACGGCGGCGTTCCTGGTCGCCGCGACCGCGATCGCCGAACGCGCCGGGCCGCTGGTCGGCGGGCTGGTGGCGACGCTGCCGATTTCCGCGGGACCCGTCTACCTGTTCCTGGCGCTCGATCACGACGCGCGCTTCATCGCCGCGAGCGCGATGGCGAGTCTTGCCGCCAATGCGGTCACCGGGCTGTTCGCGCTCGTCTATATCCTGGTCGCGCAGGTCCGCGGACCGCTCGCGAGCCTTGCGGTCGCGCTCGGATTCTGGCTCACGGCGATCTTCACGGTGCGCAGCTTCCAATGGACGTTGCCCGGCGCGCTGGCGCTCAACGCCGCGAGCTATTTGGTGGCGGTGCCGGTCGCGCGCCGGTTCCGCAGCGCAAAGTTTCGTCCGCCGCGGCGGCGCTGGTACGACGTGCCGCTGCGCGCCGGGCTGGTCGCGGTGCTCGTCGCGACCGTGGTGGGCCTGAGCGCCCGGGTGGGGCCGACGCTGACCGGAATGCTCGCGGTGTTTCCCGTGGTGCTGACCAGCCTGATCCTGATCTTTCATCCTCGGATCGGCGGACCGGCGACCGCGGCGATTCTCGCCAACACGCTTCCGGGACTGGTCGGCTTCGCGTTCGCGATGCTGGCGCTGCATCTCGCCGCCGTGCCGCTGGGCAAGGCCGCGGCGCTCATCCTCGCGCTCGCGATCTCGATCGGCTGGAACCTGACGCTGTGGCTCAACCGCCACCGCGGCTGGTGATCAGATCATTCGCGCTTCGCTGCCGCGCGCTTGAGCGCATAGAGCGCTTCGAGCGCATCGCGTGGCGAGAGCTCGTCCGGATCGAGCGCGGCGATCGCGGCGAGCAAGGCCTCGGCGGCGTTTTCGCGCGGGGACGGGGGCGCGGTACCGCCGCGCCGGACCGAGGCGAACAGCGGCAAATCGTCCACGAGCTTGCGCGCCGGCGAGATGCGGTCCTGGGCCTCGAGCTCCGCGAGCACGAGCTTGGCCCGCTCGATGACGGCGGACGGCAGCCCGGCGAGCTTGGCGACCTGGATGCCGTAGGAACGGTCCGCCGCGCCGGGCACCACTTCGTGCAGGAACACGACCTCGTTCTGCCATTCCTTGACCCGGACCGTCGCATTGAACAGCCGCGGCAGCTTCGCGGAAAGCCCGGTCAGCTCGTGGAAATGCGTGGCGAACAGCGCGCGGCAGCGGTTCTCCTCGTGCAGATGCTCGATCGTCGCCCAGGCGATCGACAGCCCGTCGAAGGTCGCGGTGCCGCGGCCGATCTCGTCGAGAATGACGAGCGAGCGCGGGCTTGCCTGATTGAGGATCGCGGCGGTCTCGACCATTTCCACCATGAAGGTGGAACGGCCGCGGGCGAGATCGTCGGCGGCGCCGACCCGCGAGAACAGCCGGTCGATGACGCCGATGCGCGCGCGGCGCGCCGGCACGAAGCTTCCCATTTGCGCCAGCACGGCGATCAAGGCGTTTTGGCGCAGAAACGTGGATTTGCCGGCCATGTTCGGCCCGGTCAACAGCCAGATGCGCCCGGCGCCCGCACCCGCCGGCGGCGAGAGGTCGCAATCGTTGGCGACGAACGGACCGCCGCCGCGCACGAGCGCCTGCTCGACCACCGGATGGCGCCCGCCCTCGACGACGAAATCGAGGTCCGCGAGGATTTCGGGCCGCACGTAATCCTGCTCGACCGCGAGACTTGCCAGCCCGGCGACGACGTCGATCGCGGCGAGCGCCTGCGCGGCCGCCTGGATCGCCGCGCCCGAGGCAATCACGAGGTCCGAAAGCTGATCGAAGATCTCGAGCTCGAGCGCCAGCGCGCGGTCCGCGGCGCTCGCAATCTTCGATTCGAGATCGCCGAGCTCGTTGGTGGTGAACCGGATCTGCCCCGCCAGCGTCTGGCGGTGGATGAACCTGGCCTTGAACGGCTCGGCGAGCAGTTTTTCGCCGTGCTGCGCGGCCGCCTCGATGAAATAGCCGAGCACGTGGTTGTGACGGATCTTCAGCGTGCGAATGCCGGTGTCCTCGGCATAGCGGGCCTGGAGCACGGCAAGGACGCGGCGGGACTCGTCGCGCAGCGCCCGCGTCTCGTCGAGCCCGGCGCGGTAGCCGGCGCGGATGAATCCGCCGTCGCGCTTGAAGCCCGGCAGCTCGTCGGCAAGCGCCGCAGCGAGCGCGGCGGCGCTCGCCGGATCGGGGGCTTGCAGCGCGGCCGCGGCGGCGGCGATCTCGGCCGGACAGGGATCGAGCGCCCGGCACGCGCCGGCGATTTCCGCCGCCGCCATCAGGCCGTCGCGGACCGCCGCAAGATCGCGCGGACCGCCGCGCCCGACCACCAGCCGGGCGAGCGCACGCGCGAGATCCGGCGCCGCCTTGAGCCGCGCGATGAGCTCGGATCGGATCCCTGCCGCCGCGACGAGCGCCGCGACCGAATCGAAGCGCTCGCCGATCGCGGCAGGCGCGGTCAACGGCGCGGCGAGGCGTTGCGCCAACAGCCGCGAGCCCGCGGCGGTGACGGTGCGATCGATGGCGGACAAAAGCGAGCCGCGGCGCTCCCCGCTCGAGGTGCGGACAAGCTCGAGGTTGGCGCGCGTCGCCGCGTCGATGAGCAGCGTCGCGCCGCCCGATTCCCGCGCCGGCGGCGAGAGCAGCGGCTTCTCCCCGCGTTGGGTGCGCTCGAGGTAGGTGACGCATGCGGCCGCCGCGGTCAGTTCCAGCCGGGAGAACGTGCCGAACGCCTGCGTGGTCGCCACCGCGAAATATTCCGCGAGCCGCCGCTCGGCGCTCCCGCCGTCGAAAGCATCACGGGTGAGCGGGGTCACCGCGGGCAGCGAACGCCAGAACGATGCAAGCTCGGCATCTTCGTAGAGCGCGTCGGAAAGTAGAATCTCGCCGGGCTCGAGCCGCGCGATCTCGGCGGCGAGGGTTTCCCGCCCGCATTCGGTGACGCGAAACTCGCCGGTCGATATGTCGAGGAACGCGATGGCGAACCGGCTTTCCTCCTCGGCCGAGGAGCTGCGGGCGCGGGCGATTGCCGCCAGATAATTGTTGCGGCGGGCATCGAGCAGGGAATCCTCGGTCAGCGTGCCCGGCGTGACCAGGCGCACGACGTCGCGCCGCACCACGCTCTTGCCGCCGCGGCGCCTGGCTTCGGCGGGATCCTCGAGCTGCTCGCAAACGGCGACGCGATGGCCGAGCGCGATCAGCCGGTGCAGATATTCCTCGGCGCGCTCGACCGGAACGCCGCACATCGGGATGTCGCGATCGAGATGCTTGCCGCGCTTGGTCAGCACGATGCCGAGCGCGCGGCTGGCGATCTCGGCGTCCTGGAAAAACAATTCGTAGAAATCCCCCATGCGGTAGAACAGCAGGCCATCGGGGTGGCCAGCCTTGATCTCGAGGTACTGCGCCATCATCGGGCTGACGCGGTCCTCGCCCCGGGCGCGCAATCCGCGCGGGGCGTCCGCACCCGGTTCGGCGACGTTCGGCTCGCCCGGCAATTTGAGCTCCATGCGCGACGACGCTAGCAGATGCCGAACGGCATTTCATGGCCGCATCCGCGGCGCCCACAGCAGGGAATGAGCGTGTTACGGGCGCCGTCCTTGAGTCGGTGCCCTCGCTTCCGCTAACGTCGGGCAAATTTCCGAGGGGAACCCGCCCGGGAGGGCAAATGGACATGTCCGCCAAGTCCGGCGGCCGCCGGGCGCGGCCGACCTTCACCGACCAGGAAGCGCTGCAGTTCCATCAGCAGGGCCGCCCCGGCAAGATCGAGGTGATGGCGACCAAGCCGATGGCGACCCAGCGCGACCTGTCGCTGGCGTATTCGCCGGGCGTGGCGGTGCCGGTCAAGGCGATCGCGGAGAATCCCGACCGCGCCTACGATTACACCGCCAAGGGCAATTTCGTCGCCGTGATCACCAACGGCACCGCCATTCTCGGGCTGGGCAATCTCGGCGCGCTTGCGGCCAAGCCGGTGATGGAAGGCAAGGCGGTGCTGTTCAAGCGCTTCGCGGACGTGGATGCGATCGATCTCGAAGTGTCGACCGAGGATCCCGACGCTTTCGTCAATTGCGTGCGCTACCTCGGGCAGACTTTCGGCGGCATCAATCTCGAGGACATCAAGGCGCCGGAATGTTTCCTGATCGAGCAGCGGCTGCGCGAGCTGCTCGACGTCCCGGTGTTCCACGACGACCAGCACGGCACCGCCATCATCGCCGCGGCGGGGCTGCTCAATGCGCTCGACCTCACCGGGCGCGAGATCGGCTCGACCAAGCTGGTGTGCAACGGCGCCGGTGCTGCCGGCATCGCCTGCCTGGAGCTGCTCAAGGCGATCGGGTTTAAGCCGCAGAACGTCGTGCTGTGCGACACCAAGGGCGTGATCTACCGCGGCCGCCAGCAAGGCATGAACCAATGGAAGTCGGCGCATGCGGTCGAGACCAAGGCGCGCAGCCTCGCCGACGCGCTCGCAGGCGCCGACGTTTTCTTCGGGCTCTCGGCCAAGGGCGCGGTCACCTCCGAGATGGTCAAGGTCATGGCGGCGAAGCCGATCATCTTCGCGATGGCCAATCCCGATCCGGAGATCACCCCGGAGGAAGTCGCCGCGGTGCGCGACGACGCCATCATGGCGACCGGGCGGTCCGACTACCCGAACCAGATCAACAACGTGCTGGGCTTTCCCTATATCTTCCGCGGCGCGCTCGACGTCCAGGCGACCAGCATCAACATGGAGATGAAGATCGCGGCCGCGAGAGCGCTGGCCCAGCTGGCGCGCGAGGACGTGCCCGACGAGGTCGCCGCCGCCTACGGCGCGCGCCCGAAATACGGGCCTGAATACATCATTCCGGTGCCGTTCGATCCCCGGCTGATCTCGGCGGTGCCGCTGGCGGTCGCCCGCGCCGCGATGGATACCGGGGTGGCGCGCAAACCGATCATCGACATGGACGGCTACCGTCACCAGCTGCGCATGCGGCTCGATCCGGTCGCCGGCGTGCTCGCGCGGGTGTTCGAGCGGCTCCGGCGCCAGCCCAAGCGCGTGGTGTTCGCGGAAGGCGAGGAGGAGCAGGTCATTCGCGCGGCCACGAATTTCGTGCAGCAGGGGCTCGGCACCGCGCAACTCGTCGGCCGCGAGGAGCGCGTGCGCGAGACCGCGAAGCACGCCGGCATCGAGCTGTCCGAGGGCGTGGAGATCTTCAACGCGCGGCTGTCGCGGCGCAATTCCGCCTATGCGGCCTTCCTGTACGAGCGGCTGCAGCGGCAAGGCTATCTGTTTCGCGACTGCCAGCGGCTGATCAACCAGGACCGCAACCATTTCGCCGCCGCCATGGTGGCGCTCGGCGACGCCGACGCGATGGTCACCGGCGTGACCCGCAACTTTTCCGTGGCGCTCGAGGACGTGCGGCACTGCATCGACGTCAAGCCCGGGCATCGCGTGATGGGGTTTTCGCTGGTGCTCGCGCGCGGGCGCACCGTCGTGGTCGCCGATACGGCGGTCACCGAGATGCCGGAGGCCGAGGACCTCGCCGAGATCGCGGTCGAGGCCGCGGGCGTCGCGCGCAAGCTCGGCTACGAGCCGCGGCTGGCTTTGCTGGCGTTCTCCAATTTCGGCCAGCCGCCGGGCGAGCGCGCGGAACGCATCCAGAAGGCGGTGCGCATCCTCGACCAGCGCCGCGTCGATTTCGAATACGACGGCGAAATGTCGCCCGACGTCGCGCTCAGCCGCGAAAAAATGGCGGTCTACCCGTTCTGCCGGTTGTCGGGACCCGCCAACGTGCTGATCATGCCGGCGTTCCACTCCGCCTCGATCTCGACCAAGATGCTCCA
>WNFE01013261.1_pt1 | contig 11555 bp, 6 predicted proteins | sample 5400451 | NCBI WGS metagenome assembly WNFE01 (sample SAMN13153344, study PRJNA577476) | soil metagenome | isolation source: 200 cm saprolite under Douglas fir tree site 2 hole 2 | place: USA:California | collected 2015-04-18
CCGGCTCCAAGCACACCCCCGTCGCCGGGGGCTACTTCCTCAACGACTTCCCCTCGCGACCCGTCGACTGGCTCTGGCAGGACCGTATCCCTTTGGCTGCCCTCACCCTCCTGGAAGGCGACCCAGGCATCGGCAAGTCCCTGCTTGCCCTTGACCTTGCCGCCCGCGTCTCCAGTGGCCACCCTATGCCCGACGACTCTCCTGGCAAGGAGGGCAGAGTCGTCCTGGTCGCTCCCCACGATAGCGCCTCCCGTACCATCATACCACGCCTCCGTGCCGCTGGCGGCGACCCCTCCCAGGTCTTTCTCCTCACCAGCGTCCTGGACGTCGATCCCAAAAACGGCCAGCTGTTCTACCATCCCTTCTCACTCCCGGGCGATGAGCACTTCTTAGAGAACATCATTACCCGGACCGAAGCCGTCCTCGTCATCATCGACACCCTCGACATCTGCCAGCCGCACCAGCGTCAACGCGCCCTCCCCCGGCTGGTCGACCTCGCCGACCGTACCGGCTGCGCCATCGTGCTCACCCGCCCGCGCACCACCTCCAGATCGGGTCAGGACGCCCCTATTCACAGCACCGCCCCCCTCGACCTGCGCGCCTTCGTCAGCAGCAGCTTGCTCATCGCCCCCTATCCTGGCGACTCCGAACAGCGCTTCCTCATTACCGCCAGGCACCCGCTCGCCCCACAGCCCAAAACCCTCTACTACGAGATCCTTGGACCTGCCGACGGTGCTCCCATCATCAACTGGCTGGGAGCAGAAGAGCACCCCGACAGCAGGCCCGAGGAGGGACCTTCCGGCAGGCTCGGCATCATACATATCTTGACCCTGGCGGCCCTGAAAGATGCCTCCAGTGCCCTGAGTGCCAGGGAGTTGAGCTGTGACGATGAGGAGTACAACAACGTCCGCAAATTGCTGAACCGCATGCTCCATGCCGGCCAGGTCGTCTCCCCGGCTCGCGGCCTCTACACCCTCCCGGACCACCCCTGCCTGGCCCAGTACCCAGTGCTCGACACCTCCACCGCAGCAGCATCCCCTGTCCCAAATGTCTCAAGTGTCTCAAGTATTCCAACTACCCAGGCAACCCCTGATACCGCAAACAACCAGGATACCAATCCACAAACAGCACCTGTCTCAATTGTCCCAAGTGTCCCAACTACTCCAGCAGACCCTGATCCCGCAGACGACCAGGATACTGACTCACAAACACCATCTGTCTCAAATGTCCCAAGTATCCCAAATACCACCTCAACGCCTCCCCACCCCCACAGCCCGTCAGACCCGCCTTACCACCCCTGACGAAACAGCTGGGGTATGGGAAAGCGATCCCAACCAGCAGCCAGAGAGCCCATAGACCTCAACCTGACGCAAAGCCCATCAACAACTGTATTGTTTCCCAACGAGGTTGGTAACCCATACAAACTGCTCCGTCGTATAGTAGTGACAGGGCTTGCCCCTGTCATGGTTTTCTTGCCCTGTCATGACCTGCTTGCCCCTCTCATGTTCTCTCATGTTCGTGCAGCACTGGACAGGCACCCCTAACTTACCGCTCGCTTGACGTAAAGCTCAAGGGCGATGTATGCTCAACAAAAAGCAGGAGAGAGGTTTCATGGATCAGCAGATCGAGCGCATTCTGAACCAGGTACCCGGGTGGCGCGGAGCCGAAGCTGTGGTCACGCCGCTGCTCGGCGGCATCACGAACCAGAATTACCGTGTGGATATCGCGGGCGAAGCCTTCGTGCTGCGTATCGGGGGCAAGGGAACGCACCTGCTTGGCATCGACCGGGGGCGCGAACGCGCCTGCACTGCTATAGCAGCACAGATGGGGGTCGGGGCCGGGGTTGTCCATTTTTTCGCTTCTGAAAGCGACGAAGTACTCGTCACGCGCTTCATTCCCGGCGAGGGCATCTCTCCGGAAACCGCTGCTCGACCTGAGATGCTGCAGCGCATTGTAGACGCCATGCGCCGCTACCACGCCGGGCCGGATTTCCCCGGCGCCTTCTCCCCTTTCCAGACGGTGCGCAGCTATCACAGGCTGGCACTGGAGTACAACGTTGCTTTTCCCGGCACATTACCCCGGGTACTTAGCCTGATGGCGCAGATTGAAGCGGCCATCGGCCCGCTGCAGCAGCCGAAGCCCTGCCACAATGACCTGCTCGCGAGCAATTTCATCGACGATGGGCACACCATCTGGATACTGGACTGGGAGTACGCCGCCATGGGCGATCTCTTCTTCGACCTGGGAAACTTTGCCGTCAACCAGTCACTGGACGAGGAACAGTGTGAGCTTCTCCTGCGCTGCTACTCCGGCGAGGTGCGACCGGCGGACCTGGCGCACCTGCACCTGATGCGTCTCGCTTCCGACCTGCGCGAATCCTTCTGGGGCTTTCTCCAGTTGGGCATATCCGAGCTTGACTTCGACTATGCCGCATATGCTCATCACCACCTCGAGCGCTTTCTTAGCAACGTGGGCACGCCGCAGTTCGAGCAGTGGTTGCTGGATGTCCAGGAATGAAAGGAAATCTTACCGCCTCCGGCGGATGCGAACGATTGCAATGAAATGTTTGAGGATGTCATTGCTTCACGAGAGGCAAGTAATATCGCATAGGTGTCAAGATAACGGAGTGAAATGCAGGCGTAGCCGCGCGATGATGGAGTTTAAGAAAATAATGCGACATAAGGAAGGGCGTAGCCGCGACATTTATGGCGCCCGGGGGTGGGGCAAAACCCGCAGTAATGTGTTCATCTCCATTATCGCGCGAGGTGCGGTGAGAGGCCAGCAACCATCTTACGCCCCACCCCAAGGCGCAATAAATTGCGCATCTACGCCCCCAAAACTTGACACTAATAAGCGACGCCTCTACTCGGACGAGCTTGACCGTCTGCCCTGGACCCAAACAGCTCTGATAATTTATAACTTGTACGTATTTTCCAGACAGGAGACCAACCTATGCACGATTCCGCCAGGGTTATTATCATCGGGAGCGGCATTGCCGGTTCCAGCATTGCCTACCACCTGACCGAACACGGGTGGCGCGACGTCGTTGTGCTCGAACAGGGATCACTGATCAGCGGCACGACCTCGCACGCGCCGGGTCTTGTAGGGCAACTGCGTTCAACCGTCAGCCTGACGAAAATGCTGATGTACAGCGTCGAGCTCTACAAGACGCTTCAGGTGGATGGTATCCCTGGCTATATCGGGGTGGGAAGCCTGCGCCTGGCTTCCTCCAAAGAACGCCTGGAAGAACTGAGGCGCCAGGCCGGGTTTGCCAGGAGCGTAGGGTTGGCGGCAGAACTGCTCAGCCCGGGCGAGACCCGGCGCATGTTCCCGCTAATGAGCCTGGACGAGGTTGAAGGAGCGCTCTACCTGCCCACCGATGGCACTGCCCGCGCTCCCATCCTGGCGCAGGCCCTGGCAAACGCGGCACAACAACGCGGCGCGGTCTTCTATCCCAATACTCGCGTGACGGGCATCGAGGTCGGCAGCGGGCGCGTGCAGGCCGTCAACACTTCTCAGGGGCGCATTTGCAGTGAAGTTGTAGTTGCCGCCACGGGCATCTGGTCCCCGCGTATTGGCCGCATGGCCGGCATGGCTATTCCGCTGATCCCGATGCAGCACCAGTACATTATGACCGGTCCACTGGCGGAACTGGCAAACGGTACCAGCGTGCCCAACCTGCGCGATCCCGACAAGCTGGTGTATTTCCGCCAGGAAGGGGAGGCCATGGTGCTCGGCGGGTACGAGCGCGACCCGCTGCCACTTGCCGTGGATGCTATTCCCGACAGCGCCAATCCTACCGTGCTGGGATTCGATGATGCCCGTTTCGCCAGCCTGCTCGCCGGGTGCATCGAGCGCGTGCCCAGCCTGCGCGGCGCGGAACTGGTCAGGCGTGTCAACGGACTGGAGTCCTTCACGCCGGACGGGGAGTTTATCCTGGGCGAGTCACCGGACGTGCGCGGCTTCTGGCTTGCCTGCGGCTTCTGCGCGCATGGTATCTCAGGTTCCGGCGGCGTCGGCAAGGTGATGGCGGATTGGATCGTGGAGGGCGAGCCGGGCCTCGATGTGTGGCACATGGACGTGCGCCGCTTCGGAGCCTACACGGCCAGTCGACGCTACATTGCCGCCCGCGTGGATGAAATCTACAGCACCTACTACGACATCAGCTATCCAATGAAGGAGCGCAGCAGCGCGCGCAACCTGCGCCTGAGTCCCGTCTACAGCCGCCTGGATGAGCTGGGAGCGGTCTTCGGCGAAAAGGCGGGTTGGGAGCGGCCAAACTGGTTCACCTGCAACGCAGCCCAGGCGGAAGGCCAGGGATGGCCCACGCCTCGCGGCTGGGCCAGCCGCTACTGGTCGCCCGCCATCGGTGTCGAGCACCAGGCCACGCGGGAACGCGTCGCGCTGTTCGATGAAACCTCCTTCAGCAAACTGGAGGTGCATGGTCCCGGCGCGCTGGCTTTTCTACAGTATATTACTGATAACCAGATGGACCAGCCTGTTGGAGCTATTACCTACACACAGATGCTGAACGCGCACGGCGGCATCGAGTGCGATCTGACGGTTACACGCCTTGCCGGAGATCATTTCCAGATCATAACCGGCACGGCCTTTGGCCTGCACGATCTCTCGTGGATGCGCAGCCAGGTGCCCAATGATGGCTCGGTCTACATCCACGATGTGACCTCCAGCCGCTGCTGCATCGGTGTATGGGGGCCACGGGCGCGCGACCTGGTGCAGCAGGTGAGCGAAAACGACTTCTCCAACGCGGCCTTCCCCTACCTGACCGCGCAACAGGTGACGATTGGAGATATTCCGGCACTGGCGCTGCGCGTCACCTATGTAGGCGAGTTGGGCTGGGAGATTTACGCCCCGGTGGAGTACGGCCTCAAGTTGTGGGACACGCTGTGGCAGGCAGGTCAAGGGCTCGGCATTGCCGCGGCCGGGTACCGGGCCATCGACTCGCTGCGCCTGGAGAAAGGCTACCGCTACTGGAGCGCAGACATACACTCAGAATACAACCCGTACGAGGCGGGCCTGGGCTTTGCTGTCAAGCTCCAGAAGGGCGATTTCCTGGGCAAAACAGCCATAGAGCGCGTGAAGACCCAGGGAGTGACACGCAAATTGTGCTGCCTGGTCCTGGACGACCCGAGCGCCATCGCGCTGGGCGGCGAACCATTCCTTGACGGCGAGCGCGTTCTAGGTTATGTCACCAGCGCTGGGTACGGCTACACTACGGTACGGGGCGATGGTGACGAAAGAGCCGCTCTATGATCCCAAGAACGAGAAGATCAAAGCGTAGGGGCCGATTATGCAGTTCAGGCATGGTTCAAATGAACGTGACAGTTCCTAATCAACAGAAAGGTCCAGTCCTGTCATCCTGAGCGAAGCGAAGGATCTCGCTGCCGATCGCAACAGACCCTTCGCGGAGTTTACCCTTGAGCGAAGCGAAGGGCTCAGGGTGACATGGTGTGACTGTTCAAACTGTCAAGGACTATTCTTCACAATTGAACCTTGCCTTAACAAAATAATCCGGACATCTGTAGGGGCCGATTTATCGCGCCCAGCGCCGATTTATCGGCCCTCGGTGGCCGTTCCGAAATCCAGCTTAAAAAGTAAAGTTCATTATCGCGAGTATCCCGCCCCGATAAGGCGGGTTCTTCACTCGCTCAACCCGGCTTCGATCATCTGGCGATGCTCGGCATAATGATTGCAGGTATTATTGGCGAGGTGTGTGTAGAGTTCCTCGTTGGCGAGTTCCGCTTCGTCGAGATCCTCCACCACCTGGAGGATCTGCTGGTAAGAGTCGTGAAAGGCTGCCAGGACCTCGGCCAGCGGCGTGCCGCGTTTGGCTTCGACCATGAGCGCGTTGGCACGCTCGGTCGACCACGGCTCGCCCTTCAAGCCCGGATCGAGTTCCACGCCATGGACGATTTCGCTGATCACGGCCTGCTCCCACCACGTGAGGTGAGCCAGGACATCCTTCACCGACCAGGTGCCAACGACATCCGGGCGCAGCATTTGTTCTTCACTTAACGAGTTCAGCAGGGCTTCCAGTTGGGAATGCTCAGTGCGCATCAAACTGAGCAGGTGGGATTTGTGGTTAGTATATTCCATTGAAATTGCTCCAATCTTTCTGACACGTGTTCAGAACGCGCCGGGATATACGCCCATGCGACACAGCCCGGGCGCTACACAATAACAGGTTTGCTGTAAGCAGGTCAAAGCCTACTGCACGTTTGTTGTATCGAACACTGGAACAACTTCGACTGTATACATGTTTTCCCTCTGGCTACTCAGGAATTACAAGATATATTCTACCACAAAAGTGGAAAGATCGAATAATGCGCCAGCAGGACCAGTTGCAGGTCGGCCGGCAGATGAATGCACCAGTCGGCCACACAGACCCGGATCGGTAATAGAGTGGCCCAAAACCCTGGAAACTAGCTTGAGAACGTAAAGTGCTCTAGCGGTTTGAACGCCGAATACGTTATCAGTCTCTCTCGAGACAGGCTCCTGCACGCCCCTCGAGTAATTCCGCCTCAGCTTCCCGGCCTGTCTTACGCAGTAGATCAGCATATGCTTCCAGCGTAGCGGCCAGGGCAGGATGCCTGGCTCCCAGAATCTGCTCACGGATGGTGAGCGCGCGCCTGAACAGCATTTCGGCTTCTTCGTCCCTGCCCTGGGCGTGGCAGAGTCTCGCCCACTCGTGAAGTGTCTCGGCCACATTGGGATGCTTTGGACCCTGGCTCTGTTCGCGCATAGCGAGCGCCCGCCGGTAGAGTTCCTCCGCCTCGCTGTATTTCCCTTCGGCAGCAGCAAGATCGGCAAGATGGTGAAGACTGTTAGCGACATCGGGGTGGTCGAGTCCCTGCACTTGCTCCCGGATAGCCAGGGCGCGCTGCATAAGGGTCCTGGCCGACTCGTAGCGACCCTGCGCAAGGTAGAGTTTCCCCAGGTTGTTGAGGCTGGTTGCGACATTGTGATGGGTCGGCCCCAGCGCGCATTCGAAAATTTTGCGAGCGCGCAGGTGGAATGGCTCGGCCTGCTCGTATTTGCCCTGAAAATAATAGAGCATGGCTAGATCATTGAGTATGCCTGCCACGTCGGGATGATCTGGTCCCAGCTCCTGTTCCTGGATGGCCAGAGCCTGCTGGTAGAGCGGTTTAGCCTGCTGGTACTCACCCCGGCCAAGGTAGAGTAATGCAAGATCGGAAAGGCTGCGAGCAACATCGGGATGATGTGGTCCCAGCGCCTGCTCCCGGATGAATACAGCCCGCCGGTAGAGCGGTTCGGCCTCCATGTACAGTCCGCGCTCGTACAAGTAATTGCCTGTCCGGTGGAGTAATCGAGCAGCTTCTGGGAACACCATCCCCCACTGCTCAATCAGTTCCGCGCAGATTTGCGCGTGGGGTAGGTATTGTTGGCACTGCTGCCATGTTGCTACTAACTCTACATCTGGAAACGCAGCATCGACGGCACGTACCGCCCGTTCTGCCCATTCCCGCTGCTTATCTTTCTCCATCCCTTCTTTGAGCACCGTCTGCACCAGTCGATGGATGGTAAGCATCTTCGTCTCAGGGTTGCGCCGCACCAGCGAATACTTCCGCAATGCTCCAATCGCCTCATCGAAGCGCATCCGGTCAGCAGCAATGCCTTGCAGCACCGGGTCGACTGCAGCCGCGCCTTCCAGGAGCATAGCTTCGGGAATAGCATCCGGGTGCAAGAACGCACACAGCCGCAGCACACTGGCAGCGACAGCATCGGTACATTCCACCTGCTCAAAGGAAAGCGACCACGTCGTCGCTACCGATTTGGGGTAGTCTCTCCTGCTCAATGCGCCGCGTCGCTTTAACAAGTCCCCGCGTCGAGTCTGGTAGAGGCTGAGATAATCCGCAAAGCGGCAGCGGTGTTCCTCTATGTAAGCAGCGGCCTGATCGAGGGCCAGGGGCAAGCCATCCACCAGCTCCCAGATCTCCTCGGCTTCCTTGCGGTACTTATCAGATGCACCCTCCAGAGGAGCATCCTCGGCAAGTATCTTCGCCCGCCGCAATAAGAACAAGGTTCCTTCCTCTCGCTCCATCCTCTCTAACTCAATGCCCTTGATATTGGGACCCGTTGCCTGGGAGCGGCTGGTCAGCAGGGTATGACCTGCTCCCCGCGCCGGCAGGAAGTCATAGACCATCTCCAGGTCATCCGCGTTGTCCAGGATGAGCAGCCACTGGTTGTGTCCTTGCAGCCAGCGTATAACAGCATCGACCGCGCGGCGTTGATCTGCAGCGTCTTTCTCCGCTAAATTGAGCAGGTCGGCGAGGGTGACGAAATCAGAGACCAGTGATTTATGGGTGTCAGCATTTACCCAGAGGATTGCCTGGTACCTGGAGCCATAGCGGTAGGCGTACTCGACAGCAACCTGGGTTTTGCCGATACCTCCCAGACCACTGATCGCACTGGCTTGTGTAAGTGCCACCGTTTTCTTGCCGCTGAGGGTCTCTTGCAGATGCGCCAGGACTTGCTCACGGCCGGTGAAATAGAGGTTGCGCAGGTGTGGAACATTCCAGATGGCAGGGAGGATTGTCGCTTCCTCTTCCCCTTCGTCTAGACCGAACAATACTTCGGCACGCATATCGAACACACGACAGAGTGCCGCTCTGAAGGCAGGGCGGGGTAGGGTTTTGTCATGCTCCCAGCGGTTGATGCTCAATGCGGTGGTGCCGATCAGTTCGGCCAGTTGCTCCTGAGAGTAGTTGTGACGCTCCCTCTCCTGCCGCAGCCGTTGCCCGGCACTGCGTTTCTTCACTATGCTCATATATAAAAGCCTTCTACGAGGCGACCCATTCCTATGCCCAGGCTCAAGGCGTTGAGGAACGGCACCCCTTCATTCATTTTGTCGTTCTACGAAATGAGAAGTGATAGGAAAGTGATAGGTTTATGCAATGGTATAATAACACGTTTCGATGCACTATAGAAGCACTGATGTCGAGTAAAAATGCCCTGCAGACAAGCAGCGCGGGAAAAATGACTACGATTTCCAGGTACTCTTCATCAGCAACCCTGGCCGCCAGTTCGCCCACCGGACGCCTGGCCTCCTGGACCCCGCTCAAGCCCGTTCTGCGCCAGTTGGGTCAAGGAGGTAGGGCGCCGTCAAGGCCAGGGGTACTCCGCTGATTACGAAATCAATGTATCGTTGGCAGACTGCCACTCCTGTACAGCCATGATCATAGGGCTGCTTATATCTTCTTTAGCATCTCCCACCCCTGTCCACATCGTCTGCTGTGTAGTGGCATTGATCACAGCCTGTCGCACGTCAATACTCTTAGGCTCTCGACCCTGCAAGATGCGTGCTGCTAAAGCGCTGATTATCGGGGTGGCGAATGATGTCCCCGACCAGTATGCCCAGGTACTGGATGCCTCATACATAGGATATGCAGACGGTGATGCTGGCAGAATGGAATGAGGATCGTTCACCGATAGTGCCGGATACACTTGTGCGGTGTAGACACAACGTAGCGCGTCAATAGGCTCGGCAACACGAGTTGCAACATGAGACATCGCTGAAGGCAACCACGGATCAGGTCTTGGCAGTTCACCACTGTAGGTCGCAATTCCGTTGGGGCCGGGGTGATTGCTATACATGGCCGCATCTCCCTTTCGATTGACAGCAGCCACCGGAATCATCGTTGTGATCGGCGGGTTGTCATATGCGAAGTTGGCAGGATAGCGCGGCCCAAAGCGCGTTTCTGCCGGATTCATCTTCGTATCGCGGGGATCGCTGTCATTACCAGCAGAAGCTACAAAGATGACCCCGGCGCCAGCCAGATTCTGGATGGCTGAACGTAGCAAGTCCCGTGATGCATCTATCACATCGCCGGTCACACCCTCGGGTGGACTATCACTGTCAGGTGGTAGCACTACCAGGCTCAGGTTAATCACAACCGGCTTGCGATACAGGTCTCCGACCGCATGTGTATCTAGATTGTTCGGTAGCATGCGTTCTTGTATGCTAAGCAAGGCAAGAAACAAAGTGTGGGTGTCTCCTACACCGTAGTCGTTGAGCACACGGATACACTCAATGTTCGCAGCGGGAGCAAGGTCGCGTATGATCCCAGCTACGCCCAGTCCATGGTCGGCCATTGGAAAGCCGACGAGCCGCCCATAGATGTCCTTACCCGTCACTGCCGATTCTGCCGGATCAGGTACACCGAATGAATAGTTGGGCTTGATAGCAGGGGGCACAATATCAGGCTGTGGTCCATTCGCCTTGCTGGTTGTCATCTTCTGCAACAGCAAGTTGTTACCGGCATTTTTTGCTGCCCTCTCGATTTGTTCAGTCGAAGGAAGCGTATCCAGCACAAACACCGTCACACCCTCGCCAGTTTTGTCTTGCAGGGAAGAATCGGAGAGCTGCGGCAAGGTAATCTTCCACTGACCGGGGGTATTGGAATCCTCCACCGGAATGGGGGGGCAGGTGGGACAACCATGGATTTGGTCGTCAGTTCCCGCCCAGAGCCAGTGCGGCAAAGCGGCGATATCTGCGGAGATTCCTAAATCCTGAAGTGCCTTTTGCAGTGCGTTTTTATTATCATTGAGCTGGTTGATGACGGCTACCGTATGGTCATCATTGCCCATGTCAGCAGTCCCGGCGTTCCCCTGCGCTGGCCCCATATCAGGCTTCATATTTGACGGAGTGACATGGGTGAAGAAAACAAGATCGAGATTGTCGGCGGAATGAATACTGCTATGAGGTGGGAGAAGCATAGCAGTTGGGAGAAGCAGCAGGGGGTTCCCGATGAGCTGCATATCCAAATTTAGGTCTTTAAGGATAGTCTTGATTTGCGCGAAGATTACAGTCGTGATGGTTTCGATAGTATGGACTGGTGATGTGGACTGTGCAGGTTGTGATTTAAGCCTGATGATGGCCTGGTTTTTATGCCAGTATACCACCTTGCCCATATTCATACTCATGGATTCTTGCCTCCTTGCCTCTCTAGCGGCGCAGCCGTAGAGGGCGCTTTGTGATTACGTCAACTTGCTAATCTTGAGACGTTGAGGACCTACCTTTTTTAGCACTCAATTTCACGTGCTAAAGAACGATCTACTGCTCTTTTGTACTTGAGAGGACCAACGTCACCGACGAGACGAAATGCCGCCCAGTAATACGGATGGGGATGAGTTGACTCTGCTCTCTGTATAAGAGAACATTGGGCAGCACGCAATGCCTGGACCTTACTCTCTCCTCCGAGGAGATGCTGGTAAAAGAGCTGCATCAACTCATTGGTCGCGTTATCTTCCGCGGGCCAGAGGCTCATGACCAGCGTGCTTGCCCCGGCAGCCAGGAACGCTCGTCCCAGCCCCAACTGCTCATCACCGCCACCGCTCAAGGCGAGCCCGGTTTCGCAGCCACTGAGGGTAACCAGTTCGCATCCCTTCAGATCGAGGCTGAAGGCGTCAATCGCATTGAAGTACCCGTCGGCAAGGAGGACAGAGGAGAAATTGGGGGCATCCAGCCTGCTATGACCGTGGGTCGCCAGGTGGATTATGGGACTGCCGGATGC
>WNFE01006822.1_pt1 | contig 11554 bp, 6 predicted proteins | sample 5400451 | NCBI WGS metagenome assembly WNFE01 (sample SAMN13153344, study PRJNA577476) | soil metagenome | isolation source: 200 cm saprolite under Douglas fir tree site 2 hole 2 | place: USA:California | collected 2015-04-18
ATCACATGGCCCCGTTGTAGCCCATCCCTCGCCTTCCCTCGCCTCTGCCAATTGTCGAACCTCTCACGGTTTGTGCTAAGTTCGCGTCGAGGCGTTAGGTGGCTATTGAAAAAGGAACCAAAGAAGTAATTTCAGTGAATTTCAGCGCCTACGGCGAACGAACATTCAATAACTTGCGAGCGAATTTTGCTGGTGAAAGTCCCCGAAAAGAGTTTTTCAACAGCCACAGGCGTTTACACTCATTGACCTCGCACAATCACGCCACTAGCGCTCTGACCCTTGAATCCTCTACGCAGAGGCGCGTCAATTTGCGGCGAAGGCTTCCGTCAAAGAAATGACCTTCACCGCACTTCTAAGCTGATCGATTGTCGCAGAGGACTTGAGGGCCACAGTGGCGGGCTCTCCAGGGAGCAGATCAAAATAGTTGTCCGAGCTTTCGACATCGAGATCTCCGAAGGAAATATAGACGCTGCGAGCGAGCTTCGGCGACTGCAACGTAATTGTGTAGTTTCCCCCGGCTGGGTTAAGAGTAGCTTCAATCTTGGGCGCAACTGGCAGTTGCAGGTTGTGCGTCACATCAAAAAATACCAGGTTCCGGGAAACTCTCTTTCCTGTCACCTCCAGCTCGACGACCAGAAAACTGTCACGAGGATCGCCCTTCGCCGACAAATCGGCCTTATCGAAACTGAGATAGATCGCGCTCGATTGTGCAGGGGCTTGAATGTCTTTCGTTTGGTCGAGCAGAACCTTGCCTGAGAAGTCGAGAAGCCGTGTGTGAATCGTCCCGCCAAACGGCTGCAGCTTGTCCGACACGATGTAGATGTCCACCTTATCGTCATCTAAATAGGGCGAGACCAGCACGTCATCGTAGAAGCGCCGGACATAGTAGTGTAGCGCTTTCCAGCGTCCGTAGTAATCGATGCTCGCCCAGGAAGCTACCGGCCAACAGTCATTCAATTGCCAGTAGAGCGAACCCATGGTGCGCGGCCGTTGCCGGCGCAAATGCTCGGCGCCGATTTTGACGATCTCCGCTTGTTGCACCTGGCTCAGATACACGAACGAAGCAAAATCCTTGGGCTCGCGGTATTCGCGCAACATATAAGTCAAAATGCGTTCATTTCCGCCTTTGTTTTTTTGGTGTGCCTGCATAACTGTGGAATGAATGTCAAAGTCGTCAGGCTTGTTGGCAAACGTTCGGATCGTCCGCATCTCGGGAAAAGATTGAAAGCCGTATTCCGACATGAAGCGGGGAAATTGCTTGGTATAGTCTTGCGCCGGCGCCTGCTGGTGCCACACCGCCCAGTAATGCATGTCGCCATTGTGCTGATTATCGGGATTTTCCTCGAAGTTGGCGCTGGGAGAACTGGGCCAGTAAGGCGCCGGATCGCCATACTGACTCACCGAGCTCTTGAGGACGTCGGCAAACATAACCATGTAATCCTGCCAGACGCGATCACGGGTTTCCGGAGAGATGGCTTCTTTGAATTCCTGTCGATTGTCCCAGTGATGCCAGCCCGTTTCCACCTCGTTATTTCCGCACCAGACTACGATGCTGGGATGATCGCGCAGCCGCTTGATCTGCTGGATCGCTTCCTCGCGGACGTTTTCCCGAAAGGAGACGTCCCCGGGAATCATGTCTCCGCCGAACATGAATTCCTGCCATACCATGATGCCGAGCTCATCGCAGATATCGTAGAAGTCATCGGACTCATAATAGCCGCCACCCCATTCACGAACCATGTTCATGTTAGCGTCGCGGGTGGCCCGGAGAATTTTGCGATGAATCTCCGGAGTTACACGATTGGGAAAGCTGTCGAACGGAATCACGTCCGCGCCTTTGGAGAACACCGCGAGGCCGTTTACTACAAACTCAAAACTCTTACCCCATTGATCGGCCACCCGGCGCAGTTCCAGCGAACGCAGGCCGGTTTTCACTTCCGCGTGCGCCGCCTCAACTTTGCGTCCCAGGCGAATCGAGGCCGAAAACCGGTAGCGGTTTTGGGCGCCATATCCGGCCGGATACCACAGCTTTGGCGCGGCAATGCGAATTGGAAGTGAGACGTGATTCATACCGGCATCCAGTTGCAGCGTCTGGGTTCCATCGGTCGTCTGTGATCCGGACGGCTGGGGTCCAGAGAGTTCATCGTGCGCCAAAGCAAGAATGGCGGTCGTGGGCTGGCTGGCTTCGATGTCAAGCTCCGCCGTGACCGTCGCCATTTCAGCAGTGATTTTCCGTTGGTGAATGTGGAAGTTGTCGATGCGCAGCGCATCCCATGTCTCCAATCGCACCGGCTGCCAAATGCCTTCTGTCATGAAACGCGGGCCCCAATCCCAGCCGTATTGATATGGCGCCTTGCGGGTGTAGGGAGCGGTCGCAATGTCCTCCTCGTTGCCGAAATTATGCGTTGATATCGAGGGCAACACGTAGGGCAGCGACTTAACGTAGGGAAGCATCCTTTCGACCGCGGAATGGAAAACTACACGGAGAACATTCGGACCGGGCTTTAGCAGCGGTTTTGCGGCAATGCGCCAGTGACGGAACATGTTGTCGGAGTGGAGAATCGCCTGGTCATTGAGATAGACCTCCGCCAGCGTGTCCAGCCCATCAAACACCAAATCGATATGGCCGTGTCTCAACGAGGCAGCATCGGCTTGAAAGACAGTTTGATACTCCCAGTCGGTAAGCCCGATCCACTGCAAGCGAAATTCGTTGTCCCGATCGAATGGGTCGGGGATGAGACCGTTACGCAGCAGGTCGGTTTGCACCACGCCCGGAACCTGCGCGGGATGCCACTGCTTGACATCGGATTTGTCTGCGGTTGCGATGGCCTCTGTGCTTCCGACCGCGCGAAACTGCCAATCCGAACTCAGCGTTCGCGAGAAAAGTTCATCCGCTTTGAGCGGCAATGCTGCAAGCAAGGAAAACAACAGGAGGGAAAATACGGCAGTACCGAGACGACGGAAACAATTCAGCCGAGGCAGTTTCATATCAGCGCTCCCAATCGACATCTTCGGCATCGGCAGCCCTTTTGCCGACCTCCGATTCTGCCCTGTCATGAGTAACTCGATTTTTCAGAGTGCAATCCTATACTGAGAGACTGCACAGTATACGCCGCCGATCGGGACATTTCGGAATCCCTCGCCGCGCCCAGAACCTGGCCCGTGACCGGAGCGGGCCAAGTCCGCGCCGGCCAGGTTTAGTATGGCGAGACGAGGTAAAGTATCTAGCAATGCGGGAGGGTCCGTTGTCCACAGAGCGGTGTGATGGTTCCCCGAATATCAGGGCGGTAATTCTGGATTATGGCCAGGTTCTCGCTCGCTGCCCCACGGCGCCCGAGTTCGGGCGCATGGCGAGGATGTTTAATGCGAGTTTCGAATCGTTTTATCAGCTATGGGAAGACAGCCGGGGCCCTTATGACCGCGGCGATTTCACCGCCGAGGAGTATTGGTTGAAGTTGGCCGTGCAGACCAATACTTCGCTCGATGGCAGTCAGATCGAGATTCTCCGGCAGGTGGAGGTTGAAATTTGGGCTCATGCCAATCCAGACATGATCGAGTGGCTGAGCCGACTTCACGCGGCGGGAATCAAGACCGCCTTGCTGTCTAACATGCCATTGGACCTGGTGAAACATGTGCGGACAAACTTCCCGTGGATGGAGAATTTTTCCTTTAAGACATTCTCTGCCGAAGTGAGATTAATAAAGCCTGACCCAGCCATTTATGAGCACACGCTCCGCGGCCTCGGCGTTGCAGCGGCAGACGCGCTGTTTGTGGATGATCGCGAGACCAATATCCAGGCTGCCCGCGCATTGGGGATTCGCTCGATTCAATTTCAATCAATTGCACAAATCAAGGAGGACCTGGAAGCTTTGGGCTTTCCCATACTGCCGGAGCTTGTGGAATCATCTTCGGCGGTCTCCGGCGCAGCGACTCCTGCGGAAGGCCGTTCCGAACCGCCGGGGCAAGAGATTAAGTTTCAGCTTTGACATCGAGATCTGCCCCTAGCTAACGTCAGGGTTGGCTAACGCTGCGATTCTTCTTTGCGGCGCGGTTGGGGCGGATTGACGCTGGTTTGCAATCTCTGGAATTCCTGCATTTCATGCTGTGCGGCCGCAGTCTTCCCCTGCTTCCTATAGAGACCGGCCAGCCCGAAGTGCGCCTGCGCCGCCAGTGAACTTTCCTTCTCTATGGAAAGAAGCTTGGTCCATTCTCTTTCGGCAGCGGCGGCATCGCCCTCCAGCGAAGCGGCCTTCCCCAGCGAGTAGAGCGTCTCGGGCATGTCTGGCATCAACTTGTTGGCGCGCAAAAGCTCCGCCCGCGCCTCGTGCACTTTGCCCTGTTCTAACAACGCTGATCCAAGACGGAAAATGGCCTCAGCATTTCCGGGCTGCAGCTTGGCTTGCGCCCGAAATTCTTCTTCCGCTTTGGCCCATTGGAAAGCGCCGGCATACACTTCGCCCAATTCCAGATGGACCTCGAGCAAATCCGGTCGCAACCGCAACGCGTCGCGATACTCCTTCTCGGCTTCCGGCATTTGGCGTAGTACGAAGTAGTTTTCTCCCATCGCCTGGTGCGCGCGAGGAGAGTCGGGATAAGCAGCTAGCAAAGTGTCGATCGATTGTTTTGACAGCAGGCCGCTAGCGCGGCCAAGGTAATACAAGATATCCGGATCGTTGGGATGGGCGGCCAACGCCGCCTGCAGATTCGCAACTGCATCCGGCAGTTGCCCCGTCTGGATTTGCGCAATTCCCAGCGCAGTCTTGTCTTGCACTCGTTCGAGATGGGGAATCGCCTCGGCCGCGTAGCCTTGCACGAGCAGGACATAGCCCAGCAACTGATGAGCAGGCGCCGAGTCCGGTTCCACCTCCAGCCCATGCTTCAGCGGAGCAATAGCCGAAGCGAAATCGCGCTTCTCCATGTACGCCTGGCCGAGGCTGATGAAGCCGTCCGCGAAGTCCGGATCGAGCTCGGTGACTTTTCGAAACTCGGCAATGGCAACATCGAACTGTCGTTGTTTATCTGCCGCGATTCCCGCCTGCATGTGCTGGGCGGCCTCCGGTGAGAGAGTGTGCAACGCGAACCACAAAAGTAAGAGTAATAGTGCGCGTGTCATGGCTTCTGCTTCTCCGGCTCACGGACTTCCAGAAACTGATCGGCGTGAACTTCATTCAAGGTCTGGTGAATACCCGATGGCCACACCACTTCGACCTTAGCTCTTTCCGCAGTTCCGAGTCCAAAATGCAGGCGTTTGTCACTCGCTGAAAGATAACTTCCAGCCGAGGTCGCGAATCGTGTCTGCCCGTTCACCTGCACGCGAGCGCCAAATCCATCGCGGCTGCTGCGCGTGCCCCGCAGTGAGATTACCAGCCAGTGCGCCTTGCCGCCCCGGTTGAAGAGCACTTGAGGATGGCCGCCGAGACTCGTCATCACTACATCTTCCCATCCGTCATTATTCAAGTCGCCGAACGCAGCCCCGCGGCCCGCCACGGGGGTCGCACTTCCGGAATCAACGCGTTCGAACCGGCCGTTATGATTGATCGCCAGTAGCGGCAGTTCAAGATAGTGTAGTGACGGATCGATGTGCTCCACGTTGTCCAATACATGGCCTTGAGCGACGAACAAGTCCTTCCACCCGTCGTTGTCGAAGTCCTCCAATCCAATGCCCCAGCCTGAACTCCCACTGGAGAGGACGCCGAGGCCAGCTTCGAGACTTCGATAGCTGAACGAGCCGCCGCCGTCGTTGTGATAAACACCGTAAATTTCCCTGGGCAACTCCGTAACTATGATGTCCGGCCGGCCATCGTTGTCATAGTCTTGAAAGACCACACCCATGCCCGATAACCGCCTGCCGTCCTCAGAGAGCGCGGCCCCGGCTTCAAGACCCAGTTCCGTGAAAGTTCCGTTTCCGTTGTTATGAAACAGATACTGCTGCATACCGTCGTTGGCCACAAATATGTCGGTGAATCCGTCGCCATCGTAGTCGGCGAATGCTACCCCCAATGCCCGCCCTTTCTTAGCTGCGATCCCGGAGCGTTGGCTGACATCGGTGAAGGTCCCGTCACCGTTATTGTGATACAGGATGTTAGTCGTGGCGGGAAACTCTTCCGGTGGACAATAAGTATGATAATTGCCGCCGCAGTCTTTACTATGCCTAGTGTCCCACTCCATATATCGGGTAACAAACAGATCTAACTTTCCGTCATTGTCGTAGTCGAAAAATCCGGCGGATACAGACCAACCGCCCCCAGCCACTCCTGCTTTCACAGTTACATCCGTAAAGGTTCCATCGCCGTTGTTGTGATACAAGATATTCTTTCCATAACTAGTGACGTAGAGATCGGGATAGCCGTCGTTATCATAGTCGCCCACAGCCACTCCCATGCCGTAATTACCATCCCCGGCATTCGCCAACCCCGCCTGCTCGGTCACATCGGTAAAGCTTCCGTCCTTGTTCTGACGGTAGAGGCGATTCCAGTAACGCGGGTCATGACGGTCGAAATCGTCCGGGGTTGGCAACGGACTGGTCAGGCGGCCGCCGTTCACGAAAAAGATGTCCAACAATCCATCGTTGTTATAGTCGAACAGGGCAACTCCTCCGGGCATGGTTTCGATCAGATGCTTCTGCGGAGTGGGGGAATTCTGCAAGGTAAAATCAATTCCCTGCGGCAGCTTCGCTTCGAATAAGGAAGCGCCAGTGGTAACGGTGGCGGCGAGCGTCACGAGAATTCGTATAGCGGCGGACAATCGGCTCAGCATCGCCAGGGTCTCTCACATCTCGAAACTGGTACCTCAGCATGACGCTTCGGCCCAAAATTAGAACAAGAACTTCAATGCAAACTGAATGAGACGAGGATTTGTCCCAGGGGCGGTACTGGTGACCACGCCGAAGTTCGCGTTGTTCGTCGAACAACAGGTGGTATTCGGCGGAGAAAACTGAGTCCGATTGAACAGGTTGAAGAACTCCACGCGAAACTCCACACTGGCGCGCCCCTCGCGGTCCAGGAGGAGATTCTTGAAAGCGGCGACATCGAAATTGTCGACTCCATCGGAGCGCAGAGTCGGATCAACCCGCGGCTCATTGCCGAAGGTGAAATCTGCCGGGGCCACGAAACATCCCGTATTAAACCACTCGTTGAGCCGAGCCGTCCCGCTGCCGGCAGACGATTTGTGACATCCTGGCAAAAGATTGGGACGGGAGCCAGCTCCGAACAAGGTGGCGTCGTTCGCTTGACCGTTGCGGAATATTAAAGGAAATCCTCTTTGAAATGTAGTTACACCATCGATGCCCCAACCTCCGACAATGTTATTCAAGGGGCCGTTCACACTGGAAAGATACTTCTTGCCCTGGCCGAACGGAAGGTCGAGTACGTAGCTGATTACCAGCCGCTGCGGCACATCCTGGGAGGATAGCGAGCGTTCGCCCCGCAGGTTGTTGTTGTCCTGCAGGGCTCCGACGCCCGTTTCCAGCCATGAGGTAAGGGTGTCGGTATTGCTGATCAGTTTGGAGTTGGTGTACGCCACCAGAAGCGATCCCGCTCCGGGGAAGCGTCGGCGTGCCGTGACCTGCAGGGAGTGATACGTGCTGGCGAACGAACCTTGCCCAGCCAGTTCCACGCTCGTATATTGCGGGTACGGTCGCAGGAGTTGCCCGACTGTCGTGGTGGAAGCGGCAAGTGCCAGAGCATGTCCGTTCACGAAGAAAGGATTGGGCACGGACTGCAACAGCGTGACGGCGGATCGCCCTCCGGCCGCAAACTGGGCGGCTGCCTGCGTCAGCAACGCGTCGGAAATCTGGTCGACTTGCTGCGAGTACTGCTCCAGATGAGTGCCCTTGGAGCCCACATAAGCCGCGGATAGAAGGAACCCGCCAGGAATCTGCTTCTCAATACTCAAGTTCCATTGTTGAACGTAACTGCCGGGATAGTGAGCGCGGTCTACCTCTGTGATCGCCTGCACGACCTGCGTAAGAAACTGCTGCGTGCCTCGCGTCCCAAGACTGCGCCCCGGCGGTGCAGAAATGCCATCCGGGAAGGGCAGCGAGATCGAATTATGAGGGTGAGTTCCATCCACAGTTCCGGTGTAGGTTGTTGCGCTCGCGTTGATCATGTCGTTGATCGGATTGAGCGCGAACGAAACGTCGTTCGGCACCCAAAAGACTCCGTAGCCGCTGCGAACGATGGCCGTTGGCGTTAAGCCGTAAGCTACACCGATCCGGGGCGCGAAGTTATCCTTCTGAAGCGGAAGATTGTTCCTTGTTCCCGAAGGCACCAGGTAGACATCCCCCCTCACTGTTGGAGAACCTTCCGGAAGAAACTGGTTCAGATAGCTGGGCGCACCGGGGACGAAATTCGAGAGCCGGTTAAAACGCTCGGACCACGGCCCCTGCAGCTCATAACGGAGTCCCAGACTGACCGTCAATCTGTTCTTGATATGCCAGACGTCGTTGAAGTAGAAGGCACGATAGGTTTGCTTTCCCGCAGTGAATGCCGGGACAACCGCCTGCGCAAAGAAATGGTTTTCGAAATTGCTGAAGTTGTCCGCATAGCCTAGCAGAAAATCGGCAAAAGGAAATCCGGTGAAGCACGGCTGGCCGGCGGCGCAGAAGTCGAAGGCGCCGCTGGCCACGTTCGTCTGCGCGTAGTTGTCATAGCCCGCTTGGTATTGGAGACCGAGGTGATACCGATGGCGTCCACGCATCAAGGTCAAACCGGGGGCCAGATTGTATTGCGTATCCCGGTCTTGAATAAAACTCTGCCCCTGAGAACACATGATGCTGTCGGCAAAATTGGCGACACAAGGAGTGGGCGGGGTTCGCATGATCGCCGGGACGGTCGCGTTGTAACTGGCGGGCCACGCAATCGAAGTCAAATCAAACCCCGCGTTTTTCGGAGACCGGTTGTATTTGAACCGGCTGAGGCTGGCGTGGAAATCAAGAGTAGTGGTGGGGCTCAAACTGTAATTGTAGGCAACTGCCGCCGCATCGGTTGAATATTTTTCCGAGCAGCGGTCGGCGCATACCCCGTTCTGTAGCGGGTCAACGGGCAAATCCAGCACATTCCAGTAACTGAACCGGACCAGGAGTCTTTGCTGCCCGGTGAGCTCCTGGTCAACTCGGGCCACTACCTGGTTCTGGTTGCCTCCTGTCCGGGCAACCGTATTGAAGTTGTTGATTGTGCCCGACGGAGTCAGGACTCCCAGGCTATTTGCCGCTGGCCACAGATTGAGAAGCGCTTTGGACGTCGGGCTGATACGCCCGCCAGGAATGACATTCCCTTGGAACGTAGTTGGCGTGGCGGTGCTGCCCGGGCACGCGCCCAGACTATTCACCGAACCGGCGCAGGGATCCATAATCGTAGTATTTATTGCTGAGAAGTCACCTTTGCGTTCTTCCATGGTTGGAACCGTGGCCGTAAATGGTTCGCCAGTTCGCAGCCGGAAGCCTTCCCAACTTGTGAACCAAAACGTCCGATTGCGTCGGCTGGAGTAAGGAAGGGGCAAAGGGCCGCCAACTTCAGCTCCAAACTGGTTTTGCACCCACGCCGGCCGAGGCTTTCCGGCCGCATTCAGGAAATAGTTGTTCGCGTTGAACACACGATTTCGCAAGTACTCATACACCTCACCGTGAAAGAAATTCGTCCCTCCTTTCGTCGTAAGATTAACTACCCCTCCGGCGAACCGGCCCCACTCTGCTCCCAAGTTGCTGGTTTGTACTTTGAATTCTTGAATCGAATCCTGTGTCGGAATCAGCACTGGCAAGTTGATGTAGCCGATGTTCAGTGGTTGGCCGTCAAGATACTCGGCACTCTGATTTCCGAACGAGCCACTCACCTGGTAATTTCCCCACCCGAACGGATTGACTCCTACCGGCGTCCCTGTGGAACTGCCTTGAGGAATCACCGACGGCGCCAAAACGATTAAGTTAAAGACATTGCGCCCGTTGAGCGGCAGCTCGTTGGCTTTCCGCTGTTCCACCACGGTGCCTACGGTGGACGACTCCGTATCGACAGGCGACGCCTCTCCTTCCACGGTCACGCTCTCGGACGCGGATCCCAGCATCATCTCAAAGTTCACTTCCAACGCATCCTGCACGTGTAGAACGACGCCGGACTGGATCACTGCCTTGAACCCCAGCTTCTCCACCTCAATGCGATACCGTCCCGGTGGAAGGTTAGAAACGTAGTAAGTCCCAGTTTCGTTAGTGAGTCCCTGGTAATGAATCCCAGTGCCGCTATTGATGACAGTAACCGTAGCCCCGGCGATTAACGCTTTGTTCGGGTCGGTTATTTGGCCCATAAGCGATGCGTCGGCGGACTGTGCCTGCAGCGTGCCGCGAAGCAGCACACCGAGCATCACTCCGAGAACCAATCTACGCATGGACACACCGGTTCATTTCAGTCAGGTCGTTCGGTACCATCCCGAAATTTCTTCCTCCGCACGAGAGCCGAAAACTACCATAAGCCAGTCTGGCCGAGAAAGGAAATCGCTCCGACTCCCCGATCCGGTTGATACGGCAGATATCGCGAGTTTGTACCAGTTGCGCCACGTTTTTGCTGGAGGGTCAAAAACTTTTTTGTCTGGAAAAACATTTGCAGTCTGATGTATGCTTCGTGGCACGCTTGGCGGAAGCTCGGTAGATGTGCGGGAAAGGCACCTGTCCAGAGTTCCACGCTTGGTGTCCAACAAGGCTACCATCGTAAAATGAGCTCTCCTCTGAATGGGCGCGCGCTGGCATTCCCCATAATATGGGGTACGGGTCGACAAGACTCGATCGCAACGCCCCAACCCGCTGAGGCTCGCCCCCCAAGCGACGAAGAACTCATGGTTGGCCTCCAAGTCAAAGATGCAGAGGCTCTGGATCTGCTCTTCGGTCGCTATTCGAGGCTGGTGTTCGCAATTGCGCTTCGCATCCTGAATGACCGCAGTGAAGCCGAGGATGTCGTCCAGGAAGTCTTCTTTAGTCTCTATCAAAAAGCGCTACTCTACGATTCCGCCAAGGGCACGGCCAAAGGTTGGATCGTGCAGGTTGCCTTCAGCCGCGCTCGGGACCGTAGAGCACATTTGTCGCGCCGCGGGTTTTACTCTGGTACGGATGTCGAGTCTTTGCAGGATACCCTAATAGGGCTGACCGACGTCGAGCACGAAGTCGGCACGAGGCTTGACTTCTCGCAGCTTCGGTGCGCTTTTGAAGACTTGACGACCATACAGCGGCAAACGTTGGAGCTGTTTTATTTTGAAGAGTTGGACCTGAGAGAAATCAGCGAACGGCTTCGCGAGCCCTTCGGCAACGTGCGTCACCATTTCTATCGCGGCTTGGAACGGTTACGCAAGAGCCCTGCGGTGAAGCGGCTCCGGGATAATCACAATGCATGAAAGCGAACGTCTGAACGACCACCAGAAGTTCAAGGAACTGGCCGCTCTGGCGCAGGCGCGTGCGCTCACCGTCAGCGAACGAATCGAACTGAAGCGTCATCTGCAGTTGTGCGAAGGGTGTCGCGCAATTTATAGCGAGTACTCCCTCCTTAGTTCGGAAGGGATGGCCTTTCTCGCGGCGGAT
>WNFE01015252.1_pt1 | contig 11554 bp, 10 predicted proteins | sample 5400451 | NCBI WGS metagenome assembly WNFE01 (sample SAMN13153344, study PRJNA577476) | soil metagenome | isolation source: 200 cm saprolite under Douglas fir tree site 2 hole 2 | place: USA:California | collected 2015-04-18
CTTTTCGGGCGAAGGATAACGCGAAAGCAAAACGTCGACGTTCACTTCCCCGAGCAAATCTTTGGCTTCTTCGACATGCAGTCCGGCGGGATATTTTTGGATAAAAGCAACCAGTGCGTCGCGAGCTTCGGCCAGTTTCCCGTCCTGTCGCAGTTGCGCCGCCGCCTGAAATTCGGGGAGACTAATGTCTGGTGTAGGCGCCGGAGCGACTTCTCCACGTTGCTCCTTTTTCACTGCGATCTCTTCTTTGACAAAACTGTTGTAACCGAACCAGGCGGCGCCGCCGAAGATGATCAGCGCCAGCAGCAACACGAGGAGCCACTTCATGGATGGCAGAGCGCGATTGCTAATCCGAGCGACGTCCGACAGTTGCCCCTAGGCGGGCAAGATCGAGGCGAACGGTAAGGTCTCATTGTTCGAAACAATCGAAGGTCCATCACAAGAGGAATCGTGCGCGCGCAGCGAATCGGGCGCGGTCGACTAAACCGCGCGGCCTACGATCCCTCTTCGCCAGGTTCGAGGCCGGGAAAAAACCGATGCCACAGGCGCGCCAGAGTCCGCTCTTCCTCGTTGCTCCACGTGAAGTGGCAATCCTGACAGTAAAATTCCTTCGGAACAATTTTCAGCGCGCAAAGAATAGAGACCAGTGCCGGCGTGATAAATTTTCGGGTCATCTGCGGATACTCGATATTTGAAGAGCCGCATTGCGGGCAACGAATCAGGGCAGCGGAAATATCCGGATCAGTCGCCTCCCACTCGACCATGAGGCTTTGCGCCCTCTCAAAATCGTCGTCCTCCACCATCACTTTCGCATTGGCTTGCGGGCGAGACATGGTTAAACGTTGCGATCGTCACCATAAATTCCTTTAATTTGCGCGGCGGCGCGTCTTCTGATCAAACATCAACTACTGGCCAAGTGCAAGATTTGGCGGCGGAAACCATTTGTAGAGCATCAAATAGACCAACACTCCTGTGACGGAAACATAGAGCCAGATCGGTATGGTCCAACGCGCGATCCGCTTATGGCGCTCCCACCGGCGACGAAAAACCGGGGTGAGCGTTAGAATCACCAGAGGCAACGTGACAAAGGCGAGCAAAACGTGCGAAGCCAATATCGGAAAGTAAATCGCGGCGATCCATCCCGTGTATCCCGACGATTTTTCGCCCACGTGCACGTGATAAGTAATGTAGCCGACGAGAAAAAATGTGGATGAAACCACGGCTGTGACCATGCACGCCATATGACGCCGCCACGCGCCATGCCGGATGAAGTACCAGCCCGTTGATATAAAAACAGTGCTCACCAAATTAAGTGACGCGTTGATCGCGGGGAGGTCAGATATTGTCATGTTGAGCACAGTCTCCGGCGGCTTCGGGATTACTTGTTAACAATGAGAGATTCCTCGACTTCGCTTGGAATGACAAACGGTTGAAATCAGTGACGCGCTGATCGCGTCGAGATCAGAAATTGAAAACGTCATTGTTAAATCGTTAAAACGATAAAACGTTACATCAGGAAAGGCCTAAACCATTTAACGAATACTCATGCCGTCCGTCCTGGAACCGCCGCAGATTCGACCTCTCACGGAAGATCGACAATCGACTTTGGTGCATCGCATTGCTGTAAACGTAATGCGTTTAGCGATGCTCGTCGCAATTGCGGGTATTTTCGGCGGCGCCTGGTATCTTGCGAAAAGAGGGTTCGGCCGGGAGTGGCGATACCGCGTGGTCGAGGAACTGCACAGGCGCGGCGTCGAAGCCTCTGTTGGCCGATTGACACTGGATCCGTTCCGCGGCCTCGTCGCACAGAATGTACGCATCTTCGATTACAAAAGCCGCGAAAACACGCTGGCCGTGATTAGCGAAATCTCGCTCGATATCAACTACGCTGCGCTCATCCATCATGAGCCTTTTCTCAACGCGCTCGATGTTCGTAACGCGCAAATCACGCTTCCACTTAGAGCGGCCAATGGGAAAACCGACAAGGCGCAACTCAACAACCTCCGCGCCCACGTCTATTTTCCGCCAGAACAAATCTACGTCAGTCAGGCTGAGGGAATTTTTTGCGGAATCCGGATTTCCGCGACTGGACAGCTAATCAAACGCGAGAATTACAAGCCATCGCCGCCGATTCCGGAAGATGAATGGCGGAAGCGATTGTCGATTGCACAACGGGTGGTTAATGAACTGCAAAAGTTTAGCTTTCCGGCCGCCTCTCCTTCGCTGCAGGTAAAGTTTAGCGGTGACATTGCAGATATCGAGAATGCGCGAGTGGAGGCGACGCTGCGCGGCAATCGGTTACAACGCGGCAATTACGAAATTAGGAACCTGTCTGCGGTGGCTGAATGGAACGACCAACGCCTCGAGGTCACACACTGCGAATGGAGTGACGGCATGGGCAGTTTTGCGGGCCGTGCCGAGTGGGGTCGGCAAAGCAACAGCGCAGATTTTCAGGTGCGCAGCAGCCTGGATTTGAAATCTTTTCTTGATGCTTTGGGTCTCGGCGGCCCGCTCGCGGACGTGACACTTCACTCGCCGCCTCTGGTCGAAATCTCCGGCTTCGTAAATTTCGGAGCGAATCGGCTTCGACCAGACATCATCGGTCACGCCGCTTTTGGCCAGGTTACCTACAAAACGGTGCCGTTCTCTGATTTCACCGCTGATTTTTCCTGGGACGGGGAGCGCACATTGATACGGGACCTGCGCATCCAACACCAAACCGGCCAGCTCAGGGCCGATCTCTTCGATGCACCGAACGATTTTCGTTTAAACGTCGAGAGCACAATTGCTCCCAGCGCAATGCGTGCGCTCGCTTCTCCGGGGTTGGATGAATTTCTCCGGGAATGGGAATGGCAGCGTTCGCCCACAATCCATCTCACGATCCGTGGTCAGGATCACAATCCAGAGAATTGGCGAGGCGATGGCACCATCGCCTTGGGGCGGACCCGGTTCCACGGCGCGTGGATGAATAGCGGGAGCACCAAAATCCATTTCGCCGATGGCGCCATCACTTGCGAGGATTTTCGCATAGTGCGCGATGAAGGAACCGGCACTGGTAATTTCACGTACGATTTTAAAAAGCACGAGGTGCGCGTCTCCAAGATCAAAAGCTTGTTGCATCCCGCTCAAGCGATTCTTTGGATTGACCCGAAGATTTGGAAAACCGTTCTGCCCTACAAGTTTCGGCGCCCGCCCACCATCACGGCCAATGGTTTATATCAATTTCGCGGTGGCACGAACACACATCTCGAGATCACGGTCGATGGCGCCAATGGAATGGATTACGTCTTTCTTGGAAAAACGCTGCCGTTCGACCGCATCTCTGGACGGCTGCTCTTCACTAACGACCGATTGCAAATTGTCGATCTTAACGGCACGCTTTTTTCTGGAAACGTGCGCGGCAGCACCGATATCTCCCTTGCGAAAAACAATCCACGTTATCATGCCACGCTCGCTGTGGCGGACGTCGACTTTCCTCGTCTGACGAACCTTTATTTCAATTACTATCATTACCGGACTGTGCGCGGTCAGTTGAGCGGCGCATATAATTTCGACGGCTTCGGCACCGAGACACGAAAGATGCATGGCACCGGAACCGTCGGAGTCACCAATGGCGATGTATTCGCCATTCCTGTTTTCGGGCCGATTTCGGAGATCCTGAATCACATCGTGCCCGGTGTCGGCTATAGCATTGCCCGCGACGCCGGCGCGAAATTTACGATCCGGGACGGAATTATTCATAGTGACAATATTAATGTGTCCGGACAACTTTTCAGTGTTCTAGGACATGGTGACGTTTATTTTCTAGACGACAAACTCGATCTCGACGTGCGCATCAGTGCCAAAGGGCCCGGAATCGTGCTGGCGCCGGTTTACAAGCTTTTCGAATACAAAGCCGAAGGGAGCATGAAGAAACCGAACTGGCACCCCAAGCGATTTTAGATTTTCGATTGCCGATTTTTCAATTGATGAAACCAGCGACGCGCTCATTGCAGTCTCGCGCCGTCTGCCAATCGAAAATCCAAAAACCTGTCCTGAGCGAAGATCGAACGGATCCAAAATCGAAAATTCTCCTTGGCGCGCACATGTCGATCGGCGGTGGCGTGCACATGGCGATTCAGCGTGCTTGTTCCGTCGGGTGCACTACAATGCAAATCTTTGTCAAAAACAACATGCAGTGGTTTGCCCGGCCGCTGACCGGCCGGGAGATTGGCGCGTTTCTCAACCATACTCAGCGCCACGAGTTATTATCGATCTTCGCGCATGCGAATTATCTGATCAATCTGGCCGCCACAAATCCGCAATTTCAAGCGAACTCGCTGCGGTCTCTTTCTGAAGAATTGATTCGCGCGGATCAACTCGAGCTGCCCTTTCTGGTCTTGCATCCGGGCGCGCATCTCGGCGCAGGCGAAGAAGCTGGGCTCGAGAAAATTGTTGAATCGATTGACCGGGTGTTTTCTAGAATTCCGAAAATAAAGACGCGGATCGCGCTGGAAACGACTGCAGGCCAAGGTTCATCCTTAGGAAGCAAATTCGAGCACCTTGCTTATATCATCAGCTGCGTACAGCAGCCGGAGCGATTGTGTGTTTGCCTCGATACCGCGCATATTTTCGCGGCGGGTTACGACATCAGCAACGAATCGGCGATTCGAAAGACATTTCGCGAATTTGATCGCCTCATCGGGCGCGATCGTCTCGCTGTAATGCATGTCAACGATTCCAAAACCGCTCGCGGCTCGCGGGTGGATCGACATGAACATATCGGCACGGGCAAAATTGGGCTTGAAGCTTTCCGTTTCATCATGCGGGATCGGCGTTTTCGCAAAATTCCCAAAGTACTGGAAACACCGAAAGGCAAAGATTTACGCGAAGACGTCGAGAATCTTAAGACCTTGCGCGGATTGATCGAAACGCGATCTCGTTAAGCGTTAATTGATCAACCGGATCGTAAACGGATAGCGATAAAACTTTCCTTCGCTGGCTTTAACCGAGGCGATGATGACAAGCACTGTGTTCAGCACCCAGAGGGCAATCAGAATCGGAATTCCGATCAGCACGATGCAAAGGATCGCTGCAATCGCATCGTAAATCAGCATTGAGATTTGGAAATTGAGTGATTCTTTTCCGTAGGCGTCAATTTCGGGCGAGTCGCGGCGTTTGATTAGCCAAACGACGAGCGGGCCGAGAAGGTGGCCCAAGAAATGAAAAAACAATCCGAGCAACGCGCTGGCGTGGCAAAGAACACACCACGTTCGTATTTCGGATGAGGTGGATGGAGTTGGTGGTGGTGGTTGATCCATGATCATGCTTCTTTTACGCGCTCGATGTGCGCACCGAGTTCGCTCAATTTTTCATCGAGATGTTCGTAGCCGCGGTCGATGTGATAGACGCGACTCACTTCGGTAATTCCGTCCGCCTTCAATCCCGCAAGCACCAGGGCGGCGGACGCGCGCAAGTCGCTCGCCATCACCTGCGCGCCAAAAAGACAATCGACGCCTTGGATCACCGCAGTTGCGCCCTCCAACTGCATCTGCGCTCCCATACGTTTTAGTTCGGCAACATGCATGTAGCGTTGAGGAAAAATATTTTCCGTCACGACGCTGATGCCGTCGGTTGTGGAGAGCAATGCGCACATCTGGGCCTGCATGTCACTTGGAAAACCAGGATACGGGTCGGTAGTTAGTTCGAGCGCCTTCGCCTCCCCATTGGGTGAAATCGAAATCGCGTGGTCTGCGATGTTGATCGCAAAACCGCAACCGGCCAGTGCGTCCGTGATCGACCGAACATGCTCCGGCTCGACCCGCTTAACGGTAACTTCTTTGCCGCAAATCGCCCCAGCCACCAGAAATGTTCCCGCTTCAATTCGGTCTGGAATAACGTCATGTTCCGTTCCGTGCAGCGCCGCCACCCCTTCAATGATGATCCGGCGCGTTCCGGCGCCTTCGATCTTTGCGCCCATCTTGTTCAGAAAATTCGCGAGATCCACTACTTCAGGCTCCTGTGCGGCTCCTTCGATCACCGTCACACCATCCGCGAGCACAGCGGCCATCATCACGTTATCCGTACCAAGGACCGTCGGACCGAATTTGCCCCGCAGGTTGATTACCGCACCGGTCAACTTCGGCGCAAAAACTTTGACGTTGCCGCCTTCTACACGCACCGCCGCCCCGAGCCCCTCAAAGCCTTTCAAATGTAGATCAATCGGTCGATCACCAATCACGCAGCCTCCGGGCAACGACACGGTCGCTTCTTTGCAGCGGCCTAGCAGCGGTCCAAGCACACAGACGGAGGCGCGCATTTTGCGCACGACATCGTAGGGCGCGACCGATTGGACCTTTTCAGCTGTGACGCTTACCGTGCCGCTGGCCCGTTCCACTTGCGCACCCAGATGGATTAGAATTTGCAACATGTAATGCGTGTCGCTCAGGTCGGGAACACCACGAACGACGCACGGCTCCCGGGTGAGCAACGTCGCAGCCAGGATCGGCAGCGAAGAATTTTTCGAGCCGCTGACCTTAATCGACCCGGAGAGCGGGTGGCCGCCGTGGATGAGAATCTTGTCCATACCTGGCAAAAAGGAATCGCGTGACACCTGAATAATCGTTTTTCGAACAAATGTCGCGGTAATTTTTTTCCGCCAAGGCCGAAAGAAGCGCTTCGCTGTGGTCGAATCCAATTTCCAAGGCCAGCATGCCGCCCGGGTGAAGTCGCGGAGGGGCTTGTTCAAAAACCTCACGCGAAAGAGTATGTCGATCTTGCGTGGCGATATAGGGAAGATTCGCAACGATCAGGTCGAATCTTTCGTCCAAATTTTCAAGAAGATCGCTCTTTCTAAATTGAACGTGCCCGCTTAAACCGAGGCGCGCCGAGTTCTCTCGCGCGATTGCCAGCGCATCTTCCGAAACATCGGTTGCGAAAATCTCCGACTCGGGAAATTCTTTTGCCAGACTGAGCGCGATCACTCCGCTGCCGGTCCCAATATCGACAATCCGCGAATGCGCAATCCGCGGTCCCAAATCCGCAATCAACAGCTCGACCAGTTGCTCCGTTTCGGGTCGCGGCACCAGCGCGCGTTTGTCGCAGAGAAAAGTGTGCCCGCAAAATTCCACTGTGCCGAGCAAATGCTGCAGTGGCTCGCCTTCGCCTCGGCGTCGAACAAGTTCGCGCAACGGCGCGAGCTCTGCTTCGCCAAGAGTTCGCTCGAACTCGAGATAAAGTTCCATCCGCGTGCGGCCGAGCGTGTGCGAGAGGAGGTGTTCTGCATTCAGCCGCGGATTCTCTATCCCTCGTTTCTTGAAATACGCGGCCGTCGACTGCAGCACGTCGAGCACGTTCATTTCAAAATTTCCTGGTAGGACGGCTCTCTGAAGGCATCCGACTTTTGTCCGAATTCCACGGACGGCGCAGACGCGCGTTCATACCTTTTCTCGATGGCGAGTCACACGAGGGACGATTCTTTCAATCGTTCGGCTACGTCTGCAGCTTGCAATGCCCGAATCAATTCGCCGAGATCACCCTCCATCACGCGGTCCAAATCATAAAGCGTCAAACCGATGCGATGATCGGTTACGCGGTTCTGTGGAAAATTGTACGTGCGAATTTTTTCTTCGCGGCCGCCGGTGCCAATCTGGCCCCGCCGCTGCGCACTATATTTCTCCGCTTCGTCACGCTGCTTTCGCACGAGCAAACGCGCACGCAAGATCGACAATGCTCTTTCTTTGTTCTTGATCTGGCTGCGGCCGTCCTGGCAACGAACGATTGTGCCGGTCGGAATATGCAAAACCTGCACGGCCGAGTCGGTCGTATTCACACCTTGACCGCCGGGACCGCCAGCACGCGAAACTTCAATCCGCAAATCGTCCGGCTTCAACTCAACATCGACATCTTCGGCTTCCGGCAAAACTGCCACCGTGGCTGTCGATGTATGAATGCGACCTTGCGCCTCCGTCGCCGGAACGCGTTGCACACGATGAACGCCGCTTTCGTAACGCAGTTTGCGGAAAACGGATTCGCCGGAAACGCGAAAGATCGCTTCCTTTAATCCGCCAAGTTCCGACGGACTTGATTCGAGGTCTTCGGTTTTTAAGCCAGCAGATTCTGCGTAGCGATTGTACATGCGGTAAAGATCGGCGGCGAAAATTGCGGCTTCGCTGCCGCCTGTCCCGGCGCGAATTTCGACAATGGCATCTCGATTTTCATTCTCGTCTGGCGGAAGCAGGGCGATTTGAATTTCGCGCTCGAGATGGAGAACTCGTTTTTCCAAATCCGGGATTTCGTCATCGGCCATCGCCGCGATCTCGACGTCACGGGAAGTAGTCAGCTCGCGATTATCGTCCAACTGGCGCCGAGCCGTTTCGAGTTCATTCCAGCGCGCAAACAGTTCCTTGATGCCGGCATGTTCGCGCATGATCTCGCCGGCTCGTTTGCGGTTATCGAACAAATGTGGGTCCGCGATTTCGCGTTCGAGTTGTTCGAAGCGTTCGCGTTTGTGTTCAATGAGGGAATTAAAGTCCATTGGTCGTTCGTGCCGCTTGGGTGCTGCGTGAGCACGGGCGACGCCTCGACAAAGCGGGGCGGCGACAGATCAGCTAAGCTTTCTTTTCAGCCCGCGCGGCTTTGGTGCTGCCGTAGCGGCGGGCGAATTTTTCGACGCGCCCGGCGGTATCGACGAACTTCTGTTCGCCTGTGAAAAACGGATGACAAGCGGCACAAATACCGATCTTAATATCACGGCGCGTCGAGCGGGTGTGATAAACCACGCCGCACGCACAGACGATATCGGTATCGTAATACTCTGGATGAATGCCTGCTTTCATCTTCAAAAAGGAGCGCGGAATGTAGCCGCGCCGAGCTGCTCGTGCAAGAGGTGAAATCGACTGACGCATTAATTGCTGCCTGGAGGCAAACCATCGGCCGCGCGAAAGATGCGCCCGCCATCTTCAACACGCGCGGCCAAGTCGTGCGAAAATTTTCCGAGATCGAAGAACGCGCGTGCGATTTCGAGACAAAGATCGAACTGTTCAACGCCGGAAGCGTTATCGCGATCCGGATCGGAAACCACGAAGATTGGCCCTCGATTTTGATTGCGTGTTTGCGCAAGCGACTGGCAGTTCTGCCGCTGGAGCAATCGATCAGCGATCAACAGCGCGACGCAGCGCTAAAAATCTGTCGGGCAATCGGTGTTGTAGAGACACCTGTCCCCGGCGGCAAAACACCTGAAGTCGTGCAGCTGAGGAAAACCGCCCCTATGCCGGATTGGGGCGAACATCTACCTGGTCTTTTGAAACTAACCTCGGGCACGACCGCTGCGCCGCGCGCAGTCCGATTTCGGAGCGAGCAACTCCTCGCCGATTGCAATCAGATCTGCGACACGATGGGAATCAGCGATGTCGATCTGAACTTCGGCGTCATTCCAATTTCGCATTCTTATGGCTTCAGCAATTTGATCACGCCCCTGATCGCGCGTGGGGTGCCTATGGTCCTGAGCCGGGACCGCATGCCGCGCGCCGTACTTGCCGATCTTGGTGGGAGCAACGCGACGGTTTTTCCAGGAATGCCGGTTTTCTATCAGGCATTCTGTGAAATGGAGAATGTTCCAAAGCTGCCGAACCTTCGGCTTTGCATTTCCGCAGGCGCGCCGTTGGCTATAGCCGTTGCGCGCCAGTTTCGACAAAAATTCAACCTGCCAATCCATTCGTTTTACGGGGCGTCGGAATGCGGTGGGATTTGTTACGAGCACGACGCGACAAACGAAGAGGAAGGATTTGTCGGGCAACCGATGAAAGGCGTCGATATTGAGATGGTCGATCCAAAAGCGTCCGCTAGCCAGATTCACGTGCGCAGCGCTGCGTTGGGAGACGGCTATTTTCCTCAATCCGACGAAGCAAAACTTGGCGGCGGATTCTTTGTGCCGGACGATCTGTTGACTAAAACGACGAACGGATTCCGAATCGTGGGCCGGACGTCGGATCTGATAAATGTCGCCGGGAAAAAGGTGAATCCGGCAGAGGTGGAAGCGCATTTGCTGCGCTTTAGCGGTGTGCACCAGGCGGTTGTGTTTCGGCGCGCGTCTATCCTGCGGAATGAAGAAGTGGCGGCATGCGCGGTCGTATCGCCTGGCGTGAGCGAGGCCAAGCTATTGGAATTTTGCAGGCGCGAACTGAGCGCCTGGCAGGTGCCGAAGCGAGTGTTCATCGTGGATTCAATTCCGGTGAACGAACGCGGAAAAATCAACCGGCGCGAGCTTGCGCACCGTTTCGCGGGAGGCCGCGATAGATCGCCGTTGCGGTGATTGGGTTCTTGAGTAAAGCCTTCACATCGGGTTTGCTTAGCAAAACCCGGGAGGATTATTATGTCCCAATCATCTGGCGAACCGAACCCGACAGAAGCTCAAGTCGAACCTTCGAATAGCGAAGAGTTGGATCAGGCGAACAGTCGGCATGCTTTAGAGGAGGAGAAAACTGATTCCGAGGAAAGCAGCACGCTCGCGGAAGGCACCCCTCAATCCGAAGACTGGTGGACCGTGCCGGAACCAGGCGCCACCGACTGGGCCAAGCCCGCCGCCAGCGATCCGGCCCCAGAGGTCGATCCTCCAAAGGAGTCGGACATGGCCGATGTTTATTTTTGCGGTCAGACGAGCTTGTTTCCTTTGAACCGCGCGCTTCAAGCGATCGCAAAAGAGAAACTGACAGGCACGCTGCGTTCATTTTGGGATCAGGAGCCAATCGAACTTCTGGCGGGGAACGGCGAGATCATTTTTGTCACAACTCGAGACTCAGACCTTTATTGTCCGGAGACGCCGGCCGTTCTCGCCAATGTCGATGCGGAGATTGTTGCCAAGGCGCGTTCCCAACAGAGTGAGACAGGAACTTCGTTTTTCCTTACTCTCGCCCGACAAGAATCGATTGCCCGCCAGCCTGCGATGGAACTGATGCAACATTATGGGCAAAGACTCTTCTCTCAACTTTGGACAGCACCGCGCGTGTGGATCATGTTTGAGAAAAATGCCGATCTGTTGAGTGATGCTGCCGATGTGTCCCGGGAACCAAATGTGGACGATTGGACATTGGAAACCTTGCGTTTCGTTCAAAATCTTGGTGAGAACGTAAAGTTCGACCCAACATCAATTCCGGCTTACACGAAAGATGGTTTCGAGCGTGTTCAGAAACTGAAGCTGACGTCAGACGAGGCGCAATTCGCGTCGCAATTCAATGGCGTCCGATCCGTCCAGCAAATTGCAAAAAATCTGCGGCTCGACTTAAAATCCGCCCACCTGACCCTGTTCCTGTTCCTCGCGCTTGAAATTGTGGAATGCTGGCCGGCCAGCACCGCGACAAAACCGGAACGGAAGAGCGTCTTGCAGCGTTTCAGGCGCAGCCAATAGCCATTATCGCCGAAAGCAGCGGTCGATCATGAAGAGGAAAGTTCTGGTCGTCGATATCGGCGGCACACACGTAAAGCTGCTCATGTCGGCCCGCGATGAGCGGGAATTTGTTTCGGGGCCGCGAATGAGACCAGAACAACTGATCTCGAAATTTAAAGAGAGCGCGCGCGG
>WNFE01005217.1_pt1 | contig 11550 bp, 10 predicted proteins | sample 5400451 | NCBI WGS metagenome assembly WNFE01 (sample SAMN13153344, study PRJNA577476) | soil metagenome | isolation source: 200 cm saprolite under Douglas fir tree site 2 hole 2 | place: USA:California | collected 2015-04-18
AGCCGGTAGATCGCCTCGACCTCGGGGTTCGCGTACACGATGCGACCGTCCGCGTCTTCGAGCATCACGCCCACCGGCGAGTGTCGGAGGATGGCGTTCATCATCTGCCGCTCGCGCTCCAGCGCGTCCACCAGCTCGAGCTGGCCGATGAGCACCGCCGCCTGGCCCGCAAGCACCGTGGCGAGACGCCTCGTCTCGGACGCGCCGGCGGTCATCCTGGCGACCAGGAGCCCGACCAGCCGGCCCTCGACCTGGATGGGCAGGCCGAATGCGTCCGGGGAGGCGCCGAGCAGGTCCAGGAGCGCGCGCAGCCGCCGCCCGCCGGTCGGAGAGGTGATCGCCCGCAACAGCTGCGCAGGCTCGTCGACAGGCACCTTCGGCGCAACTTCGTTGTCGGTCGCGCGCCGTACGAGATGTCCGTCCTCGAGGAGCCACAGCTCGCCGTGGGAGCTCGCGAGCGCGCGCCCCACAAGGCGGCCCATCTCCGAGCGGGAGCGATCGGGCTCGGTGGGCGTCAGCTCGGTGAACGCGGCGACCGCTTCGAGGGTGCGGATGCGACCGCGGGTCTCGGCCACGAGCCGCGAGTTCTCGATCGCCACCGCCGCGTGGCGCGCGAAGTCGAGCGCCGGCGGTTCGGCCAGCTGCGTCGCCGCGTGGACGGAGCCGATGGCGCCGACGAGGCGATCGCCATACCAGAGCGGGATGAGGCTCCAGGCCTGGCCGCTCGCGCTCCCGCTCAGCACGCCCGTCGGCGCCTCGCGCCAGCTGTCCTCGGAGTTGAGACCGGCCCAGGCGAGGACAGACTCGGCGGCCGGATCGCCGCTCCCGCGAGTAGCGCTGATGCGACCCTCTGTGTCGAACGCCCAGCACGCGACTCCGGCTGATTCCAGCATCGTGCGCGCCTGGTCGGCGATGTTCGACACGACGCTCATGAGCTCATGGCCCGCCAGCGCCGCGAGCTCCTGGATGCGCACGGACTGGGCCAGCGCCAGCTCGTTGGCGTGATGGAGGCGCATCGTCCTCAGGGCGATCCCCACCACGGGCGCCGCGGCCTCGAGCAGCTTCAGATGCTCGGGCAGGAACTTGCCACCGTCGTCACGCAAGGCCGAGATGCCTGCGATGAGGCGCTCGCCCTGCATGACCGGAACCCACACCACATGGCTGGGCTGGCGCGAGAAGACGTAGTCGCCAACCGGTCCAACCAGGTCGTCATCAACGGGTTCGACCGAATCGATGACCTCTCCGGCGGCACCCAACAAGCGCTCGAAAAACGGCGCCTCTGCAACGGGCACGGGACCGAGCAGCCCGATCGCCCCGCCCCGCTCCCCGGTGAAGCCGACGACGTTGCCGGCGGCGTCGAGGTGGGCGAGGACCACGTGGGTGGCATCGGTGTAGTCGCTCACTGCGCCGAACACAGCCTCCGCGATCTGCCTCTCGTCGGCTGCACCCGCGACTCCCATCTCGAGGACGTGCAGCGCTTCCAGGCGCGCCCGCTCGGCCTGGGCCTCGGCAAAGTGATCGGCGTTGGCGAGGGCCAGGCTCACGTGTGCCGCCACGCCCTGCAGGATCTCCACATGCCACTCGTCGAACGCGGATTCGCGGTACGACTGCAGGGAAAGCATGGCGGTGATGCGGTCTCCGCTCAGAACCGGCACCCACACGAATGAGCCCGATATCAGGCGAGGGTCGCCGGGTGGGCCCGACGGGAAGATGGCGGCGCCCTCGGCGACGTTCCAGCGCTCCCTCTCCAGGCCTTTGCGAGCAAAGGCGTGCGCCCACGGGTTCTTGCGGACCAGCACCGGCCGTCTGGTCTCGTATGCCTCGCGGGAAGGCCCGGTCACCGCCAGTGCGACCGGCGGCACGACCTCCTCGACTCCGGAGACGTACTGATAGCCGGCCGCAATCGGGCCGTCCTTTGACTGCGTGATGGTCGCGAGGATGAAGCCGTCGAAGTCGAGGAAGCTGGAAAGCTCCTCGCGGAGGGTGCGCATGATCGACCAGCGGTCAAGGCTGGACGCAAGCCGCCGGCCGATGGAGTTGACTACCTCCAGACGGCGGCGCTGGCCTTCGATCGCCTCGTAGCTGCGCGCGTTGCGCAGGGCGAGGGTGACCTCGTCCGCCACCAGCTCCAGGAACGCGGCAGTCGACGCTTCGTACGCGTATGACCGCTTGGTCTTGATCCCCAGAGCGCCGCGCAGCGATCCGCCTTCTTTGATCGGCACCCACAACGCGGAGCCGGGCTCGTACGTGAGCAGTGGCTTGGAGTCACGCACGATGGCCCGAAGGGGAGCCGCCGGAGCTGACTTCATGGCGACCCAGCGCGAGGTCGGCTCGGCGTCAGCCTCGACGTTCAGCAGGCGCATCTTGTCGGGCTGCTCCGGGTCCAGCGCGGCCATGTGGAGGACGTCGACCGGGAGCAGCTGGCTCAGGGTGGCGTGCAGCGCGGTCAGCACGCTCGCCTCGTCGAGGGTCGACGCCATCGCTCGCGCGATGCTGTTCAAGGCTTCCAGGCGCCGCGCCTGGTTGCGCGTCAGCTCATTGAGGTATGCGTTCGTGAGCAGGACTCCGAGACGCCGGTGCACCTCATCGAGGAAAGCGGTCTCGGTCGGAGGCACGCGGCGGCTGCGATAACCCTGGTAGATGACGCTGCCGATGACCTCGCCCTGGTGCTCGATCGGGACCCAGATCGCGAACTTGGTCTCGCGTCCGGCGCCTGGCCCTTTGCTGATCTCCTGCCGCTTCGGGTCGAGCGGGATGACAACGGTCCTGGGGTTGGCGTACTGCTTGACGAACACAGATCCGCTCAGCGGGCGCCGCCGCAGGTCCTGGAGCACGCCGGAGTCCATCGACAGCGAGTGGTACCAACCCTCGCGCTCGAGCACGTGGAGGTTCACCACGTCGTAGCCGAACAGTGGATGGAGACCGCGGTACAAGACCTGGGCGATGTCGGCCTCGGTGACGCAGCTGCCAAGCTCGTGCACGAGGGCGGCGGGAGTCGGCACGACCGCCGCCGCCGCGTGGGACTTGTGCATCGGCGCCGGTCTCTCGGGTCCGGACCCGCTTCGGACTCGGGCCTTCGGTGGTCGGGACGGCCGGCGGCCCTTCAGCTTGCTACGCGGGGAACTCGCCATGGCCACCGATATACTGCGCCAGATTCACGTGCCCTTCACTCCGCCGAAGCCGATCGCGCCCACGCCCGAAGACCTGCGCGGCTCCACAGTCCTCGTCGTGGATGACGAGCGCGCCTGGCGGGTCATCCTGGAGACCGACCTGCGGATGCTCGGCTACAAGGTTTCGATGGCCGAGGACGCCGACCAGGCGCTGGAGAAGGCGCAATCGGACACGCCCGAGGTGGCGATCATCGACCTCATGCTGCCCGAGCCGATGGACGGCTGGGGGCTGCTGAACGCGCTGAGGGCGCGCGGACAGAAGCTGCCGGTGATCTTCTATACGGCGTATCCGGTATTCCCGTCGGGAACGGACGATCCCGACGTTGTGGGATACATGAGCAAGGCGGTCGACCGCGCCGATCTCTACGCGCTGCTGCCGCCCGCTATCCGGCGCTCACGAGAGCGCCGGGAGAGTCAAACCTGAGTGACTACAGTGCGAGCAGCGAGTCGTCGGAGAAGGAATCGGCGAAGTTGGCCGACAGCGCCATCGCCAGGGCGGCCACGATCGCCAGCACGAACACCACACGGATCAACTTGAGCTTCCAGGTCATCCCCATCTTACCCCTTGGTTTTACGAACTATGGCCAGGCTCGGCTGAGAGTATGCGCTGCATCGGTTGAGATTGAATGTTCACACTCCGCCAATAATCGTTAAGAATCATGTAGGCCAAGGCTTGGAAAACCCCAGCTCCACGCGCCAGCGCAACCACAAGAACCGTGAAGTGCGGCTACCGCCGTTGCCACCGGGTCTCGAGGTCTACCGTCCGGCCGAGGTCCTGGGCTCGGCCGTGCTGGTGGTCGAGGACGAAGCGGCCATGCAGCAGCAGCTGCGAATCGACCTCCACGACCTCGGGTACCGGCCGTCGACCTCCTCCTCGGCGCCCGAAGCGATGGAGGTGCTGTCACACGAGCGCATGGCGGCGGTACTCCTTGACCTCGTGCTCGACGAGACCGAGGACTCGGGTTTCGAGCTCCTGACCTGGATCCGCGAGCACCATCCCGGCTTGCCGGTGATCGTGCTTTCCGCCGCGCAGGTCAACTCGGCCGCGATCCGCCGGGCCTATGAGCTTGGGGCCAGCTCGTATTTCGTCAAGGGCAACGTGCCCATGGCCCACATCTACTCCGACCTCGCCGCCCGCCTGGTCGAGCGCGGCACGGGCCGGCCGGGCAGCTACAAGTTCGGGCGCCTGGAGTTCGACCCGACTCGGCGCACCGTCAAGCTGGGCGAACGGGAGATCCGCCTCACGCCGCAGCAGACCGCGCTGGTCCTGCATCTGGCCCAGGGGTCGAAGCCGGCGACCGCCCGCGACCTCATCAAAGCCGGGCTGTTCCGCACGGACGCCGCCCACTCGACGGTGCATTCGGCTCTGCTGACCTTGCGGCGGCGGTTGGACGAGCTGGAACCGGGATTGGGCCCGAACTTCGTGCGGGCGACGGCGCGCGGCTACAACCTGGTCGCGATTCCGTGAGCGACAACCGGTCGACCACACCGCTCCCGAGCAGCTCCGTGCTCGAGGAGGTGATCGAGCTGCGCCGTCATTTCCACCGCCACCCCGAGGTCAGCTTCAGCGAGCACGAGACGAGCAAGCGCCTGGGCGAGCGGATGCGCGAGCTCGGTCTGGAGCTCAAGCGCTGCCCCACCGAGACAGGCGTGGTCGCGATGCTCGACACGGGCAAGCCCGGCAAGACCGTGATGCTGCGGGCGGACATCGACGCCCTGCCGATCCATGAGGAGTCGGGGGTCGACTTTGCGTCCGGGACCGACGGTCGCATGCACGCGTGCGGGCATGACGCGCACATGGCGATCATGGTCGGCGTCGCGCGCACGCTGGTGGATCGCATCTGGGACGTGGGCGGCCGGTACCTGTTCGTCTTTCAGCCCGCAGAAGAGATCGTCAGCGGCGCCAAGGCGATGATCGCCGGCGGCCTGCTCGACGACCACCACCCGGATTCGGTCATCGGCCTGCACATCGTCAGCTTCAATCCGTCCGGCACCGTGATTACCAGACCTGGGCTGATGTGGGCGGGGTCGGATGCGTACGAAATCAACTTTGCGGGGCCAGGCGGACACGGCGGCATGATGGGCCGGCGCGGCAACGTCCTCTCCGCGCAGGCCTTCCTGCTCGAGCACCTGCACACCATCGTCGACGGGCTCGAGCACGACGGCGTGCAGTGCCACACGACAGTGGGCAATATCTCGAGCGACGGCGCCTGGAACATCGTCCCCCGCGGCGTCTCGGTCAAGGGCAGCCTGCGCACATTCACTCCTCGTCTTCGCGAAGAGGCACTCGGGCGCCTACGCGACCTGCTGCTGGAGGTGGACGGGGAATTCGAGGTGCGCTCGACGCTCGAGCTGGTGCACGGGACCGTCCCGATCATGAACGAGCCCAACGTCACGCGCACCGTGCTCGACGTCGCGAGCTCGTTGGTCGGCGACAAGGCCAGCGTGCTTGGGCGTCCGCTGACGGTCAGCGACGATTTCGCTGAGTTCCTGACGCGAATCCCTGGCTGCTACTTCATGCTCGGGGCGATGCCGCCGGGCGAAACCGCGCCTGCACACCACTCCCCGGGATTCCGCATCGACGAGGCCGCGTTCGAGATCGGTGTCAAGGTGCTGGCCGGGACCGCGTCGCGACTCGCGGCCGAATAGCGCGCCCAAGGCGTGCTGGTCCTCATCCCGCTCGTCGCCGGGCTCGCGATCGGCATCGCCACCGGCGGCAAGCTTGGGAACCTGGCCAACCTGAGGTTTCGATGGCCGTGGTTCGTGCTCGCGGTCCTCGTGATCAGGGAAGCTGTCCTGTTCAGGCCCTTCAACCAGATCGACGGCGTGCAGTTCCTTTATGCGGCGGCACTGGCGGGGCTGGTCGTATGGACGTTCCTTCACGCCCGGCGGCTGCGCGGGGCGTGGTTGGTCGCGGCCGGTGCGGCGCTCAACCTGCTCGTCGTGGTCGCCAACGGCGGCCGCATGCCGGTCGCCCCCGCGCTCGCAGGCGTGCTCGTCCAGCGTGGGCATGTCGGACAGTACGTCCTCATGGGCTCGAACACGAACCTGAACTGGCTGGCGGACTGGATCACGGTGAGCGGGCCGGTTGGGATCCGCGGGGCCTACAGCCCCGGCGACCTGCTGGTCGCGGCGGGTGTCGGGGTGGTCGCGTTCTTCGCTACGCGACAGCAGGCTCCTTCAACTACTAAGCTGGTTGAAAACCAAGCCGGATAGGAGATAGCCCGCCGTGATCATCTTCTGGATCTTCACGTTTTTCGTCGGCGCCTCGTCCTTCGCGTTTGCCGACATCTACCTGCAGTACGGCGTCGGCTCGTCGATCGCGTTCGCGGTCTTCGCCATGCTGGTCTTTCGGGGTCTGCTCAGCATCGTGCGTCGATGGCTGATCCTCCGCGAGCGCGTCACGCCGGAGACAGACGTCATGCAGAGGACCGTCGAAACCAACCGGGCGATCTTCTGGAGGCGAGTCCTCTATACGTCAGCCATCCCGATTCTGTACTTCGTCGTGATGAACCTCATCTTCGGGTATGGGCCCGTGGACGCCATCGCGGTGATTCCGCAGGTCCTCCAGGCGGTTTTCACGAACTTGCTCTACGTCCTGTTCCTGATCGTGGCCCAATTCATGATCTTCTTCCTACCGATTTACATCTACATCCGCATCGGTAAGACGATGATCAATCCCGACGACGCCAACTTCGGGGTCAACATCGACGATGTGCGCGGCCAGAAGGCAGCCGTCACTGAGATGCGAAGAATCCTCGAGCTCATCGAGCATGGGCGGCTCTTCGTAAAGGCTGGCGGCAAGCGCGAGCGCGGCGTGCTCATGGTGGGCCCGCCGGGAACGGGCAAGACGATGCTGGCCAAGGCGATCGCTTCCTCACTCCACGTCCCCATCTACATCGCGGCCGGCGGTTCGTTTGCCGGCATGCTGATGGGAATCGATGCGTTGAGCGTCTATTTGATGGTGCGCGCCGCCCGCAAGCGGGCCAAGATCTGGGGTGGTTGCATCATCTTCATCGACGAGATCGATGCCCTCGCCTCGGCTCGGTCCGGCACCGGCGGCGCCGGAATGATGCCCGGGATGGGGATGATGAGCGGCGGCGGCCAGCTCGGCCTGAACATGCTGCTCGTCTTGATGGACGGTATCGACAATCCAGGGATGCTCATCAGGCAGCTTCGGGGCTTCGTCAACCTGACGTTGGATGGACTCTTCTTGCCGCGGGTGATTGCGTTCAACGGCACGAGGTGGACCTTCCGGATTCCGCCTCTCAAGGCACCTGCTTACAACATCCTGTTCGTCGGGGCGACCAACCGCCCGTCGGTGCTCGACGAGGCGGTGACCCGGCCCGGCCGGTTTGGCCGCCAGATTGTTTTCCTCAGGCCGAACCGCGAGAGCCGGAAAGACATCGCCGAGCTTTATTTCGCCAAGAAGCAGCACGACCCAACTCTGGACACGCCGAGCCGCCGCGAGGAATTCGCGCGCATCACCGAGGGCTACTCACCCGCTGACATCGAGCAGGTGTTGTCGCTGGCGCTGCTGTATGCATTCGAGGATGGTCGCACCGCATTCGAATGGAAGGACCTCCGAGAAGCGATGGGCAACGTCGAAGCGGGGCTCGCGATTCCGGTCGAGTACAACGAGCGCGACAAGATCCGCATCGCTCGCCACGAGCTCGGACACGCGATCGCGTCGCACTTCTTCAAGACCGACCATGGCCATGTCCGGCTGTCGGTCCGTCGACGCGCCGACCCGCGTCTGGGTGAGATCGGCGGCTATCACCTGTCGATCCCGACCGAAGAGCAGTACTCGAAGTTCCGGTCGCAGATGGCCGGTGACATCCGACATGCCCTGGGAGCGATCGCCTGTGAGCGCGTGTTCTACGGCGAGAACACGCTCGGCGTTTCCGAGGACCTTCGCATGGCGACCGCCACCGCCTGCCGGATGGTGGGCATCGTCGGCATGGGCGCCGACGACCTCGACCCACAGCTGTCGGTCAAGGCCGCCAAATTCGGCGAGCAGATGATCTCGGTGGCCGAGATCACAAAGGGCCCGCACGAACAGTCGACCTGGGAGGGTGCGGTGCTGAGCAATCCCCAGGCCCGCCGGGTCGTGGCCCAGATCCTGGGTGCGGCATACATCGACGACTGGCGCCTCATGTACGTCAACAAGGAAGCCATCGACCTGGCGGCCGAAGCATTGCTCAACCAGAACGGTGAGCTGGTGGGGGATGAAATCAGCGGACTCCTCGATTCGATCGGCCTTCGCGCGCCGGCCGCAGCCGACCCGTACCCGGACGCAATGCCCGACGTCCCAGATCGTCCGGTCGCGATCTCGGAGACAGCCTGACTCGATTCCTGGCGGCGGCCTTCGTCGCGGTGCTGCTCGCGCTGCCTGCGCGGGCGGTGTCCGCTCAGGATCCGCTGGTGCCGCCAAGCGCTCATCACGAGGCGGCGCGGATCATCAGCGCCGAGGTCGCGATGGCGCAGGCGCAGGCACAGCTCGCGGCCCTCAAGGCGCAGCCGGCGCCCGCGACGCTGGGCGATCGCATCCGGTGGGAGCTCTCGATCGAGGCGGCCGCGTACGCATATCGCGACGCGGTCAGGCAGGAGGAGCTCCGCGTATATGAGGTCGCCAGCTACGGCAGCGTCCAGGCGTCGGTGATCCCGGTGCTCCCGGCGAAGGTGGCCCAACCCTTCGATGACGCAGTCGCAGCCCTGCACTCGCTGTATGCACTCGGCGGCATCGACGAGTACTACCTGGTCAACGTGCACTTCGTCCACCCCTACGGCGATGCGGCGCCTGTCGATTCGCTGCGGTCCTACTACGCCGAGGCGCAGAGGTTGTACGGCGTGGACTGGAGCTATCTGGCCTCGATCAACTTCATCGAGAGCAACTTCGGCCGGGTCAACGGGCCTTCATCGGCAAACGCGATGGGGCCGATGCAGTTCCTGCCTGGGACCTGGGCAAACTACGGCCAGGGCGGCAACATCATGGACCCCCACGACTCGATCCTCGCCGCGGCCCGATACCTGGTCCACTGGGGAGCGCCCGGCAACATGCGCCAGGCGATCTTCCACTACAACCTCGACTATGACTACGTCGACTCGGTCATGTTTTTCGCTCGGGCCTACCGCGCGGACCCGCAATGGCTCGACCGCATGTACTACTGGAACACGACGGGCTAGACAGGGCCTCCCCGCTCGCCGTCGATTGTTAGAGTAAGTACTCATGGAGTACCGGATCGAACAGTTGGCCCGGACGGCCGGGGTGGCGGTGGACACCATCCGCTTCTACCAGGGCAAAGGTCTGCTCGAAGCGCCCCGGCGCGAAGGCCGCGTCACTTGGTACGGAGACGCACACCTGGATCGGCTGCGCCGGATCCGGGAGCTGCAGCAGCGAGGATTCAACCTGACCGTGATCCAGCGCTTCCTGGCCGGCGAGCTCGAGCCCTCCGACGAGGGCCTGGTGGCGGCGGTGACGCGACCGACGGCTCCCCAAACCCTGACGCTCTCCGAGCTGGCCGAACGGAGCGGCGTGGCCGAGCCGCTGCTCGCGAGCCTCGAGCAGGCAGGACTGCTCGTCCCCATCGAAGGCGGCGATGAGAACATGCGGCGAACATCGACCGCACGGCACGTCAGGCCGTGGATCTGTTCGACCATCACGTCCGGGAGCGAATCCAGGCCGAGGGCGGCGAGACGGAGGCCGCCGAGCGCAAGCTGCTCGCACTCTTCACCGAGCTACTCGAAGCCAGCGGCACGCTCGTCCGGCACCACTTCGAGCGCACGCTTCTGCGCGCCGCCCGCGAGCACATCGAAAAACGCGCGTGATAGCAACGACGCCGGTGCGCACGTGGGAGCTCGAGCGCACCCCCGACCTGGTCGACCTGGTGAGCGCGGCGCGCGACGCCGGCCACGAGGTGTTGCTCATCGAGCGCCCGATGCCGGACGCGGTGAGCGTGGCCGCGTTGGGGCGGGCGTTCGACATCGTCGCGGCAGCCGGTGGCGTGGCGCTCGAAGACGCAAGAGGCGCGGTCATCGACTTCGAGCCTGGCGAAGACAGGCTGCTCGCCGCTTCGCGGCTGTGGCGGAGGTTGAGCGCAGTACTGACCGCCGACAGTTCGCTTGCGAATGCCATCGCGGTCGGCGGCTTCGCGTACAGGCCGCATCGCGATCCGGGCGGCCCCTGGTCCGGCTTTCCCGCACTCCTGTTCCGCGTGCCGGCGCTCGCCGTGATGCGAATCAGAGGCCGTACCTTCGCCACGGCAGCGGCTCCGGATGCTGCCGATCTGCTCGACCTGGAGCCGCCCCGTCTCAAGGCGCCGGCCGCACGCACGCTCAGCGTCAGCTCGGTTCGCAACCCTACGTCGTGGACTGCGGCGGTCACATCGGCCGCCGCGCGATTGCGTGCCGGGGAGGCCGACAAGGTCGTGCTGGCCCGCGAGGTGATCGCGCGCGGCGACGGCGTCGTCGCGGCGGCCAAGGTGGCGCGTTCGCTGCGCTCGGCCTATCCGTCGTGCTTCATCTATCTCGTCACCGGCGCCGACGGCACGGCATTCGTCGGCGCGTCGCCGGAGCTCCTCGTGCGCCGCTTTGGGACGCGGGCTTACGCGCAGCCGATGGCCGGCTCGGTGGCGCGCGGCGCGACCGACGCGGACGATGACCGCCTCGCGCGTCAGCTCGAGGAGAGCGCGAAGGACGGTGCCGAGCACATGCTGGTAGCCGACTTCGTCGTCGACGCCTTGAAGCCGTTTGCGGAAACGGTCACTGCGCGCCCGCCGGAAGTCGTGCGATTCACCAACATCCAGCACCTCGCCACCGCAGTCTCCGCCGATCTCCGCCGGCCGGCCGCGGATGCTCTCGAGCTCGCGGCCGCCCTCCACCCCACGCCTGCTGTCGGAGGTTGGCCGCGGGCCGCCGCCGATGCGCTCATCGACGAGCTCGAAGCGATGGAGCGAGGCTGGTACGCGGGCGCGGTGGGTTGGATCGATGCCGGCGGAGATGGCGAGTTCGCGGTCGCCCTCCGCTGCGGCCTGCTCTGGGAGGACGGCGCGCGGCTCTACGCAGGCGTGGGCGTGATGCCCGATTCCGACGCGGCTCGCGAGCTCGAGGAGACGGAGCTCAAGTTCAAGGCGCTGCTCACAGCATTGGTGTGAAAGCGGAGATCAACGGCGCCGTTCCCCTTAGGCCCGAATTTCACGCGTTTGGCGCCAAACGCGTGCATCGAGCGCTTCTGAGGGGCGCGGTTGGCGCCAGAAGTGCGGAATTCGCTCCAAACTAACTACGTAAAGCTGCGGCGGCGGCCTCCCAACACAAACGATGCCCGCTCACACTGTCGTCGCGCTTGAATCGAACGACGACCATGGTGGGCGTCGATTTCTCG
>WNFE01003565.1_pt1 | contig 11544 bp, 8 predicted proteins | sample 5400451 | NCBI WGS metagenome assembly WNFE01 (sample SAMN13153344, study PRJNA577476) | soil metagenome | isolation source: 200 cm saprolite under Douglas fir tree site 2 hole 2 | place: USA:California | collected 2015-04-18
GAGGCGACGACCGCGTTCATGAGACGCGCGCCGTCCATGTGGGTCGAGAGCCCGCGGCGCCGGGCCACATCGGTGATCTCGCGGACCTTCCCGAGAGGCCAGATGGAGCCGCCGCCGAGGTTCGAGGTCTGCTCGATCCAGACGAGCCGGCTCCGCGGCATGTGGCGGTTGTCCGGGCGGATGGCGGTCTCGAGCGTCGCGGCATCGTATTGCCCTTGAGGCCCGTCGAGGGACCGGACGTTGACGCCGGCCAGCGCAGCCGGGCCGCCGCTCTCGAAGTGGATCGGATGCGCGGAGGCGTGCGCCAGCATCTCCTCGCCGTGACGGCAGTGCACGCGAAGCGCGATCTCGTTGCACATGGTGCCGGACGGCAGGAAGAGCGCGGCCTCCTTGCCGAGAAGCTCGGCGACCATCTCCTGGAGGAGATTGACCGTCGGGTCTTCGTACTTCTGCTCGTCGCCCACTTCTGCCTCGCACATGAAGCGGCGCATGTCCTGGGTGGGCTTGGTCACCGTATCGCTGGAGAGATCGACCTCTATGGCCATGGCAGTGGATCTCCTCTAAGGCAAGAGCCCGGCCTCGCGGAAGTAGCGCCGCGCGCCGGGGTGGATGAGGTCGGGCCGCGGCGCCGCGGCAACGGTATTGGCCGCCGTGGTCTCGATGGCCTGGGGCAGCCTCGCCGCGAGCGCCGGCTCGCCGCGGTGAAGCGCGCGCGCGAGGCGGTACGCCGTCTCTTCGGGCAGGTCGGCTCGGGCGAGGATGAAGCTCCACGAGCCGACCGAGACGATTGTCTCGGCCTGGCCCGGATAGGAGCCGGCCGGGATCGTCAGCGTCCTGAGGAACGCGTGCTTGGCCTGGATGCGCGTCCTCTCCTCCGCTGTTGGTCCAATGAAGCGCGCGCCCTGCGGCCCGCGCGCGACGGCGGTGAAGCCCGGCCAGCCCGAGCCGCCGCCCCAGAGCGCGGCCGCGCGGCCGTCCATGACCATGGCGGGACCGTCGCCCGCTTGATCCAGGTAGATCGATTCGAAGTCCCGCCCCATGTCGAGCCCGAGCCCATCCAGGACATAGCGCGCCAGGACCACGAGCCCCGAGCCGCGCGCGCCCCAGGCGACTGTCTTGCCCTTGAGATCGGCGATGCCGCGGTAGGGCTGATCGGCGCGCACGACGAACATGCCGGGCGTCGTGTACATCGCCACGAGGATCATGAGCCTCGACGCCGGGCGGCCGACGCCGCTCAGCGCCTCGTGGGCGACCTCGCCCTGCACGAGCCCCAGGTCGAGCTGTCCCGCCTCGAGCAAGGGCACGTTCTCGGTCGAACCCTTGGTATTGCGCGTCTTCAGCTCGAGCGAGGGATCGATTCCGTTGATGGTCTCGGCGACGGCCTGGCCGTAGACGGGAAAGCCTCCGCCGGGCGTCGCAGTTCCAAGCGTGACCATGATGCGTGGCTCCTCGGCTCGCGCGGGGCCGGCTGCTAACAGGAGCATCGCGGCCGCGCCGAGCCCTTTCACGATCTAATCGTCCCGCGGGCGAGATCCACCAGCCGCTCCGACGCCGTCCTCAGGAGCTTCCAGGCCGGCTCGTGGCTCCGCGTCGCCTCGGGATCGTCGGCGTAGGTGTCGAGCAGGACATAGGGCGCCCCCATGGCCTCGAGCGCGCGCAGGTCGGCGCGCACCTGCTCCAGGCTGCCCTGGCCGGCAACACGCTTGTCCTCCGGCAGGGGACCGTCTGAGAGCTGAAACTTGATGCGGGGACAGAGCGCCGGGACCGGCCGGCCTTCCTTCGCGGCGATCTCCCTGAGCTTCGGCAGTCCCGTCTCGCGCAGCCAATCGACGCGGATCCTGATCGGGTGCCAGGCGTCGCCGTGGAGCACCGCGCGGCGGAGCGCGGCGTCGCTCGCGCCGCCCACCCATATCGGCGGGTGAGGCGCGCGGAGCGGCCGGGGCGTCGTGTGCACGCCCGCGAAGCGGACGAAGCGCCCCTCGTAGGAGGCGACGTCCTGCGTCCAACAGGCCTTGATCGCGCCCAGGTAGTCGTCAGTCATCGCGCCGCGCTTCTCGAACGGCAGGCCGAGCGTCTCGAATTCCTGCTTCGCCCAGCCGACGCCGATGCCGAAGATGAAGCGCCCGCCGCAGAGCTGGTCCACGACGGCCGTCGCGCGCGCGGTCTCGAGCGGGTGGCGGTACGGCACGATGATGACCGTGGTGCCGAGCTCGAGCCTCCGCGTGACGCCGGCGAGCCAGCCCAGGACGGTCAGGGGCTCGTAGAAGGGCGCGGGGTAGCGGCTCGCGACGTCGGCCGTGATCGCCACGTGGTCGGACGTCATGAGCAGATGGTAGCCCAGCTCCTCGACGACGCGCGCCCAGGACGACAGCGCCTCGGGATTGGCGCCCGGGCCGAAATTGATCAGGTTGACGCCGATCTTCATGAGGCGGCCAGCGCCAGGCCGGGCACGACCGTGGCGTTCGGGAGGCGGCGCAGCACGTCGGGAGCGACCTTGAGCTTGGAGGAGCGGCTGCCGCCTCCGAGGATGACGTAGTCGAGGCCCATGATGCGCTCGTCCACGTAGATGGGCACTTCCGGCGGCAGCGCCAGCAGGGTCACGCCGCCGATCATCATGCCCGTGAGGTCCTTCGTCTCGTCCGCCGTCGCGAAGGAGACGCGCGAGACGTCCATGAGGCGGCGGACCGTGTGATTGACGTCGAGCCGCGTCGTCGCCAGCACGAGGCAGGCGCAGTACTTCTTCGGCTCCTTCTTCGACGCGACGATGATCGTGTTGCCCGAGTGGTCGAGCGGCACGCCATACTTCTCGCAGAAGGCCGCGGTGTCGGCGAAGTCGGGATCGATGCGCATCACCTCGCAGGCCGCCCCCAGGCCTTCGAGAGCGGCCGCGACCTTCGCCTCGATGTCGGCGTCGTCGGACATGACTTGACGGGAGCGGCCGCGCTCAGGCCGTGGCGGGAGCGGGCTCGACCTCGACGAGGCAGGTGTTGTACGTCGGGGCGCCGCAGGGGCTCGCGAGGTCCTTGGTGAGCACGTTGGCGCAGCCGCGCGTGTCCGCGCCCGACGGCCCGGGCGTGAACCAGGCGCCTTCCTTGATCGAGACGACCCCGCGGGCGATGCGGTCGGTGACGCGCGCCGGCACCACGGTGGCGCCGCGATCGTTGAACACGCGAACCGGCTGGCCGTCGGCGATCCCGCGTGCCCGGGCGTCCTCCGGATGGATCCAGACGTCCTGCTTGTCCACCCGCGCGAGCGTGGGCTGGTTGTCGTGGATCGAGTGCGTGCGCGCCCGCGACTTGGGGGAGATCAGCTCGAGCGGATGGCGCGGGTCGCCCCCATGAGGCGGGATCCATTTCGGGATCGCGGGAATGACGCCCAGGCCGTGCGGATCGGGGTTGGCCGCGATCGAGGTCGAGTAGATCTCGATCTTTCCGGACGGCGTCGAGAACGGATGGCGCTCGGGATCGCGCACCTCGCGCGCAAAGGCCACGGGCTCCTCCGGCGCGGGCAGCCGCGCGAGCCCCGCCTCGCGGAAGGCGTCAAAGTCGTCGACGTCGGTGCCGGCGCAGATCTCGCGCAGCCACTCGACGTCGTCCACGCGCTTGTAGCCGTCGAGTCCCAGCCGCTTGGCCAGGTCCGCGCAGATGTCGACGTCGTTGCGGCACTCGTACATCGGCTTGATGGCCTGCCGCATGAAGATGGCGTAGTGGCCGGCTCCGCTCCAGGGCGTGTGGATGTCGCTGCGCTCCCAGAAGGTGGTCGCCGGCAGGACGATGTCGGCCCAGCGCGCCGTCGGCGTCAGGAAGTGGTCGTGGACCACCATGAACTCGAGGCGCTCGAGGCCGGTCGCGATCTTGTTGACGTTGGGGCACTGGTTCGCGAGATCGCCGCAGGCCGAGTACACCATCTTGATGTCGGCGGGATAGCCGCCCGCGCGACCGCGCTCGAGGACGTCCGCCAGGAGCGTCGAGGCCACGCGCGAGTTGGCCGGATTGGGCGGGGCGCCCAGGCGCTTGATGCCGTGGTTGCGCGCGCCGCCGCTGTTGCCGGAGTTGCCGCCCGGGACGCCGATATTGCCGGTGATGGCGCAGAGCGCGTAGGCCGCGCGGTGGAACTGCTCGCCGTAGGCCGTGCGCCCGGGCGCGAAACCGCAGTGGAGCGCGGCGGGCTTGAGCGTGCCGTACTCGCGCGCGAGGCGCCGGATCGTCTCCGCGGGCACGCCGGTCAGCGGCTCGGCCCACTCGGGCGTCTTCGCGACGCCGTCCGAGAGGCCGAGAAGGTAGGAGCGGTACGACGAGCCGGGCGGCGCGCCTGGGGGCAGGTGGGCCTCGTCGAAGCCCAGCACGAGCCGATCGAGGAAGGCCTGGTCGTGGAGGTTCTCGCTCACGATGACCTGCGCCATCGCGATCAGCATGGCGGCATCCGAGCCGGGGCGGATCGCGACGTGCTCGTCGGACATCTTGAGGCTCGTGCGCGTGGCGCGGGGATCGACGGTGACGATGCGGACGCCGCGCTCGTGGGCCCAGTGCAGGTACTGGGGGTTGTTGGTGCCGAACGTGCCGTCGGCCGGGCTCCAGCCCCAGAGGATCATGAGGCGCGAGTTGACGTAGTCGCCGGGCTCGCGGCCCGAGAACTTGCAGTCGGCCGCGGGTCCATAGGTGTGGCGGAGCGCGAAGATCTCGGCCTCGTTCGAGAGGTTGGACCAGAGCTCGGTGCAGCCGCCGAACAGATGCAGCAGGCGCTGGATGGCGGCGCGGTTGTGCAGCACGGCCGTGTTGCCGGAGCGCGAGCAGTCGAGGATGGCGGCGGGGCCGTGCGCTTCCCGGATGCGCAGCATCTGGGACGCGACTTCGTCGAGCGCCTCGTCCCACGAGATGCGCGCCCACTGCCCTGCGCCCTTGGGCCCCACGCGCCGCATCGGGTAGCGCAGGCGGTCGGGATGGTTGATGCGGTCCGCGGCGCCGAAGCCGCGCGCGCAGGCCGTCAGCGGCGGCAGCTCGGGCGTCCACTTGCGGGGGTCCGTGCTGATGCGGACGATCTGGCCGTCCTTGACGTGGGCGTTGACGATGCAGCGCCCGCCGCAGTTGTGCCCGCACGTGCTGGTGACGACCTCTTCGCCGGGAGCGCCGGCCACGCGCGGCGCTTCGTAGATCGTGCGCGGAGTCATCAGTTGAAGACTACCACGCCGCGCGCGACCTGTCCGGTGCGCATGGCGGTGAAGCCCTCGTTGATCTCCTCGATCTTGTAGGTGCGGCTGACGAGCTGGTCGAGCTTGAGCCGGCCGTCGAGGTAGAGCTCGACGAGGCGCGGGAAATCGACGGGCGGGCGCACCGAGCCGTACATGGTGCCTTTGAGCGTCTTTTCCTGGAGCGCCATCATGTAGGGCGTGATGGGCGCGCGGACGGCCATGGCCGCCATGCCGACGATCACGGCGACGCCGCCGGGGCGGATCGCGTCGAGGATCTGGAGCGTGGTCTGCTCACCGCCGATGGCGTCGAACGCGTAGTCGACGCCGCGCCCCTGGGTCAGCTCGCGCACGCGCTCGACGATATTGTCCTGCTTCCCGTTGAACGTGTGGGTCGCGCCGAACTCCTTCGCGTAGCCGAGCTTGCTGTCGAGGAGGTCGCAGGCCACGATCATCCCGGCGCCGGCCAGCCGCGCGCCCTGGACGACGTTGAGCCCGACGCCGCCGCAGCCGATGACGAGGACCGAGGCGCCCGCCTCGACCTTCGCGCACGAGGTGACGGCGCCCACGCCCGTCGGCACGCAGCAGCCGACGAGCGCCGCCTGCGGCCACGGCATTTCCTTGCGGATCGGCACCAGCATCTCGGCGGGGCACACCACCGATTCGGAGAACGTGCCGATCCGCGCCATCTGGTTGATGTTCTGGCCCTTGTGGGTGAGGCGGTGCGAGCCGTCGAGCATCGCCCAGCTCGCGGACTTGTGGCCGTCGCAGAGAATGGAGCGGCCGAGCGAGCAGTAGAGGCAGCGCCCGCACTGCGGCCTGAACGAGAAGATGATGTGGTCGCCGGGCTTCACGTTGGCCACGCCCGCGCCGACCTCCTCCACGATGCCCGCCGCCTCGTGCCCCAGGACCATGGGCAAGGGCAGCTGCCAGTCGCCGTTCATGATGTGCCAGTCGCTGTGGCAGACGCCCGCGGCCTTGACGCGCACCCGCGCCTCGCCCGCCTGCGGGCCCTGCTGCTCGAGGTCGACGATCTGCAGCGGCGTGTTTGCTTCGTACAGGACGGCGGCTTTCATAGTTGCCCCTCTCGTGTGGGTTGACGCTATCGCTTCCGGGCCGTTGCGCTCATGGCGGTCCAGATCTTCTGCGGCGTGAGCGGCAGGTCTACGTGGGTGACGCCCAGCGGAGCGAGCGCGTCCATCACCGCGTTGGCGATGGCGGGCGTCGATCCGATGGTCGCCGCCTCGCCGATGCCCTTGACACCGAGCGGCGTGCGCGGCGAGTGGGTGCGGGTGTGATCGTTCTCGAACGAGATGAGATCGTCCGACTTCGGAATCGAATAGTCCATGAGCGTGGACGAGACGAGCTGGCCCGCGTCGTCGAAGGCCGCCTCTTCCCACAGCGCCTGGCCGATGCCCTGGCCCAGGCCGCCGTGCACCTGGCCTTGGACCAGCAGCGGGTTGATGAGGAAGCCCGCATCGTCCACCGACATGTACTTGAGGAGCCTGACGCGGCCCGTGTCCTTGTCCACCTCGACGGTGGCGACGTGGGAGCCGAAGGGGAACAGCATGCCGACGCCGGCCTTGATGTCGTCGTGCGAGTCGAGGCTGCCCTTGGCGGCCGCCGCGACCTGCTGCCACGTGACGGCGCGATCGGGAACGCCGCGAACCGAGAATCTGCCGTCGGCCAGGACGAGATCCGGCGCGGCGGCTTCGAGTAGCCGAGCCGCGACCTGCTGCGCCTTGTCCTTGACCTTGACCGCCTGGCCGAGGGCGTGCATGCCGCCGCGCGCCGCCGAGCGGCTGCCGAAGGTGCCGACGCCGTTCCTGACGAGCGCCGTGTCGCCCTGGACGACCTTGACCATCTCCATGGGGATCTGCAGCTCGTCGGCGACCAGCTGGGCGTAGGCCGTCTCGTGTCCCTGGCCGTGGGAGGCCGAGCCCGTCAGCACGGTCACACGCCCGTCATCGGCCACGACGAGATCGGACACCTCGTCCTCCTCGAACCCGCAGATCTCGACGTAGGAGGCGATGCCGACGCCCATGAGCCGTCCCTGGCCGCGCGCGGCCTGCTGCTGCTTTCGCAGCTCCTCGTAGCCGGCCTTGGCGAGCGCGTGGTCGAGCGCGCGCGTGTACTCGCCGCTGTCGTACGAATTGCCGAGCGGCGTGTCGTAGGGGAATTTGTCGGGCGGGATGAAATTGCGCCGCCTGACTTCGGACGGATCGAGGCCGACCTTGGCCGCGAGCATGTCCATTCCGCGCTCGATGAAATAGGCCGCCTCGGGCCGCCCGGCGCCGCGATACGGCACGGTGCCCATCGTGTTGGTGAAGGCGCAGGAGACTTCGGCCCGCGCCGTCTGGATGTCGTAGCAGCCCGTGATCATTTGGGCGCAGAGGACCGGCAGCAGGCAGCCGACGTGGTAGAGGCAATAGCCGACGTTGCCGGTGATCTTCGCGTCGAGCGCGAGGATGCGCCCCGTCTTGTCCGCGGCAAGCCGCAGGTGGCAGCGCATGTCGCGGCCGTGCCCGGTCGCCTGCATGTCCTCGCGCCGCGTGGCCGCCCAGCGCACGGGGCGGTTGAGGCGCCTGGCAAGCATCGGGACGATGGTGTCTTCCTGGTACACGGGCACTTTCGCGCCGAACCCGCCGCCCACGCGGCCGGTCATCAGGTGGATCTGCTCGGGCTTGAGCTTGAGCCGCTCGGCCACCTGGTTCCGCATGCCGTGGGGGATCTGGGTGTCGCCCCACATCGTCATCTTCTGGGCCTTGTCGTCCCAGACGGCGCTGCACGCGCGCGGCTCCATGCAGAGCGGGATGACGCGCTGGTTGACCATCTTGAGGTCGATGACGACGGGCGCCGACTTGAAGGCCGCGTCGACGTCGCCCTTTTCGCCCTTGAAGTAGACGCCGAGGTTGGATCCGGTCTCGGGATAGAGGAGCGGCGCGCCCTTCGCGAGGGCGGCCTCGGGATTCACGACGACCGGCAGGGGCTCGTAGTCCACCATCACGGCCTCGGCCCCGTCCACCGCGGCCGCCGCGGTCGCCGCGGCGACGACGGCCACCGGCTCGCCCACGTGCCGCACGCGCCCCTCGGCCAGCATCGAGTAGCCCTGCTTGTTCATCGAGGCGAACATCTCGGGCGGGATCGGCGTGTGGATGACGCCGACTTCGGCGTTGATGTCGGCGCCCGTCAGGACCGCGACGACGCCCGGAATCTTCCTGGCCGCGGAGGTGTCAACGCGCTTGAGAATCGCGTGGGCGTGGGGACTCCTGACGAACGCGAGCTGCAGCGCGCCCTGGAGGCGCACGTCGTTGACGTAGGGATCGCTGCCCGAGATGAGCTTGGGATCTTCGAGCCGCTTGACGCCGCGGCCCACGAGCTTGATCGGCATAGTGTCAGTCTCCCTGGGTGCTTCGTGCGTGGTGTGCGGGCAGGAGGCATGGTACCACGCGGCGAGAATCCGCCCCATGCCGCTTCCGGTTGCGCTACGCTTGGAGCGCACCCGGCCTCCGCCGGGCCGTTCTCTCACCGGGAGGCTCGCGATTCCGACGCCGGCCGCGGCGACACGAGGCACGCTCCGTCGTGACGTCCGCGTCATCGGCCTGGTCAGCGGGGCCCATTTCGTCAGCCACTTCTTCCAGCTGACGCTGCCGCCGCTCTTCCCGCTGCTGCGCGACGCCTTCGGCGTCACCTACATCCAGCTGGGGCTCGTGATGAGCCTCTTCTACGCCTCGTCGGGCATCGGCCAGACAGCCGCCGGGTTTCTCGTCGATCATCTCGGCGCCCGCCGTGTCCTGCTGACGGGCATGGCCCTCGTCGCGTCCGGCATCGCGCTGGCGGGCCTCGCGCCATCGTACTGGGCGCTCGTGGCCGCGGCGCTCCTGGCCGGGCTCGGCAACAGCGTCTTTCATCCCGCGGACTATTCCATCTTCAACGCCTCGGTCACGCCGTCGCGGCTCGGCCGCGCCTACAGCGCGCATTCGATCTGCGGCAGCCTCGGCTGGGCCGTCGCTCCAGTCGTCGTCGTGGGTCTGTCAGCCCACTTCGGCTGGCGCGCGGCGCTCCTCACGGTGGGAGGGATGGGCGTCGTCGCGGCCGTCGCGCTCTCGACTCAGCGCGGGGCGCTGGAGGACGCGCGCGATCCGCTGGGGCCGCGCGGTGTGGCGGTCGGCGGATGGACGGCGAGCGTGAAGCTTCTCATGGCCACGCCCATCCTCGTTGCGTTCGCCTACTTCGCCCTGCTCGCGACGGCGCAGATCGGCATCCAGACCTTCTCCGTCTCGGCCATGGTCGCAATCTACGACGCGCCCCTCGGCGTCGCCACCGGCGCCCTGACGGCCTTTCTCGTCGGCAGCGCCGCCGGTATTCTTCTGGGCGGCATCCTGGCGGACCGCACCAGCCGGCACGATCTGCTCGCCAGCGGCGGTCTCTGCGTGGGCGCGGCCGCGAGCCTGGTCATGGCGAGCGCGGCGCCGCCGCTGTTGGTTCTGCCCCTGGTGATGGCGGTCGCGGGCTTCTGTCTTGGCGCGACCACGCCATCGCGCGACATGCTCGTGCGCGCGGCCACGCCTCCCGGCGCCTCGGGCAAAGTCTACGGCTTCGTCTACTCCGGCCTCGACCTGGGCTCGTCGCTGACGCCGCTTTTGTTCGGCTGGCTTCTCGACAGGGGCGAGCCGCGCATGGTCTTCGCGGGCTCCGCGGTCTTCATGCTGTTGACGATCGCGACCGTCGTCCAGGTGCGGCGCCACTCGGCGCCCCGCGCCGTGCAGGTGCCCGCCCACCGGTGACGGCCGCCGCGCCGGATCACCAGGGCGGCCCGGACTCTCGGGGCCGCCTGGAGCGGCGGCTGCTCGAGCATCTTCGTACCACGCTCCACGAGCCGGCCGTCGAGTTCGCGGATCCGCCCGCCCCGATCAGCGGCGGCTATGACACGCGGATCTTCGCGTTTCGGCTGTCCGGCGCGCCGGCGCAGTTCTCCGGGCCGCTGATCCTCCGGCTGCTCGGCCCGAAGCACGACCCCGCGCGGGCGCTCCGCGAGCGGGAGGTGCAGAATGCCGTCGCCGCGCTCGGTTATCCTGCTCCCCGTGTGCTGGCCGCCTGCGCCGACGTATCGGTGCTCGATGGCGCCTTCCTGATCATGGAACGGGTGCCGGGCCGGCCGATGCTCGAGGTCCGGAAGTTCGACATTGCCGGATTGCTCGCTGAGCTGCAGCTCCGGCTCCACGACCTTGATCCAGAGCCGCTGGTCCGAGCCGTCAGGCAGGAGACTGGCGGCGCGATGCCTGACTTCGACAGCCTTCTGTCCGACCTCGACCGGCGTGTCATGCGCGGCCCCATAGAGGGCCTCGCCGGCCCGATGCGGTGGCTTCTCTCGCACCGCCCGCCCGAGCCGGGCCGCCTCGCGATCTGCCACGGAGACTTTCATCCGCAGAACGTCCTCATGTCCGGCGGGATCGTCACGGGCGTGCTGGACTGGCCGAACGCGGTGATCGCCGATCCCGCGTGCGACGTGGCGGCGACCCGAATCATCCTCGCCTGCGCGCCGATGGAGATGGCCGCGATGCCTGCGTTGAAGCGCTGGGCGGCTCGAGCGCTGCGCCCCCTCCTGCTCGCGCGCCACCTGGCCGGGTACGAGCGCCGCCGCAAGCTCGACCGGACGGTGCTCGCCTACTACGAGGCGGCGGGCTGCCTGCGAGGGCTGGTGCGGGTGGCCGGGGCCCGACTGGACGCGGCGGGAAATCCCGGGGCGCTGAACCCGCTCGACGCGTCGTCCTTCGGCGGGCGGCTCGCCGCGCGTTTCGAGCGGATCACGGGTGTCGCGGTGTCACTGCCGCCCGTGCCGTGAGGGAGGCGCGCGAGGCTCTCAGGCGGCGGGGACGAGGGCGCCGTTCTTCGAATTCGCCAGGAGCGGTGTCACGTGCGCCGCGTCGGCCGGCCTGGCGAAGAGGAAGCCCTGGGCGCGGTCGCATCCGAGCGCCTTGAGCTCCTCCCGCTGCTGGTCTGTCTCCACCCCCTCGGCCGTCACGTCCATGTTGAGGGTCTTGGCGACCGTCACGACCGCGCGCACGATAGCGCTGTCGTTGCCCTCCCGGGTGAGGCCCTTTATGAAGGAGCGATCGATCTTGAGGGTGTCCACCGGGAAGCGCTTGAGGTAGCCGAGGGACGAGTAGCCCGTACCGAAGTCGTCGATGGCCAGGCGGATGCCGAGATCCTTCAGCTCCTTCAGCTTTGCGAGCGTCGCCGGCGCGTCGTGCATCACGACGCTCTCCGTGATCTCGAGCTTGAGGCTCGAGGCGGGGAGGCCGCTCTCGGCCAGGGCCAGGCTGATCTCCTGGACGAGCGTCTGGTGCTGGAACTGC
>WNFE01003566.1_pt1 | contig 11542 bp, 13 predicted proteins | sample 5400451 | NCBI WGS metagenome assembly WNFE01 (sample SAMN13153344, study PRJNA577476) | soil metagenome | isolation source: 200 cm saprolite under Douglas fir tree site 2 hole 2 | place: USA:California | collected 2015-04-18
GCAAAGATGAAATTGAGGAAGGCTCGTTCGCACCTGTACGAGTCCCTTGACGATCAACAGCAAACTGATGAAGGAGACTATTATCCAAGGGACTTTGCGGATTGGCGGCCCATCCCTTGCGAAGTACTAGAAGAAAGCGAGACGCGACAAGCGATACAAAACGCTATCGCTTCCCTCAGCCCTTGTTATCGCGAAGTGTTGATTCTAAGGGATCTCCAGAATTTGAGCATCAAAGAGACGATGACTATTCTTGGCCTTTCGAAAGCAACCGTGAAAACCCGACTTCATCGGGCGCGCTTGCTATTGAGAGACAGCCTGGCTCCTGGAATTGACGGTTCCTGGATAAACGGACAAGATTATCGGAAGGTCAGATCATGGTGAAAAAAGAAGACGGGTCCAATGGCCACAATTGAAATTAGCTGTTTCGAAGTATGGCGGGAAATCTCCAACTACCTTGATGCGGAGATCTCTCCTGAGATGCGCGAGAGGATGGAAGCACACTTCAAAGCTTGCGCGCACTGCAATGCTGTCTTGGATGGCACCAGAAATGTTGTGGGTCTGGTTGGCGACGGAAGGCTGTTTCAGATGCCGGAAGGTTTCAACAAGCGTCTGTATAAAAAGATTCAGGGTGATCCGTAGCTTTGTGCACCCAGCCCCAGAGTGTGCTCCGCCTGGAATGGGTCCGCCACATCTTGGTTATCCATGTACATCCGTAACTTCCACTTTCCTTCTTTGTTTCTCCACCATATGTCCACATAGCGATCCCTGCGATGGGTTGGTTGACCGCCGCCCTTAGGAGTAAGCGTTAACTCATGCCACCCGTAGTCATAGGCGACGTCTCCCTGAAGACGAATCTCGATAACGATCACTACCAGCTTTGCAGTAAAACGCTCGAATAGGTTTTCTAGCCGAGTTTTCAATGCATCCACCCCCCCCTGCGAAATCCACACGGTTGGCCATCGGAAAAATTAACCATTTCAGGATCCGCAATCGACAGTAACCGCGACACATCCGAGAAGTTGAAGCAATCCCGAAATTCGCCTTTGGCCGCATTGATTGCATACAGGTCGTCCATTGCCATCTCTCCATTGATGAATCGCAACTAGGTGGTCATTGTCCTGGACCTATTCAACCGTTATTAACCCTGGGGCAATGATCTGCGCTCTCTGTTCTGCAAACGCTCGCCCTTCTTTCAAGAGGAATGATTGTAACTTCCTAGCTTACTCCGAATCCCATAAGCGCGGGCATTTCCTGGGCGTCAGGTCACGCGACTGCCTAAATGATTCGAACCCGCTCGCCTGGGAAAGGCTATGACAGACGTTTCCATCGTCGGGGCAGTTCTGGCAGGGCTAGTGTCATTCCTCTCGCCCTGTGTATTGCCGCTCGTCCCCGGCTACGTCTCGATGCTTTCCGGGATCGGCTTGGAGCAATTGCGCCAAGGGCAACATCCTCGTGCAGGTTTATCCGCCTCCGGTCTGGCATTCGTCGCCGGCTTCTCCTCTGTGTTTATCTCTTTTGGCGCCTCGGCAAGCGTCGTCGGGCAATTTCTTCGCGAGAATCGCGCTCTCCTCGCGCCCGTGGCTGGCGCATTGATTCTGCTGTTTGGCCTGCAACTCCTTGGTTGGTTGGCGAAATTGACTTTCCGCGTCGGCATCTTCCTGGGCATCTTGTTCGTTGTCCTTGGCTTTCTTTCGTCGTTGCAGGGCGGTCGAATCTTTGGCGGGCTCCGAATGATTCACTTTTTCTCCATTGCGCTGATCGGTTTCTTCGGGCCGGCGATGGGACGATGGCTGAATCGTGACATTCATCTCCGTAACAAGAACACGCAGCCTGGTATCGGGAGCTGTTTTCTGCTTGGTTTTGCTTTCGCGTTTGGCTGGACCCCGTGTATCGGCCCGATCCTTGCAACAGTGCTTGCGCTAGCCGCGGCAAGCGCCACGGTCGCACGTGGCGTCTTGTTACTTGCGGCGTATTCGGCGGGACTCGCAGTGCCATTCCTGCTCACCGCTCTTGGCATTGGACAGTTCCTGCGCTTCTATCAGCGATTCCGGCGTTATCTCCATGCCGTCGAAGTTCTAAGTGGAGCATTGCTTGTGTTTGTGGGCAGCCTGGTTTTCTTGAACAGACTGACCTGGCTCTCGGGAAAGCTGGGATTCTTGAATCGTTTTTCCCTTTAGGGCGGAGGAAATTGACTTGAGGAGCGGTTTGGGATGAAACGAATTGGACTAACTTTTGTTGTGCTTATAGCGATTATGTTCCTGGTCTATTTTGCTGGCCGAGGCACGCGGGTCTCCGATGCCCGGGCAGAAAATAGAAGTCAGATCACTCCACCGTCTGGTGGACGCGATTTTACGCTAAAGGACCTAGAGGGTCACGACGAGTCGCTCGGCCAATTCAAGGGCAAAATCGTTCTCGTGAATTTCTGGGCCACGTGGTGCGGACCGTGCAGAATTGAAATTCCGTGGCTGATGGCCTTGCAGGAGAAATATGGACCACAAGGATTTACCGTTCTGGGCGTGGCGATGGACGAAGAGGGCAAGAGCGCTGTTGCTCCTTTCATTCAAAAGGAGCGTTTCAAGCTCGGAACCGATTCCCAGCCTGTGAATTATCCGATCCTGATCGGCAATGATGACGTCGCCGAAAAGTTTGGAGGTTTGGTTGGCCTCCCAACAACGATCCTGATCTCTCAAGATGGCCGGCAGATCAAGCGTATTGATGGATTGCTCAGTTACGATGAGGTGGACAAAACCATCCAATCGCTTCTTGAAACCAGCGCTCGATGAATCTAAAGTTTCGCCGGCATGCTGTTGGTATCTTTAGTGGAGCACTGGCCAGCACGGTGTTGCTAGCGACGCTCCACTATGGGGTTTGGAGCTCCATTCTGGGCGTCGCAATTGGGGCGGCCTATTCCGCAGCTTTCCGGCCTACGCGCCAAGCCTATGCGGACAGCCTCATGGCCGGCGGCTCCCTCGGTGTTCCTCTGTGGGGTCTGATCAGCGTAATCGCCGCCCCTTTGCTTTCCGGTCAGATGCCGGAGTGGAGCGCAGAACAGATGCGCCAACATTTCCCTGCTTTGGTCGGCTGGGTGGTGTACGGCGCTTCTCTGGGAATCATCAATCAGGCATTACAAGACGGTGCCGAACATTTCTTCGGTGCAGAGCCGGCCCCCAAAGTGTCGGCAGTTTCGGTGAGCAAACGTATTGTGATCTTGGGCGGCGGATTTGCTGGCATGCGCACCGCGGAATGTCTCGAAAACAAATTGCGCGGGGACTTTTCCATCAGCCTCACCCTGGTCAATGACACGAATGCGCTCCTATTTACTCCCATGCTTGCGGAAGTAGCCGGAAGCAGCCTGGAAGCCAGTCACATCAGCACACCTTTGCGGAGCACCCTCCGCCGGACAGAGTTCATTCGAGGCACTGTGGCGGAGGTGGATCTGGAAAAGCGTTTGGTCATTCTCCGCAGCGATGCGGGTGCGGACGGAGTGCCCGCGCGGCGAGAGGTTCCCTACGACCAGTTGGTGTTTGCTCTTGGCTCAATTTCGAACTACCTCGGCATGACGAATATCCAAAAGTTCGCATTCAATTTCAAAAGCCTGCTCGATGCCATCCGCATCCGGAATCACGTCATCGAAATGTTCGAACGCGCCGACGTTGTGTCCGATCCGGCTGTTCGGTCTTCCCTTCTTACCTTTGTCGTTGCTGGCGGCGGTTTTGCGGGGGTCGAGCTTGCCGGCGCTCTGAACGATTTCGGGCACGGCATTTTGGCGGATTATCCCAGGATTCATCCACAGGAGTTGAATATTGTTCTTGTTCATTCCCGGGATCGTGTCTTGCCGGAGCTCAGCGACTCTTTAGCCCGGTATGCGCAAGAGAAGATGCAATTGCGCGGGGTACGCTTCCGCTTGAACACACGCATCGTCGACGCGAGTCGTGGCCTGGTCCTTCTGAGTGAGGGCCAGATCCACACCGAGACTCTAGTTTGGACCGCGGGCACGGCGCCGAGTCCTTTGCTGAAATCACTGCGTCTCGAAAAGGATAAGCGTGGTGCGCTGCTCGTTGATGGCGCGCTTGCCGTGCCTGGGCGTGCCGGATTGTGGGCCATCGGCGATTGCGCCGCAGTAAACGACGCAACGTCCGGAGACCCGTGCCCACCGACCGCCCAGTTTGCCCTGCGCGAGGCGGAGGTTCTTGCTAGCAACATCCTTGCTCAGTTGGAAGGGCGTCCTGCGCGCGGATTCCATTTCAATTCACTCGGTGCACTCTGCGTGGTCGGCCACCAGACAGCCTGTGCCGAACTGCGCATTCCATTTGTTCCCGGCAAATTCTTGCGTTTTTCCGGTCTGTTCGCGTGGCTCCTTTGGCGGGGAATCTATCTTGCGAAATTGCCCGGTTTAGAGCGCAAGATTCGGGTACTCATCGACTGGACAATCGAGCTCTTTTTCCCGCGAGACATCGTTCAGACAATTGATCTGAAGTAAGGATCGGGTTTATGCCAGAAACGCAATCGGCGATCGGTGTGCAGTTCGAATCACCCCTTTCCCGTTGGCTTCGAATAGAGCCGCTTCTCGGTTTGGCCTTCGGCGTTTCAGGAGGTCTGCTCGAGAGCGCTGTCCTGAAGACCTCACTCTTCTCGGGCGGATTGCTCGGCTTAACGTTTGGGCTTGCATTTGGATTGTTTTTCGCCCGGCGCGCCACGAGTCCAGGTGCGGGACTGATTTGGGGTTTGGGTTCCTCCTTCCTTCTGTGGATACTCACCGCCGGAGGCTTTTTTCAGTTCGTAGCAACCACGGGACGGTTCGCAATGAGGCTCGAGGATGCCCAAGGACACTTCGCCGAACTCGTTGCCTATGTGCTCTGCCTTGGAATGCCCGTTGGCCTCGGATTAGGTATCCGCGGAGGATTCCGCACGTCCACGCCGGACAAGAAATTCGCGTGGGGACGTGCCATCGTAGCTGGCGGATTAGCAGGCACACTCGGCGGTCTTATCTTTGGTAGATGGGTATCTTCGGGGGATTACTTTCCTCTCTTGGCGGGATTTGGGGAACTCAGTTCCCGCCGCATGACCATTTCTTTGCATTTTGCCGTCGCTCTTTTAATCGGCGTAGCTTTCGGCCTCCTCTTCCAACGAGACATCCGCGGCTATGGATCCTGCATGGGATGGGGGCTGGGGTTCGGTATCTTCTGGTGGTTTTTTGGTCCCTTGACACTCTTGCGACTTGCTTCAGGAATGCCGCTAGATTGGTCGGCGGAGCAAGGGAGCGCCATCTTCGGCTCCTTGGTCGGACACATCCTCTATGGATTGATTCTCGGCGTCGCGTACGCCACCATTGACAAGATTTGGGTTCGCTTGTTCATCCAGTCCGACCCACTCAACAGGGAAATCGAAGGTCCCGGCTTGCACATCTTGCGGTCATTGGGTTGGGGGGCGACGGCGGGACTCATCGGCGGCTTGGTTTCCATGCCGGTCATGTTTGCCACGGGCGTCTTGCCGAAAGTCGCGGGCATCGACAGTACCCTTGTAGGGTTTCGGGCTGTAGTCATTCATTTATCGGTCAGCGCGGCAATCGGCATGACCTATGGCCTGTTGTTTCGGGATGAGGCGTCGGCTCCTGGAGACGCCATCACATGGGGGTGCTTGTTCGGTCTGATCTGGTGGTATTTGGGGCCCATGACGCTTCTGCCCTTATTGCTCACAGGTGTATGCGATTGGAGCACGGATGCGGCCTCCGCTTTACTTCCTTCTCTTTTTGGGCACTTGATTTACGGCGCCGTGACGGCAGTTGTCTTTTTCCTGTTTGATCGTGGCTATACGCGAACACTACTTCTGGATCCCCGAACCTCCACCCGGGAGTTCCGTCGATTTCGCCCTGTGGGGACACCTGCCCCGGCACTCTGGCTTTTTGCTCTGAGCCTGGGTGTGCTTCTCCCAATCCTACTCGGCTAGCTGCTCCGTTCCCGTGCTCTCAATTCCGTGTATCCCAGAAAATCCGCGCACTACCAAAGATTTCTCTGTCTTTCCCTTTTTTTGGCTCAAAGAGCACTCGACCGAGCCTGCTCGGCGTTGTCCTCCCTCACTTGGAGCCCGCATACCCACCGGCCTTGCGTACTTCGAAACCTTTGCGGGATTCGCGAATCCCATTTCAATGAAAGCATCGGGTTTTCTTTGTGAATTTGAGACCGCTCTCGAAATCACATTGCCAGCGCGATGTTGAACATGTTGAAGTTGAGCGACCCTTAGAAGGAGGTCCGGTCCATGAGGAAGTCTAGTTCGGGTCACGCAGGTCAAGCCATAGAACGAGTGCTCGAATTGTCGGCGGACGCCCAAATAACGAGACGCAGAACACCTAAAGATTCGCCGGCGTTCCACAGTTTGAAGGGAGCCATAGCAGCTTACGGCAAAACGCTCGCGCTCCTCAGGGCACTTCAACAACGGGAAGAGTTCTACGCAGTAATCGCTCAATGTGACTTTTCCAAGCGCGTTGCTGCTTAGCTGAGAAGCAAAGCGTTCGATATGTGGCGTGAGCCGCGCTCGGCCGGCCTCTTTAACTTTTCTCGTCCTTGTGCGGTCTGATTTTGATATCTTGGAAATCCGAAACGAGGAGACTTACTGGTGGAAATCCGCCACGACTGGGCGCGCGACGAAATCCATCGCATCTATCATCTTTCGCTGCCCGACCTGATATTCCAGGCGCAGCTCGCGCACCGCGCCTTCCACAAGCCCGACGAAATCCAACTCTGCCGGCTGCTCTCGATAAAGACCGGCGGCTGTCCCGAGGATTGCGCCTACTGTTCACAGAGCGCGCACTACAGGACGGGCGTCGCGCGCGAAGAGCTGATGAGTCCGGCCGCCGTCCGCGAAGCGGCCAACCACGCGAAAAAGGAAGGCGCGACACGCTTCTGCATGGGGGCCGCGTGGCGCCAGGTTTCGGACGGCGACCATTTCGATCGCGTGCTTGATATGGTGCGCGCCGTCGCGGCGCTCGATATGGAAGTCTGCTGCACACTCGGCATGCTCAACGAATCGCAGGCCAAGCGGCTGAAGGACGCCGGCCTCACCGCTTATAACCACAATCTCGACACGTCGCCAGAATTCTACGGCAACATCATCACCACCCACGTTTACGAAGACCGCCTGCAGACCATCGCTCACGTGCGCAAGGCCGGCATCACCGTTTGCTGCGGCGGGATTCTCGGTATGGGGGAAAGCGACGAAGACCGCGTCGGCCTGCTGCACGAGCTTTCGCGCCTCAATCCGCATCCGGAAAGCGTGCCGATCAACATGCTCGTGCGGAACGAGGGAACTCCGCTCGCCGATGTAAAGGAACTCCAACCGCTCATTATGGTCCGCGCCGTCGCGACTGCGCGGGTTCTGATGCCCGCCTCGCGCGTGCGGCTCGCCGCCGGCAGGCGTCAATTGTCGCCCGAGGCGGTCGCGCTCTGCTTCCTCGCTGGTGCAAATTCCATCTTCACCGGCGAGAAGCTCCTGACCACTCCCAATCCGTCAGCAGACGCCGACCAGCAACTCCTCGAGAATCTCGGTATGAAGGCGACGCAGAGTGCTTGAAATTCGCGACAGCGCGCTCGAACGGCGTATCGTCCGAGAACTTGATGCACTCCGTGAAGGGGCGCAGTTTCGCTCTCTCGAGAGACTTGAACGGACAGTTGCCGTCAATTTCTGCTCGAACGACTACCTCGGCCTTTCACAGGACGCGCGCCTCAAGGAAGCCGTGCTCAAAGCAGTCGCTAGCGCCGAGGCCGTCGGCTCAACGGGTTCGCGGCTGCTCTCCGGCAATTCCCGCCAATGGGCGGATATCGAATCGGAATTCGCGTGGTTTGCGGGCACCGAAACAGCACTGTATTTTGGTTCCGGTTACGCCGCGAACGTTGGTTTGCTCAGTTCCTTGCTAAAGCCCGGCGATACCGTTTTTTCCGACGCCCTCAACCATGCGAGTCTGATCGACGGCATCCGCCTGTCTGGCGCGGAGAAAATTATCTATCCGCACTGCGACCTGGAATTTCTCGAACGCGCGCTGCACGATCACGCAGATAGTTCGAGCGCGCGCATCATCGTGACTGAGAGCGTCTTCGGCATGGAGGGCGATATCGCGCCCATCAACGCCCTGCTGGAATTGGCACGCAAGTACGGCGCCGAATTGGTGATCGACGAAGCGCATGCGACCGGAGCTTGCGGCCCGCAAGGACGAGGAATCGTTGCCGACCTTGGCGTCGAACGCGAAATGCTCGCCATCGTGCACACATGCGGCAAGGCATTGGCCAGCGCGGGCGCGTTTGTCTGCGGTGGCAGCGCGCTGAGAGACTATCTGATGAACCGCGCGCGAACCTTTATCTTTAGCACAGCGATGCCGCCCTATCTAGCTGGCCAGATTCACGCCGCCCTAGCCCTGGCACGCGCTGCGGAAAGCGAGCGCGCGCACCTTCATCACCTTGCTTTGGCGTTGCGCGAAGAACTTGCTGCGGCAGGCCTCAATTCCGGCACAAGCGTCACGCACATCGTTCCCGTGATCGTCGGCAGCAACGAAATCGCGCTGCACCTCGCACGCGGACTGCGGCGCAGCGGCTTCGCGGTGAAAGCCATCCGCCCGCCGACCGTCCCGCCCGGCACCGCGCGGCTTCGAGTCTCACTCACCAGCAAAATCACCCTCGACGACACTCACCGGCTCGCCGCGGCAGCCCGCAAATTCCTGCTGCAATCCACTTTCGCAACCGTCGCGCATGTCTAGCCGTTTTTTCGTCACTGGAACGGACACCGGTGTTGGCAAGACCGTGGTCTCGGCGCTGCTCTGTGCGGCACTCGATGCCGTCTACTGGAAGCCGATCCAGACCGGCGCGCGCAAAGAAACGGACCGCAGTGCGGTGATCCGGCTTGCGCAATTGTCGCCGACGCGGACCGCGCCCGAGTCCTACCGCTTCGATCCACCTGTGTCTCCGCATCTCGCCGCGCGTCGTGCCGGAGTCCGCATCGACCTGCGCAGGATCACGATTCCGCACCTCCATCCGTGCGAGAATTTGATCGCCGAGGGTGCCGGCGGCACGCTCGTTCCGATCAACGGCACACAGTTGATGACCAGCCTGATGCGTCATCTTGGGCTGCCCGTTCTGCTCGTCACGCGTACCACGCTCGGCACAATCAATCACACGTTGCTTTCTCTGGCCGCTCTGCGCGCCGCGTGTCTCGATATTCGTGGCGTCATAATGGTTGGCACGCCGAATCGGGAAAACCGTCGAGCCATTGAACGCTACGGAAAGATCGAGGTCATCGGACTTGTTCCGCAGTTGAAGCGAGTCCACCGGCGCGGCCTTCTCGCAGTGTTCCGCAGGAATTTCGACCCGAAAATGTTCCGCCGATGAACCCTGAATTGAGAGTCTGGCATCCGTTCACGCAAGAGGCGCTCGACCCGCCGCCGATCCGCGTTACGAAGGCCGAAGGCGTATACCTCTACACCGACGACGGCCGTCGTCTGATCGACGGGATTTCCTCCTGGTGGGTCAACCTCCACGGGCACGGACACCCGGCCATTGTCTCGGCCATCGCTGCTCAGGCCGCCAAGGTCGATCAGGTGCTGCTCGCTGGCTTCACGCACGACGCCGTCGAAGAGTTGCGCGAATGTCTGCGCAAGATTCTGCCGACCAATCTCTCGCACATCTTCTTCTCCGACGACGGCTCAACTGCCGTCGAGGTTGCTCTCAAGATGGCAGTACAGTACTGGCAAAATACCGGCCGCTCGGCGAAAAAAGCTGTCGTCGCACTCGATCACGCCTATCACGGCGACACCGTCGGGGCGATGTCCGTGGGCGCCACGTCCGCATTCAGCGATCCGTTTCGCGATCTTCTGTTTCCGGTCCACCGCGTGCACTCGGCCTACTGCTACCGCTGTCCGGTCGGCAAAACGCGCGCAACGTGCTCGATTGAGTGCGTAGATAAATTGCAGCGGCTGCTGGAAGAAAAGCACGGCGAGATAGCCGCCATGATCGTCGAGCCGCTCCTGCAGGGCGCAGGCGGAATGATCGTGCATCCAGTCGAATTCCTGCAGCGCGTGCGGCGGCTTTGCACAGAGCACGGTGTGCTGCTGATTGCGGACGAAGTCCTCACGGGCTTCGGACGGTGTGGCGAGATGTTCGCCTGCGACCTCGCCGGCGTGGACCCCGATCTGATGTGCGTCTCAAAGGGCCTCACCGGCGGCGTGCTCCCGATGGGCGCCACGATCTGCACGCCGGAGATTCACGAAGCGTTCGTCAGCACGCACCGCGCCCGCACGTTCTACCACGGCCATTCCTACACGGGAAACCCCATCGCCGCCGCAGCCGCGGTCGCGAGCTGCCGGATTTTCGAACGCGAGCCTGTTTTCGACCGCATCAACACAATCGCCGAGATTCATCGCACACGCCTGGCCACAATCAAAGGCCATCCGGCCGTCGGCGACGTGCGATCGATAGGCACCCTGGCCGCGATCGAGCTCCGCGCACACGATCCAGGCTACGCATCCAAGCTGCGACCTAAGCTCTACAAATTCTTCATCGATGCGGGCGTGCTGCTGCGGCCATTGGGAAACGTCGTTTACATTCTGCCGCCCTACCCGATTTCAGCCACCGAGTTGAATTTCATTTACGACCGAGTCGTCGAATCGCTGGCGCTTCGTTAGTATCCTGATCTGGCAGTTCGAAACACCCACCAACGAAAACGCACAAACGGGAACCTGGAATGCCTTCCCAGCGGGTGCGGCCACCGTGCACAGTCGAGACCAGTCTTCCGGGCGTGTTCGCTGCCGATGACTGCCGGAGCGGGAGTCCCAAGCGCGTTGCTTTTGCAATTGGTGACGGCGCAACGGCCGTATCCTCCGTCCACAAGTTCCTCGATGGTACGTATCCCGAACTAAGGAAAGGAGAATTAATACGCTGATCGGACAACAAGTAGCTTACTTTGATTAACAGCAGTTCGTTTTAACTTTCCCTTGCGCTACGAAATCTAGGGCTTCGTAGAGATATTCTCGGCTTCTCGCTATCGATTGGTCGGTCACTGCTGGGGCGTTTCGCGGTACTAATGTTAATCCGCTGGAGCCTGACAGATGGACTCGCCCTGGCAATCAAAAAGGCGCTTGACTTGTAATACGTACGTACGTATTATAGCGTCAGTATGAGCAAGCCATCCCTTCGGGAAGACCTTCTCAACGCCGGCCTCAAAGTGATGTTTCGATCGGGCTACAGGGCAGCGAGTGTGCGCGATAGCTGCGAAGCCGCTGGAGTTCTGCTGGGCTCCTTCACCAATCATTTCCGTTCCAAAGAGGCTTTCGCCCAGGAAGTCCTGGACCGCTATTTTGCAGGCACCAAACAATTTGTCAAAGAGGCACTGGGCGATAAGTCTTTGACTCCCCGGCAGCGATTGAAGCGGTATCTGGACATTATCAGCGGCGTAGCGGCAGATCGTAAATGGAATCTGGGTTGCCTGATCGGCGATTTCAGTCTGGAGACTTCCACGCAGAGCAAACTCTTGCGCCAGCGACTGGAAGCAATCTTCGAGGAGT
>WNFE01003569.1_pt1 | contig 11539 bp, 5 predicted proteins | sample 5400451 | NCBI WGS metagenome assembly WNFE01 (sample SAMN13153344, study PRJNA577476) | soil metagenome | isolation source: 200 cm saprolite under Douglas fir tree site 2 hole 2 | place: USA:California | collected 2015-04-18
GGTTTCGAGTGGCGCAACGCCGGGTGCTCGATGTGCCTGGGCATGAACCCGGACATCCTGGCGCCCGGCGAGCGATGTGCGTCGACCAGCAACCGCAACTTCGAAGGGCGGCAGGGCGCCGGCGGGCGCACACACCTGATGAGCCCCCCGATGGCGGCTGCCGCCGCGGTGACCGGCCACCTGGTCGACGTTCGAGAACTTCTCTGATGGAACCGGTCAAGCGCGTCACCGGCCGGATGCTGCCCCTGGACCGGGCCGACGTGGACACCGACCAGATCATTCCGAAGCAATTCCTCAAGCGCATCGAGCGGACCGGCTATGGCCCCTTCCTTTTCTATGACTGGCGGCAGGCGGAGGACTTCGTGCTCAACAGGCCCGAGCACGAGGGCGCATCGGTGTTGGTCGCGGGCGCGAACTTCGGCTGCGGGTCGTCGCGTGAGCACGCGCCCTGGGCGATTCGCGACGCGGGCTTCCGCGCCATCGTGGCGCCGAGCTTCGCTGACATCTTCCGCGCGAACTGCGCCAAGACCGGTCTGCTCGCCGTCACGCTGACCGACAGCCAGGTCCGCCATTTGATGGACCTCGCGGCCGAAGACCCGAGTGCCGAGTTGACGGTTGACCTCGAGAAGCAGGAGGTGCGGGGGGAAGGCTTCGCCTACAAGTTCGACATCGACGCGTTCGTGCGCGAGTGCCTGCTGGGAGGTCTCGATGAGATCGGCCTGGTCGAGCGCCACCAATCCGCGATCTCGACGTACGAAGCGCAGCGCTCGGCCTGGCTACCGGCCGTCAAGTGAGGTCCGAGTTTCTCAGCTTCTCGCCCCCGCTGATCGGCGAGGAGGAGATCGAGGAGGTCGTGAAAGCACTGCGTTCGGGCTGGATCACGACCGGTCCACGCGTCGACCGCTTTCAGTCCGAGTTCCGCGAATTCGTCGGAGCGGAGTCGGCTCTGGCGCTCAACTCGTGCACGGGGGCGATGCATATCGCCCTGGCTGTGCTCGGGATCGGACCCGGCGACCGCGTGGTCAGCACGCCAATGACGTTTGCCTCGACCATCCACGTCATCGAGCAGGTCGGAGCGCAGCCGGTGCTGGTGGACGTGGAGCCGGACACCTTGAACATCGACCCTGAACGGATCGAGGCTGCCGTGCGCGCCGACCCGAAGATCAAGGCGATCATGCCCGTCCACATTTACGGCCACCCCTGCGAGATGGACGCGATCATCGACATCGCACGGCGACACCAGCTGGCCGTGATCGAAGACGCGGCGCACGCGCTGCCCGCGTCTTATCGCGGCCGGATGATCGGCGCTCCCGCCGGCAGCGACGTCACCAACCTCGTTGCGTTCTCGTTCTATGCCAACAAGAACCTGGCCACGGGCGAGGGCGGGATGCTGACGGGCCCGCGGGAGCTCATCGACGAGGCACGCAAGTGGTCGCTTCACGGGATGAGCAGGGATGCGCACCAGCGCTACACGGAAGAGGGCTCGTGGTTCTACGAGGTGCAGCTGCCCGGCTTCAAATACAACATGCCCGACATCCAGGCCGCGATCGGGATCCACCAGCTCGCGAAGCTGCCAATGATGCAGCGGCGGCGGCACGAGATCGTGGCCCAGTACGACGAGGGCTTGACCGGCCTGCCTGGCTTGGAGCTGCCTGTGGTGCGCCCTCACGTCGAGAGCGCGGCTCACATTTATCCGATCCGGCTCAACCTCGAGCGTCTCACCATCAATCGATCACGATTCATCGCCGAGCTCAGGGAGCGGAACATCGGCTCCTCGGTTCACTTCATCCCGATCCACATCCATCCTTACTACCGAGACAAATATGGCTTTGCGCCGGAGCAGTTCCCGGTCGCGTTCGGCGCGTATCAGCGGCTGGTGTCTTTGCCGCTCAGCCCGAAATTCACCGACGGCGACGTGGCGGACGTGATCGAGGCCGTCACCGACATCCTGGACAGGTTTTCGCGCTAGGTCAGCGTGTGGTTGATGGCGACGAATGCGTCATTGCAGCCCAGGCTGTTGCACGAGATCCCCGAGCTGCTCGAGTCACGGACCCAGACCGAGAAGCGGTAGGTGCCGGCGGGCAGCCCAGTCGTGGTCCAGTTGAAGGTGGCGCTGGTGGAGTAGGCCTGGGCGATCGTCCAGGTGCTCGACCCGGGCGCCAGGATCCAGAACTGGTAGAGCGGGGTGCTGCCGCAGCCCGAGGCGACACCGGTGAATGTGACGGCAGTACCTGAGGCCGAGGATGTGGCCGGCGCCGCGGACGCGGTCACCGATGTGCAAGGCGTCGAGGTCAGTGCGTAGTTGATGCCCACGAAAGCATCAAATGCGCCCAGGCTCGTGCTGATGGCGCCCGCGCTGCTGGCGTCGCGGACCCACACCGAAAAGCGGTAAGTGCCGGCGGGCAGGGGTCCGGCGGTGCTCCAATTGAAAATGACGCTCGGGGAGTAGGCCTGCTCGATGGTCCAAGTGCTCGACCCCGGAATCAGGATCCAGAACTGGTAGAGCGGGTTGGGGCAGCCCGAAGCGCTGGCTGTGAGGGTGACGCTCGCGCCGGCGGGTGCCGAGAAGGGCGGCGTCGCGTCGGCGATCACCGACGTGCAATTTACGGACGTGAGCTTGTAGCTGGTGGCTACGAAAGCGTCATTGCAGCCCAGGCTGTTGCATGAGGGCCCCGCGCTGCTGGCGTCGCGGACCCAGACCCCGAAGCGGTAGATGCCGGCCGGCAGTCCGGTCGTGTTCCAGCTGAATGTGGCGCTGTTCGAGTAGGCCTGCGCAACCGTCCAGATGGTCGAGCCCGGAGCCAGGATCCAGAACTGGTAGAGCGGGTTAGGGCAGCCGACGGCAGCGCCGGTGAAAGTGACGGCCGTGCCCGGCGTCGCCGGGGAGGCCGGCGCGGCGGAGGCGGTTACCGACGGGCACAGGGTGGAGGTCAGGGTGTAGTTGACGGCAGCGAAAGCGTCGTTGCAGCCCAGGCTGTTGCAAGAGGTCCCCGAGCTGCTGGCGTCGCGCACCCAGACCGAGAACCGGTACGTGCCGACGGCCAGCGAGTTGGTGTTCCACCTGTACGCCGCGCTCGTTGAGTAGGCCGCGGCCACCGTCCAGGCGGTGGATCCCGGCGCGAGCAGCCAGAACTCGTAGCGCGGGTTGGAGCAGCCCGAAGCGTTGCCGGTGATCGTGACCGCGGTGCCCACGGGCGCCGTCAACGCCGGTGCCGTGGAGCCGATCACCGACGCGCAAGGCGTCAAGACCAGCGAGTAGATGGCGCTGGCGAAACTGTCGAAGTTGCCCAGGGTCGTGCTGACGGCTCCGGCGCTGCTGGCGTCGCGGACCCAGACCCCGAGGTGATATGCCCCCGACGGCTGACCGATGGTGTTCCAGCTGAACGTCGCACTGGTCGAGTAGGCCTGCGCGATCGTCCAGGTGCTCGACCCGGGAGCGAGGACCCAGAACTCGTAGACAGGGTTGGGGCAGAACGAGGCGCCGGCCGAGCCCGTCAGAACGACCTGTGTCCCGGCCGGTTGCGGCGAAGCCACGCTCACGCTCAGGGCCGCGCCGGTGCACACGTTGATGGTGAACGGAACGACCGCGTACTGATCCCACTGCACCGGCCGGGTGGAGTCGCGCGCGTCGATCTCGATCCGATACTGCCCGCCCGGTCCGGATGGCTGCCACCTGAATGTCTTGGACGTGCTGTAGTCCTGCATCACGGTCCACGCCAGATCCGGGGCCGGGGTCTGGACCAGGAACCTGAACAGCGGCGAGGGACATGTGGTCGTGTTGGCTGAGAACGTGATCACCGTGCCCGCTCCTTGCGGCGAGGCACGGTCGGTCGTGACCGTCGGCGTCGTACAGGCTGCGTTGGAGAGCGTGAACACCGCGCTGGCGCTCGCTTCGGAGGCGGTGGTCGCCCCTGTGTTCCTCACATCGACCTTGATGCCGTAGTCGCCGAACGCAAGCCCGGTCGTGTTCCAGGCGTAAGTGTTCGCACTGCCGTAGTCCTGGACGATGGTGTAGGCGGCATTCGGTTTCTGGATCGCAAATCGATACTGGGCCGTGCCCGGACACGTCGCGCTGCCGGTGAGCACCACCGATGCACCCGGAACCTGCGGAGTATTCAGACTGCTGGTCAGAGTCACCGCCGCGCAGCTGGTGAGGGCGAACGACGACTGCGCGCTGTCCATCGCGCTCGTCGCCGCCCCGGCGCCTTTGGCGTCGACCTCGAGGCCATAAGTCCCACCAGGGCCGGCGCCGTTCCATGTGAAGGCTGCGTTGGTACCGAAGTCCTGGACTATCGAGAAATTGCCGCCTGGGGGCTGGATCATGAACCGGTATTGCGGCGCGCCGACGCACGTGGCGCTTCCGGTGAGAGTCACCTGCGTTCCCGTGGGTTGCGGCGCGGTCTTGCTTGTGCTCAGCGCGGTCGCGTTGCATGAGGTCAGCGAGTAGGTCAGCGTCTGCGTGCTCTCCGCAGAGACCGTGGTCCCAGCGACGCGGACGCTGACCGAGAAGTTGTAGTTGCCATATGCCAGCTGTGTGGTGATCCAGCGGAACACCGCCGCGCTGCCATATGGCTGGACCACAGACCAGGCTCCCCCTGGCGGCTGCATGGAGAACTGGTACTCGGGCGTCCCGTTGCAGGTCACTGAGGCCGTGAAGGTGATCGCGGTTCCGGGAAGCTGGGGCGATGAATGGTCGGGGGCGATCACTGGCGTCACGCAACGAGCCAGCCGCATCGACATGTCGGCGTAGGTGTCATAGCTGACCGAGGATCCGAGGTTGCGCGCGTCGACCTCGAACTGGTAGGTCCCATACGGTTTTCCGGTCGTGTTCCAGGTCGCGGTGGCCTGGGTCCCGTACGACTGGATGTAAGTCCACGCGCCTCCCGGCGGCTGGACCTGAAACTCGTACTGCGCCGTGCCGGCGCAGAGAGCTGAGCCGGTGAACGTGATGCTGGTGCCGGGAATCTGCGGCGACGAGTGGTCCGCAACGATGGCCGCTTCAGAGCACTGGCCGAACTTGAGGTTGATGAGCCCCCAGAGCTCGGGCGCCCCGCCGCCGTAGTTGAGAGCGAAGATTCCGATTCCTCGCAGGCGATCGTGGATCACGAGGTCGTATTTGTTGCTCAGGGCGGGAACATCGTCCCAGTACATCTCGCGCGTGCACGAATACGTGGAGCTGTAGAAAGTGTCCCAACGCGTGGCGCTGAGTGGGTCGCGGGTCTCGCGATGCATGTGGTAGTCGCTGTTGGCGAAGTACCCGTTCTCAGTCGACGCGTCGAGGTAGCCGTCGGCGGCAACGCTGCTGCCGCTCACATTGGGCGGCGCGCTTGATGGCGTGTAGCCGTCGACGCATTCCTTGCGGCCGTAGTAAGGGATGCCCATGATCACCTTCGATGCCGGCACGACCGCGCGGTACTCGGACGATGCGCGCTCGTCATTGAACAGATACGTGCTCAGCGGCGCCGTCGGCCCGATGCAGAAGCTGAGGCAGCTCAGCGGCGGGGAATCCCAGTTGGCGTACTCCATGTCGTATGCCATCACGAAGAAGGAGTCCGCGTAGTTGGCCAGCGCGCCGATGTCGAAGAAACCCAGGTAGTTCCCGGCGTTGTCCCTGTACCCCGCCGCACCTGAATATGTGTCGACCGAAACGTAGGATCCGGTCGGCAGGGCCGCGCGCAGATTCTTCACGAACGTCGTGAACAAGGATTGCGACGATGCGCTCCCGCCGTTGCCGTCGAAGCACGTGCTGTTGTTGCTTTCGTAGTCGACGTTGACGCCGTCGATGCCCTTGGCAAGCACCTGGTTCACCGTGTTCTGGATCGTCAGCGCCGCTCGCGCCGGTTGGAGCGCCGAGCACATATTCGGAGTGCCCGCGGTGGAGTCGAACATTATGAGTGTCAGCACGACCTTGGTTCCGTAGGCGTGCGCCGTGTTGATGAAGCCAGGGACTGGGCCGTAGGGATTGTTCCAGGTCGTCAGGCTGGAGTCGTTGCTGAAGTCGCCGGTCCAGCTCACATGCACGCCGAAGTAGGCGGCCGTCGACAGCAAGGCGAAGTTCCAGCTCGGGTATCCGATCGTCTGATCACCAAGACTGCTAGCGAATGCGAAACCGAACACCTCGCCGAACAATCTCGGGTTGGTGGGCGCTGCGAGTGGCACCGACCGGAAGCTCGTGATCGCCGCTGACGCACCTGGCGCGGCGGTGGCCTCGAACTGAGAGGCCTTCTGCATCACCGGTGGCCCGCTGTCCCTGAATTTCAGTAGCGTCGCGCTCTCAGGCACTGTCGCAGCCCGAGTGGACACGTGAGAGGGAGCGGATGCCTCAACCGGGCCCACCGAGATGAGAGGCACCAGAGTGCAGATCGTTGCAGCGACGAAATGGCGCAACCAGCGCTTGGACATTGGCAAAACCACAGGCACTCTAGGCCTCACGGCCTACCGAGGTCAAATCAAAGGATGTAAACGCTGAAAGTGCACTGGGATTGCGCCGCGGGAAGGCAATTCAAGAGCGAACGTCCCCACCCGGCGCGCTTCGCGCGCCGACCTCCCCACTTCGTGGGGAGGCGATTTAATGCCTCCCCGCTCGCGGGGAGGCGGCCCCGCCCGCGCAGCGGGCGCGGCGGTGGGGACGTCCATCCCACGAAGTGGGAAGGCGACTCCTCATCAGGGCTTCAGGATTGCGCCTTCGGATGCCGAGCCGACGAGCAACGCGTATCTGGCGAGGACCCCCTTCCGATAGTTCGGCTCGGGTGGAGACCAACCTTTCAACCGGGCCGTCACATCGACTCCTTCGAGCGCCAAGCGCCGGCTCTCGACATCGATGTCGATGATGTCGCCATCCTGAACCGCGGCGAGAGGACCGCCCACCGCCGCTTCCGGCGCGACGTGTCCGATCATGAAGCCCTGGGTGGCGCCTGAGAAACGGCCGTCGGTGACCATCGCCACCGACTCGCCCAGGCCCTCGCCGACGATGGCCGCCGTCACCTGCAGCATCTCGCGCATGCCCGGGCCGCCACGCGGACCTTCATAGCGGATCACCACCGTGTCGCCCGGCTTGACCTTGCCGCCCACCACCGCCGCGAACGCATCCTCTTCGCGATTGAACACGCGCGCCGGCCCGCGGTGCTTGGTCGGCGTGTGCGCCGTGACCTTCACCACCGCACCGTCAGGCGCCAAGGATCCACGCAGCACAACCAGCCCGCCCTCATTTCGAAGCGGCTTCGAAAGCGGAGCCACGACCTCCTGTCCGGCCGTCTCGTGCACCGACTCGCACTCCTCGCCCAGAGTGCGACCGGTCACGGTGAGCGCATCTCCATCGACGAAGCCGCCCTCGATCAACCGCTTCGTCAGGACCCCGATGCCGCCCGCGCGGTGCAGCTCGACCGCCGCAAAGCGGCCGCCCGGCTTGAGGTCGCACAGCAGGGGTGTGCGCCGGCTGATGCGGTCGATGTCATCTATGTGGAGCTCGACGCCCACCTCGCGGGCCATCGCCAGCAGGTGCAGCACGGCGTTGGTGGAGCCGCCGCTCGCAGCCACGCCGGCGATGGCGTTGTCGAACGCGCGCCGCGTGAGGATGCGCGAGGGCCGCAGGTCTTGTTCCAGCGCCGACATCACCAGGCGCCCGGCCGCCTCCGCCGCCCGAGGCTTGTCCGGGTCCATCGCGGGGATGGAGTTGAAGCCGAAAGGCGACAGCCCGATGATCTCCATCAACATCGACATCGTGTTCGCGGTGTACTGGCCTCCACACGCGCCCGCCCCAGGACATGCGACCAGCTCGAGCTCTGTGAGATCGGCATCGCTCATCCTGCCCGCGGCCACGGCGCCGATCGCCTCGTAGACCTCGCCCACGTTCACATCCCGGCCGCGAAACCGCCCCGGCATGATCGAGCCGCCGTAGAGCAGGATGCCCGGGCGCTCGAGCCGGATCAGGCCGATCGCCGAAGCCGGGATCGTCTTGTCACATGCACAGATGGCGCACATCGCGTCGAACTGGTGCCCGCGACCGACGAGCTCGATCGAGTCGGCAATGACCTCGCGGCTGACCAGCGAGGTCTTCATGCCTTCGCTCCCCATCGTGATGCCGTCGGAGATCGCGATGGTGTTGAACTCCATCGGGTTGGCGCCCGCGGCGCGGATGCCGGCCTTGACCGGGACCGCCAGTTCCCGCAACCCGAAGTTGCAGGGCATGGTCTCGAGCCAGCAGTTCGAGACCCCGACGAACGGCTTCTTCAGGTCTTCCGGGGTCAGGCCGATCGCGTAGAGGAACGAGCGCGCGCCCGCGCGATCACGGCCTTCATAGAGGGCGCGGCTGGGTAGTTCGCGAGGCGGCATAAAGGGGATCTTATCTGGGCTCCCCACCACGTGGGGAGCTCCCGCGCGCAGCGCGGGTGAGGGGACGAGCGCTGGTCAAGGTTTGCCCGAGAGCGGCCCGTCGTTATGATCGTCGCGACCGCATGGCGACACGGGTAGCAGACGTTTCCGAGACGCCGCTCATCCGCTACAGCCGCTGGGCGCTCGCGGTGACGGTCGCCTGCATGCCCCTGTTCGTGGTGCGCTACCGCATCGGCCCCATCCCGACCACCCTCCTCGAGAACCTCGTCCTCATCACCATCGCGTTGTACGCACTCGGCCGATACCAGACCCGCGAGTGGCATCCGGCACGCACATCGCTCGAGATTCCGATCGCCCTGCTGCTGATTGCGGGGATCGTCGGGATCGCCATCTCGCCCGACCACCTCGGCGCGCTGGGGATCTACCGCGCCTACTTCATCGAGCCGGTCGCGGTCTTCTACATCGCGATCGACCTGGTGCGAACACCGCAGCAGTTTCGGGTAATCCTCCTCGGACTGGCGATTGGCGCCACCATCTTTGCGCTCATGAACCTCGGCGCATGGGCGATCGCGCTCGCCCACCACCAGGTGATCCAGACCGGCGATGCGCCCGAGGCGTTGTACACGAGTCCCAACGCCGTGGCGATGTACCTGGAACCGCCGCTGGCAATCGCCGCCGGCTTCGGCCTCTACGCGGATAACGGCAGGGATCGAAGGATCGCCATCGCCTGCCTGGTGTTCGTGCTCGCGGCCGTGGTCTTCACCCTCTCTCGCGCCGGATTGCTCACGCTGACCGTGCTGGCCCTGGTGGCAATAATCACGATGCCCCAGCGGCGCTTGAAACTTGCGCTGCTCGGCGGCGCGGTGCTCGGGGCCATCGCCGTTTTGCAGATCCCGTACATCCAAACTCGGTTTTTCCGCCAGCTCGACCCGACCTACAACCAGAACACATTCGAGGGCAGATTGCAGATCTGGAGCGACACGCTCCACATGCTGCGCGACCACCCGATCCTCGGCGCCGGCCTGCGCGCGTACACGCAGGTCATGGCCCCGTACGTATCGACGCACCGGATTCCTGAGCTTTACCCGCACAACGTCTACCTGGCCATGTGGTCAGAGGTCGGGCTGCTCGGCCTGGCGGCATTCGTCGCTCTCTTGGTGATGCTTTTGTGGCGGGGGTGGCGGGGCTTCTATCGAGCGCACGACTTCGCCCGGCCGCTCCTGTGGGGCACATCGGCCGCCTTCGTGGCGATCGCCGTCCACGGCTTCTTCGACACGCCCTACTACAAGAACGACCTTGCCGTCGAGTTCTGGATCGTCGCCGCCCTCGAGATCGCGGCGCTCCGGGCATTTGTGACTAGAGCGACCGGAAACCCATAGTTCCAGCGTTGATCATGGCGAGTGAAGGGACTTAAGCTCGCAGGCGCCCTGGCCGCTGCGTTGCTCGTCGGCGCCACCGCCTCGAATCACCCCGCCCAAGCCATAGCGGCGTCACCCCATTCCGCCGCGCCCAAAGTCGCCACTCCCATCGTCACCAACGGCGCGTGGCCCGTCTACCACCACGACGACGCCCACACGGGTTACGACAGCACCCAGCCGGCGGCGACGGGAGCCACCACCGGCTGGGCATCAGCCGCACTCGACGGGACGATCTACGCGGAGCCCCTGGTTTATCAGGGCATCGTTTATGTCGCCACCCTCAACAACTCCGTTTACGCGTTCAACCAGTCCGACGGCTCGGCGATCTGGGCCAGAAACCTGCGCGCGCCTGAAACCACCGGTTGGAGCTGCGGCAACGTGTCGCCGCAAGGCATCATCGGCACACCGGTCATCGATCCCGCGGGCGGCCGCATCTACGTCGTCACCCTCGACACGACTGACGATCTATATCGCGTCGAGGGCCTGAACCTCGTCACCGGAGTCGTGGAGGTGAGCACGGTCATCACGACGATGGCGCTGTCCGGATTCGATTGGCACATCGAGCAGCAGCGCGGGGCGCTCGCCTTGCACAACGGGACCGTTTACATTCCGTTCGGCGGCCGCGCGGGCGACTGCGGCAACTACCACGGCTTTGTGTTCTCGATGAACATCGCCACCGGAGCCATGGGCACCCCCTACATCACGCCGGGGTCCGGCGCCGGATTCTGGACCGCGGGCGGAGTGGTGATCGACGACTCCACTGGCAAGGTGTTCGAAACCAGCGGCAACGGTGTTGGCAGTGGGTGTGCCGCCAACACGAACGGAACCCCGACCTACGAGAACGATGCGGTCGTTCGCCTCTCAGCTGCTCTCGCGCACGAAGACGCCTTCATCCCCCAGGACTGGCAGGCCAACTGGTGCGCCAACGACCAGGATCTGGGCTCGGCCAGCATGGTCCTGATCAGCCCCACCCTCGCGTTTCAAGCCGGCAAGTGGGGCACCGGCTTCCTGGTCAACCCGCAAAGCCTGGGCGGCATGGACGGCCAGCTGTACCCGACACCCAAGCCGGCCGGCTACGTCGAGGCCAACGTGTGCCGAGGCAACCACTCAGATGCCAACTTCGGCTCGTACGCGTATGCGGCCCCATACGTCTACCTCTCTTGCGAAGGCAACGGCCTCGTGGCGCTGCAGGTCAACACCTCGACGCCTTCGTTCAGCAACTGCGACGCCACCTGTGCCGGCCCTTCCTGGGATGCCGGCGGCTTCTCGCCTGGCCCTCCGATCGTCGCCGGCGGAGCCGTGTGGGCGGTGGACACAGGCGGCGGCGGACTCTACGGCTTCAACGCCTCGACGGGCGCCCAGATCTATCACAGCGCCGGCTTCGGAGTCACCCACTTCACGACCCCGAGCGAGGCGGGTGGTCAGGTTTTCGTGGGGTCGGGCCTCGTCGTCCGGTCGTTCAATCTGATCAACGGTTGCTCGTCGGTGACCCTGACGGCAGCGCCATCGGGCTCAGCCTTCACTGGCACCACCGTCACCCTGAGCGCAGCCGCCTCGGGACCCGTTTGCACGTCGCCCCAGTATCGATTCTGGATCCGCCCCGCGGCCGGCAGCTGGTCGATGGTTCAGGACTACAGCAGCACGAGCACCTACAGCTGGACCTCGACCACGACGGCTGGCGGCTATTACCTCGGCGTCCACGCTCGAGAGCTGGGATCGACGGCTGCGTTCGAGAGCTTGACGAGCATCCCCTACACGCTGACGTCCAGGGCCTGCACGTCGGTGAACGC
>WNFE01003571.1_pt1 | contig 11537 bp, 10 predicted proteins | sample 5400451 | NCBI WGS metagenome assembly WNFE01 (sample SAMN13153344, study PRJNA577476) | soil metagenome | isolation source: 200 cm saprolite under Douglas fir tree site 2 hole 2 | place: USA:California | collected 2015-04-18
ACCAGGCGACGGGCGGGCGGATCACGGTCGGCGCCGACAAGGGCTATGATACGCGGGACTTCGTCGAGGCCCTCCGGCGGCTCGAGGTGACGCCGCACGTGGCCCAGAACACGTCGAACCGTGCGAGTGCGATCGATCGCCGCACCACGCGCCACGCCGGCTACGGGGTGAGCCAGTGGAAACGCAAGCGCGTGGAAGAGATCATCGGCTGGCTCAAGACCATCGGGCTCCTGCGCAAGACCCGCCACCGCGGCCGACGCCGCGTAAGCTGGATGTTTATCTTCGGCTTGGCAGCATACAACCTGGTCCGCATCCGCAACCTCGCGGCGGCCACCGGATGAGTCCACGAGTGCCCGACCCGGATCTGCGCCCCAGCGCGCGGCCACGCGCCGAGCCGCGTGAGGCCCTTCGCCACACTTCGGAACCACGACGTCCGTTTCTTTCACCCTATTTTTCTGCATCCTGCTAGAAGCGATTAGTCCAGGAATCGGCCGAGATACCAGGCCAGGAGGTTATCTCCCCACAGGAGGCTCACCACGCCTCCGAGGGCCAGAAACGGACCAAAGGGCACCGGATCCTTCCTGCCCTTGGTCCCGGTCACGAGGAGGCCGATGGCGACCGCGCCCCCCGCGAATACTCCCAGCAGGATGGCGAGAAGCGCCAGCTTCCAGCCGAGGAAGGCCCCCATCATGGCGCCGAGCTTCATGTCGCCTCCGCCCATGCCCCCGCGGCTCGCGAGAATGATCACCAGAAACAGGCCTCCGCCGACCAGGATGCCGAGGAGCGTATCGAGCCAGGCGGCAGGGTGGAGGATCACCGTCAGCAGGGCCCCGAGCGCGATGCCGGGCAGGGTGATGACGTCCGGGATGATCTGATGGTCCAGGTCGATGCCGGTGATCGCGACGAGGGCGGCCAGGAGGAGGAGCGCCGCGCCGAGATCGAGCGACGCCCCGAATCGCCGAGCGGCCAGCGCGAACAGGACCGCCGTGAGGAGCTCGACCGCCGGATATCGCCATGAGATGGAAGCCCGGCAGTTGCGGCAGCGCGCGCGAAGCCAGAGCCAGGAGAGCACGGGGATGTTGTCGTGCCAGCGGATTGAGGCACCGCACGCCGGACAGGCCGATGGCTGCCGCACGATGCTCCGCCCGTCGGGAAGGCGGGCGATCACGACGTTGAGGAAGCTACCGATGACGAGGCCAAACAGGAAGCACGTCGCCTCGAGGAACAGGGGCGGGAGCACGACGTGATTGTACAGGAGCGCGGTCTGGAGCCCGCAGGATCCGGGAGGCGGAGACGCGACGAGGGAGGGGCGGGAGCCCCTCCCTCGTCCTGCCCGCGACGCAGGAGGTATGCGGCTACGGTACGGTGATGGTCGTACCGTCGCCAGTCGCGGTGATGGAGAACGTTCCTGCCGTACTCGACGCGTACCCGTATGCGCCCCAGGCGGGCGTGCCACCAGGAGGCGGAGCGGGAACCGAAGCCATGAAAGGACCGGCGCTCTGGTTGAGGCCGTTGACCGCGGCGGCGGTGAGATCGGTCAGGGCTGCCGGTAACGTGCCCATGTGGGCCGTATAGATGCTCACAGCCGAAGCCATCGTACGCGCGTCGGCCTGAGCCTTGGCGATGCGGGCGCGGGTCTGGACGTTGGCGTACAGCGGGATAGCGATGGCGGCCAGGATGCCGATGATGGCCACCACGATCATGAGTTCGATGAGCGTGAAGCCGCGCTGGTTGCCCAGCACCTTCTTCCTCTTGTGCCAGAACTTCATCATCATTACGTTTCCCCCTTGAGATGGGCCAGTAAGGCCCGAAAGAAAATGACAATCCTCTAAGAAGAGAGGTAGCACACAGGATGCCAGGCATCGGTTGATGGGCGGGTTCATGTTTTCAGGTACTTGAGCCTCCGAAACCCGCCGATCCCATTGGTGCTATGACAGAATCGGGATGCTCGACTGTCACGGAACGTCAGCCTTTGCCCAGGTTGTCTCGAAGCTCGGGACAAGCCAACGGGGAAGGGCGTGGGCCCTTCCCCGTCGATACAGCGCGCCCGATGGCGGGCACGATGAGGGATTTACGGAACGGTAATGGTCGTACCGTCGCCAGTCGCGGTGATGGAGAATGTTCCTGCCGTGCTCGACGTGTACCCGTATGCGCCCCAGGCAGGCGTGCCACCAGGAGGCGGAGCGGGAACCGAAGCCATGAAAGGACCGGCGCTCTGGTTGAGGCCGTTGACAGCGGCCGCGGTCAACGCGGTAAGCGCCCCCGGCAGCGCGCCCATGTGGGCCGAATAGATGCTCACGGCCGAAGCCAGGGTCCGCGTATCGGCCTGAGCCTTGGCGATGCGGGCGCGGGTCTGGACGTTGGCGTATAGCGGGATAGCGATGGCGGCCAGGATGCCGATGATGGCCACCACGATCATGAGTTCGATGAGCGTGAAGCCGCGCTGGTTGCCCAGCATTGTCCTCTTTTTATGCCACAGGCTGATCATTTCTCGATTTCCCCCTTGTTAAGGTATGGGGTCTCTCGACCCCGGTATGGAAGCTTAGCCTTCTTGGTATGGAGTAGAAGCACGTTCAATGCCACCTCTCTTCGATGTCATGACAGCGTCAGTAGGCTGACGAAATCAGGAGAGGTAGCTACACGGCTCGCGACTAAGACCTTGAGAAATCAATGGCTGGGCAGGAGGCGCCGAGGACCTCCTCCGCCTCGAGTCCAGACCTTACGGTCCCGGCTGACGGTTGGCGTCAGCGAGGAACCCAAAATGGTCAGGCGTCAGCCCCCGGCCCCTTGCGCATCATGTGATGCTTCTGGAGCTTGTAGCGGAACTGGCGAAAGGTCATCTTCAGCAGTTCGGCCGCCTTGGTCTGCACGCCGCCTGTCCGGTCGAGCGCCCGCTGGAGATACCGGCTCTCAAGGTCGTCGAGCGTCGCTTCCAAATCGAGGCCGTCGTCGGGGATCTCGAGAGCCCCGGTGACCCGCCGGTCGGGTCCAGCGAACCGCACCGACGCGGGAAGCGAGTCCACCTCGAGGATCTCGCCGGCGCCGAGCACGATCGCCCGCTCGAGCACGTTCTCGAGCTCCCGGATATTGCCGGGCCACCGATAGCGCTCGAGCACGCCCAGCGCCTCCGGCGTCACTCCCCGCACGTCCTTCCCCAGCTCCTTGCTGAACTTCTGGAGGAAGTGGGCGACGAGAAGGGGGATGTCCTCGCGGCGCTCCCGCAGGGGCGGCAGCTGAATGGGGATGACGTTCAGCCGGTAGAAGAGATCCTCACGGAGCACTCCCTCCTCGACGGCCTCCTCGAGATCACGATTCGAGGCGGCAATGAGCCGCACGTCCGTCTTGATGTCCTTGGTATCGCCGACGCGGCGGATCTCGCGCAGCTGGATCGCCCGGAGCAGCTTGACTTGTAGAAGGGCGGGGATCTCGGTGATCTCGTCGAGGAACAGCGTGCCACCCTCGGCGGCCGAGAAGAGGCCGACCTTGTTGGCGATGGCACCGGTGAAGGCGCCGCGCACGTGGCCGAAGAGCTCCGACTCCATCAGCCCCTCGGGGATGGCTCCGCAGTTCACGGAGACGAACGGCTTGTCCCGACGGAAGCTATTGAAGTGGATGGCGCGGGCCACCAGCTCCTTGCCCGTGCCGCTCTCGCCGCTGACCATGGCCGTGGAGGGGCTGTCGGCAATCTTGCGGATGGTGTCGAAGACCTCCGCAATGCGGCTGCTCTTTCCGATGATGTTCTCGAAGCGGTGCTGGGTCTCGAGCTGCCGGCGGAGGTAGAGGTTTTCGTCCCGGAGCCGCTTGCGCTCGAGGGCGTTGCGGACGATGAGGTTGACCTCGTCCAGCTTGAACGGCTTGGTGATGTAGTCGTAGGCACCGAGCTTCATCGCCTCCACCGCCGTCTCCGTCGACGCCACCGCCGTGATCACGATGACGGCCGTGTCGGGCGAGATCTCCTTGGCCGCGCGCAGCACCTGGAGCCCATCCACCTTCGGCATCCGGAGATCGGTGATGACGGCGTCCACGGAGTCGCGGTGAAGCGTCTCGATGGCCGGCTCTCCACCCGCCGCGGTCAGAACCTCATAGCCCTCCTTCCCCAGCGTGATCGAGAGGAGGTCCCGCATGCTCTTTTCGTCGTCGACCACGAGGATGCGCGCCTTGGCCATGATGGCTCGATGCTACACCGCGGCGTCGTTGGATGGAAGGATCAGCGTGAAGCTCGTGCCGGCGCCCGGCTGGCTGCGGACCTCGATCTGGCCGCCGTGGTCCTGGACGACCCGGTAGACGAGGGCGAGCCCGATGCCGCTCCCCTCCGCCTTCGTGGAGAAGAACGGCTCGAAGATGTGGGGCAGGTCGCTCTCCACGATGCCCAGGCCCGTGTCGCTGATCCACAGCTGCAGGCGCGGCGGTCCGGTGCCGGGCACGACCCGGCCTCCCACGCGCAGCTCGCCGCCCTCGGGCATGGCCTGCACGGCATTGATGCAGAGGTTCCAGATGGCCTGGCGAAGCTGCTGCGGGTCCACCCGCGCCAGCAGCTTCTCGCCGTACTCCCTGACCACCTTGAGATCGGCGGGGAGCGAGCGGTGCTCGATGAGCAGCACGACTTCTTCCAGGAGATCGGCGAGGTCGACGGCGTGGCTGGCCATGGGCGCCGGCCGCGCGTACTCGAGGAAATCACGGATGATGCGGTTGAGCCGTTCTGCCTCTCGCAGCACGATCTCGACGAGGCGTTCACGGCCGGGATCGGCCGGCAGCTCCCGGACGAGGGCCTCGATGGCACCCGAGAGCGACGCCAACGGGTTGCGGATCTCGTGCGCCATGTTGGCGGAGAGTCGCCCGATGGTCGCCAGACGGTCGGCCTGGCGCATCCGCTGCTCCATCCGCTTGATCGACGACAGATCCTGGCAGACACCGATGAGCCCGATCGCCTCCCCGTCGCCCGAGCGCAGCGACCAGAACGAGACGCCCACCGGCACCTCGTACCCGTCGCGTCTTTGCAGGCGGATTTCGTAGCGCCGGGACTGGCCCCCGGGTCCGGCGACCGCCTGCCGCGCTTCCTCGAGATCCACCTCCCGTCCGAAGAGGGCCTCCCAGGGCTGGCCCAGCGCCTCTTTCTCCGCTACGCCCGTGATCGACTCCGCCGCGCGGTTGAAGGCGGTGACGCGCCCGTACGGGTTGACCGCGATCAGCCCAGAGCCGACCGACTGGAAGATCAGATCCCTGAATGCCTGGAGATCGGAAAAATCCTTGCGCTGGTCCTCGAGGCTGCGCTGGGCAAGGTGGTAGCGCTCGGCGAGCGAGCCGGCGAGGAGGGCGACGGCGAACAGCACGGCCGCGTTCAGGAAGACCGTGAGCACTTCGAGGAAGGTCGGCTGGCCCGGCTCCGCCAACCCGAGGAGGGTCAGGAGGTGGCGGCCCAGCACGACGTCGACGTAGAGGAGGCCCCCGAGGCTGGCCGCCACCAGGCCGCCGCGGCGGCCGAGCAGGAAGCAGCCTTCTATCACCGTGAGCACGTAGAGGAAGGAGAATACCGAGTCCGACCCGCCGCTCGCCGCGATGATGCCCGTCACCAGGGCTACGTCGAGGCAGACCTGCATCCACGCGAGGCGGCGAAGATCGGCCCCGTGCGCGCTCACGATCAGGAGGATGCATGAGACGAGTCCGGCCGCCGAGGCGGCGAGGACGAAAGGCACGAGGTGGAAGGGGAAGCTGCCCGCGTAACGCAGCGAGAAGCCCGCGGCGAGGACCATGGCGGCGGTGACGAGCCGCGCCCAGCTCAGGCCGCGCAGGGATGTCCGGAGCGGCTGAGGTTCGTCCACCGGCACGCGCTACTTGACCAGCGTGACGAGCTTGAAGATCGGCAGGTACATGGCCACCACGAGGCCGCCGATGACGACGCCGAGTATGACGATCATGACGGGCTCGAGCAAGGCGGTGAGCGCGCCCACCGCGGTGTCGACTTCGTCGTCGTAGAAGTCTGCGATCTTGGAGAGCATGGCGTCGAGCGCGCCGGTCTGCTCGCCGACCGAGATCATCTGGATGACCATCGGTGGGAAGACACCCGAGGCCTTCAGCGGCTCGGCCAGCGTCTTGCCGGCCGTGACGGCGGCGCGGCACTGCATGACTGCCTTCTCGACCACCTTGTTGCCCGCGGTGCGCGCGGTGATGCGAAGGCCCTCGAGAATCGGCACGCCGGAAGACACGAGGGTGCCCAGGGTGCGGGTAAAGCGGGCCACCGCGACCTTGCGGATCAGCGTGCCGATGACCGGCAGCTTGAGAAGGAGAGCGTCGATGATGGATCGCCCCTTCTCCGAACGGTAGTAGGCGCGGAGCGCGAAGAAGCAGCCGACGACGCCGGCGATGATGAGCAGGATGTAGCTGCGCATGAAGTCGGACAGCCACACCACGATTTGGGTCGGGAGCGGCAGCTCGGCCCCCAGGTCCTTGAACATCTTGGTGAAGGTCGGGATCACGAAGGTCAGCATGAAGACCACGACCAGGCCCGCCACGCCGATGATGCTCGCGGGATAGATCATGGCCGACTTGACCTTCCGCTTGAGCGCCGCCGCCTTCTCGATGTACGCGGCCAGGCGCTGAAAGACCGTGTCGAGGATACCGCCCGTCTCCCCCACCTCGACGAGGTTGACGAACAAGTCGTCGAACGTGCGAGGATTGCGCCGCAGCGCCTCGGCCAGGGTCGAGCCCTGCTCCACGGAGCGGGCGACCCGGCCCGTTACGTCCCGGAGGTTCGTCGACTCACTCTGCTCGGACAGGATGTTGAGGCACTGGACGAGCGGCAGGCCCGCGTCGATCATGGTGGAGAACTGGCGCGTGAAGATCGCCATCTCCTTGTCCTTGACCTTGCCGCCGGCCTTGCTCGCGGTCTTGCCGCCGGACTTCTCGTTGATCTTCGTGACGAGGATGGCGCGCCGGCGAAGCTCGCCCACTGCCGACATGCGATCCTGCGCTTCGATCTCCCCGGTGGTCGTCCCCCCGGCGCCGCGTCCCTGGTACGTGAAGACCGCCATGTCACACTCTCCTGTCTAGCTCGGCTCTCGCCGCGCGAGGCACCGGTTACCGCCTGCCGAACGGGGAACCACCCGTGAGACTGGCGGTGGCGGGACCGCCGGCGGTGACGGCCGCCAGCTGCGCCAGCTCTTCCGGCTGCATGCTCCGGTTGAGCGCCTCTTCGCGGCTGATCTGGCGCTTCTGAACCAGCTCGATGAGGGACTGGTTCATCGTCTGCATCCCGAACTTCTGGCCGGCCTGCATGGCCGAGTAGATCTGGTGGATCTTCTCCTCGCGGATCAGGTTCCGGATGGCCGGGGTGGTGACCATGATCTCGAGCGCCATGACGCGCCCCCGGCCGTCGGCGGTGGGGATCAGCTGCTGGGAGAGCACGCCCTCGAGCACGAGCGACAGCTGCGCCCGTACCTGGGACTGCTGACTGGTCGGGAAGACGTCGATGATGCGGTTGATGGTCTGGGCGCAGGAATTGGTGTGCAGGGTGCCGAGCGTCAGGTGGCCCGTCTCGGCGATGGTCAGGGCGGCCGCGATGGTCTCGAGGTCGCGCATCTCGCCCACCAGCACCACGTCGGGGTCCTGGCGGAGGATGTACTTGAGGGCGTTCTTGAACGACTGAGTGTCCGAGAAGACCTCGCGCTGGTTCACCAGGCACTTCTTGTGGTGGTGGACGAATTCGATCGGGTCCTCGATCGTCATGATGTGCTCGGTGCGCTCGTTGTTGATCTTGTCCACCATGGCCGCGAGCGTTGTCGATTTGCCCGAGCCCGTGGGCCCGGTGACGAGGATCAGGCCCTTGGGCCGGTCGGCCAGCTGCTCGACGATCGCGGGCAGGCCGAGCTCGTCGAACGACCGGATCTTGATGGGGATGACGCGGATCGCGGAGGCGACCGCGCCCCGCTGGCGGTAGACGTTGCAGCGGAACCGCGCCAGGCCCTGGATGCCGAACGACAGATCGAGCTCGTTGTCCTCCTCGAACTTCTGCTTCTGCCCCTCGTTCAGCACGCTGTAGGCGAGCCGCTGCGTGTCCTGGGGCGTCAGACGCTCGAACTGGGTCAAGGGCGTCAGCTTGCCGTGCAGCCGTATCTGCGGTGGGGTGCCCGTGGTAATGTGCAGGTCGGACGCTCCCCGCTCGATCATGATCGTCAGCAGGTCGTGCATCGTCGCAGCCATAGCTTAGGCGTTCTCCTCTGTTGGTCTCATGCTATCCAAGGGTAACCCGGAGGACTTCTTCGACGGTCATCATGCCGTCGAGGACTTTCTGCAGTGCGTTCTGCCGGAGCGTTTTCATGCCTTGGGCCTGCGCCGTCTCGCCGATCTCGACACTCGGCGCATTCCGGATGATCAGATCGCGAATCTCCTGGGTGGCCGGCATGACCTCGTAGATGGCGACGCGCCCCTTCATGCCCGTGAAGCTGCACGTGGCGCAACCCTTGCCTTTGTAGAAGTTGACCTTGCCCAGCCCTTGGGACACGTGTCCGTAGGGCACGAGCGTCTCCTCGTCGGCCTCGTACGGCTGCTTGCACTCCTTGCACACGCGGCGCCCGAGGCGCTGGGCGAGGATCAGCATCAGGGAGGAGGACACGAGGAAGGGCGGGATGCCCATGTCGAGCAGTCGGGCCACGGTGGACGGGCAGTCGTTCGTGTGCAGCGTGGTCAGGACGAGGTGGCCCGTGAGCGCGGCCCGGATGCCGATCTGAGCCGTTTCCAGGTCGCGGGTCTCGCCGACCAGGATGACGTCCGGATCCTGGCGCAGGAAGGCGCGCAGGGCCCCGGCAAAGGTGCGCCCGATCTCTTCGTTGATCTGCACCTGGTTGACGCCCTTGAGGTTGTACTCGACGGGGTCCTCGGCCGTCATGATGTTGATGTCGGGCGAGTTGATGGTGTGGATGGCCGAGTAAAGCGTGGTCGTTTTACCCGAGCCCGTGGGCCCCGTGATCAGGATCATGCCGTAGGGGCTGTGGATGGCCTTGGTGAACTGTTCGAGGCTCCACGGGTCGAATCCGAGCATGGTCAGGTCGAGCTGCAGCGAGTCCTTGTCGAGGATGCGCATGACGGTCTTTTCGCCGAAGATCGTCGGGAGGGTGGAGACGCGAAAGTCGATCTCGCGCTGATTGAAACGGAGCTTGATACGGCCGTCCTGGGGGAGGCGCCGCTCCGCGATGTCCAGGCTCGCCATGATCTTCACGCGCGAGGTGAGCGCGGCCTCGAGACGCTTGGGCGGCGTCATGATCTCGTGGAGGACACCGTCGACGCGGAAGCGCACCCGGAAGACCTTCTCGTAGGGCTCGAGGTGGATGTCGGACGCGCCCCGGCGGATGGCGTCCACCAGGATCATGTTGATCAGACGCACGACCGGGGCCTCGTCGGCCGACTCCTTCAGCTCGAAGACGTCGACCTTGGCCGTGCCCTCTTCGTCGCCCTCGACCAGCTCGACGTCGGCGGCGGCTCCCTCCATCTCCGAAACAATGTCGGCCATGCCCCCGCCCTTGCTGTCGTAGGCACGGTCGATGGCCTGACGAATCGCCGCCTGGGAGGCCACCACCGGGACGACCTGGAGGTTGGTCATGAACCCCACGTCGTCCAGCGCGAAGACGTTCGTCGGGTCGCCCATGGCGAGCGTCAGCTGGTTGCCCTGGCGCTTGACGGGCAGGACTTCGTACTTGCGCGCGATCTGTTCCGGCACGAGCTTGAGCACGTCCGGGTCGATGTCCAGCTGGGAAAGCGTGATCGACTGGATGCCGTACTGCCGTGACAGGAACGCGATCAACTTTTCTTCCGTGACGAAGTTGAGCTTGACGAGGATGGAGCCGAGCTTGTCGCTGGAGCCTTTCTGCTCCTGGAGGGCGCGGGCCAGCTGGTCGTTGTCGATGAGCCCCTCGCGGACGAGGAGATCGCCGAGCCGGCGGCTGACTGGTTGTCCGAGCTTGGGTTCTGCCATGGGTTCGGTGCCGGAGGGCACGGGTCCTTTCAACTGGCCCCGGCCAGACGCTTCAGGGTGTCCGAGAACGCCTTGAAGGCCTCGTCCTGGTAGAGCACGAACACCACCTTTTGCAGGCTCGTCTTGCCCGTGCGCACGTGTTCGACTACGGCCGAGACCATGGATTCGGCGGACTGGGCCGGAGGCACGCCGCCCACCCCCGAGCCCAGGGCGGGGAAGGCGATGGACAGCATCCGGTGCTTCTCGGCGATCGCGAGCGATGCCCGTGTGGCGGCCGCGATCTTGTCGGGATCTGCCTTGAGATCGCGTCCCATGGCGGCGGCGTGGATCACGTGGGTTGCGGGCAGGTTGCCGGCGACGGTGAGTACGGCCTCGCCCGGCTCGATCGGTCCCTGCCGCACGGCCTCCTCCTCGATCACGGTGCCGCCCTTACGCTTCATCGCGCCCGCCACGCCCGCGCCCATCCAGAGCTCGGCGTTAGCCGCGTTGACGACGGCGTCCACCTCCGCCTCGGTGATGTCGCCTCGGACGATCGAAAACGTCGTGCCGCCGATCTTGACCTTCGTCGTCCCAGTCATCGACCCACCCCGTCCTGTCCGGGCACCTCGCGCGACTTCGCCGCCTCCCATTTCCGGTCGAGATCTTCCGCGGACGCCTCGCCCACCTGCCGGCCCTCGGCCCTCATCGCGGCCTCCACCTCCTTGAAACGTCGGGTGAACGTATCGGCTGCCTGCCGAAGCGAGTCCTCGGCGTCAATCTCGAGCAGCCGCGCTACATTGACGACGGAAAAGAGCAGGTCGCCGAGCTCGGCTCTGATTCGAGCGGTATCTCCTGCGGCCAGAGCTTCGTCGGTCTCCGTCAATTCCTCTCGCACCTTGTTCCATGCCTCCCGCCACGAGGGCCAGTCGAACCCGACGCGCCCCGCCTTCACCTGCAGCCGCTGCGCTCGCAAGAGCGATGGGAGGCTCTGGGGCACGCCGTCGAGGACCGACCTCGGATTCCCGTCGCCACTACCCTCGGCCCTCTTGATCCGCTCCCACTGGTGCAATGCCTCACGGGCATCGGCCACCTGGGCGTCCGCGAAGACATGGGGATGCCGGCTGGTCATCTTCCGGAGAACACCGTGCAAGACTTCTGCCATAGTGAACTCGCCCTGCTCTTGGGCTATCTGGCAGTGGAAGACGACTTGGAAGAGAACGTCTCCCAGCTCTTCGACGATGTGGTCGGTGCGGCCCTCGCCGAGGGCCTCGAGCGCTTCATAGGTTTCTTCGATCAGGTATGGCCTGAGGGAGGCCCGTGTCTGCTCCCGATCCCACGGGCAACCTCCCTCGCCCCTTAGGCGGCCCATGAGGGAAAGCAGAGCTTCGAAGAGAACGCCGGCGGAGTCTGCCATGAGCGATCTCGAGGTCGCCAGAGCATTATACACAACAGGGGTTGGCTCCTTGAAGGTCTTGGGGTCGCATGCTAGGCTCGGCCCTCCATGACGAACCCGCATGGCATGGCGAAGACGCGTGGGAAGACATCGTATGCCTGAAGACGAGACGTTCAAGGTCACGGACAGACGCCGGCGGGA
>WNFE01006216.1_pt1 | contig 11537 bp, 9 predicted proteins | sample 5400451 | NCBI WGS metagenome assembly WNFE01 (sample SAMN13153344, study PRJNA577476) | soil metagenome | isolation source: 200 cm saprolite under Douglas fir tree site 2 hole 2 | place: USA:California | collected 2015-04-18
AGTTTGGATCCCAGCGCAGCTTGGGATCCGCCATCACCCGCTGGAGCAGCTTGCCCGTCATCCCGTAGGCGAGATCGAGCTCACCGGTCTCCAGGCCGGCCATGCGGGCGGCCAGATCCTTGATACCCCTGACGTTGATTGTCTTCACGCCGGGAGCTCGCCGCCAGTACTGGTCCCAGGCCTCGAATGACGCCTGCACGCCGGCTTCCTGGCTTACGAACTTGAACGGGCCGGCGCCCATGGGACGGGCTTTGAAGCCGTCCTTGCCCACCTGCTCGTAATAGTGCCTGGGAACGATCCACCCGATCCCGCTACCGGACCCGCTGTAGAGATCGAGGAAGTCAACGAACGGCCCCTTGAAGTGGAAGACAATCGTGCGGTCGTCCACGACCTGGATGTTCTCGACCTTATCTTGAAGGTACTTGAAGTTGAGGCCGCGATAGTTCTCGTAGGTCCACTTGACGTCCGCCGTCGTGAGCGGACGGCCATCCTGGAATTTCAGACCGGGGCGCAGGCGGAAGGCCGCCCGCCTGAAATCCGCGGTCATCTCGGCGCGCTCGGCCAGGCTGTAGGTGAACTCCCCCTGCGGCATCGGCTTGATGAGCGCATCGTGGACCAGATAGTAGAAGTGCATGGCCGGACCGTGGTACCCGAGGGGATCGAACCATCCCGGATCGATGCCGAAGTGCAGCCCGATGTTCAGAGTACCCTTCGGCGCCCCCCTCCCCGCCTCGATCTGGGCGTCCTTGATGTCGAGCTTGGCCAGTGGTCCGGAAAGGATCGGCTTGGACGTGGACGGGACGCCCTGGCCCCAGGCGACGCCACACGTGAGTGTCAGCACCGAGAGGATAGCGAAGGATTTCTTCAGCATGTTCGCCTCGCCGACTAGCGGTTGCGCAGCTGCGGATCCAGCCGGACGCGCATCCAGTCTCCGAGCATGTTCGCCGAGAGCACGAGCATCGTGATGCAGGTGCCCGGGAAGATCTCGAGCCACCACCTCCCCTCCATCAACGACTCCCGCTCCTGGGCCATCATGAGGCCCCACGACGGCTCCGGCGGGGGGACGCCGACGCCCAGGAAGCTGAGCGACGCCTCGATGATCACGGCTACGCCGACCTGGAGGCTGAAGAGCACCATGACGGTGTTCATCACGTTCGGGATCAGGTGCCGCCAGATGATCGTGAGCTTGCCGATCCCGTTGATCTCCGCGAGCTTCACGAACTCGCGCTCGCGGATCGTCAGCACCTCGGCGCGGACGGCGCGGGAGTACCGGCTCCAGAAGACCAGCGCGAGGATGAGCACGACGTTCCAGAGGCCCGGCCCGCGCACGCTCGACAGGAGGATCGCGAAGACCAGCGACGGCAGCGTCAGCCAGGCGTCGGTGATCCGCATGATGATCTCGTCCCACCACCGGCCCATGTACCCGGCCAGGACGCCGAGCACCGTGCCGATCGCGCCGGCGAAGAGCGTGCCGGTGAGCGCAACGATCAACGAGATGCGGGCGCCGTGCATCAGCCGGCTCAGCACGTCGCGGCCCAGAAAGTCGGTGCCGAGCGGAGTGTCGAAGCCGCCGCCGCGAGCCCAGAAGGGCGGCACGTTGTCGACGTAGGGGCAGTCGGGCATGTTGTACTTCGCCAGACACTGCTCCCGCGTCGGCTTCACCGGATCGAGCTTGCTGTGCGGCGCCAGGACCGGCGCCAGGACCGCCACGGACGCGAGGGTTCCCAGAATGACGAGCGGAATCAGGGGAGCGTCGCGGAGAAGGCGGTAGCGGCGCCGGGCGCCGCGCGGGGCCGCGATCGCGTGGTCGGCGCCGACCGGGATCGTTGCCATGACGTCACCCTCCTCGGTACGCCGACATGGTCCTATCGCGACAGCCGGATGCGCGGGTCGACGTATCCGTACAGGACGTCGATCGTGAAGTTGAGCAGCACGATCATGAGCCCCGACATGAGCACGACGCCTTGCACCATCGGGAAGTCGCGGTTGCTCAGCGCGTCATAGAGCAGCTGGCCGACGCCCGGCCAGTTGAAGATGACCTCGATCACGACAGCGACATTCACCATGATCAGGAGATTCAACCCGGCGAAGGTCAGGACGGGGATCATCGAGTTCTTCAGCGCGTGCCGGGCGACGACCATCCGCTCGGGAACCCCCTTCAGGCGCACGAGCTTGATGTAGTCGCTGCCGAGCACGTCGAGCATGCCGGAACGCGTGATCCGCAGCATCGCGCCCGAGAAGTACCAGCCTAGCGCGAAGGCCGGCATGACGAGATGCGCCCAGTCCCTGAACCAGAACGTCACCCAGGTCCATGGGGCGCCCCAGACGAAGGCGCTCGAACCCTTGCCGAGCACCGGAAACCAGCCGAGCCCGATGCCGAAGAGATCAGCACCAGCCCCACGAAGAAGCCCGGCATGGAGAGCCCGAACAAGGCGATCATCTTGCCGGTGTTGTCCCACCACGAGTTCACCTTCAACGCCGAGAGCATCCCGAACGGCACCCCGAGCGAGATCGAGATCAGGAACGCGGCGAAGCCGAGCTTGAGCGAGTTCGGCAGCCGCTCGAAGTAGATGTCCCGGACAGGCAGCGACTTCTCGAACGAGTGCCCGAAGTCCGCCCGGAGGAGCCGGCCGATGAAGGAGAGGTACTGCCAGTAGAGCGGCTGATCCTTCATTGCGACGGGATCGCCGGTGAGCCGGACGAGGCCGAAGATGATCGTGACCAGAAGCCACAGGGTCACGACGCTGTAGAGCGCTCGGACGAGGATATACTTCCGCATCAGCGGTCCGCCTTGACCTCCCAGATCTCCCACGGCCACGGGTACGGCGCGTTGAGCGTGTCCCAGTACCGATGGAACCCCTCCCCTTCCGGCAGGACGCGCGGCCCGACGGCCGCGACGAACGGGTTCCAGTAGATCGGGACGAAATAGTGCTCGTCGAGGACGATCCGCTGGATCTGCTTGACGAGCCGTTCGCGCTCCGCGAGATCCAGGCTCGCCTGGTGCTTCTTCCACAACGCTTCGATCTGGGCATCGCAGATGAACGCGGACGGGCTATCGCACACGGCGTACACGGCGATGTTGGCCTTCGAGCCGCCGGCACGCGGGTCGATGTTCTGCACGATCGTGCGATTCCCGGGGAATCCCTTGCGCCCCTGCCCGATCTTCGATCGGAAGGCCGGGCCCTCCAGCGACTGCACCTTGCCGCGAATTCCGATCGCCCGAAGGTCGGTGATGATGCGCTCGGCCATGTCGAAGTATGGCGGGAACGGCGTGTAGTCGACCTCGAACCCGTCGGGGAACCCGGCCTGCGTCATCAACTGCTTCGCCTTCTCGAGGTTGAACTCCGGCACGGGAGCGTCCTGCCCCTGCAGCGCGTCGCGATTCTCCGGGCTGATCCAGTTGCCCCACGGCTTGCCGATGCCCTGCGTTTCCTGCTTCACGAGGAACTGGCGGTTGATCGCCAGGCTGACCGCCTGACGCACGCGCTTGTCGCGGAACGGGCTGCCCTGCTCGTTGCCGCCGGGGAACATGAGCCACCACGGCCCCGTGAAGTTCGGGTCCCACCGGAGGCTCTTGTCCGCCATCAGGCGGGAGAGCAACTTTCCCGTCATGCCGAACGCGAGGTCGAGCTCACCGGTTTGCAGCCCGGCCATACGCGCCGTGAGGTCCCTGACGCCCTTGACGACGATCGTCTTGGTCGCCGGCGTCCGGCGCCAGTACTCCTCGAACGCCTCGAACGTCATCTGCACGCCGGCCTGCTGACTCACGAGCTTGTACGGGCCGGCACCGATCGGCTTGGCCTTGAACCCGTCGCGGCCGACCTTCTCGTAGTAGTGCTTGGGCACGATCCAGCCGATGCCGCCGATCCCGCCGTTGTAGAGGTCCATGAAGTCGATGAAGGGCTCCTTGAAGTGGAACACGATCGTGCGGTCGTCCGCGATCTGGATGTGCTCGAGCTTGTCGTGAAAGACTTTCGCGTAGGCGCCCTTGAAGCTCTCGTAGGTCCACTTCACGTCCGCGGTCGTCAGCGGCTGCCCATCGTGAAACTTGAGGCCCGGGCGCAGCCTGAAGGCCGCCCGCCTGAAGTCAGCCGATAGCTCCGCGTGCTCGGCCAGGCCATAGGTGACGTAGCCGTAGTTCATCGGTTTGATCATCGCGTCGTGAACGAGGTAGTCGTACATCTGCATCGTGATGACGTAGGAGTGCTCGAGCGGGTCGAGCCAGCCCGGGTCGAGCGCGAAGTGCATCGCGACCGTCAGCGTGCCCTTCGGCGTGCCTCTCGCCGTGTCGATCTGGGCGGGCTTGATGTCCAGCTTCGCCAGCGGCTCGCTGAGGATCGGGGTCCCGCCCGCCTTCTGCGCGACCGCTTGGCCACCAGCCGTCGCCATCAGGGCCAGAGCGACAGCGAGAGCCAGAAGCCCCCAGGTCGAAGCACGTTGAGTCATGTCGATCCTCCTCGTGCACGAATGGCGATCGAAGGCGCGACGGGAAACGATAACCAACAACCCTACCTACCCGAAAGAGTCGCACCATTATGGACAGGTTGCACCGCTTGTCAATGCCCCGCCAAATGCCTTCGTCGGCAGGGTCCCAACGCGATCTACATCGCGCCCGCATGCCTCCAGGCGATGCCCGCTCGGTGGGCGACCACTACCAGCACGGCCACGCCCAGGAGAGCGGTGAGGCCGCCCGCGGCGCAGGCGACGCGCACGCCCTGGTGCTCGGCGATGATGCCGACCAGCAGTGAGCCGAAGGGAGTCATGCCAGCGAAGGTCACGGTGTACAGTCCCATCACCCGCCCACGGAGCTCGTTGGGCGCGATGAGCTGGAGCATGATGTTGCAACCCGTCGTGAAGAGGATCTGACAGCATCCGAGAAGAGCGAGCACGGCGGCCGCGGTGGCGAACTGGCCGACCAGCGCCAGCGCGACGAGCCCGGCGCAGAGCGTCGCCGCCGAGCCCGCCAGGAACGAGAGCGGAGGTTGACCGCGCCGAAGCAGCGCAACACCGAACCCTCCGGCAACGGCCCCGGCCCCCAATGCGGACATGAGGAGCCCGAACCCGTGCGCTCCCTGGTTCAGCACGTCGCGGGCGACCAGGGGCACCACGACGTTGAAGTTGAGAACCAGGAGGCTCACGACGATCATCAGCCCGAGAGTGAACGCCACCGGCGGAGTTCCCCCCGCATAGGCCAGCGCGCCGAGAACCCCTTCCCTGATTCCGAGCCGGCCGGCGGGATCGGGGCGCCCTTCGGTACGAATCGCCAAAAGGGCCACCAGCACGGCGATGAAACTCACGCCGTTCAGAAGAAAGGCGAGGGCCACGCCGAATGCGGCGATGAGCAGCCCGGCGACGGCGGGGCCAACAATGCGGGCGCCGTTCATGACCACCGAGTTGAGCGCGACGGCGTTGGCCAAGTCGGCCCTGCCAACGAGATCGGTGACATACGCCTGGCGCGCCGGGATGTCGATCGCCCGACCCAGCCCGTAAATCGCGGCGAGGACCGCCACGTGCCAGTACTGGATGTAGCCGCTCCAGACGAGGACGGCCAGCACCAGCGCCTGCAGCTTCATGGCCGTCTGGCTCACGAGCAGAACCCGCCGCTTGGCGAAGCGGTCGCTCAGCGCGCCACCGATCGGTGACAGGAGCAGGACCGGCGTGAACTGAAGCGCGCTGACGATTCCGAGCTGGAGCGGAGAGTGGGTTAGCTCCAGCACGAGCCACGCCTGCGCCACGCTCTGCATCCAGGTCCCGATCTGCGAGACTAGCTGGCCGATCCAGAACAGCCGGAAGTCGCGGTGCCGGAGAGCCCCCAGGCGCACCGGTCGGGGCGCCCGTGCGAGCCCTCCGATTCCTTCGGTGGCTTCCGATCCCCCGGGCATTGTCCTGACTGTACACGAGCCGACTTAATGAGAACGACATGCAATACTGACCGGCAATCCCGGCTCGCCTCGTCCTCGATGCCGCGAAACCAGCCGGCGGGAACGTCGGGCGATGCGGCGGCCGCCAAAGGTATCCTGGTGGTGGTGAACCTGGTCTTCGCTTCCGGCTTCCTCGTCCCCCAGCGCTGTCTCGGGCAGGACTACTTTCGCGGAGCTCGCGCGGCGTTTCCTGGCGCCTGCTTTCCCCAGGTGCCGGTGGTCGGCTCCATCGAGATGCGGGCCCAGGCGCTGGCCACCGAAATCACCGCCTTTCGCTTTCCAGAACCGCACGCGCGCATTCACATTGTCGCGCACAGCATGGGCGGACTGGACGCCCGCTACGCCCTGCATCGTGACGTCTCCGGGTTGGCCCCGCGCGTCGCGTCGCTCTCGACGATCGCCACGCCGCACCGGGGAAGCCCTATCGCAGATCTGCTCGTCGGCCCAGACGCGGGCGGACGTCCCGTGCGCCGCGTGGTGTACGAGGCGCTGCGGGGCGTCGTTGCTGTATTCGGGCTCCCCACTGGAGCGCTCGACAATCTGACCACGGCGTATGCCCGGCGGTTCAACGAGGCTCATCCCGACATCGCGGACATCCCCTGCTACTGCTATGCCGGCAACGGCGCGACGTCGTATCTGCTGCAGTTGACGTCCGCCTACATCAGGAACGCGGGCCAGGCGGAAGACGAGCGGGAAAATGACGGGCTGGTGAGCGTCGCCTCGGCGTCCTGGAAACCGCTGGCCGAGTCTCCGTGGCCAACGGATCACCTCGGCGAGGTCGGGCACAGCCTGACCCCGCCGAGCTTTGCCTCGAGCTTCCCCCATCTGGAGGCTCTGCGCCGTGTGATCGAGCGCGCGGGGGCCGGCGCCTGAGCGGCGTCATCCCTCGAGGGCGCGACGAGTCCCCCGGGGCGTCGTGGCGTGGCGCACGAGATCGGCGAGGGGGCCGGGCGTCCAGCCGTCACACAGTCGCGCGATCGCGTGCACCCCAAGCATGCGATAGCTCTCGAACTGCGATTCACCGAAGAACTGGTCCACCGTCGACTCGTGGGGAAACTGGTCGTTGGCCATTGCGTACTGATAGATGTCGGGCGGCTCACTTCCATAGAAGGCGGGCTTGACGTAGAGGAGCCAGCCGTCGCGGGCGTCGAGGGCCGCGGCGGCCGCCGCCGGGTCGGCCAGCGTCGGCGGTGGATCCACGACGGAGTAGCGAATGCGTCCTACCGCCCAGTACAGCCCGCGGGCGCGGGTCACCGGATCGGCCGAGCGGGGGTAGATCGACATACCGTTCGGGAAATCGATGGGAATCCCGAGATCGGCGCGGATCTTGCGAATCGCGCCGCCGAGGTCGTTCAGCCCACAGGTGACGTCGCAGCCCGCGTCGCTGACGACGATGAAGTGACAGCGCCGGAGGACCATCTCGTAGAGGCCCAGGTTGTCGAAGTGCCCACCGTCCGACAGGTACACGTAGGGTGAGGTGCTGTCCGTGAGGCCGAAGGCTTCCGCCACGATCGGGCGGACGGTGAAGCGGGGACTCGAGAGATAGAACGTGTTGTCACCGGCGCGGCCCGGATTTCCCAGCCACCAGCCCAGGCGGGCGTTGAAGAACGTCATCAGGAAGGTGACCAGCGGTGAGGAGTGATAGCCCATGTTCGGGCTCGCGGCGGCGCCGGAGATCGTGATCGCCGTCCCCAGGGAGACGCCCCGAGGGCCACCGTAGTAGCGTGGCGGTGTGTCGGACCTCGAGCGCGTCCGACGGTAGCCCTCGTCGTGGCCGACCGCTACGCTGCCGGCGTGCAGCGGTGACACCGTGAAGCTGTGCGCCTTGCGCTCCTGCCAGGCCAGCCGATCGCCGTGGACCAGGTTGAGCGCCACGTTGACGACGTGAAAGAGCGCCTTCCGGCCTGGCTGCCGGCTGGGCGCTGGCGCCGACGGCGGTGGGTTCGGCCACAGCTCATGCATCTGGATGTTGTCGGCCTCGTCGAAGCCGGTGAACGGGTTGCTGTCGCGCTCGAGGTTCGAGGCGCCCAGGTAGGCGCGGATCAGCCGGGCCCGGTACATCGCGTGCAGCGAGAACTTGTTGGTGTTGATAAGCCAGGCGGCGCCGCTGCCGAGCAGCGCGAGGCCGGCGCCGACCACGACCACGAGCACCGGCGAGGAGCTGAGGAGCACCTTGACATGGTCCAGCGGGACCTGCGGCACATCAGGCCACGGCGTCGGGAAGGGTCCGGTCAGCGCGAGATCCGGGGCGCGATCCATCAACCACCGGAGCAGACCGCTCGTGAACAAGGACATGGCGAGCAGAAGAACGGCCGCGAAGACCGCGGCAGCCGCCGGCAGGCCCAGGCCGCCGAGTTTGGACGCCAGCCCGGGCGGGGCCGACGCCGACCCGACGGCCGACCGCGCGCTCCATCCTCCCACCAGGGCGATCAGGCCCGACGCACCTCCGACCGAGGCCAGCAACCACGTCACCACCGGCCGGGAAAAGAGCAAAGGGCCGAACAGGACGAGGGAGCTCAGCAGCATCCAGACGACCCCCGAGATGAGCGTCCACGCTCCACAGCGCGCCCACCACTCGCGGTCCTCGTCGTTGGTCCAGCGGCTCAACAGGCCCACCAGGAGCGTGGCCGCCAGCAGAAACGCGCCCAGGAACACGCTGGGCGCCATGCACGCGTAGAGAAGCGTGAAGCGACCGAGCCTCCCGTGGTCGTTGAATAACAGGTAGGCGAGACACCACGCGAGGAAGCCGGCCGCCGCGCCGGCGATGACGACGACGCCCAGCTCGGACAGGGCAGCCCCGATCTTGTGCGCGCGGGATCCCTTCGATGGCCGAGCAGCCCCCCAGGGAGTCATGAGCCAGAGGGTGTACCCGGTCCAGGCGATCAGGTGGACGACGACTCCGAAGTACACGAAGTGCTTCCACTCGAGCGTCGGCGACCAGGCCCAGTAGAGGGTGAGGCACAGCATTGCGATCAGGAGCGGGGCCAGGCCAAGCGTCAGGAATCTTCCCTGGCCTCGCCGCGCGGTCGTGCTGCTCGGGATGCTGGCACCGAGGTAGGCGACCGCCCAGGCCAACGCGATCACCCCGAGACCAAGGAGGATGTTGCTGGCGTGTCCGCCCTGGATCAGGGCCAGGTATAGTCGGGGCACGAGGAGCCCGGCCGCGAGCAGAGGCAGCAGGACGACCCAGAGGAGAATCAGGTTACGCAGGATCGTGCCGGCGAGGGTCCAGGTGTCGGCCGAGAGCAGGCCCGAGCGCGGCGCCAGGTAGTTACTGTAGTCGCGGAGGTGAGACACGGGCGAGGGCTCGGGATCGAGCTTGTCCGACGAGTCGAGGGCGGCCAGCGAAGCGGCGACGACCGCCACGTCGTCGCGCGAGTGATGGAGCCACGCCGTCAGCCAGCCGCCGATGTAGCCGCCACCCGAGACCGTCGAGAGGTAGTGAAATTGTGGAAGGACCTTGACCTTGGCCAGTCCTTGCAGAACTCCCAGCGCAAACGTCGCGCTCCGGATTCCCCCGCCCGACAGACACAGGGCGGAGCGCTTCTCGCGGAGATCGTGAATGGCCTCGTAGAGCCAACCGAGTCCGACCGGGCCGTTCAGCGGCCCGTGCAGACACTCGTACTCCTCCGCGAGCACCCGCTCGACGGAAAGGCTCCCCTCCGATAGCTCCCGACTCGCCGCCCGGCTGTTGCCGAGGGCCTCGAACTCCCCGTGGGCCACGACGTGCAGCACGAGCTGAAGGAAGACGGCGACCACGATGGGGAAAGCCGCCCACTCCACGAAGCGAGGATTGACTAGCCCGGACAGGCACACCACTCCAGCCACGCCGTAGGCCAGCCCCGTCGCCGCGCGCAGGAGCGAGGTCCACCGGCCGGACATGCGATGTGGCCGAAACAGGAGCACGAAGGTGAGGAAGACGATGCCGAGCAGCCCCCATTTCGTGAGGCCGGCCCACTGGACGAGCGGAAGCGGATCGGGGCGGGAGAGCTCGTGGAGGATCGCGAGGTTCTCGACGAGGTCGGCCGCCCCGGCCGCCACCGCGACAAGCGCGACGCCCGGGTGAAGCGCGAGAGCGGTCGCACCCCACAGCCCAACGTAGGAGGCGATGAGGACGAAATCCACGAGCGTCTGGTCGTGGAGCTGCTGGCGGACGCCCGACCCGACCTCGCCGAGAGTGGCCTTGACGTCGTTCGGCGGGCACACCATTACGGCCAGCGTGATCCTGCCAACCCCGCACGGCACCTCGATCCTTCCCTTGGGGGCGAGGGCGGAGGTCGCCCACGCCGAGACGATGACCGAGAAGACGAGCAGGATGTAGGTTCCCCGTCCCATGGCTGGACCTCGTAAGGTCACCGTGCCTGATCTTAAACCTTTGATCGGGCCAGCCCATCAATAGCAACGTGTGCTGGGCAGCGTGCACGGCAAATACGAAGCGCTGGGAATCTATCCAGGTTGGCACTTCCAGGTGGGGCACTACTGAATCGGAAGGAACAGATTGTCGCGACCCACAGGGAAGGGCGCGCCCTTCCCCGTGGGCGATGTGCGACGCTCAATCGTTACGGCACCACGACGCTCGTGCTGTCACCCGCCGCAGAGATCTGGAAGGTGCCGGCCGCCGTGTTGGCAGTGTAGTAATACGAACCCACCGGCGTCCAGTTGGCGGGCGGCTTAGGCAGCGACGCCATGAACGGACCGGCGAACTGGCCCTGGGGGTTGGAGACCGACAGGGTGAGAGAGGTCAGCGAGACCGGTAATACCTCCATGTGGGCGGCGTAGACCGCCGCCGCGGAGGCGAGAGACCGGGTATCGGCCTGGGCCTTGGCGACCCGCGCGCGCGCCTGAACGTTGGCGTAGAGCGGGATGGCGATGGCCGCCAGGATGCCGATGATCGCGACGACGATCATCAGCTCGATCAGGGTGAAACCTCGCTGGTTACCGAGATTCAGATGCCGTCTATACCAAAATCGAAGCATGCGCTCCTCCTTTGTGTTCGAGTTTCTACCAGATTGCGGTCACGCGCTCCCGCCTTTAGAGGAGGGCGGGGCGCTCCTAGGCTCAGGACGAGAGGGAGTGCGGAGGAGCGCGGGGCTCCGAGAGGCGAACGGTGGCAAAATCAAGAAAGCACGATTCGAGCGAAATGAGGGCGGCGTGGCAGGCATCGCCAGCCGTAGGCGCCTTGGCTTCAGCCGTGTCGTCGATAAAAATGAGCCGGTTAAAGATCTCATCGCCGTCGGGCTTGTCGTTGTTCTCGATCCGTACGACGCCGGTCGAGTCGAAGTCCAGTTCGGCCAGCCGGTGCTCCGTGAACGTGAGGAGTAACAGACCGCAGAATAGGATTGTGAGCGGAGTCCCCTGGCGGGCAGTCGCGTTCATGTCATTCCGTCTATATGTGCAGTTTTGCTGCCAAGGCGACCACCCCTTCAAGTCACGGCCTTAGGAGCACCCCGGACGCAGCTGGACTGGAAGGAACCAGACGGGCGTGCCCATTTTCGACGTAATCGGTGCCTCCCCGACACCGTGGACCCGCGCGGGCCGAAGGGGAAGTGAGGATTGCCGCTTGCTGCTTATGTCCGCCTCGCGCAGCGTGTCTTCGAGCCTGGTCGTCGGCTCGGC
>WNFE01006223.1_pt1 | contig 11525 bp, 9 predicted proteins | sample 5400451 | NCBI WGS metagenome assembly WNFE01 (sample SAMN13153344, study PRJNA577476) | soil metagenome | isolation source: 200 cm saprolite under Douglas fir tree site 2 hole 2 | place: USA:California | collected 2015-04-18
GCGTGTTCTATCTGGCGAAACGCGGATTCTCCGGATTGCTGGAATATCTGCTCAATCGAGCGGCGTTCCTGAGCTTCGATCCGCTGGTCCAAATCTTCGAATGGCCAGCCCAGCTTACGGCTCAGGGCCAAGCCTACGCTGCTCTTGCCCGCGCCCATGAAGCCCACAAGGAATATGGTCCGCGCCCTGTGGTCAGACGCAGACTCAGGCACAGACATAATGGTCGCGGGCTGCCCACCGGGTCTGTCGCTCATGCATGGCGGCCTTCGGCGGAGCCGCAATACATGGTTCCGCCAGCCTCACTATTGCTTTGTTCTAGCGCTTCTTGAGATGAATTTTACCACTGAAGGAAAACAACCGGACTGAAGATGCTGCTTTGTTCATCGTACCTGCGAAGGCACTCCCCGCCTTGACCACGAAGGGAGTGTGTTTGGGCTCCAGGGGAAAATCGTTCTCGACTTTGCCGCGCACGGAGCGGGCGGTCACATCAATCGAAGCGTCGTTCGGAGCGCTGGCTTCAATATCTCCGCTATGGCTGGCGAGGTAGTATTCGCCGCTGCTGCCGAAATCGCCCTCATAGCGAATCTTGCCGCTGGTGGAGTTGACCTGCACTTGCGGACCGCTTACCCGATTCAGCGTGACATCGCCGCCAACCGAGGTAATTTCCACATGGCCGTTGCGGATATTGGTCAACGTCACCGCACCATTCAAAGTCTTGACGTGCACGTGGGCATCGCTGATATCGCGCACATCAATGTTGGCCTGGCTGCCTTCCAGAACCACATCGCCATGCAGTCCCTCGGCCTGCAGAGGGCCGGTGCTCGATCGCAAAGTGACGCTGGCGTCGGCAGGGACGGTAAGTTCGTAGTCTATGCGGCCTGTGTCGGCGGTTGCTTCGAAGAACAGGTGGGAGATGATGTCAACCCGGTTCCCGCTTTGACTCTGGTCGATTTCTGCCCGGTCGGAATGCAGGATTGCCGTCACCACAACCTGGTTTGCGGAACCAGGCTTGACCGAGATCGGTCCGTACTGGTTGGTGACCGAGACGACTGCCCTCGGGCCCACGGTAAAGCGGAATTCCTTCCGAACTTCGGCCGATGCGCAAATAGTCGTGGCCAGAATCGCGACTGTAACCAGCTGTGCCGCCCGCTGCGCGCTCTCCATTTTGGTTCCCCTTCTCAAGCCCACAAGCGACGAATGAATGTGAGATCCCCCAAACCCGCGTTCTCAATTGTGGACCAATTATGGCAGAGACCGGTCCAAAGCCATCTCGTAAATCGTTGCCCGCTGCTCGTAGGCGTCCATCACCACCTGCTGGGCTTCCTCGTCATTCGGGTCAGCCTGGGCGGATTCTTCCGCATCCCGGATGTAGGCATTCACATTCTGCAAGCTGGAAGCGTACGCCGCCTGCATGGCTGGGGCGCGCGATCCAACCGCTTCCAGCAGTTGCTGATCCTCATTTACATTTTTCAAGTTCCTGGCAGTCTGTGGGTTGGCGACTGCGGAAGGAACAGCGGTGGGAACCTGCGCCACTGGCTGCGATTCGCGGGACCCTCTCTGGTAGACGAAGACCCCGAACGCAAGTAGCGCCACGGCCGCCACCGGCGCCAGCCAGGCTAGGCTCCAGCGATGCCTGACCGGCGGAAGTAACGTCGGTCCCAGATGGGGCTCGCGGATCAGCCCCTCCTGCCGCAGCGCAATCTCAATCGAATTCCAAACCCGTGGTGCGGGATCAGCGAGTTCTTGCAGTTGACGCGATTCCTCCGCAATCAGATTGAGGTCCGCGACCAGGCTCGAACATACCGGACAGGACTGCAAATGCGCTTCCTGCTCGGCATTCCGGCCACCGTCAATTACATCCGGCAAAATTTCCCGAAACTGTGCGCAATTCATACTTCATCTCTCCCCCATAACGGCTGCTCTCGCTCCTCACGGCTTTGCGGCCTTTTCGGCTCTGCTCGTTTTGAGCGCTTCGCGCAACTTCATGCGCGCCTTGTGTAGCTGAGATTTGCTGTTACCGATGGAACATCCCACCATGGTCGCAATCTCGTTGTGCTCGTACCCTTCCACGTCGTGCAACACAAAAATCCTTCTATATCCCGGCGGCAGCGCATCCACGGCCCGCTGCAACCGAAGTCTGTCGATCGACCCCGATAGCACCGGATCAGTGGCGCCCAGTTCCTTCTTCGGAGTCTCGTCCTCGTTTTCCAGCGTGTCTTCCAACGGGACTACGGGAAGGCTCTTCTTGCGCAACTGCATCAGGACAACGTTTACCGCCATCCGGTGCAGCCAGGTGGAAAAGGCTGATTCGCCGCGAAACGTGGCAATCTTGCGAAACAACTGCAGAAAAGCTTCCTGAGTCAGATCCTCGGCTTCTGCCGTATTGGACGTCATGCGCAAACATAGCGAATACACCCGACGTTTATGCAGGCTGTACAAAAGCTGAAACGCTTCCGCATCTCCCTGCTTGGCTCGCTCGATGGCATCGGCTTCGGAAAGCTTGTCGCCCTGTAGTTTTCTTGCGTCCGTCAAGTCGCCTTTTCCGGCCGCACTTATTCAGATGCGGCGTAACTATCTTTTCGTTGTACTGCTTGCAGGGTTTGCGATCGGTTGCACTCGGGTTGAACCCGCAGCGTTGCTTGTGCTTGCGGCCCCAGCGCCTCCGGATGACTTTCGTAACTGTTATCAGCGTATCGGGGACGGGCAAACGCCGTCAACTATGGTTCTTGGTAGGTATTCCTTGGAAGTTATGATTCTTTGTATCCCTCAGCCCTGTTAGCGATGAATCTTGAGTCCGGCAAGCGTAAGCGATTCCTCTACGCACAAAACCTGATTACCGGAGGTCTCTCACCGGCGTGATCTTCTAGCCGATGCCTCATTTCGTGACAATGTACGAGTGCGTGTCTGGCGGGGGTTTGCCGCACTGGCCCAGGAGGATAAATGAGATTCAAGATTCTGATCACTGCAATCCTGTTTGCGTCGCTTGCTCAGGCCAAGGAGCCCAAGGTTCATCAGAGCGGCACTTTGCTGCAAATGGACTCGGCGGAGTGCGGTGTGGACGAAAACAGTGGCAAGAGCGTTATGGGGGAGATCGTGGGCACTGACTCGGCCCACAAGAAGACTCACGCTTTGCTGTGTCAGGAATACCTTCTGCAGAGCGATACCGTGATCTACCGGATTCGACCGCGGGACGAAAAGCATCCGGTTCTGCTGCCGGTGGGACAGAAGGCTCAGTTCCGTATCCAGAAGGACAAAATGCTGCTGCAAGTGGAAGATGTGGACAGCAAGGAGCGGGAATACAGCGTAGTTTCCATGACGCCTCGCCAAGCCGGGAAGTCCACAGACAACTCTTCTAAATAAGCACCCGAGCGTCACTTAAATTTGGCGCGGGTCCTTAAGATATGGGCCCGTGCGTCCTTCGTTTCCGCATCCTCGACTCTCCCGATGCCCTTGCTGCCGCCGCACGAGCGGGACGGTCGCGCCCACATTGTGCTCGTCCGCCCCGATTGTTGCGTGTCTTCATCCACCTAACTCGCAGCGTCCGTACGATTTGCGCTCGTGCATTCCTGACCCAACCCGGCCTACCCATGAAGGCATCTCACCCACAGCCTACCCACCTGCACCGCTCCTGCAGCAGTTCATTCCCAAGGCATTGAACTGGGGCGTGGGTGTGCGTGTGCGCGGAACAAGACCGAACCTAGGAGGAAATACAACGGATGAAACGCCTTATTTTTCTGGTTACGTTGAGCTGTGGTCTGGCTTTGCCGTCAGCAGTGATGGCACAAAGCTACGATCACGCTGAAGTGGGAGCATTCGTCGACTATCTGAACCTTGGTCGAACTGATCCTCATATTAACTTTGTCGGAATAGGAGGCCGCGCCGCGTTGAACCTCCGTCCCAACGTTCAACTGGAAGCCGAGATGTCCTACGACTTCAAACGCGGCTACGCCAGCACCTTTTCTAATGGTGTCACGACCCAACTTGTGAACACTAACTTGCGCCCGCTTACCGGATTGTTTGGCCCCAAGTTCCAGACTGGCTCCGGGCCGTTCCGGGCGTACGCCACCGGGAAGGTGGGGTTCGTGAATTTCAGCGTTTCCGATCAGAATGCGCCTGCCGGTTTCGTAGGGGCGTTGGGCGCTGTGAACAACGGCAGTACACAGTTTGCTTTGTATCCCGGTGCTGGAGTGGAAGGCTTCTGGGGGCCCATCGGTATGCGGCTCGAAGTGGGCGACGAAATCTACTTCGACAACGGCGCAAGGAATAACCTCAAAGTAACCGTCGGCCCGGTGATCCGTTTCTAGGACTGAAACCGGAGTGAAACCAACGGCAGCCTGCCCGGGCTGCCGTTTCCTTTTACCGCCAGCCAAGGCGTTACAACCTGCCGAAATACGTGGTAGAGTGTTGCACTTCGCAGCCTGAAAAAGGCTCCCGAGAGCTGATTCCAAGGAGTTGCCATGTCCCCCATCTACGATCTGGTGAAGGATCGCAAGGTCTGCTCCATTGAAGCCGATAGCACTGTACTGGCAGCCGCACGCTACATGATGGAACAACGCATCGGCGCTCTCCCGGTCCTGCGCAACGGTGAATTGGTTGGTATTTTTTCCGAGCGCGACATTATGAACCGGGTGGTGGCCGTGGGCCGCCTGCCTGGAACTACCAAGGTCTCAGAGGTCATGACCGCCAATCCCAAAGCGGTCGACGTGAAAGAGACAATCGAAAATTGCCTGTACCTGATGCGCGAATTCGGTTTTCGCCATTTGCCGATCGTCGATGGCAAGGAACTCAAAGGCCTGGTCTCCTCCCGCGACATCCTGCTGCGCTACATTTCACTGAAAGAGGCTGAGCAGCGCCGCATGGCCGTGTGAACGGCGAGAAAATTGGGTAACTGGGTAATTGAGCAATTTGGCAGGCCGGTTCCAGATTTCCAATTACTCGATTACACAATTGCTCAATTACCCAATTACTTTCTTCGATTTGCCTCCCAAATGATTTATCCTTGTAGTTACAATGACTTGCCGTTGGGCAGCCCCGAAGCTGAACTGGTCTTTCCGCCTTCCTATACTGACGGTTTTCGCCCTTTGGTTGCCCCTGGCGGGTACCGCAACCTGGGCCGCTGAGGGCAAGAATTCCGCTCCCGAGTCAGGCCTCGCCCCGATCCTTACTTACATATCGTCGGGGTGGGACACGCTGACTCGTTCGATGACCGACTGCCAGACCGTGGTCGATCCTAAATTGACCGCGGCTTCGGTCCTGTATCTTCCGGCTGACTTTCCGCCGCCGCCCGCCTTGCAGGAATTGCAGAAACGCTGCAAAGTCCACGTCGAGGCACTCCCGGCCGTTATCACTACGGCGGGACAGATCGATCCTTCCCGGATCGCTCCTGGGTTGTTGTATCTCGAGCACAAGTATGTGGTCCCAGGCGGCAGGTTCAACGAAATGTATGGCTGGGACAGCTACTTCATTATTCTCGGACTGGTGCGCGCCGGACGAATCGATTTGGCCCGCGGCATGGTGGAGAATTTCTTTTTCGAAATCGAGCACTACGGCACCATCCTGAACGCCAATCGCGCGTACTATCTGACTCGTTCCCAGCCTCCGTTTCTGACTTCCATGATCATGGCAGTGTATGAGGCTGACAAGGCTGCGGGACATGACGATCGCGGCTGGCTGGAAAAGGCCTATGGCTATGCCAGCCGGGACTACGAAACCTGGAACCGGGAGCCTCACATCGCCGGATCAACCGGCCTATCGCGCTACTACGATTTCGGAAACGGACCCGCTCCTGAGAGCTTGAAAGACGAAGCGGGAAGCTATCGCAAGGTTGCGGGATACTTTCTACTTCATCCGCAGCCGGGGCGCAATTATCTCGCGGAGAATGCCGGCGACTCCGGTTCCGGTGCCGGCTTCCAATATTCGGTGCAGATTTGTGACTCTGCAAACCCCATGGCCAAGCCAGAATGCGAGGCGGCCAGGAAGATTTCACTCAGCCCGGACTACTACAAGGGTGACCGGTCGATGCGCGAATCCGGGTTCGACATTTCGTTTCGCTTTGGACCGTATGGAGCGGCCACTCATCACTACGCTCCCATCTGCCTGAATAGCTTGCTCTACAAAACCGAAAAAGATTTGCAAGCGATGGCGGAGATCCTAGGCCGCAAGGACGATGCCCAGCAATGGCTGCGGCGCGCGGACACAAGAAAAGACAGGATCCAGAAATATCTTTGGGATCCGGCCCGCCGGCTGTTCTTCGACTACGATTTCGAAACCGGCGTGCGGTCCAGCTACGAATACATAACGACTTTCTATCCGCTATGGGCTGGACTTGCGACCCCGGAACAGGCGCAGGAGTTGGTGCGAAATCTCGGTATTTTCGAGCAGCGCGGCGGATTGGCGATGAGCGACACGGACGCCGGGGTGCAATGGGACTATCCCTACGGTTGGGCGCCCACCCAGATCATAGCCATCGAAGGTTTGCGGCGGTATGGCTTCAACGACGACGCCAATCGGATTTCCTACAATTTCCTGGCCACCATCGCGGAGAACTTTCGCCATGACGGCACCATACGCGAGAAATACAATGTGGTCACGCGTTCCTCGGAGTCGGGTGTGCATGCGGGATATCAGCAGAATGTGATCGGCTTCGGCTGGACCAACGCGGCATTCCTGGTGTTCCTACAGGAACTGCCGAAGGACTTGGTGGACCGGCTGGCGAAAGAGCAGGCAGGGGCGACATCGTCGGCTGTGCAGTGATCGTTCCCACGAAGAAATCTGGGAATAGCACGACTTCACAGGCAACGGAAATGCTCCACTCGCCGTAGAGACCTAGCTCGCTACGTCTAGCCTGCGGCGTCCAAGACCCTGAGACGTAGCAAGGCTCTGTCTCCACAAACAATATTTGAGACGTTTCAATCGGGCACGCTTATACCTTGCTTATCCGCAACCGCTACGGCTTGCTACCCCCGCTCTCCTGCAACTGCTGGGCAATTTTCAGTTCCCGCTCGGCGTCTTCCTTCCTGCCCATATCACGGTAGGCTTGGCCCAGCAGATGGTGGGTTACGGAATTGGTTGGATCCATGCTCAACGCGTGTTGCAGGGCTCTGACCGCAAGCTCGGTTTCACCCTTTTTTTCCAACACTTTTCCCATCAGGATGTAAGGGCCAGTTGAGGTTGCATCCAGCCAGATGGAGCGCTGCAAGAGTCTTTCCGCGTCATCGAATTTCTGGATTCGCGAGTAGGCGTCGGCCAGCTTGTAATAGGTCGGCGCATGGCCGGGGTTGAGCGCCAGTTCCTGCTGGAAGTCGGTGATTGCCTCTGGAATGCGGGATTTGTAGAGGTGGAGTTCTCCCAAAAAGAAATGGGCCAGCGGGAGCTTGGGATCAAGCGTGATGGCCTTCTGAGCGTATTCCTCGGCAATCGGATCGAATTCCTGCCGCAACAGCATGCGCGCTGTAAATAGATAGCTGGCGGCCGAATCAGGCGGAACATCGAACATGCGGGCAAAGGCCTTCCGCGCTTGCGGATAATCCTTGGTCTGGATGTAACACAAACCCAAAATATAGGAAGCATCCACATTGGCGCGCGGATACCAGGCCTGCACCTTCTCCAGCGGCGTAATTGCTTCTCCGGGCCTTCCAGAAAGGTAGTAGGAAAGCCCCAGCAATTGAATCGCTTCCCTATTCTCCGGATCTTCCGCCAGTGCCTTCTTGAGTGAGTCAATCGCCTTGATGTAATCGCCCTTCTGGTAATAGGCCGTTCCCAATTCAAAAGACAAGCCTCTCAGCCCGGGCCTCTTCGCTGCCAGATCGGAGAGCTCAGAGACGGCCTCGTCGTATTTGCCCTGCTGCAGCAGTCTCTGTGCCTCGGCAAAGGCGGCATCTGGGTGGATGGACTGCGACGGTTCGCCGAGGGTCTGGGGGAGCGGAGCGGGTGGAGACTGCGCCAAGGGCAGAACGCTGTTGGTCAACAGGACAACGACCGTCCATTTTAAGAGTCTCATAAGAAAGCTTCAATGGGGCGAAAAGCTCTGGCAGAATTAAAACACAAACCGCAGGAGATACTCTTTGCGCTAGGGCCACGTTTGCCGCTGGCAGGGAGAATTCCGCACGAAGACTCTTCGGATAAAAAAGAGGGAGCCGTCGTGGCTCCCTCGATTGGACATTTGCTGAACGTATTCTAGAAGGTGACCTTCATTCCGAAATTCAACTGTCGCATCGATGCGTTTGGCGCAAGGCTGGTGATCAGCCCAGAACCGGAGCAGTCGATGCAGTTATTTGGATTATTGAGATTCACGTGATTGAAGACGTTAAACGCTTCAAACCGGAACTGTGCTCCAATACGCTCCGTGATAGCGAAGTTCTTAAATAGCGACATGTCCGAGTTGAAGAAACTAGGACCGGTAAACGCGTTGCGGCCGCTTCCAAGCGCTCCCTTTTGTGGGCGTAGGAAAGCACCTTCTGTGTCTCCGTTCGCTGCCAACGCTGGTACCGGGGTGAAAAACGGAACGCTGCCAGCGACTGGATCGAAGTGTCCCACCGAGGTTTTGAGACTTCCAACCAGGATCGGGCGGCAGATGTTCACATCTTCGTCGGCGCTGCACTCATTGTAAGTCGCACTCCATGGCAATCCGCTACTCCAGTTGGTCGTGGTATTGAGCTGGAACCCGCCGATCAGCAAGTTCAGCACTCGATTAGCGTCCCCCATGAAGCGTCTACCCTTGCCAAACGGCAGATCATAAACCGCGCTGAGTGAGAACACGTGTTTACGATTGAAATCGTCGGGGCCGTAGTTCACTTGAGGATTGATGTTGGCGTAAGCACCATCATGGGTGAGGTTCTTCGCCCATGTGTAATGGGCGACGAACTGCAGGCCATTAGTGAATCGTTTGTCGATCTTGGCCTGAAGCGCGTCGTAGTAGTTGGGCGCATCATTACCAAAAAAGGAAATATCCTGAGTCCAGCCATACTTGGCGAAGTAGGGTCTCCGTTGGACTTGGGGAACACCAGACGCGAAACCTACGATCGATGGCTGATTCACATTCACATCCGGATTGTTGGCGTAAAGACCGCGCAAAAATGCCTACCGGCAGCCGCAGCAGGCCGTTCGACGGGACGGCAGGGAACACTGGCGCTGTGGGTCCGGTGGCTAGATTGAAAACGGCGTCGGTTTGACTGGTGGCATTGTCGTTTTGCACCGCCAGCACAGGCAAGTTCTGAGTTACGGCGTGCCCAAAGATCGAGCCGAAGACGCCGATGTCATAGCTGCGTCCGTAGCCCATGCGCAGAACGGTCTTGGGGGTGAGCTGGTAAGCGACTCCAAGGCGCGGCCCGAGGTTCTTCCAGTTTCTTTCGATGTTAAAGTTGCGGCCGATTCCTCCCACGCCTCCGACACGGAGAAGGCCCGTATTCAGGTCAAGGAGGCCGCCGTTAGCGTCGCCGTTTACATATTCTGGATTGATGATGTCCCAGCGCAAACCGAAGGCTACGGTCAGCTTTGAGGTCGCGCGCCAGGTGTCCTGTCCGTAAAAATAGAACCGTTTTTGACGTTCTGCAGCAGTGAGGGACGTACTCACGTAACGTTTGAACGTAGTCGCGTCGCCCAGCAGGAAGGTAGCTAACGCCACACCGCCACCGAGGGTTGCGTCGGAGGTGCGCTCCTTGGCGAATGTTAGCTCACCTGCTCGATGATTGTCGCTGGGTACCCGCAAATTGCGGGCGTAGCGGATGTCCCCGCCAAACTTGAGCTGGTGATTGCCGGTTATCTTGGTCCAATTATTGACCAGCTGGAACTGATCCTCCTGCTCTGTCAACGGGCAATTGCAGCGATTCACTCCCAGGCCGTAGCCGAAGTTGCTGAGGCCGCCACTGGTATTGATATCGCCCGTCGCTTGGCCGTCTCCACCCGATTTACCCACAAAATATGAAGGCTGGCCGGAGGTAAAGTCGGTACCCGTGTTCAGGCCAGGGATGCCTACGTCTGAGGCAGGTGTTGTTCCCACGCCGTTTGGAACCACACCCACGTGGTAGCGGACATAGCCGAAACGGAAGTCAGTCAGAACGCTCGGTCTGAAAGCGTAATCAAATCCGCTGGCAATACTCTGGTCGCGACTCTTGGAGGCACCAGCAAATCCGCCCGTCCCAAACCCGTCTCCGCCCAGATCGCCAAAGGCGGCTGCGCCGGTCAGACTGTAATTGGCAAAACTATAGCGACCGAAGGTGTGCAGCTTCGACGTGGTTTGGTCATCGACGCGAACGTTAAACTGGTCATTGTTGAAAATGCCGTTTCCACCGGCGGCGAAGTTGTTGATCAATCCGGAACTAGTAGGAGTCGGAAACTGGTTAAGCAGCGCTCTCGCCTGGGGCGAAATGCGACTATTCGGAATCTGATTGTTCGCAAAGGCCGCACGGCCGCTCCCGTTCACAGCGCCGGTTGTGGGGTCGTAAATCTTGTTGGCGTACTCACTTAAATCACAGATTGGGCTTGCAGCGTTGCCGCAGGTGGACCGCACCAGTGCTGAGGGGATGGATTGCAGGAACGAGGATCCAATTTTCGAACGCGTGGCCTGGTAATCGCCGAAGAAAAAAAGCTTGTCTTTGACAATGGGGCCACCGATCGACGCACCGTATTGACCATAAAGGATCGGCGGAATGGTCCGGCCGGTGATGGGGTTAGCTTTCGACGGACTCTGGCTGAACGGATCGCGTGCCTGAGTAGCATCGCTGCGGCGGAAGCCGAATACGCTGCCGTGGAGCGAGTTAGTTCCTGACTTGGTTTGGCTGGCGACTACGCCGGCGATGGCTTGCCCGAATTCCGCGTCGTAGTTCTGGCTGGTCATCTTGGCTTCGGTCACCGACTCCAGCGTCGGATTGATAACAATGATGCCCAGAATCGGATCGCGATTGTCGGTTCCATCCAACTGGAAGCCAGTACCGGCGAACGTCTGACCGTTGACTCGGGTCTGCAAGCTGCCCTGTGGGTTTTCGCTGGACGCGTGCGACCAACCCAACTGCTGTGCGCCTGGCGAGGCGAGAACCAGAGCCGTGAAATTGCGATTAAACAGCGGCAGGTCTTCCACTGCCTTATCGTTAAAGATGGTCGCCACGTCGGCGCGGTCGGTCTTCAGTTGCGGAGCCTCCGAAGTCACTTCTACGGTTTCGGTCGATCCGCCCACCTGAAACTGCCCGTCAACGCGGGCGGCGGCGTCGGCAGAGACGACAATACCTTTCGACTCAAACGCCTTGAAGCCAGCGGCTTCTGCTCTAACGTTATACGTGTCCGGGATCAGGTGAGTGACGCTGTAGTTGCCGTCGCTGTTGGTGGTCGTTTCTACCGAAGTGCCCTTGCTGGCGGAGGTCACGGCGACCTTCACACCGGGAACGGACGCACCCGAAGGATCGGTCACGGTTCCGAAGATACTGCCAAAAACTGCTTGAGCGGATGCCGGAGGCGTCCACACGGTGCCGAGAACGACAAGCACGGCCAGAGTACCTAGGAGTACAAAAACCTTTGTCTTCATTACAGCCTCC
>WNFE01006071.1_pt1 | contig 11521 bp, 10 predicted proteins | sample 5400451 | NCBI WGS metagenome assembly WNFE01 (sample SAMN13153344, study PRJNA577476) | soil metagenome | isolation source: 200 cm saprolite under Douglas fir tree site 2 hole 2 | place: USA:California | collected 2015-04-18
CACGCGCGTCCACGGCGTGAGGAGTACGCCGATGCCGGCGACGATCGGCACCAGGCCGAACACGATCTTCAAGGTGCAGTAGACCATCCCGAGCGCGCGATCTTCCATGCGAACTTGTGCTGGACTCTCCATGCTTTCACCAAAGGGGCGCAACCGTCCCTTTGCAAGCTAGGATCGGCCAAATCCCTTCGGTAAGGGAGCCGCTCTCCCGACGATCGTGCGCGGGGTCCCTCGCTACCCTGCGCTTCGGCTCGGGCGGCAATCGCCTTCATGACTGCGCCGGTGGAACCGGTTTTTCCGCGACGTACCACCCGAACCAGTGTCCGAGCTCGCGATGGCTGACGATCCGGAACCCCGAGGCTTGCAACTCCGCAAGGAAGCCTTCGTGATCGAATCGGTCCTCTTGCGGGTGCTCCAGGACGCGGCGCCAGAACGGGTGCGCGATGAAGTCGCGGAGGACCTCTTCTGCATGGAGCCGTCCGCCGGGACGAAGGACGCGGTACGCTTCCCGAAGCGCGGTCCGCCAGGGCGGCACGTGGTGCACGATCCCGAAATCGAAGACCGCATCGAACCGGCCGGCCGGCGCCTCGATCCTGGCCGCATCGCCAACCCATAGGCGTACGCGATCGCTGTAGCGCGCGAGGCGCTCGCCTGCGCGCCTCACCATGTCGGGGTCGAGGTCAAAGGCGTCGACGCGATCAGCGCCGAATTCGTTCATCAGGGCCTTTTCGACACGGTTCAAGAGCATCTGCTACTCCAGTCCCGCGGGTATTCCGGACCTGCTCGACGAAGGAGAGATCTGGTCATGAGAGCGCGGGCTATCGCGACGGCAGGAATCTGCGTATTCGCTGCTGCTGCATGGGGAGATGAATCGCGCGCCACTCCTGCTGACCAGGAAGTCACCGGGACCATCACCCGATTCGAACGAGCCCTCCAGGCGCGCAACCTGGAAGGAGTGGCACAGACGGTCGCGGCCGACATCGTGGTCTTCGAGAACGGGCACCGCAACGATGGATGGAAGGACTTCAGGGACAACCACCTCGTCCCGGAGATGAAGGAGGCTGCGCCGCCCATGAGCTCGCAGCTGGTCAAGGTCGGTCCGTCTACGTTCTCGAGAAGAGAGAGGGCACATGGAAAATCACGATGCTCGACTGGAGCATCGCGAAGCTGAAGGGCTGATACCACTGCTGCTACAGCGGCGCGCGCCGTAAACGGAGCGCGTTGGCAATGACCGACACGGAGCTGAAGCTCATCGCCGCGCTGGCGATCATCGGACTCAAGAGCAGACCCGAGACGGGATAGAGCACGCCCGCAGCGATGGGAACGCCGAGCACGTTGTAGGCGAATGCCCAGAACAGGTTCTGGCGGATGTTCCGCATCGTCGCGCGGCTCAACCGCCGCGCCCGCACGATGCCCCGCAGGTCTCCCTTCACGAGCACGATGTCGGCGCTCTCGATCGCCACGTCCGTGCCGGTGCCCATGGCGATGCCGACGCCCGCCGCGGCAAGTGCGGGCGCATCGTTGATGCCGTCCCCCGCCATCGCGACCTGGCGGCCCTCACCGTGGAGTTTCGTGACGATCTCGCTCTTCTGCGCCGGCAGCACCTCGGCGTGGACCTCGTCAATGCCGAGCGTCCTGGCCACGGCGTTCGCCGTGGTCCGGCTGTCCCCGGTGACCATGACCACGCGGATGCCCTCTTGGCGCAACATGCGGAGCGCATCGGTCGTTGACGGCCGGATGGGATCCGCGACCCCGATCAGGCCGGCGAGCTGGCCATTCACAGCGACGAACAGCGTCGTCTGTGCCTCGGCGCGCAACTCCTCAGCGCGCTCTTTCGCTGCCTCGATCGGGACCTGCAGGCCCTCCAGGAACCGGGCGCTTCCGACCCACACCTGACGCCCGTCCACGCGGCCCTTCACGCCGCCGCCCGTCTCCGAGGTGAACTCGCTGACGGGAGCGAGCGCGACCCCTCGCTCGCGCGCGCCTTCGACGATCGCGTGGGCCAGCGGATGCTCGCTGGCGCGTTCCAGGCTCGCGGCCAAGCGAAGTACATCCTCATCCGAGAAGCCTGCGAATGCCTCCACTGTCACGAGGTGCGGCTTTCCCTCGGTCAAGGTGCCTGTCTTGTCCACGATGAGGGTGTCTACCTTCTCCATCACTTCGAGCGCCCTCGCATTGCGTACGAGAACCCCGGCGGTGGCTCCGCGGCCGGTGCCCACCATGATGCTCATCGGCGTGGCGAGGCCGAGCGCGCAGGGGCAGGCGATGATGAGCACTGCTACCGCATTGACGATCGCATGAGCGAGGCGCGGCTCGGGCCCTACCAGTAACCAGACGATGAGGGTCACGGCCGCCACCGCGATGACGATGGGGACGAACCAGGCCGCGACCTTGTCGGCGACCCGCTGAATTGGAGCGCGGCTCCGCTGTGCCTCGCTGACCATCCGCACGATCTGCGCGAGCAAGGTGGCCTCGCCGACGCGCTCGGCCCGCATGACGAAGCTGCCCGTGCCGTTCACGGTGCCGCCGGTGACCTTGCTGCTCGGTTCCTTCTCGACCGGAATCGGCTCGCCCGTGATCATCGATTCGTCGACGCTGCTCCGGCCCTCGATCACGACTCCGTCGACGGGGACCCTCTCGCCGGGCCGAACCCGCAGTAGCTCCCCGGGCCGCACCTGCGCGAGAGGCACGTCGCGCTCGGAGCCGTCCTTCTCGATGCGGCGCGCCGTCTTCGGCGTCAGGCCAAGCAGCGCTTTGAGCGCTCCGCGCGTCCGCGCTCGCGCGCGCAGCTCCAGAACCTGGCCGAGCAACACGAGCGAAACGATGAACGCGGCAGGCTCGAAGTAGGCCGGCACCACGCCGTGTTGCCGCATCGTCTCCGGGAAGAGCCCCGGCGCCACGGTTGCCACGACGCTGAAGACGTACGCGACGCCCGTTCCGAGCGCGATGAGCGTGAACATGTTCAAGCTGCGGTTCACGACCGATACCCAGCCGCGCTCGAACAGTGGCCATCCCGCCCAGAGCACCACCGGCGTTGCCAGCACCAGCTCGATCCATGGCATCCAATGGCCGAGCGCGAGTTGCACCGGCATGCCGGGAAGGAATTCGGACATGCCGAGCAGGAACACCGGTACCGTGAATACGAGGCTCACCCAGAACCGGCGGCTCATGTCGTCCAGCTCTGGGTTCTGCTCCTCGATCGCGGCCGTCCGCGGCTCGAGAGCCATGCCGCAAATGGGGCAGAAGCCCGGTTCGCTGCGCACGATCTGCGGGTGCATCGGGCAGGTCCACTCGGTCCGCGTGGTGGGAGCGGGCGAGGCAGGCTCGAGCGCCATGCCGCACTTCGGGCAGGGGCCTGGGTTGTCGGCCTCGATCTCGGGGTCCATCGGGCATACCCACTTCGTTTCGGGCGGCGCGGGGACGGGTGAGTTCCTGTCCTTGCCGAGAAATCTCTGCGGGTCGGCCTCGAACTTCGCCCTGCAGGACGGGCTGCAGAAGCCGAACTCCCGTCCCTGGTAAGTCACCCTTCCACCCCGGGGGTGATCCAGATCGACGGTCATGCCGCAGACCGGATCGATGCCGGTGCGAGGACTCGACGCCGTCTCGTGCCGGTGAGCTTCCATCTCTGCCTCCTACCCTGCTGACGGACGGCGAACGAATCTCTTACACGGGCGGGCCCCTTGCATCCGCAATCGGGGCAGCGCAGCCGCTCAGAAGCGAGCGCGCGCGCCATCGGACCCGGTCAGATGCCCTCCGGTCGCTTGTAGTCGTCCGAACGGATGCCGTAGCGTTTGAGCAAGCGATGGAGGCTCTCGCGCTCCATCCCGGCGCGTTCCGCTGCGCGGGTGACGTTGCCCCGGAACTCTTTGAGGAGCGTAATCAGGTACTCGCGCGAGGCGCGGTCGCGCGCCAGGTCGACCGCTTCGCGGTACGGCAGGCGCGCGATCAGATCGGCGGGGAGCGGTCCACCCTGCGGCTGGTGCAGCTCCGGTGGGAGATCTGCGAGCGTCACCTGCGAGCCCGCAGCAACGGCGACCGCGCGCTCGATGGCGTTTTCCAGCTCCCGCACGTTGCCGGGCCAGTTGTACGCGGCCAGCGCGCGCAGCACCTCGGGCTCGAATCCCTCGATCGGACGTTGATGTGCGCGGCCATATTTCTCGAGGAAGTTGTCCGCCAGAAACGCGATGTCCTCGCGCCTTTCCCGCAGCGCCGGCAGGCGGATGGGGAACACGTTGAGCCGGTAGAACAGGTCTTCGCGGAATCGGCCGATCTGTGCGTCCGCCTTCAAATCGCGGTGCGTGGCCGCGATGACCCGCGCATCGACTGGCACCGGCGTGTTTTCGCCGACGCGCCGGACCTCCTTCTCCTGAAGGGCGCGGTTCAGCTTCACCTGGACCGCGAGCGGCAGATCGCCGATCTCGTCGAGGAAGATCGACCCGCCGTGTGCCTCCTCGAAGAGACCCGGCTTCGCAGCCGCAGCCCCAGTGAACGCCCCGCGCGCGTGTCCGAACAGCTCGCTCTCCACCAGTTCGCCTGGGAGCGCTCCGCAGTTCACCCCTACGAACCGGCTACCCTTTCGCGAGCTCTCATAATGAATCGCGCGGGCCGCCAGCTCCTTCCCGGTGCCGCTCTCACCGGTAAGCAGGACGGTGATGTCCAGCGAAGCCGCGCGCTCGATCAGCTTGTACACCTCCTGCATCGCGGGGCTCCTGCCGACCAGGCGGTGGAACCCGAAGACGCCGCGCGCCTCCCTGCGCAGATCGCGTGCCTGCTCCCGTTGGTGCTTGCGCCCGAGAGCTCGCGAAACGACTAGCGCGACATCGTCGGGATCGAAGGGTTTCTGCAGATAGTCGTAGGCTCCTTGCCGCATCGCCTCGACAGCCTTTGGCACCGACGCGAACGCCGTCATCAGCACCACTTCGGTATCCGGCGTCCGGGACTTCACCGCCTGCAGGACCTCGAACCCATCCGCTCCCGGCATGCGGATATCGGTGAGCACGACGTCGAACTCTTGGCCCCCGAGCAGGAAGAGCGCGCGGGTGCCGTCCGCTGCCGTGATGACCTCGTAGGCCTCACCGAGGATGCGCTCGAGCAGCGTGAGCATATGCTCTTTGTCGTCGGCGACGAGGACGCGCGGCTTTCCCATCACGCCGCCTCTTGCATGCGGGCGGGTAACTGGACGGTGAAGATCGTCCCTCGCGGTGTCGCGTCGCGCGCCTCGATCCTGCCCCCATGCGCGTAGGCGATCGCCTGGGATACCGCGAGTCCCAGGCCGGTGCCGGACGGCTTCGTAGTGAAGAAGGGTTCAAAGAGGTGTCCGCGCGCTTCGGGTGCGATTCCGGGACCGTCATCGGCGATCGAGAGCGTGACGCCGGAGCGGTCGGCAGAAATCCGCACAGAGACCATTCCGCCCGCGCCGGCCGCCTCGCAAGCGTTCTTGATCAAATTCATGGCGATCTGCCGCAACCGCGCCTGGCTGCCCGCGACGATGCCGCGGCCTTCGACGTTCACCACGGTGCTGTCGAGCTGTCCGCTCTCGCGGAGGCGCACGACGACTTCCTCGCAAACGCCGCGCAGATCCACGGGCTCGCCGCTGCCCTGGAGTGGCCGCGACAGATCGAGCAGCCCTTCGACGATCTCCTGGCATCGCACGGCCTCTTCCTCGACGATCTCGAGGTCGGCGGCGAACCGCCCGGTCGATTCGCGACGCAGCAAGCGTACGTACCCGAGGATCACCCCGAGGGGGTTGTTGATCTCATGCGCGACCCCGGCGGCGAGCCGGCCGACACCGGCCAGACGCTCGGTTCGCAGCAGCCGCTCTTGGTGCTCTCGCAGCGCCGACGTCATCGCGTTGAATTGCTGCGCAAGCTCACCGAATTCATCCGCGCTGTCCACCGCGATTCGGGTGTCGAGCTTCCCACTGGCGATCCGGGCTGCGCCGTCCTCGAGGCGTTCCAGCGGGCGCGCGATCGAGCGGCGCAGGTACACACCCATCGCTAGCGCACACAGAGGAGCGGCAGCGAGAAAGATGAGCGTCCAGCGTAGCGCGGCGTGCTGCACCGCGCTTGCGTGCTCCTCGAACCTGCCGATCGAGGCAAGCGACAGTTGCGCGAGATCATCCATCCGCAGCTCGACTTGGCTGACGAGAGCCTGAACCCGATCGTGCTCGCTCTGGACACCTTCTCGATCGCCCGCCAAGACGGCGGGCAGCAGCTTGTCTCGGAAGGCGGCGTCGAATTCCGCGCTGGTGCGATCGATGTCGTCCACCAGCCCCCGAGCTCGGGGCTCCGTTTGCTGCGAGCGGACGTCACCGAGCAGCGTCTGCACACGGGCGCGCGCAGCTTCGTACAGGGCCAGATGTGACGTGTTCCCGAGAATGACTGTGTGCGCCTGGTGAGCGTACTGATCGCGCACGGCGCTCGCCAGCTCAAGTACGGTGCGGACCTGTTCCTCGTGCCTGCGGACGTCGTGCAGGCCCCGATGGAGATCGTTGAGCGCAGCGAAGATCGCTCCCGCCGCCAACCCGAAAAGTAGGACGAGCATAGCGAAGGACAGCGTGATTCGGCGCGAGGTCCCTTTGAACATGCTGCGCATGTGTCCGAGTCTACCCGCCCGGCAGCCAAGGGGCCCGGGCTTCGGCCGCGCTAATGCGAATCAGCGCAGTTTCTGTTGGGCAGGGGCGGCGCCTGGCCGCAAGGAACCTCCGACTGCCAGCTCCAGGTCCGAGCGGGCGACCCAATACCCGCGTACAGCCTCCAAGTAGTCTCGCGATGCGGTCAGCTGCTGTTGCTTGGCGGCGAGTAGCTGGAACACGCCGATCTGCATCGCGTTGTACTGGAGCTGCGACTCGGTGACGATCCGGTCGCGCAGCGGAAGGAGCAGCTTGCGGTAGTAGTCGACCGTCGACTTCGCGAGGCCGAGGCGCGCGATCGCCGCACGGACCTGGGACCGCGCATTGACTGCGAGTTCCTCCTGGCGCGCCCGCGCCTGACGCAGGAGCGCTTCGGCCCGTGCGACGCGTCCCTGCCCTTGATCGAAGATGGGCAGCTCCACGCTGACGCTCGGTCCAGTCACGCGAACGCCTTCCGGCGTCTCTTTGGTGGAGCTCACACCGACGTCGACAGAGGGGAGCCACCGCGTCCCTCGTTCGAGCGCTTCGCCCTGCGCGGCCGCATCCACTTCCGCGCTGGCGGCGCGCACGTCCAACCGCTGGCGGATGGCTAGCGACTCCAAGTGCTCGAGGGACAGCTGCTCGTCGGGCACCTGGGAGAGATGTGCGATGCGGAAGCCGGTGTCGGGACCATAGACGCCCAGGAGGCGCGCGAGATGCTCCCGCTCTTCGACGACCTGCACCTCGGCACGTCCGAGCGACAACCTCGCTGAGGCAAGCGCATCGAGTTGCACCACGACGTCCAGATCGCGGACGTTTCCCGCCGCCCGTTGGCGCTGCACGAACTCCGCGGCCAGTTGCTCCGCCTCGACGAATGCTTGCAGCGTGTCGACCTGCGCCTGCGTCGCCTGCAGCGTTGCCACGGCGGCACGTACGTCGGCGGCGAGCCGGAGCACCGAGTCTCCTACGCGCAGCTTCGCTCGCTCGAGCTCTGCGCCTGCGATGCGCTTCCGCAAGGGCAGGGTGAATATGTCGATGAATTGCTTCGTGACGGAGATGCTGTTCTCCGGGCTCTCACCCGTCGAGGGAAAAGCCACGCCCGCCGAGATCGTCGGGTTTCGCAAGAGCCCGGCCTGTACGAGGTCTGCCTGTGCCACGCCGACCTCTTCGTACGTTGCCTGCAGGCCGCGGTTGTTCAGCAGCGCGATCTCGGTGGCGGAGTCCGGCGTCAGTTCGCCCCGGAGAAGCTCCTGGACACGTTGGGCAACCTGACGGTCCTCTTCACTGCCCGTGATCCAGCGCAGTGGATGCCCTACCCGGTCCTGCGCAGCGGCGCTGACGTCGGCAAAGGCCGCTTCGCGCGACACCGCCGAGCAGGCCACCGCGAGCGGCGCGAGCGTCAGCGCGGCGCGCCTCACGGCTGGCCCCCGTCCGGACGGGGCTTGCGGCGCTTCTGCGGAGCACCGCCATGCTGCTTGTGCTCGCTCCCACTCGTACCCGCGTCGGCCCCCATCTGCATGCCGCCATGCTGCATGCCTTCCATCGCGCCGCCCTCCGCCGGCGGGGGCAACATCCCTGCGTCTTCCGCCACCGCCAATGTCCGGCTCGCAGGAGGAATCGGCGCTTCGGGCGCGCCGGGGTCCGCCGGACCTCCGCGCCGCGGCATCGGGGTCGGCACGGCGCACGCAGATAGAATCAGCACGCACATCGCACCGCGCATGGTTCCCTCCTCAGGCGTTTCGCGGCCAGCCGGGCTGCGCCGGCGCAGGCCGCTCGGGATTCACGCCGTCTCTCTTCAATTCGGCCGCGCTCGCAGCGCTCGCGAGCGTGCCGGTCGGATTGTAGTACCAGCCCGGATCCCGTTCGCCGTGCAGCCGGTCGCGCACCTTGAGCACGGTGAACATGCCGCCCATCGTGATGTAGTCGTGCTTGCCGGGGCCGCCGACCATCGCGATGCTGTTCTTCGGCACCGGCATGCTCATGTCGCCGCCCATGTCCGCCATGCCGCTCTGACCCATCGTCATGTACGCTGGCAGCAGCTTCCGGACGCGCCGGTCGAGATTGTCCGGATCCACGCCAATCATGTTCGGGAACTGGTGGCCCATCTGGTTCATCACGTGGTGGGTCATGTGGCAGTGCATCGCCCAGTCACCCGGCTCGTCGGCGACGAACTCGATCGTCCGCGTGCTCCCGACCGGCACCAGCACCGTGGTCTCGGGCCACTGCGCCGACTCCGGGATCGGCCCGCCGTCCGTCTCGGTGATGCGGAACTGGTAGCCGTGCAGGTGGATCGGATGATGGTCCATCGGGCTCAGATTCCCGATCCGGATGCGGACGCGCTCTCCCTTTTGCGCGAGCAGCGGTTCCGTCCCGGGAAACGCTCTCGCGTTCATCGTGAGCATGTTGAACTCGATCATCTCGTTGGGATTCGGCCGGCGCGTCCCGACGTCAATGCGCCACTCGTGCAGGAGGATCGCGTAGTCCCGGTCGAAGCGCCTGCGCGGCTTGCGCGGATGGATCACGAACATCCCCGTCATGCCCATCCCGATCTGCGTCATCTCGTCGTGATGCGAGTGGTACATGTTCGTGCCGTGCTGGCGGGCGGTGAACTCGTACTTGAAGGTCTCGCCCGGCTTGATGGCCTTCTGCGTGAGACCCCCGACGCCATCCATCCCGTTGGGGAGGAGGATGCCGTGCCAGTGCACGCTGGTCGCCGCCGGTAGCCTGTTGGTCACGTAGATGCGCAGCCGGTCGCCTTCGACTGCCTCGATGAGAGGACCGTGGACGCGCCCGTTGTACCCCCAGCAGGACGCCTTCAGCCCCGGGGCGAGCTCGTGCTCGACCTCCTCGGCGACCATGTGGAAGACCTTGACGCCATCCACGACCTTCCAGGGGAGCTTCGCGCCGTTCGGCACCTTTACCGGCAGGTAGTCGCGGTGAGGCTGTCCAGGCGGCAGCGTCTTCTGCGATGCGTGCTCGCCACCCGTCGCCGCGGCCGACGCCGCGCGCGGCCGCTTGGCGCCGGGCACATCGGCAGCGCGCGCCTCGCGGATCGCACCGAGCAGGACCGCGCCGCCCGCGAGCCCGGCGCCGCCGAGCAGGCTCCTCCGCCCCAGCTTGTCGTTCGCATCCACGGACGTCCTCCTCAGTGCTGGTGGCCCTGCTTGGGCGCCTCGGCCGTCTTCTGCGGACCAAACTTGACTAGCACGGCGGTCTGTCTGCCCTTCCCGGAGCGCGTGTGCACGACGACGCGGTCGCCGACAGACAGGTCCTTCGCAGTCGCCGGCTGACCGCTCTTCTCGAACTTTGTGTCCGCATCGACCTTCACTTTCGCTTCCTTCCGGTTCTTGGTGTCGACCGTGAGCGATTGATCGTCGACTGCCTTGACCGTTCCCATCAGGTGCTCCGAGCCGCCGTGCGCGAGCGCGGGCGCCTGCCATGACAATGCGGCCGCGAGCAGCGCCGCCAGTCCAAATCCCTTCCTCATCTCCGCTCTCCTTGATCGAGAAACTCCTGCTCTTCCCGCTCCTCGTCGCGTTCCTCGGGCCCTTTCGGGTTGAGGCGCTTTCATCGAGGCCGACGCGCCCCATGCCGGCATACCCGTTAGCCGGATGCCGTTCTCGATGATCGAGTACAGCTCTCCGTCCGTCAGATGCTGCGTCCGCTCGGCGCGGATGTCGGGTGCGCGCGGGTAGAGGTTCCTGCCGATCTGGGTGTCGCCGCTGCCGTCGTTCGCGTGGCAGATGGCGCAGTGATCCGCCCAGTGCGCCCGCGCTTCGCGAAGCACCGCGGGGGTGACCACGACGGGGTTGTTCGCATCACGGACATTGGCCGGCGTGGACCACCGCCGCATCGACACCGCGAGCCATTCCTCGAGCCGCGACGGCGCGGCGCGGGCGCTGAATCCGCGCCGCACCGCCGCGTACCCGAGCAACGCGCCGATGGTCCCGACCAACACCGTGGCCGTCCCGATTGCGGCCAGCACGTAGACCCAGCGGCGCATGAGGCAGGTCGTAGCAGGCCGCGTGCCAGCTCACTCCACGAGCAGCACGCCCGTCAGCATGTTCATGCCGCAGGCATACTTCAGCTCGCCGGTCTTCTGCGGCGTGAGAGCGATGGTCACCGGCTGATTCAGCGGTAAGTCCTTCGAGACACCGGCGTCCTTCACGACGATCTTCTTCGCGCAGGTCTGATCCGTGGTGCGTGTGACGACGAGCTCCAGCGGCTCCCCCTTCTTTACCTTCACCTCGTCCGGCACGAATCCTTGGTCGGTGACCTTCAGCTCGATCCTACGTGGCTCTGACTGCGTCGCGGCAAAGGCGGTGAGTGGAGCGAGAGCGATCATGGTTGCGATAATGCTTCCTGTCATTGCGTTCCTCCGTTGCACTTTCATTAATGCAGCAGGGTCGCTGGCGCATCTCTCAACGAACCGGCGCCATGCTCCGTATCCAAGGCGATCACGGTGTAACCGCCAAGGTCACGGTCGTGAACGTGTATCTAACCGGGCTGCGAGGCACGGAGCTCCGGTACGTCCGCTGCCGGCGCCTCGGCCGACTCGCCTGAAGGAGGGATGGGCGTGTCCACAGCGGGCGCGAAAGCCCCGGCGCTTTCGTCGTCATTCAGCAGCGGAGCGGTGGCGTCGGGCAGGAGCGCCCTCGCTCACAGTCCGCACTCTCTTGACCTGATTCCGGAGCGGTGCCTATACGCCCGGCAAGCGCCCAGGCGAACGACGCTGGCTGGGACGGGAAAGTCTTCGGCGCGCAAAGCTGAAGGTCAGAAGGCTCTCCTGAGCCGTTGAAGGGGGACAGCGATGAATGCTTTTGCGTTCAGCAGGCCGGGCTGGCTCCGCGCCTTTGTCATCGTGGCTGCCCTCAGCGTCGCACCCGGCGCCGCCCCCCACGAGAGAGAAGA
>WNFE01003582.1_pt1 | contig 11514 bp, 9 predicted proteins | sample 5400451 | NCBI WGS metagenome assembly WNFE01 (sample SAMN13153344, study PRJNA577476) | soil metagenome | isolation source: 200 cm saprolite under Douglas fir tree site 2 hole 2 | place: USA:California | collected 2015-04-18
GAAGACGAGCACGGGCAGTCGCGCCGGGGGGGCGCCCCCGGGCAGCGCCAGCACGCGGTCGAGACGGAGCAGCTCGATCTCTTCCCCCTCGATCATGACCCATTCCCGGTCGTCCGTGGCGCGGATTTCCTGAGGGCGCGGCTGGGCGATGCTGCGGATGGCCGGCATGGGAATCGCGAAGGTCTCGCCGCCCGCCCGCACGAGCAAGGCATCGGAGACGACCACGGTCAGCGGCAGCTTGATGGTGACGCGCGTGCCCACCCCCCGCTCGCTGTGGAGATCGATCTCGCCGCTGAGCCGGCTGACGTTGGTCCGCACCACGTCCATCCCGACGCCACGGCCCGAGGTCGCCGTCACCGCCCCCGCCGTGCTGAAGCCCGGCAGGAAGACGAGGGTCAGCGCCTCGCGGTCGCTGAGCGCGGAGGCCTGCTCGGGGCGCAGGAACCCCTGGCGGGAGGCGTGCTCACGCAGGGCGGCCGGATCCATGCCCCGGCCGTCGTCGGTGATCTGCACGTAGACGAAGCTGCCCTGGGGATACGCGCGGAGGGTCACGGTGGCCCGCGCGGGCTTGCCCGCGCCCTGTCGCTCCTCGGGCGACTCGATCCCATGATCGATGGCGTTGCGCACGAGATGGAGCAGCGGGTCGGCGATCAGCTCGATGACCGCGTTGTCCACCTCGACGCTCTCTCCCTCCAGGGCGAGCGTCACCTGCTTGCCCGCCTCACGGGCGGCCTCCCGCGCCGGGCGCGTGAAGCGCGAGAAGAGGCGGCCGATGGGGACCATGCGCGCCCGCGTCACCTCGGCGCGGAGGCTGCCCGTCAGCCGGTGGACCTGCGCCGTGTCCTCGCCGATTCCCCGGATGAGCCCCGCCAGCTGCGCCTGGATCTCCGACACGTCGGCCGAGATCTCCGCCACGCCGCGCGCGAAGATGTTGAAGTCGTCGTAGCGGTCGAACTCGAGCTCGGCGAAGAGCTTGCTGAAGGGCTCCGCCGCCGCGCCGGCGGGCGCGGGCGTCGTCTCGTGGCCCGGCTCCACGGGGGCGTCCGGCGCGGACGGCAGCTGGGTATACCGGTGCTTCTCCTCGAAGTCGCGCACGGCCTGGGCCATGCGCGAGCGGCTGAAGAGGAGCAGCTCGTTGACGCGCTCGACCTGGCTCATGCGCTGGTCGAGCCGGCTGCGCGCGATGACGAGCTCCCCGACCATGTTCATGAGCGAATCGAGGCGGTCGAGATGCACGCGGATGCTCGGGCGCGCGCCCGCGGGATCGATGGCGCGACGCACCCCGGCATCGGGGGGCGGGAGAACGAATCGCGGGAGGCTCGGCGCGGGCGCGACGGCGTGAGTCTCGAGCTCGGCCCTGAGGGCAGGCTCGCCGATGACCACGGGGGCAGGCGCCGGGCGGAGCGCATCCAGCACCCGCAGCGTGCGGGCCACCGCCGAGCGCACGTCGGGCGAAGAGACCCGGGCCGAGCCGAGCAAGAGGCGAAGGACGTCCACGCCCGCGAAGATGCCTTCGATGACCGGTGGGGTCAGGGCGACGCGCCGCTCGCGCACCGCTTCGAGCATGTCCTCGATGCGGTGCGCGAGATCGCCCACGGGCGCGCAGCCGACGGTATAGGCGGCGCCCTTGAGGGTGTGCACGGCGCGGAAGAGTGTCGCCACTTCACTAGGCAGACTGGTCGCCTCGCCTGCGGCTGCGGCTCCCCCTTCCATGCTATCGGCCGTGGGCGACTGCTCGAGGACGAGGAGGGAGCGGGTCATGGTATCGAGATGCTCGGCCGCCTCGGGAGCAAAATAGGGCACCGAGTCCGCGTGCTCGACGAAGAAGCGGTCGAGCTCCCTGAGCATGCGGTCGACCACACCCTGGTCCGAGCCCCCGTCTCCCGCCCGCGCCGTTCCGGGCGAGGGGGACAGGGTGGGCGGGGCCGCGAAGAGCTCCGGGTGACGCGCGTGAAGCTCCGAGTCGATCTCCGCGTTCTCGCGGCCGTCCGCCCCGATCGAATCGAGCATGCGCTTGACGACGCCCACCATGTCGCCGAGGGTCTGGATGGGTCGCGAGCGCCCGCCGGCCGTGGTCGCGGGCAGCGCCTCCAGGACCTCTTCCATCACGAGGGCCACCGCGGCGACCGCGGGATAGCCGTGGAGTCCCGCGGCGCCCTTGAGCCGATGCGAGACGACCACGAGCGGGGTGACGAGCTCGGGGAAGGGAGCCTCACCCGCGGCGAGACGACGCACACCCTCCTCGACCGCGGCCACGGTTTCCCAGGCCTCCATCAGGAAGATGCCGAGGATGAACTCGTTGTCCTGGTCTTCGAGCATGAGGCTTCTGTATCAGATCACGAATGCGGCCAGGGGGACGTCATTCGGCGAGCTTGAATCGCGCCAGGCTCGCGGTGAGCTCCTCGGCAAGCTGGGCGAGCTCGTCCACGGTGCGACGAGCCTCGAGGACTCCCTTTTCCGTCTGGTCCGCCACCTCCTGAATGGCCTGCATGGCCTGCGTCACGTTCTCGGCTCCGCGCACCTGCTGCTGGGTCGCGTCCGAGATGCTGGCGGCGAGGTCGGCGGAGCGGCGCGAGACCTCGGCGATCGCCTTGAGGCTCTCGCCCGCCTGCACGGTCACCCGGTAGCCCGACTCCACTTCCTGCGTCCCCTGCTCCATGACCACCACGGCTTCCTGGGTGTCCGTCTGGACGTTCTTGATGAGGACGGCGATATCCTTCGTCGCCTTTGCCGAGCGCTCCGCGAGCTTGCGCACCTCGTCGGCGACCACGGCGAAGCGCAGCCCCGCCTCACCCGCTCCTGCCGCCTCGATGGCGGCGTTGAGGGCCACCAGGTTCGTCTGCGAGGCGATGTCCTCGATGGTGTTGACGATCTCCGAGATCTCCATGGAGCGATCGCCCAGGCTCTTGATCTTCTTCGAGATGGCCTGCACCTCGCCGCGGATCCGCTGCATGCCCTGCAGGCTGTCGCGCACCGCCGCGTCGCCGCGCTGGGAGGCGTCGAGAGCTTCGCGGGCGGCCGCCGCCGAGGACTGGGCGCTCTCCGCCACCTGCCGCACGAGCTGGGTCAGGTCCGAGACGGCCGAGGCCACCCTCGCCGCCTCGCGGGCCTGGTCCTGGGCGCCCTGGGCCATGCGCCCCGTGGAGCCGGTCATCTGGTTGGCGCTCACCGACACCTGCATGGCCGCCACGCGCACGTCGGCGATGATGGCGGCGATCTCGGCGACCATGAGGTTGATGGCGTCGACCACGTTGCCGAGGACGTCGGAGGTGACTTCGCCGCGCTTGGTCAGATCGCCCTGGGAGACCTCCATGGCCGTGTCGAGGAACTTGATAATGTTCTCCTGCAGCTCCTCGCGGCGCCGGCGCTCGTCGTCGCGCTCGGACTCCGTCTGCACCTGCGAGCGCAGCCGCACGATGGCCTCGTTGAAGGCCTGGCCGAGGGCGCCGATCTCGTCGCGCGAGCGGACGGGCACGGTCTCGGAGAGGTCGCCCTGGCCGACGCGCTGGGCCGCCTGCACGAGCTGGGTCACGGGCCGCGCGATGCGGTCGGCGAGGAGCACGCCGCCGATGAGCACGAGAGCGGCCACGCCGCCGAAGAGAAGGAGGAGCTCGCGGCCCGCGGCCGTCGCCGCCTCGTTGATGATGGCCCGGTCCATGCCGACCCGCACCGTGCCGATCTTGCCTCCGGCCATGGGCATGCCGATGTCCGTGATCTGGCGCGTGGCGCGCCGCGCCGGATCCTGGTACTCGATCTCGCGCACCTGCCGGGCGACATTGCCGGGCACGGGGTTCTTGTCGACGATGCCGGCGGGGACGACAGGCGAGAAGGTGTGGGCGATGAGCGTCTTCTGGGGGTCATACACCAGGACGTAGGCGACACCGCGGATCTTGGCGAACTCGTCCACCAGCGATTGCACCGACGAGGCGTCGCGCGTGGAGATCAGGTCGACGCCGGAGGTGGCCAGGCTGGAGGCGATGGCCTCGCCCTTGGAACTGAACTCCGCGGCCATGCTGGTCCGCAGCGATCGGGCGGAGACGTACCACGTGATGGCGGCGAGGGGAATCAGGGCCGCCACGAGGAAGAGCACCATCTTCCCGCGGAGACCGAGCCGGATCCGCGCCCGCGGCCGCGTCTCCCTGCCCTGCTCCATCGCCTGCTCGTCGTTTCGCCGTGCCATGTGATTCTCCTTGGAGCCTCAGGCCCGGACCGCCGCGCTCCAGTCGGCCACGGGCACCCAGCGCCCGTTGTCGACCCGGGTGAAATACACGTTGTCGAGGCCCTGGTGTCGCTCCGGTCCGAACGTCAGCGGGGCGCCGATGCCGAGATCGAATCCCTTGAGTGTTTCGAGGGCCTGCCGGAGGCTCGCGCGGGTCGGGTTGGCACCGGCCCGGCGCAGCCCTTCCGCGGCGACCTTGGCATTGATGAAGCCTTCGAGGCTGATGAAGCTGTAGCGCTGGGGCGTGTAGGCGCGGTCGCGGAGCGCCTCGGGGGGCGCGGGGCTGTGCTTGTCCATGAGCGCGCGGTACTCCGCGACGCCGGGCAGGCCCGTGTCGTCATAGGTCGGCACGACCTGGGAGTTGACGAGGCTCCGCGTGTAGTCGCGTCCGGTCGTCTTGCCGTGCTTGAGGAGGAGCTGCAGCATGGCGTCGGAGCCCACGAAGGAGACGTTGGCGATGGGCACCGTCCAGCCAGCATCGCGGGCCGTCCGCACGAAGGCGCCACAGCCCTGGTAGACGCCCGTGCAGAGCACGACGTCGCAGCCGGCCTGGCGCAGCACGGTCACCGCCGGACCCATGTCCTCCTCGAAGCGGGCCCCGCGCACGTACGTCGCCTCCGCGGCGATCTTGGGCCCCCGCTGGGCGAGGGCTCGCGCCACTCCATCGGCGCCGCTCCGCCCGTAGGCGTCGATCTGGTAGAAGACGCCGAACTTGCGCGCGCCCTGCGTCCAGAAGCGCTCGACCAACCCTGCCATCTCCTGGCGATACGACGCGCGGATGTTGAAGACCCAGTCGACGTAGGGCGCCTCGCGCTGCGGCTGGGCCCCCGTGAAGTTGCCGACCATCACGATGTCGCCGTAGCGCTTGATGAGGGGGAGGGCGCGCGTCAGGGTGGGCGTGCCCACGTAGTTGGCGAGGAAGAAGACCTGCTCCTTCTCCACGAGGTCGATGGTGTTCCGCACGCACGGCTCGGGCTGATAGCCGTCGTCGAGCGCGGCGACCACGAGCTGCCGGCCGTTGATGCCGCCCCGCGCGTTGACCTCCGAGTAGTACGCGGCCGCGCCCCGCCAGAGCTCGGTGCCGAGCCCCGCCGCCGCGCCCTTGAAGGCCGCCGACATGCCGATCTTGATGTCGCGCGCGCTCACGCCCGGCGCGCTGGCCTGCGGTGGCTCGGGCCGCGGCACGACCGCGCGCCCGCCCGCCCGCGGGGATGCGCCCTGGGCCAGGGCGCGCCCGCGTCCGCCGAAGAAGGGGCCGCTGGCGGCGATGAGGCCGCCCGAGGTCAAGCCGAGAAAGTGTCGCCGGTCCATCATGTCAGCTCCCACCCGCGGGGGCAGTAGATGCGCCGCCGAGCGCCGTCAGAATGCGCGAGACGTCGAGGAGCACGGCCGCGCCCTCGGAGCGCTCGAGACGGCCCGCGATGAATTCGCCCTCGTCCGGCTCCGGCGCGGTCAGGCGCTCGAGGGGCTCGAGCCCGACGACGTCGTCGATGAGGAAGGCCGCCGTCAGCTGATCGCGCTCGACGACGAGGGCCTTGGCATCGCGCGTGGCGCGCGCGGGCTCGAGCCCCAGGAGGGGGCGCAGGTCCACGAGGGGCACGAGGCGGCCTCTCAGGTTGGCCACCCCGATCAGGTGCGGGGGCGCCAAAGGTACCTGGGTGTACTCGTCGAAGACCACGACCTCGCGCGCGTATCGCACTTCCGCCGCGTAGAGAGCGTCGCCCAGCCTGATCAGGCACGCGCGCGCCTGCGCGGGGGCCGGGGGCGATACCGCGGGCACCGCGCTCACTTGACGAACTGCCTCACCATCGTGACGAGCTGCTCGGGAGTAAAGGGCTTGCCGAGGTATTCGTCGGCGCCCTGGCGCTTCCCCCAGACGCGATCGCTATCCTGGTTCTTGGAGCTGACGAGCACGACGGGCATGTGCCGCGTGCGGGCGTCGCGCTTGATGCTCCGGAGAAGCTCGTAGCCGTTGCGGTTGGGCATGACGATGTCGAGGAGGAGCAGGTCCGGGCGCTCCGTGACGAGCTTGTCCTCCAGCTTGTCGCCGTCCAGGCTCGTCACGACCTCGAGCCCAGCCGACTTGAGGATGCCTTCCATGAGCTTGAGCTCCGAGTAGGCGTCGTCGACCACCATGACCTTGGCCATTGAGCTCCTCGCCCATTCGATAGGGTGATCCACATCTGCTGGCCTGCCTCGGAAGGCCCCCGACCCAGGCTCATCATGCGCCGCAACCTACTGGAACCTTGGGATTTTCAGAATCACAGGTGGACCGGGAAAGTGTCAAGAGAATCCGCTCCGGGGGCCGCCTTGCGATGCCCGGGGGGCTATGCTAGCGTAGGCCTGCGTTTTTATGGACCTGCAAGCCGCCGTCCTCGAGCCTGGCCGAGCCCTCGCCGCCCAGACGGTTGCCTACCTCCCCAGCCTCCTGGCCGCCCTCCTCATCGTCGCCTTTGGCTGGCTGCTCGCTAAGTTTGCGCGCCTATTGGTATTTCGCTTTCTCCTGATCATCCGGTTCGACATGGCCTCGGAGAGGGCAGGTATCGACGATGTCCTGGTCAAGGCGGACATCCGCCAGAGCCCGGCTGAGCTGGTAGCGATCATGGCCCAGTGGGCGGTCGGGCTGGCGGTTCTTCTCACAGCTGCCTCGGTCCTGGGTCTGACTCCGGTGTCCGAGCTGCTGAACCACGTGGTCCTCTACGTTCCCAAGGTCATCGCCGCCGTGGTGGCGCTCATCCTGGGACTCTTCGTGGCCAATGTGCTCGCGGGAGGCGTGAGGACGGCGGCGGCCAATGCCGGGCTGGCCGAGACCGATGTGCTGGCCGCGCTCACGCGTTATGCCGTCGTCGCGTTCACCGTGGCCGTCACCCTCGAGGAGCTCGGCATCGCGCCCGAGCTGGTTCGTTGGGCCTTCGTCATCGTCCTGGGCGGAGCCTGTCTGGGGCTCGCGCTCGCCTTCGGGCTCGGCTGCAAGGACCTGGCGCGTGACTGGATGGTCCGCTATCTCGACGGCGCGCGCGCCCGCCGGAAGTCCCACTAAAGGAGACCTGAGCCATATGTCTGACGCGACCCTGCATCTCGACGAGGCGACCTTCGACGCCGAGGTTGGCAAGCACAAGGAAATCCTGATGGTGGATTTCTGGGCCGAGTGGTGCGCGCCCTGCCGCGCCATCGCCCCCGCTCTCGAGGAGCTTGCCACGGACTCCAAGGGCACGGTCAGCCTCGCCAAGGTGAACGTGGACGACAGCCCCGCCCTGGCCGCGCGCTACGGCATCCGCTCCATTCCCACCATCCTCTTCATGAAGGACGGCAAGGTGGTGGACCAGGTCATCGGGGCCGTGCCGAAGTCCCAGCTCAAGAAGAAGCTGGACTCGCTCGCCTAGCGGAGGGGCCATGACCACGGTGGGGCACGCGCTGCCCCCGCTCTCCCCGTCGCGCGAGGAGTTCCGCCGGCTGGCCGCCGGCGGCAACCTCGTGCCCGTCTATGCCGAGGTGGCGGCGGACCTGGACACGCCGCTCTCCGCCTTCCTGCGCCTGCGCCCCGGGCCGTATGCCTTCCTCCTCGAGTCGGTGGAAGGAGGCGAGAAATGGGCGCGCTACTCCTTCCTGGGATCCGAGCCGTCCATGGTCTTCACGGCCAAGGGCAGCCGCATGTCGGTGCGGCATGCCGACGGACGCGTCGAGGCCATCGAGGCGCGGAGCCCCTTCGAGGCGCTCCGGGGCCTCCTCGCGCGCTACCAGCCGGTGACCGTCCCGGGCCTGCCGCGCTTCCAGGGCGGGGCCGTGGGCTACATCTCCTACGACATGGTTCGTCACGTCGAGGAGCTGCCGCGCCGGGCCAAGGACGACCTCAAGCTTCCGGATGCCGTGTTCATGTTCACGGACAGTCTGCTCGTCTTCGACAACCTGCGCCATCGCCTGCTCCTCATCGCCAATGCCCACATCTCCGGCCGCGATCCCGCCTCGCTCGATCGCGCGTATGACGAGGCGGCCGTGAAGATCGGCATGCTCATGGCCAAGCTGGCGCGCCCCGCGCACCCGCCCGCGCCCCTCACCTTCATCGCGGTCGAGCCCTTGCTCGCCATGGGCGAGGAGGGCTTCGCGTCGACCATGGACGAGCCGACCTACATGGAGCGCGTGCGCGAGGCGAAGGAGTACATCGCCGCGGGCGACGCCTACCAGATCGTGGTCGCCCGCCGGCTCGACACGGAGCTCCGCGCGGACCCCTTCACCGTCTACCGCGCGCTCCGGACCATCAATCCCTCCCCGTACCTGTTCTTCCTGCGCCTGGGCAAGACGAGCATCGTCGGCTCCTCGCCCGAGGTCCTGGTGCGGCTGGAAGACGGCCGCGTGGAGGAGCGGCCCATCGCGGGCACGCACCCGCGCGGGCGGACGGAGGAGGACGACGCGCGGCTGGCCGCGGAGATGGCCGCCGATCCCAAGGAGCGCGCCGAGCACGTGATGCTCGTGGACCTCGGGCGCAACGACGTGGGACGGGTGAGCAAGCTCGGCAGCGTCGAGGTGTCCGAGTTCATGGTGGTGGAGCGCTATTCCCACGTCATGCACCTGGTCAGCCACGTGCGCGGCCAGCTCGACGAGGGGCGCGATGCCTTCGACGTGCTCGAGGCGTGCTTCCCCGCGGGCACCCTGACGGGCGCCCCCAAGATCCGGGCCATGGAGATCATCGAGGAGCTCGAGCCCACCCGCCGCGGCCCCTATGGAGGAGCCGTCGGGTACATCTCATACTCGGGCACCCTGGACTCGTGCATCACCATCCGGACGGTGGTCTGCCACGGGGGCCGCGCCTCCATCCAGGTGGGCGCGGGCATCGTCGCCGACTCCGATCCCAAGACGGAGTGGCTCGAGACCTGCTCGAAGGCGCGCGGCATGATCCTCGCCCTCCGCATGTCACAACAGAGCGGCAGGCAAGACGCAACGCCACGGCAAGGAGATGCGCGGTGAGATTGCAAGAGCTGGTGGGGGGGCCCGGGGGAGGAGCGGCAGCCGGCGCTCCCCCCCGGATCCGGTAAATCCATGATTCTCGTGCTGGATAATTACGACTCGTTCACCTACAACCTCGTCCAGTACATGGGCGAGCTGGGCGCCCGCATGCACGTGGCGCGCAACGACAAGATCACGCTCGACGAGGTAGAACGGCTCAAGCCCGAGCGCATCGTCATCTCCCCGGGGCCGGGCAATCCGGACGGCGCGGGCATCTCGCTCGGGCTGATCCGACGCTTCCACGCGACCACGCCGATTCTCGGCGTCTGCCTCGGGCACCAGGCCATCGGCCAGGCGTTCGGCGGCACCGTGTCCCGGGCGCGCAAGCAGATGCACGGCAAGACCTCCCGCATCCATCACGATGGCCGCGGCGTCTTCACGGAGCTCGAGCAGGACTTCGATGCCACGCGCTACCACTCGCTGGTGGTGCTCGACCAGGGTCTCCCCGCCGTGCTCGAGGTCTCCGCGAGGGCCGAGGACGGCGAGATCATGGGCCTGCGCCATCGGCATCTGCCCGTGGAGGGTGTCCAGTTCCACCCGGAGTCCATCCTGACGGGCCAGGGCAAGGCGCTCCTGCGCAACTTCCTCGGGCTGCCGCGCACGGCGGCCGCGGCCTGATGGGCAACGCCGAACCTCCAAGTTCCTCGTCGCCGCATCCCTCCCCGTCCGGTGTGACCCCACCTGATCTTTCCGGCGCGACGGAGCTGGAGCTGATCCGCCTCATCCGGAGCGCCATGGCGCCCGGCGAGGCGACCGGCGTGATCATGGGCATCGGGGACGACACCGCGGTGCTGGAGCCGACTCTCAAGGCCCGGCTGCTCGCTACCACCGATCTCCTGATCGAGGGCGTCCACTTCCGTCGCGCCTGGGCGACGCCCGTCGATATCGGCTGGAAGGCCATGGCCGTGAATCTGTCCGACATTGCCGCCAAGGGCGGCCGCCCGCGCTGGGCGCTCGTCGGGCTGGCCCTGCCCGCGCCGGCGAATCCTGCCGACGTCGCCTCGCTCTACGACGGCATGCGGCAGGCCGCCGCTCCGCACGGCGTGGTCGTGGTGGGCGGCGACACCTCGCTCTCTCCGGGCGGCTGGTTCGTCAATGTCACCTTGCTGGGCGAGCACGAGGGCATGCCGCATCTTCGCTCCGCCGCCAAGCCCGGTGATCTGATCGCCGTCACGGGAACCGTGGGCCGCGCGGCCGCGGGGCTCGCCGCGCTCGAGGCCGGGCGGAGCGGGCAGAGCCCCGCCGCCGAGGCGTGCGCTCTCGCGCATCTGCGACCGACGGCGCGGGTCCCTGAGGGACGCTGGCTCGGAGCCGCCGAGGGTGTCCACGCCATGATGGATCTCTCCGACGGGCTCAGCGCGGATCTCGGGCACATATGCCGGGAGAGCGGCGTGGGGGCCCGCGTGGCCCTCGATCGCGTGCCGGTGGATGGAAACGCGCGTGAGATCGCGCGGGATCTCGGCGCCGATGCCCTCGTCTGGGCCATCGCGGGCGGCGAGGACTATGAGCTGCTCGTGACGTGCGATCCCGCCTCGGTCGAAGTCCTCGCCGATGGGCTGCGGCGGGCCACGGGCGCCGCCCTGACCGTCATCGGTGAGATCGAGGGACTGAAGGCGGGGATCGTGTTCGTGGACGCCGCGGGACAGCCCGTGGCCATGCCGCATGGCTACGAGCACTTCCGTGAGTAGCCTGAGCCTCCTCGAGCTTCTGATCCTCGGCACGCTGGTGCTGATCTCCGCGCTCCTCACGGGCGCGGAGGCGGCCTATTTCTCCCTGGGGCGGGCGCGGCTCAAGCGCCTCGCCGAGGCGCAGGCCGCGGATGAGGGAGCGCTCAAGCCGCTCCTCACGCGCCCGCACGACCTGCTCGTCACCCTGCTCGTCGGCATCACTCTCGTCAACATCGGGGCGTCTGCGCTGGCGGAGTTCATCGCGGCCACGCTCTTCGGCGCCGCCGGCCTGCCCATCGCCATCGTCACCATGATCGTGCTCCTCGTCGTCTTCGGCGAAGTGCTGCCCATGACGCTGGCCGTCGAGCACCCGGAGCGCTACTCGACCTGGGCCAATCGGCCGGTGGCCTGGCTGTCCGTCCTGCTCTCGCCCGTGCGCATGGTGCTCAGCGGGGTGACCGCGCTCACCCTGCGCCTCGTGGGCTCGGAAAGGAAGCGGGGAGAGCCCGAGATCTCCGAGGAGGAGCTGCGCACCCTCGTGGACGTGGGCGCGCGCGAAGGCGTGGTGGATCGCACCGAGCGCGAGATGATCCACAAGGTCTTCGAGCTCGAGGACACCCTGGTCCG
>WNFE01003583.1_pt1 | contig 11513 bp, 5 predicted proteins | sample 5400451 | NCBI WGS metagenome assembly WNFE01 (sample SAMN13153344, study PRJNA577476) | soil metagenome | isolation source: 200 cm saprolite under Douglas fir tree site 2 hole 2 | place: USA:California | collected 2015-04-18
CAGAAGACGTACCACGTACCCGTGCGCGTGGACAACGATGCCAATGCCGCCGCTCTTGCAGAAACCCGATGGGGAGCCGCCCGCGGATACCGAAATGTATTTTATGCAACCATCGGGACTGGAATAGGGACAGGCATCATCTTCAACGGCCACATCTTTCATGGGCGCACCGGGGCAGCGGGAGAAGGTGGACACGTCAGCATTGACTACCGTGGGCCGTTGTGCGGTTGCGGGAAGCCCGGGTGCATTGAAGTCCTGGCATCAGGCACGGCGATCGCGAAACGAGCCCGCGCAAAAATTGCGGAGGGATGCAGGTCTTCTATCCTTGAGCTAGCCGGTGGGAATCAGGACGCGGTGACTGGGGAAATCGTGGGAAAGGCTTTCACTGCTGGCGATCCTTTAGCCACGGAAATCCTGACCGAGACTGCAGAAATTGTCGCCCTGTGGCTTGGCAACATGATCGACCTACTCGATCCTGACATAATCGTGATCGGCGGGGGCGCCGCTGCCCTGTTCAGTCCGTTTTTCGATCATCTGCGCCAGCTCATCCCGCAACTCACCGTGAATCCGCGTGCGAACGAGGTCCCGATCGTGTCCTCACGCTATGGCACCGACTCCGGTATCGCCGGAGGCGCAGCGCTCTGCGCGTGACTCGAAACCGCTGATCGTGCTTCATCATGTGGCACGAACCCAACCTAGCCGCGAAGCGGCGTAAGATTGCAGCCCAGGGCGCAAGCCCTGGGTAGGATCCCACAATGCTTTTAGCCCCGCAGGAGCGAAAGATATTGGCGCTGAATCCCTGACGCCCGCACGGGAAAAGCGCAATTGATCAGAATTTGCAGTCTAGAGGACCAAGATGAATCGTAAGTTGCTCCTCCTCTCCGTTCTTCTGCTCGGTGTGACCACCGCGTCGGCGCAATCCGGCACCGTGGTTTTTCGTGAAACCGGTTTCCCGGCGGCAGACTCCGTGCCCGCGCCCGAGTCCCTGCTGCAACATGCGTTGCCCAACGCCCAGTTCGCCTCAACAGCGGAACTTAAAGAGCGTTTGAACTCCGCTGAACTTCTCGTTCTCCCCTACGGCTCGGCGTTCCCTGAAGACGCATGGCCCGACATCTACAGCTTCCTGCAGCGCGGCGGGAACTTGCTCGTGCTCGGAGGGCGGCCGTTTACTCGCGCCGCTTATCGCGACGGCGGCGCATGGAAACTGCGCGACTACAGCGTGCGCTACACCCGCCCGCTGCTGATTGATCAGTATCAGGACACGCCCGGCTCGGATGATCTGAAATTCGAATCGAATCCCGACATCCAGCCCCCAGTTCCCCAGTTCAGTTGGAAGCACGGCTACAGCCCCATCATTCATTTGAGTGCGGTGGACCTCTACAACCGCGGCGGCTCGGCTGGTTCGATTGACTCGAATCTTGACGCACTGGCTTGGGGAACGAAAGACGGCCGCCGCATGTCGGCTCCGGTCATTCAGATTGATCATCTGCGCAATGGCTTCGACGGAGGAAGATGGATTTTTGTCGATGCCGAGCTGTCGTCTGACTTTTACAACGGCGCGAGCGCAAGTGAAGTTATTCCCCAGCTCGCCGATCAGGCGCTGCAAGGCGCGGAAGAGTTCACAGTTCGTCCCACGCTTCCGCTTTACTTGCCGGGAGAGCCGATTGAGCTCAACGTGCAGTGGAACGGCACAAACCAGCAAAGAGCATCCGTGGCTGTGACGGTGTCTGCCGGCGAACCGCAGCCTGGCTTCACACCAGTAGGCATCCCGCTCCCATTGAAACAGCCTCTGGTATTTCCGTCTTCGAAAGAAAAGGGGCTGCACATTGTCGAGGCCAGGTTGCTGGTCGATGGCAAAGTGCGGAAAACCTACCACTCCGCTTTCTGGATTCGTGACGAAGACTACCTGCGCTCCGGGCCGAAACTCAACGTCAACGAAAATTATTTCGAGCTGGATGGCAAGCCGCTCGCCGTCATCGGCACGACTTACATGTCAAGTGAAGTGCAGCGGCTTTATTTCGATCATCCCAATGTCTATGTGTGGGACCGCGATCTGCGCCAGATTCACGACGCCGGTTTGAACATGATCCGCACCGGATGGTGGACCGGGTGGGACAAATTCGCCGACGAAAATGGCCAGCCCTACGAGCGGACCCTGCGCACTCTGGAAGCGTACCTCATGACAGCGCGCAAATACGGCTTACCGGTGCAGTTCAATTTCTTCGCCTTCTTGCCCGAAGTCTTGGGCGGAGTGAATCCGTATCTCGATCCCGAAGCGGTGCGCAAGCAGAAGACGCTGGTTTCGTCTGTGGCCGCGCGTTTCCACGATGTACCGTTTCTTGCTTATGATCTGATCAACGAGCCCAGTTTTTCAAAACGCCTGTGGACCATGCGTCCGAACGGCGACTTGATTGAAACGCAGAAGTGGAATGAATGGCTGGACAAGCATTATCCCGACCGCGCTGCACTTGCAGCGGCATGGAGCGTTCCCATCAATTCTGTTCAAGGCACGATTCCTCTACCCGAGGACATAGACTTTGCCCCGCGCGGCATGTACAACGGCCGCAACTCGCTGCGAATTTACGACTACGAGATGTTCGCCCAGGAAAGTTTCGCCAAGTGGGCGCACACCATGCGCGAAGGCATTCGCCAGGCGGGATCGCTGCAACTCATCACCATCGGCCAGGACGAAGGCGGCTTCCAGGACCGCCTTTCACCCGCATTCTTCGGTTCCTCGGTTGACTTCACAACGAACCACTCGTGGTGGCAAAACGACTCCATTCTCTGGGATTCGCTGGTGGCCAAGCAGCCCGGCAAAGCCATGCTGATTCAGGAAACCGGACTGCAACGCGAACTGAATCTCGACGAAACATCGCGCCGCACCCCGGAGAGCGAAGCTGCGCTCTTCGAACGCAAGGTTGCGATGTCATTCGTGCGGGGCGCTGGAGCAATCGAGTGGCTGTGGAACACGAACTCCTACATGACCGAAGGAAACGAGATTCCGATTGGCGCGCTGCGCGCCGATTTGACCGAGAAGCCAGAAGCCACGGTGATGCGCAATTTCGCCAAGTTCGCCACCGTGCTCAAGGATCATCTGCGCAATCCTCAGCAGGCACAGGTTGCGATCATCGCCTCGCAAGCGGCGCAGTATTCAGCACTAGCAGAGATGCAAATCGAAGCACAGCGGAAGGCTGCTCGCGCTCTGGCTTATTTCAGTCCTTGTATCATTTATGAGAATCAGATTGATGCCTTGGGCTCTCCAAAATTGGCGATTCTTCCCTCAGCGCAAGCGCTCACGGAAAAAGCTTGGCAGGCCCTGCTAACGTATGTGGAACGCGGAGGCAACTTGCTCATCACGGGTCCAGTGGATCGCGACGAGCATTGGCAAAGAGTGAACCGGGCGGTCGAACTGATTCCCGGCGCACATGTCGTTCCGCTCACTTACCACACTGCTTTGGTCCCGCGCCACAAAGAGGGCCGCGAGGATACCTGGATGTTTTCGTATTTTCCGCTCATTTTTGATTCGCAGGCCCAGAGCTGGCTAGAATCTTTGCGTTTCGGCGACGAGGGGTTCGTAGAAGTAAAGCGCGGCAAGGGGCGCATCTTCTGGGCGGCAGAGCCGGTGGAACTGGCACTCGGAGACCTGCCCACTGAATTTCTCTACTCCTATGCCACCTACGAGGCGGGAATCCGGCCTCAGTTTGAGATCGGCTCGCGGCTCTCGCAGGGAATCGTAATCTATCCGATATTGCTGGAAGATTCCGTTCTCTATATCATGGTCTCCGATGCCGCGGAAGATTCAAAAATAGATTTTACCGACAAGGCTACAGACGTAAAGATCGAACTCACCCTGCCCCCAGGACATGCTGCTCTGGTTTTGATCGGGAAAAAGGAAGGCGCGGTAATCGCGAAGTACGGCTTTTGAATGGGGTGGGAGACGGGAATCGAACCCGCAACCGTCGGAGCCACAGTCCGGTGCTCTGCCAGTTGAGCTACTCCCACCAGATTTTTGATTATAACAAGTGGAGGCAGCTATTCCGTAGAGACGTTGCTTGCAACGTCTCTCTCGGCCCCAGGCATTCTTGCCGGCGGGAGCAAGACGTAGCAAGCTACGTCTCTACAACGTGCTTACTAGGCTCTTCCCACGCCGACATACTCAAATCCCATCGCGCGCAAGCGGACGCTGTCGAGGATGTTTTTGGTGTCCACAATCAGTGGACGCCGCAAAAGATTCTTGATTCTAGCGAAATCCAGGCTGCGGAACTCCGGCCACCCGGTGCCGACGACCAGGGCCTCGACACCTTCCGCTGCCGCGTACGCCGACTCGCAGTAATGGACGCTCCCGTTCAGTTCCAGCTTCGCATCCGGAATCGCCACCGGATCATAGGCCCGCACTCGCGCTCCCCGCGCCACCAACCTCTGCGCCAACCTCACAGCAGCCGATCCTGCGACCGAGTTGGTGTTGGGCTTGAACGCCAGCCCTAGAATTCCCACGTCCTTGTTTTGCAGCGACTTCAAGCAAACAGAAATTTTCTCCGCCAGACCGTCGGCCAGCGAGTGGTTTACCTCGCGGGCTGCACTCAACACTTTCAAGGAGACATTGTTGTCTTGCGCTAATTTAGCTAAAGAATCCATGTCCGATTGTGCGAACAGTCCGCCCATGGCGGCTCCCGCTTGTAAGCAGCGCGGGCCGATTTTCTTGTCCAGCCCCAGCGCCAATGAAAGATGCACGGCATCGCCATCCACAAGCTCGCAGAGTCCGGCCAGTTCGTTGATGAACGAAATTTTCGCAGCTACGAACGCCGTCGCCGACTCCCGCACTAGCTCCGCGGTAGCGTGGTTGGTGACGATCACCGGCACGCCACGCATTACCAAGGGATGAAAAATCTGCTTGATCGCTAACACAGCGTCGTTGGAGGCGGTCCCGAGAACAATCCGGTCCGGCCAGTTGAAGTCCTCGACTGCGCATCCGGCGGTAAAGAACATCGGCTGGGAAACGATGACCGCCTTCAGTCCGGCATCGCGCAACTTCTTCTCCAGTGCAGCCCCCGTACCCACCGAGACCGGCGTAACAATGGACAGGATGGTTGGCTTCGAAGCCGCTTTCGAAATGCGGAGAACCAGATCGGTGAGATGCTGCGGAGTATCTTCGGCCAGGAAAATTACGCCGGACTTCCGCGCGAAAGATTCAACGTCGGTCGAGTACGCCAGCCGGCCCGACCGCACATTACGCTTGATGACCTCCGTCAAGTTCTTTTCGTGGAACGGCACCTTGCCTTGGGCCATTTCCACCATGCGAGAGCTATCGGGGTGGCAGCAGGTGACCGGAGTGCCGAAATCCGCCAGACAGGCCGAGATGACCGTACCTAGATACCCTGCACCATAGACGCCGATTTGCATTGCTCCTCCGCGGATGGCAATAGTTCGCCCGTCCTATCTTTTATTTACGCTCCCAATCGCAGGATGGGCAGAGTACGGGAGGGACATGCCCGGCGGGAAAAAGTACAGGTAAGGTGTGCGTAGCGGGCGCGATTATACCACCGCAAGGGAGGAATCTCGATTGGGAACGAGTCAATCTTGAGCGTCGCGCTGGTTACTTTAGTACATTGCCGGTATTTGAGGGCTGAAATAATCTCGGACGACGTGCCTTCCCCAATTCAGCAGTGCGGGCACATTGCTCGGGGCAGGTCTTATTGTCAAACGCAATGCGGCAGCGACGTCGGCCGGTCATAGCCCGCTTCGTGGGCTATGGTGCGTATTTGGTGATCGGTGTCTCCACACTTTTGTTGACTCCGCGGCTCTTCGGAGATCAACCAGTGGTTCCCAGCCGGGTTCCTGTACTCACTCACGCAGCACAAATTCGCCAGCTCTCTCCACAGGAAGTTGAAAAAGCGTATCCCGTGCACTTGCGTGGCGTGGTCACGTACTACGACTCTGTCGCCCCTAATCTATTTGTGCAAGACTCCACCTCCGGTATCTGGGTGGATGTAGCGGGGACTGCGAATCCGCCAAAGCCGGGGCAGCGAATCGATCTCGAGGGTGTTGTGGGACCAGGCTTCACTCCCGTCGTGACCAAGGCACACTGGACCGTGCTCGGGTCCGGGGCCATGCCCCGACCGCGGGCAGTTGTCTTCTCTGAGCTCGCGACGGGCGCCGACGACAGTCAATGGGTGCAAATAGAGGGCATTGTGCGGTCGTTCATGCTTGAGGCCGCCGGCAATGTTCTGGTTATCGATGTCTCGACGCCCGGCGGCGTGATCAAGGTGCGTATTCCGGATTACCATGCGCCCTTTCCCATGGAGTTGATCGACGCGAATGTGCGCTTCCGTGGAGTCTGTGGGACTGCTTTCAACCGGCAGCACCAACTGGTAAGTGTCCATCTGTTTGTTCCGAGCATCCGCAATCTCGTTGTGGTCGACCCAGCACTTGCTGACCCATTTTCCATGCCGACGAGTCCCATCGGCAGCCTCGCGACATTTGCCGCCAAAGGGGTCAACGTCCACCGAGTGAAGCTGGAGGGCATTGTCACTGCGCAATTGCCGGGACGGGGACTATTCGTAAAGGATGCGACCGGGGGACTCTATATCCAGTCCCAAGATGGCGGCCTTTTGCAACCTGGAACGGAGGTTCAAGCGGTCGGGTTTCCAGCACTTGGAGAGTACACACCGGTGCTGCGCAGCGCTCGCTTTCGACAGACCGGCCGGCATGAGGCGCTGATTCCATTTCGCATAACGCCGAAAGAAGCCCTCTTCGGTAGCTACGATGCGCGGTTAGTGGAAATCGAGGGAGTGCTTCAGGCGGACAGGCCAGATAACGCAGGTGGCCACATCCTGGTCACCGAATCCGGCAACTTGGTTTTCCATGCTCTGATCGATCGCGCGCGGATTCAATCGCCCTGGCCAAACCTTCTCGCCGGAACTAAGATGCGGCTCACTGGTATTTGCTCCGTCCGAGCAGATGAGAATGGCAATGCGTCGGAGTTCCGGATCATTCTTCGCGGCCCCCAGGACATTACGGTGCTCGCCCGGCCGCCGTGGTTGAACGCTAGTCGCGCCCTCTCTTTGCTGGGACTGCTGGTAGCAGTAATTGCGGGAGCGTTCGTGTGGGTGCTGTCCTTACGCCGCCGGGTACTACACCAAATCGGCATCATTCGGCGCCAAATCGATAGCGAGGCCCATCTGGAACAGCGCTATCGCTCCCTGATTGAAAATTCTCCCTACGGAATCGCTTCTCTGGACAAGGACTGCCGTTTGTTGGATGTGAACCCGGCGTTCCGGCAGATTGCTGGCTTAAGCCTCGGTGAGAATATCTCCAGTTTGCCGTTGCATGAAGTGCTACAATTTTCTTCACCCGACCTGGGCAGGTTCAATCGCCTTCTGGAACTCGGCGGAACCTTTCAGCACGCTGAGTTCACCTGCCAAAAGCGCAATACGTCACAGCTTATTCTGCGTGTTTCGGGGCACGTGATTCCGGAAAAAACGGATATCTGCAGCCGCGTCGAAATCATTCTTGAAGACATCACTTCGCAACGCCAGTTGGAACAGCAACTGTTCCAAAACCATAAGATAGAAGCCGTTGGACGTCTCGCGGGAGGAGTGGCACACGACTTCAACAATCTCCTGATGATCATCAGCGGTTACGTTTCTCTCCTGCTGCATAAATTCGGCCGCCATTCTGCAGAAGGCGAGAAGTTGCAAATTGTTGAAGAGGCCGCCAGCCGCGCGGCTGGACTAACGCGCCAACTTTTGGCCTACAGCCGGAAGCAGGTTCTCGAACCTAAAGTTTTGGCTATCGACCCACTAGTTAAGAATTTGGAAGGCATGCTGCGCCGGCTGATCCGGGAAGACATTGAGCTTCGCACTGAATTGAACGGCAGAGAGGCACGCGTCAAAGTGGATCCCAACCAGCTCGAGCAGGTGCTGATCAATCTGGCCGTGAATGCTAGAGATGCCATGCCGAACGGTGGCCTTTTATTGATCCGCACCGAACGGCCGCGAGTGCAGCCCCGACATGAACTACCTTCACCTATGGCCAGTGGCTCGTACATCCTCATAACGGTCTCTGATACGGGTGCAGGCATGGACTCCGCCACACAGGAGCGGCTTTTCGAGCCATTCTTCACCACCAAAGAAATGGGCAAAGGCACCGGCCTTGGACTCTCCATGGTTTATGGCATCGTCCGGCAGAGTGGCGGGCACATCGTGGTGGACAGCGCTCCCGGCAAGGGATCCAGATTCCAGGTCTTTTTGCCACTTGTCGAGCAGCCAGCGAGCGGCAGCGCTTCTCGAACATCCGAACTACCCCCGGCACGCGGGAAAGGCAACATCCTCCTCGTCGAAGACGAGAAAGAGTTGCGGGCGCTGTTAGCGGAAACTCTCGCCGATCTGGGTTACACCGTTCTTCAAGCCGGGAATGGGGAGGAAGCGCTTGAGCTCGCAAAGTCCGCTCTCGCCAGCATTGATATGCTGATCACCGATATGGTGATGCCCAGAATGAATGGCCGCGAACTGAGCCAGTCCTTGCGTGCTCGACGTCCGGGACTCCCGGTTTTGTTTATCTCAGGCTATTCGGACGTGATCCCCAGCGAAGAAGAATTTTTCAACGTCACGACGCAGTTTCTGCAGAAGCCGTTCAATTCTGAGTCGCTCGGTCACCGAGTTCGAGAATTGCTGGTACTCCGAAGCACGTCCGGTGCTCTGCAAAAATCAGCCACTGCGTCTTCCTAGTTGAGCAATCTGAACCTAACGCCACTGGCCCAAGCTTCGGGCCAAACGCTGTCCGCCCAGCGAAATACCGGCCAAATCCACCCAGCGGTTCTGAGCTTCTTCGCGGACAAACGTCAGATCACGAATCTCAATACATCGGCCCTCATCGAACTCAGCCCAACGTGTCCGGGCCACACGATAGGCGTATTGGGCCTGGTCCTCGGCGCCCATTTTGACGATCGTGAGATGGGGCATGTAAGGCCATTCTTCATTACAGGCCAAACCATCCACGTTGAGCCGGTCGTGCAACTCGCGCATCCGGTACGCCGCATGGGCGACGCGGATAAAAACCGTCGGGGTCACAGGAATAAAGGTCTCGACTTCGCCCAGTGAAACCTCAAATGGCTCGACCTCCTTGCAGACCTGCTCGAGGGTTTCGAGGGCGCTGGGTTCATCCCCGCGTAGGAATCGCGGTGGCAGCAAGGTGACATGAGCGGCCAGATGAGGCAGTTCGGGGTGAAGCTCGGTGCGGAGATTTTCGACAAACTCTCCGACCGGATTTCTCACGTAGGCCACAAGGGCGTAACGCTGCTTCGGCGCCATGACTTGACGCAAAAATTATAAACGCAATGCGACGGCTACGCTGGCCTAGTTCCCGAAAGGTTAGTCCAAGGCGTGGATCCGATCGCTTTCCAGGAACGGAGCGCGATTGGCTTTCCGCGGCGAGGAGTCCTTAAGCATCGCAGCTGAAGTCTGGCGACCGGAGAGCGGTCATCGACCGTGAGACCGCGGCAAATTTCCTGCCTTCTCCTCAAGTTCCGCCCAGCGCGCGTAAAGTGCGTCCAAGTCTTCTTGTGCCTCTTCCATTTCGGCCTGAGCAGCGACAAGCCTGCTGCCGTCACTGGCGATTGCCGGATTTTCCAGCTCAGCCCGTTTGCTTTGCAGCTCCTGCTCGGCATCGGCAATGCGTTGCTCGATTCCGGCATACTCGCGCGCTTCCAGGTATGAGAGCTTCTTTTTCGCCAGCGAAGGAGAATCGGCGAAACCCTGAACAAGCGGCGTCGAACGGCCGGACGCGTTTACAGCCGGCTTGCGTTCCGCCTGCCATGACTCCCATTGTTGATAGTCAGCAAAACTTTCCGCGCCACCTTGGCCATCGAGGCCGAGCACGGTATTCGATACGCGATCCAGCATGTAGCGGTCGTGCGTAACAAGCACCAGAGAACCGCGAAATTCGAGCAGGCTTTGTTCGAGAATTTCAAGCGTAGGAATATCGAGATCGTTTGTGGGCTCATCCAGCAGGAGAACATCGGCTGGTTGCAGCATGAGTTGAGCGATCAGTACGCGTGCCCGTTCACCTCCGGAAAGCCGCTCCACGGGCTGACTGAGCTGCTCGCCAGCAAAGAGGAATTTGGCCGCCCACGACGCGACGTGAATGGCGCGGTCCTGATAGACGACCGAGTCTCCGTCCGGGGCGAGCGCGCGGCGCAGAGTCATGTTCGTATCGAGCTGGCGGCTCTGGTCAAAATACACAATGCGCAACCAGTCGGCGCGACGAATTTCTCCGCCCGTGGGTATCCATTCTCCGCGCAACAAGCGCAACAGACTGGTTTTTCCGCTACCGTTCGGCCCAACTAATCCGACCCGCATGCTGGCGGTGAGGATGAAATTGAGCCGCTCGAACAGCGTTCGATCTCCGATTTCAAAGCTGACGTTATCGAGCTCGATCAGGCGCTTGGTTTTGCGATCAGTCGCAGAGAAATCAATTTGTGCGGTTGCGCTCCGGGTCCTAGCGTTCAAGTCGGCGAGTTCACCGATCAGTTTCCCGGCCTTATCAATACGCGCCCTGGATTTACGAGTGCGCGCTTTCGCTCCTCGCCGCAGCCATTCGATTTCCGAATGAACCAGATTTTCCAGAGCTTCCTGGCGCTTCGACTGTGCATGTAGGAATTCTTCTTTCTTCTCCAGAAATGCGCTGTAATTCCCGCGAACGCGCAGCAAGCCATCGGGATATACGCGGCTGAGCTCCGCCATCTCGGTGGCCACGTTCTCCAAAAAATAGCGGTCGTGACTTACCACCACGCAGGCGAATGCCGCTTCCTCCAGCAGAGCTTCAAGCCACTCAATTCCGGCGAGGTCCAGATGATTCGTGGGCTCATCGAGTAGTAGGACATCAGGTGCCTGAACCAGCGCCTCCACTACGGCAAGGCGTTTCTGCCAGCCTCCGGACAACGCGGCCGCTTCGGCTTCGAGGTCCTCAAACCCCGCTCGGCCCAACGTCTCGGCAAAGTGGGCACCATGTTCCGCGTCGCCGTTTGCAGAAATCTTGAGCGCCCTCTCGATGACGAAACGCACGGTTTCACCAGCTTTGAAGTGCGAATCCTGCTCAACATAGCTCAGCCGCATGCGCCTTCGGACCGCAACGTTCCCGCTGCTAGGTTCTTCGGTCCCGGCGAGAATCCGCAGCAACGTGGATTTTCCCGAACCGTTCGGCCCGATTAACCCAATGCGGCTTCTTTCAGAAACCGTGAAAGAGACATCCTCAAAGAGCGGCTGCGCTCCGAAGGACTTCGAGATTTTCTGAACATTAACGATCGGCGGCAACGGTTGCGGGCTCCTGGTAATTACGTATTAAGGTCATCGCCGAACGCATGCCGGGGCGCGGTAGGCGCAGGCGACGGAGTCGCGGGGTGTCGGTCCACACTACACGAGTACAACGTCGATTTTCTTCGCTGCTGGATCCAGCTTTGTGATCCGAAACTTCCGAATCTGCCCCGGCTGGATTTCTTGCGGCTTCGAAGACTCCGC
>WNFE01006227.1_pt1 | contig 11513 bp, 15 predicted proteins | sample 5400451 | NCBI WGS metagenome assembly WNFE01 (sample SAMN13153344, study PRJNA577476) | soil metagenome | isolation source: 200 cm saprolite under Douglas fir tree site 2 hole 2 | place: USA:California | collected 2015-04-18
GGCATGACCGGACAGCCGCCGCTCGACCTTGCGCTCGACGCGCTGCCGAAAGCGGCGCTCGTCAACGACATCGTCTACGCGCCGCTGGAGACGCCGCTCCTCGCGGCAGCGCGCCGACGTGGCAATCCCGTGGTCGACGGCCTCGGCATGCTGCTGCATCAGGCGCGGCCCGCCTTCGCCGCGTGGTTCGGCGTGATGCCGGAGGTTACGCCGGCGCTGCGCCAGGCGATGGTGGCGAGCCTGGTGCAGCGATGATCGTGCTCGGCCTCACCGGCTCGCTCGGCATGGGCAAGAGCACGGCGGCGGCGATGCTGCGCCGGCTCGGCGTGCCCGTCCACGATTCGGACGCGACCGTGCATCGTCTCATGGCACCTGGCGGCACCGCTGATGGCGGCATCGACCGCGCCGCGCTCGGCCGTCGCGTCTTCGCCGATGCCAAGGCGCTGCGCCGACTCGAGCGCATCCTGCATCCGCTGGTGCGGCAGAGCCAGCAGCGCTTCCTCGACGCGGCGCGGGCGCGCCGGGTGCCGCTGGTGGTGCTCGACGTGCCGCTGCTGTTCGAGACCGGCGGCGAGACGCGCTGCGACAAGGTGGTGGTGGTCTCGGCGCCGGCGGCGGTGCAGCGCGCGCGGGTGATGGCGCGCGCGGGCATGACCGAGCCGCGCTTTCGCGCCATCCTGGCGAAGCAGATGCCCGATGCCGAGAAGCGCCGCCGTGCCGACTACGTCGTGCCGAGCGGTCTCGGCCGCGCCCTCACCTACCGCGAGCTTCGGCGCATCGTGCGCGTGCTGCGGCAGGATGCGGCTTGCGCCGCGGATTCGCGAGCGGCACAGTGACTTTCATGCGCGAGATCGTCCTCGATACGGAAACCACTGGGCTCGAGCCGTCGGAAGGGCACCGCGTCATCGAGCTGGCCTGCGTCGAGCTCTTCAACCACCTGCCGACCGGGCGCGTCTTCCATCGCTATGTCAATCCGGAGCGCGACATATCGGCGGAGGCGGAAGAGGTGCATGGCCTCACCGCCGAATTCCTCGCCGCGCATCCGCCCTTCGCCGCTGTCGCCGACGAGCTGCTCGCCTTCATCGGCAGCGATCGACTGATCATCCACAATGCCGAGTTCGACCTGAAATTCCTCAACGCCGAGCTCAAGCGCCTGAACCGCGCCGCGCTGGTTTGCGATGTCGAGGATACGCTGCTGCTGGCGAAACGCCGCTATCCCGGCGCGCAGTCGAGCCTCGATGCGCTGTGCCGGCGCTTCAGCATCGATCTCACCGCGCGCACCAAGCACAGTGCGAAGCTCGACTGCGAGCTTCTCGCCGCGGTCTATCTCGAGCTGATCGGTGGGCGCCAGCCCGGTCTCGATCTCGCCGCCGCGATTGCCGGCGCGCGCGCAACGGGCGCTGTCGAGCGCCCGGCCCGTCCGCCGCGACCACACGCGCCCAGCGTCGAGGAGCTGGCGGCGCATGCGGCGCTGCTGGCGAAGCTCAAGCAGCCGCTCTGGCTCGCGGCGGAATAGCGCAAGCTTACGCGGTCGCGGTATTGGGCGCAGCGGCGGCGGCGGCCTGCTGGCGGCGCAGCAAATCGGCAAAATCGATGGGATGAATGAGGAGCGGCGGGAAGCCGCCCTCGCGCGTGGCGTTGGCGATGACCGTGCGGGCGAAGGGAAAGAGCAGGCGCGGCGTCTCCACCAGCAGCAACGTCGGCACCAGCTCCTGCGGCGTGTTGCGGATGGTCACCACTGCCGCATAAGCGAGCTCGGTGACGAACACCACGTCGCCTCCGGCATTGGCCTTGGCCGAAATCGACAGCACCACCTCGAACACGTCCTGGCCCAGCGCCTGCGCCTTGACGTCGACGCCGAGCTGCACCTCGGGCGGCTCCTTCTGCTGCAGCAGGCTATGCGGCGCGCGTGGGTTCTCGAAGGACAAGTCCTTGATATACTGCGCGTTCACGATGAGCTGGTGATCCGCCGCGCCGTTCCCTGGCGGCGTCGCGGCGCCGGTCACGTTGTCCGCCATGAGTGCTCTCCCGTTGCTGATGCGCGCTGGCTAGCACGGATTGCCCGTGCGGCACAACCCGCCCTGCCTTGCCCTTTCGCGGGGTTCGTCCTATCTAGGATCAATGGGCGACGGCTTCCAATACCTCGACATCGTCCTGTTCGCGGTGATCGCGGGTTTCCTCATCCTACGGCTGCGCAGCGTGCTCGGTCGCCGCACCGGAAACGAGCGGCGGCGCGATCCCTTCGTGCCGCCGAAGCCGGAGGGCGCGACCGAAAACGTCGTATCGCTGCCGCGCGGCCGACCCTCGGTTGGCACGCCGCCGGCCAACCCGTCGGCAGCCGCCGCCACGCCCGGCGCGCGCCTCAAAGCCGCCGATCCGCGTTTCGACGAAGCGGCATTCCTTGCCGGGGCGCGGGGCGCGTTCGAGATCATCGTCAACGCTTTCGCCAAGGGCGATACCGCCGCGTTGCAACCGCTGCTCAGCGACGGGGTCTACGCGTCCTTCGCCGAGGCAATCCGCGCGCGTCTGGCGCAGCACGAGACCTTCGAGACGAATCTGCTGACGATCAAGACGGTTGAGCTGGTCGATGGCGAGATCGAGGGCGATGCGGCGTTCGCCACGGTGAAATTCGTCTCCGACCAGACCAATGTCACCCGCGCTGCCGATGGCAGCGTCGTCGACGGCGATCCCGATCGCGTGATGGACAAGACGGATCTGTGGACCTTCTCACGCCCGCTGCGGTCGCCCGACCCCAACTGGACGCTCGTCGCCACGCACAGCTCGTGACCAGCCCCGCGACATGATGCCTCGTCGGCCGGCGGCGGCCGGTCTCGTTCTGCTGTCGCTTCTGGCCGCCTGCGCCCGGCCGCCGGATCGCCTCACCCTCGCGCCGGCAAGCTTCGACGCCCTGCCCGGCTGGCAGCAGGATGATCAGGGCGCCGCGCTCGCCGCGCTCGGCCGCTCCTGCGCGCTGATCCTCCTGGCGAAGCGGCCATCCGATGCCTCGCTCGGCGCCGGCGGCGTCGCTGGCACGGTGGCGGACTGGCAGAGCCCGTGCGCCGCCGCGGCTGCGGTCGACCGCACGGATCCCGCGGCGCCGCGGCAGTTCTTCGAGGCATGGTTCACGCCGTACAAGGCGGCAAACAACGGCCGCTCGCAGGGCCTCTTCACCGGCTATTACGAACCCGAACTGCGCGGCGCGCGCCAGCCCGGCGGAATCTACGCGACGCCGCTGCTGCGCCGCCCGCCCGACTTGGTCATGGTCGAGCTCGGGCAGTTCCGGCCGGTGTGGCGCGGCGAGCGTATCGCCGGCCGCGTCATCGATGGCCGGCTCCAGCCATTCGAGAGCCGCGCCGAGATCGAGCGCGGCGTACTCGATCGCCAGCACCTGGCGTTCCTCTGGGTCGACGACCCGGTCGACGCCTTCTTCCTGCAGATCCAGGGCTCCGGCCGCGTGCGGCTGCCCGACGGCGCCATGGTGCGGGTCGGCTATGACGGCCAGAACGGGCAGCCCTATGTGCCGATCGGCCGTCTGCTGATCGAGCGCGGCGCGCTCGATCGCGACGCGGTGTCGATGCAGGCGATCCGCGCCTGGATCAAGGCCAATCCCGAGGCCGGCGCGGCGCTGATGGCGGAGAACCCGTCCTATGTTTTCTTCCGCGAGAGCGTCGGCGACGGGCCGATCGGCGCGCAGGGCGTCGCGCTCACCGCCGAGCGCAGCCTCGCCGTCGACCGCGATTTCGTGCCGCTGGGCGTGCCGGTCTGGCTCGATGCCGGCGATGGCGCGGAGAAGCTGCAGCGGCTGCTGGTCGCGCAAGATACCGGGGGCGCCATCCGCGGCCCGGTGCGCGGCGACGTGTTCTGGGGCTTCGGGCCTGCGGCCGAGGCGCGCGCCGGCACGATGAAGGCGGCCGGCGAATATTACCTGCTGCTGCCGAAGACGGTGACGATCGCTCCCTCTTCCTGATATCAAGTATTCAGTGCCGCAGATCGATCGAATTGAATGTAAATATGGCGGCTGTAACTCAAATTTAAGTGGAGATGGGACACAAACGGGGAAGGTCACGTCCCCCGCCCCGTTGTCATTGCTGGCGCGGCACAGCCGCCCTGGAGAGGTTCCCATGCGTAAGATCATTCTTGGTTTGGTGTTGTGCGCGGTGCTTCCCGCCTGCGTCACGAGGTACGAAACGCGCGTTCAGGCGCCGCCGGGCGCCTATGCCGCCCCGCCGATGCAGCAGGGCTACGGTGCGCCGGCGCCGATGATGCCGGACTATGCCCCGCCGGGCACCATTGGCGCGAACAAGACCACGGGCGGGGCGCTGGTCGGCGCCGGCGTCGGCGGTCTCATCGGCTCCAAATTCGGTCATGGCTCGGGCAAAGGCGCGGCCACTGTCCTGGGCGTGCTCGCCGGCGGCCTGCTCGGCTCCCAGATCGGCGCCTCGCTCGACCGCGCCGACCAGATGGCGCTGCACAGCACGACCGTGAACGCGCTCGAGACCGTTCCGGCCGGCCAAGCCATGCCGTGGCGCAACCCGGATTCGGGCAATTACGGCAATGTCGTGCCGCAAGCCGCCTACCAGACGGCGGACGGCCAGTATTGCCGCGAGTTCCAGCAGACCATCGTCGTCGGCGGCCAGCAGGAGCACGGTTTCGGCAGAGCCTGCCGTCAGCCGGACGGCAGCTGGAAGGTCGTCCAGTAAGGCGGCATCGCCGCTAGATTGACGCGCGCCACGCCGAAGCGCCGGCGTGGCGCGTTTCTTTTGCACGCGTGCGGGAGTGGGCGAAGGCCGCTCGATTGTTACAGCCAGGGGCGAATTGTGGAATTGATTCTTTAAATCGCCCGTTGTAACTCCGATCTATTCAGCGTCGGCCATGAGACACAAGGGATAGCGGTCTCCTCGGGTCGTGGCCCGTATCGCAAGCCTGCTACAGAGAGGTCCCCCATGCGTAAGCTCATTTCGACCGTGGCGCTGTGCGCTGCCCTCGCCGCCTGCGCCCAGCCGGGACAGCCGGGCTATGGCGAGGCTGGTGCCATCGGCATGAACAAGACAACCGGCGGCGCGCTGGTCGGTGCCGGCGCCGGCGGCCTCATCGGCTCGCAATTCGGCCACGGCGAAGGCAAGGGCGTCGCCACGGTGCTCGGCGTGATCGCCGGCGGGCTGCTCGGCTCGCAGGTCGGCGCCTCGCTCGACCGCGCCGATCAGATGGCGCTGCACAGCACCACGGTGAGCGCGCTCGAGAGCGCGCCGCCCAACCAGGCGCTGCCGTGGCGCAATCCCAACTCCGGCAATTACGGCACGGTGACGCCCGGGCCGGTCTATCAGACCGCGGGCCAGTATTGCCGCGAGTTCCAGCAGACCATCGTCGTCGGCGGCCAGCAGCAGCAGGGCTACGGCCGCGCCTGCCGCCAGCCCGACGGCAGCTGGAAGATCGTTCAGTAGGCTTCGCTCGCTTCGCCCGCCGCCGCCGAGCGCCGCGGCGGGCGCAAAGCCTTTGCAATTGCTTTCCCTGCGCGGGGTGCCCATCCTCTGGGTGCTTGTTTGCCGGGAGCGATTGCCGCGATGTCCGATGCGCCCGTCCGCGTAGGCCTGTTCGTCACCTGCCTCGTCGATCTCTTCCGTCCCTCCGTCGGCTTCGCCGCGGTGAAGCTGCTGGAGGAAGCCGGCTGCACCGTCGAGGTCCCGCTGGCGCAGACCTGCTGCGGCCAGCCTGCCTACAATTCCGGCGACAAGGCCGACACCAAGGCGATCGCGCGCCAGGTCATCGACGCTTTCGAGGGCTTCGATTACGTGGTCGTGCCCTCCGGCTCGTGCGGCGGCATGATCAAGGAGCACTATCCCGAGCTCTTCGCCGACGATCCCGCGCTGTTCCAGCGCGCCCAACATCTCGCCAAGCGCACCTACGAGCTCGTCTCCTTCCTCGCCGATGTGCGCGGCCTCGAGCGCGTCAGCGCGCATTATGACGGCGTCGCCACTTACCACGATGCCTGCTCGGGACTGCGCGAGCTCGGCGTCAAGCAGCAGCCGCGCAAGCTGCTCGCGGGAGTCGCAGGGCTCACGCTCAAGGAGCTGCCCGGCGCCGAAACCTGCTGCGGCTTCGGCGGCACCTTCTGCGTCAAATATCCGGAGATCTCCGAGCGCATGGCCGCGGACAAGGCGGCCGACATCGCCGGCACCGGCGCCGACACGCTGCTCGCCGGCGATCTGGGCTGCCTTCTCAACATGGCCGGCAAGCTCTCGCGCCTCGGCAAGCCGGTGCGCGTGCGCCATGTCGCCGAAGTCCTGGCGGATATGAGCGACGAAACGCCGCCGATCGGCGCGCCCGCGCGCGCGGAGCCGCGCTGATGCAGGCCACCAGCCATTCCTTCAAGGAGAACGCGCACCAGGCGCTCGGCAACGCCAATCTGCAGAAGGCGCTCCACCTGATGCGCAGCGGCTTTCCCGCGCGCCGCGCCGCGGCCATCGCCCGGCTGCCGGAGTTCGAGGCGCTGCGCGAGGAAGGCAAGGCGATCAAGGATCACGTGCTCGAGAACCTCGACTTCTATCTCGAGACCTTCGAGCGCAACGTCGTCGCGCGCGGCGGCCAGGTGCATTGGAGCCGCACGCCGCAGGAAGCGCGCGACACGGTGCTGGCTATCTGCCGCGGCCTCGACGCGAAGACGGTGACCAAGGGCAAATCGATGATCGCCGAGGAGATCGCGCTCAACGAGCACCTCGAGCAGAACGGCATCACGCCGGTGGAGACCGATCTCGGCGAGTACATCATCCAGATCCGCCACGAATACCCGAGCCACATCATCGCCCCGGCGATCCATCTGGTGAAGGAGCAGATCGCCCAGAGCTTCCGCGACACGCACACCAATCTCGATCCGGCGCGCCTGCTCGAGGAGGCGCCGACCCTGGTCGCCGAGGCGCGCACGGTGCTGCGCCAGAAATTCCTCGCCGCCGATGTCGGCATCACCGGCGCCAATTTCTGCGTCGCCGAGACCGGCTCGACCATCATCGTCACCAACGAGGGCAATGGCGACCTGACGCAGACGCTGCCCAAGGCGCATATCGTGCTGGCGAGCCTCGAGAAACTGGTGCCCACGCTCGAGGACGCCTCGACCATCCTACGGCTCCTCGCGCGCTCGGCCACGGGCCAGGATTTTTCGGCCTACACGACGGTATCGACCGGGCCGCGCCGGCCGGGCGACATGGACGGACCCGAAGAGTATCACGTGGTCTTTCTCGACAATGGCCGCAGCGCCATGCTCGGCACCGAGTTCCAGGACATGCTGCGCTGCATCCGCTGCGGCGCCTGCATGAACCACTGCCCGGTCTATGCCACGGTCGGCGGCCACGCCTATGGCTGGGTCTATCCGGGGCCCATGGGCGCGGTGCTGACGCCGACCTTGGTCGGCGTCGAGGAGGCGGGCCACCTGCCGAACGCGTCGACCTTCTGCGGCAAATGCGAGAGCGTCTGCCCGATGAAGATCCCGCTGCCCAAGATGATGCGGCACTGGCGCGAGCGCGAGTACGAGAAGAAGCTTTCGCCGGCGACGTATCGCTACGGCCTGGGCTTGTGGGCGTTCTTCGCCAAACGGCCGGCGCTCTATCACACGCTGGCGGAATGGGGCGCGCGCTTGCTGGGCGCGGTCGGCGGGCCGCGCGGGCGCTTCCGCTCGCTGCCGCTCGCCGGCGGCTGGACGGCGGGGCGCGATATGCCGGCACCCGAAGGACGCAGCTTCCAGAGCCTCTGGGCAGAGCGCCAGCGGAAGAAGGCGACGTGAAAGAAGAAGCACGCAGCCAGATCCTCGGCTCCATCCGCCGCGCGCTGAAGCGCGGCCCGGTCGATGAGGAGCGCCAGAGTGCGCTCGAGGAGCGCCTCGCGAACCCCCGGCCCAATCTGATACCGGCGCGCGCCGCAAGCCTCCAACACGCGGCGCAGGTCGATCTCTTCGTCGCCATGGCCGAGGAGGTGCAAACGACGGTCGCGCGCGTGTCCTCGATCGCCGAGGTGCCGGGTGCCGTCGCCGACTACCTGGCGCAGAGCAATCTGCCCTCGCGGCTAGTGATGACGCCGGAGCCTCAGCTCGACGAAATCCCCTGGGACACGCGGCCCATGCTCGAGATCCGTCGCGGCCGCGCGGAGGACGGAGATGCCGCGGGCATCACCGGCTGCTTCGCGGCCATCGCCGAGACCGGCACCTTGATGCTGACCTCGGGGCAGAGAAATCCGACGCGCAATAACTTTCTCCCGGACACTCATATCGTGGTCATGCACCGCGATCAGGTGGTGGGAACCTACGAGGACGGCTGGACGCAGCTGCGCGCGCGCCAGCACACCGCCGACGGCGCCTTCGCGATGCCGCGCACCGTCAATTTCATCACCGGCCCGTCACGCACCGGTGATATCGAGCAGCGCATCGAGCTCGGCGCGCACGGGCCGCGCCGGCTGCACATCGTGCTCATCGATAATGGCGGGACGTCACCCTAAGAGCGAGGAGCGCGCGCTGTGGCGCGCGGCGATGCGCGGCGTCGCGCCGCTGGCGAAGCACATCGGCGCGGCCGGCACGGAGCCGCCCGCCGGCGATGCGCCGCCGCCCAAGGTGGCGAAGTCCCCGCGCCGCTCGGTGCCGCGCCCGCCCGGCGCCAAGCTGCCGGATCTCGCGCCAGGCGTGACGCCCGGTGTCGACCGCCGCAGCGCCGAGCGCCTGCGCCGCGGCGAGCGGCGCATCGACGCGCGGCTCGATCTGCACGGCATGACCCAGGACGAGGCGCATCGCGCGCTCGACGCGTTCCTCGCCCGCGCCGAGCAGGCGGGGTGGCGCTGCGTGCTGGTGATCACCGGCAAGGGCCGCCCCGGCACGAGCGCCGCCGGCGTGCTGCGCGCCGCCGTGCCGCGCTGGCTCAACGAGGCGCCCAACCGTGCGCGCCTGCTCGCTTTCGCCGCGGCGCAGCCCAAGGATGGCGGCGCCGGCGCGCTCTATGTGCTGTTGCGGCGGCGGCGATGACGCCGTTCGGCGTGCGCCTGCGCCAGCTCCGCGCCGAGCGCGGCATCAGCCTGAAGCAGATGGCCGAGGCGCTCGGCGTTTCCGCGGCCTATCTCTCGGCGCTCGAGCATGGCCGGCGCGGCCGGCCGACCCATGCCATGGTCGTCGCCATCTGCGCGCAGCTCAACATCATCTGGGACGACGCCGACGAATTGCATCGCCTGGCGCGGCTGTCGCATCCGCGCATCACCGTCGACACCGCCGGCCTCTCGCCCGCCGCGACCGAGCTCGAATCTCCTGGCCGAGCGCATCCGCAAGCTGCCGCCCGAGCGCGTCGAGCGCCTGCTCGACCTGCTCAAGAGCGCGCCCACCGCCAAGCCGCCGCGCCGACGACGCCGCGCCGCGGCGACCGCGCCGTAAGAACCCTATCCGGCCGCCGGCCGCCGCTGCGCCGCGCGCTCGACCAGCGATGCGGCGGCGACGACGATGGCGACCGCGCCGAGGTGGACGGCGAGGTCCATGAAGGTCACGTCGAAGGGGTGGAAGAATTGCAGCACGAAAGCGGCGATCGCGGCGATGCCGAGCCCGGCGATTGCGGCGACGCGCACCGGCGCAAGCGGCGCGGCGCGGCGCAACAGCAGCAGCAGGCTGATGCCGAGCGGCAGGCTGATCGCCAGGATGAAGCGCAGGCAATGCGCGCTCTCGCCAAGCTGCCAGCCATCGGGGCCGAAACTGATCCAGTGGCGATAGCAGCTGTAGCCGCTGCTCGCGATCCACGCGGCGAGAAACGGCAGCGGCAGCAGCGCCCAGGCCGGCGAGCGGTCGGGCAGGCTCAGATGGAAGGCCGCGACCACGGCGGCGACGCCGGTCAGCAGCGTGGCGATCATCTCCGCCAGCAGCTTCGGGTCGTGCAGGCGGCGGCCGGCGACATCGAGATCGGCGAACAACAAGACCGCGACCGCGGCGACTGCGGCGATGGCGAGCAGCCACAGCGCGGCGCGCAGCGTCGGCGGGCGCAGCCGGCGCACCGGCCGGGCGTCCGCCACCAGGCGCTCGATTATCAGCTCCGTCGCCTCTCTCAACCTCACTCTCCCGTCAAGCGCTTGCGCATCGCCTTGATCGCGCGGTGGACATTGACCTTGAGCGCGCCGATCGACATGCCGCTCGCCCGCGACGCCTCGGCCAGTGGCATCTCGCGCAGCTTCGTCAGCTCGATCGCCTGCCGCTGCCGCGCCGGCAGCGCCGCCATGGCGCCGCTCAGGGCGCCGCCCCACTCGCGTCTCTCCTGTTCACTATTCGCGCCGGGGTCGGCAAAGGTTTCATAGGCCGCCTCATCGGCAATTTCGAAGGCCGCCATGCGCGATTTCCGCCGCAGCAGGTCGATCGAGCGCCGCCGCGCCAGCGTCGCCAGCCAATGCGCGAAGGGGCGCGACGGATCATAGGTATGGCGCACCCGGTGCAGCGTCAGCAGCACATCCTGGACGGCGTCCTCGACACGATCGTGCGTGCGGTGTTGGCGGCCGACGATGGCGCGGATGAAGGGCAGTATGTCGCGCAGCAGGCGCTCGTAAGCGGCGCGATCGCCCGCTTGCGCCGCCGCCATCAGCCGTGACCATTCGCCGTCGCTCGCGATCTCGTTACTCGCTGTGAGCGGCATTTCGACGGAATCTGCGAGCCCGGGGCGTAACCATGCGCGCCGTGTTGCGAACGGAGAGATGCGGGCGCTCGGCATGTGCCGGATGCGTCCGCGGTCAACCAATCATAGCGGGAGTCTCTACCTATGCAAAAGCACTCTACCAAGGCCGCCCTCCTCATCGCGTCCGCCATCGGCGCGACGGTTGCGCTGCCGATGTTCGCCAAAGCGGGTCCGGCGCCGACGCCGAGCTTCCAGGCCGAGAAATGCTACGGCATCAACGCCGCCGGCAAGAACGACTGCGCCGCCTCGAACAGCCATTCCTGCGCCGGCGAGGCCAAGCGCGCCAGCGATCCGGCCTCGTGGATCTATGTGCCGACCGGCACCTGCCAGAAGATCCAGGGCGCCAGCCTCACGCCCAAGAAGGCCTGACGCCTCGAACGGCGGGGCGGGTCTCGATGATCATGCGCGACCATGATGCGGCACTCCCGGCGATCGGCGTCGGGTTGCGCGCGCCGCATGTCGCGGAGATCATTGCCACCCGCCCCGCCCTCGGCTGGTTCGAGGTGCATGCCGAGAATTACATGGGCGGCGGCCCGGCGCTGGCGCAGCTCGGCGCCATCCGCCGCGACTATCCGCTGAGCCTGCACGGCGTCGGCTTGTCGCTCGGCACGGCCGAGGGTATCGACGACGGGCATCTGCGCCGGCTCCGCTCGCTCGTCGAACGCACCGAGCCGATGCTGGTGTCCGAGCACTTGTCCTGGAGCGTCAGCGGCGGCGTCTATCTGAACGATCTCTTGCCGCTGCCCTACACGGAAGAGACGCTGGACATCGTCGCCGGCAATGTCGCGAAGGCGCAGGAGACGCTGGGCCGACGTCTGCTGGTCGAGAACCCGTCGTCTTATC
>WNFE01005416.1_pt1 | contig 11512 bp, 10 predicted proteins | sample 5400451 | NCBI WGS metagenome assembly WNFE01 (sample SAMN13153344, study PRJNA577476) | soil metagenome | isolation source: 200 cm saprolite under Douglas fir tree site 2 hole 2 | place: USA:California | collected 2015-04-18
CGATAAACTCAAGACCCGCTCACTAGCGCCCTAAGTGCATGACCACCACCGCAACCGTTGAGGCGCAGGCCGGCCCGGCTATTCGCCGCAGCCGCGCGGGCGGCGACCGCTTGGGCCGCTGTCCGGGAGCTGAGCGGGATGGATATGGGGCCTCCCTCTCGAGGCGGCCCGTTCTCCCTGACCCAGTCGCTGCGCTCTCTGCTGGCCGCGCGGTGGCATACGGGTTCGCGCCGTGCTGACCGGCCCGGTCGACACCGACATGGTCCGGGACCTGGATACCCAAGTCCTCCCCCCAGTCCGTCGCTCGGGCCATCTTCGATGGCGTGGACAACGGAGAGGAGGACATCTCCCCCGACCCCATGTCCCGGACCATCGCCGACAGTTGGCGCAGCGGCCTGGCCAAGGCTCTCGAGCGCCAGAACGCCGCACTGCTGCAAGCGCAGCCCGCGACGTCGTAAGCAAAGGCGGGGGACTGAAGGTGGACGCCGGGCCAGGCCGGAGGCCTGCTAGGCAGGGATCCTGGCGCTGCCTCGCCGCGGGCCGCCCGCTCTGGTACCGGCCGGACGCTTCGCCGCCCCGCCCGGCCGCCACGGCGAGCGGCAGGACAGCCGCGCCGACTGCCGCCCTTGCGGCGACGCTCGGGGTCGCCGCCAGATGCTGGGTAGTCGCGGTCCGGCTGATGAACGGCATGGTCACGGGATGGCGACCCGGCTCGGCTCGTTGGCGTCTTTTATCGCCGTGTGGGTGTGGATGAATGGCGGCGAGGTGGCAGGGTAAACGCGCGACCGTGCAGGTGTACGGGCTCGCGGAACGCCGCGAAGCAACTAGGGGTGTCAAGACACACACGGAGGCGATCATGAAAGATAAGGCGAAGAACGGCGCCGTCGGCACCCCGGCGATGCCCGCGGTGACCGACCGGGCCGCCTTCCAGGCCGAGCTGGACGCGCTGCGGGTGCGGGAGAAGGCCCACACCCGGGAAGGCGACGCGATCGCGGCCGCCCGGCGGCGGCTGCCCATGGTGGAGATGGACGCCGCCATCCCGCTGACCGGGCCCCGCGGGCCGCTCACCCTGCTCGAAGCGTTCGAAGGGCGCCGGCAGCTCATCGCCTACTACTTCATGTGGCACACCGGCCGGCCCGCGGCCCAGCAGTGCGAAGGCTGCACCTGGGTCACCACCCAGGTCAGCGAGGTGTCCTACCTGCATTCCCGCGACATCACCTACGCGGTCTTCTGCCAGGGCCCCTACGCCGAAAGCGCCCGCTACCGCGACTTCATGGGCTGGGACATGCCCTGGTACTCCGCCCAGGACTCCCTCGGCGCGCTCCTCGTCGGCCGCCAGATCGGCAGGATGCACCTGGTGTGCTACCTGCGCGACGGCGACCGCGTCTTCGAAACCTACTGGACCACCATCCGCGGCGTCGAAGCCATGGACTACAGCTACGCGCTCATGGACCTCACCGCCTACGGCCGCCAGGAGCCGTGGGAGGACTCGCCCCCCGGCTGGCCACAACAGTGCTCCAACACGCGGACTAACGGCGGCCCGCCCGATTGGCCACCACTGTCAGAGTGGCCAGAGTGGCCGGGCGGACGCCCCATCGCCCAGTGGCCGCGCCTGGAAGCTGGGCGCTCTGACGACCTCGGCGTCGGCAATGACGGCCGTTAGGACGACCGCGGCGGCCGCGCTGACGGCGACGCTTGGGCTCGCCGCCGCGTGCTGGGTGGTCTCGGTCTGGCAGATGACCGGGATGGACATGGGCGTGGCGACCCGGCTCGGCTCGTTCGCGTTCTTCACCGCGGTGTGGGTGGCGATGATGGCGGCGATGATGCTGCCGGGCGCGGCCCCCGCCGTGGCGCGAGCCGCCCGCGCCGGTGGTGTGCGCGCGGTACCGCTGTTCGCCGGGTCTTACCTGGCGGTCTGGGCCCTGGCGGGTGCCGTCGTGTTTGCGGCCTACCAGCCGCACGGGACGGCCGCGGCCGGCGCGGTGACAATCGCCGCCGGGGCTTACGAGTTCACGCCGCTCAAGCGGCACTTCCGCCGCCGCTGCCGCGAGGCCGCCGGGTCGGGTTTCGGGTTCGGGCTGTGCTGCGCGGGCTCCAGTGCCGGGCTGATGGCGATGCTGGTGGTGCTGGGCGTGATGAGCGTCGGCTGGATGGCCGCGATCGCCGTCCTTGTCACTGCCCAGAAGCTCCTGCTACCCAGGGCCGCCCTCGATGTGCCGCTCGCACTCGCGATCGTCGCATTCGGGGTTCTGATCACCGTGGGCCCCTCGTCGGTTCCCGGCATCGCGCCGCCGATGTGAGGTCACATCGGTGGCTCCGTCCATCTCGAACTATGTGGAAATACAAAGGAGACAGCACAATGACCAGTCACCGGATCGGAACGCGCGAGGAGTGGCTCGCGGCGCGTGCCGAGCTGCTGGAGCGCGAGAAGGAGCTCACAAGGGTGGGCGACGAGCTCGCCCGGCAGCGCCGGGAGCTTCCCTGGGTGCCGGTCGAGAAGCAGTACCCGCTCCAGACCGAAGACGGGACCAGGACGCTGGCGGAGCTGTTTGACGGCCGCTCGCAGCTGGCCGTCTATCACTTCATGTTCGGCCCGAACTACACGGCTGGCTGTCCGGCCTGCTCGGCGACGGCTGACAGCTTCAACGGGGTGCTCCCGCACCTCGCGGCCAACGACGTGACGATGATCTGCGTCTCGCGCGCGCCGATCGACAAGCTGCTCGCCTACCGCGCGCGCATGGGCTGGAGCTTCAACTGGGCCTCCAGCCACGAAAGCGACTTCAACCTCGACTTCGGCGTCTCCGCCGGCGAGGAGGCACCGCAGGCGGTCGCGCCGCTGCTCGGGGCCAACGAGGTTGCGGCGCTATCGCGGCTGAGCGACCCGCGGGTCCGTGACAACCTGCCGCCGATCACCAGCCAGAACGCCATCGCGACCGGCACGGACATCGCCGGCTATTTCTCCGAGGGGCACGGCGTCAGCACGTTCGCGCGCGAGGGCGATAGCGTCCACCACTGCTACTCCAGCTACGCCCGCGGCACCGAATTCCTGATGGGCTACTACGCGATCCTCGACCGGACGCCGAAGGGCCGCGCCGAGGTTGGCCCGATGGGGACGTGGCTGCGCCGCCACGACGAATACCACAACCAGTGACACGTGCCGGAGGAGATCATGGTGAACTCGGCTGCGGGCGGGGCCAGCGACTATAACACCCAGATCATCAAGGAGTTCCGGGCGAACGAGGGACGCGTCGGCGGGATGTGGGAAGGCACCACGCTCATTCTGATCCATCACATCGGCGCCAAGTCCGGGATCGAGCGCGTCACGCCGGTGGCCTGCTCCCCTCAGGGAGACGGCCGGTTCGCGATCTGGGCCGCCAACGGCGGATCGCCCACCCACCCGACCTGGTACTACAACCTCAAGGCCCACCCCAGGATCACCGTTGAGGTCGGTGCCCAGACGTTCACGGTCCTGGCGGAGGAACTGGGCGGCACCGCCCGCGCCGAGCTGTGGCCGAAGCTGGTCGCGGAGTGGCCGAAGCCGGTCGCGGGGTCCCCTGACCTCGGCGCAGCCCAGGGCAGGACCACGCGGCAGTTTCCGGTGTTCATGCTGACCCGCCAGGACTGACCCGCGACGAGAACCCGGCTTGCGCCACCTGGTACCGGTGCTGCTGGAGCACGTCACCACCCCAGCCCGCAACCCGGCCGCCGAACTCAGCTCAGGCCGCCACCGGCCGCGGGCGCCGCAGCTCCCGAGGCCCGGCCACCGGCACCCTGGCCCGCCCCGGGCAACGGGCCTAAACGCTCAGCTCAACAGGAGACCGCTATGAGCGCACAATCCCCGGACCTGTCCATCACGGCTGACACAGTGCCAGGCAAGGCGCGGTGCCCTGACCGCCAGTCCGTCGCAGGCCACGCCTGCGACGAATAGTCCCGCCGACGGGAGGCTGCCGCTGTCGGCGACCGAACGGACCCGGCACCGCCGGTTCCGGCACCTGGGGCGGGTTGACCGGGACTCTTTGTACGCGGTGCTAGACGCCGGGCTGATCGCCCACCTCGGAGTGATCACCGGCGAGTGGCCGATGGTGGTCCCCACCGTATACGGGTTCACCGCAGACACCCTGTACCTGCACGGCTCGGTCGCCAGCCAGAGCCTGAACACCGCCGGAACCCCGGTGTGCGTCACCATCACCCTCACCGACGGCCTCGTGCTCGCACGGTCGGTGTTCGAGCACACCATCAACTACCGCAGCGCCATGATCTACGGGCAACCCCGCCTGGTCACCGACCCCGACGAACGGCTCGCCGGGCTGCGCTGCATCACCGAGCACGTTGCGCCCGGCCAGTGGGACTACGCCCGCCAGCCCAGCCGCAAGGAACTCGCCGCGGTCCGCCTGCTGGCGCTTTCGCTGGACGAGGCCTCGGTGAAGATCCGCACTGGCCCGCCCGACGACGGCGACAGCCCGGATCCCGCACTGGGTTTGTGGGCGGGCGAACTACCAGTGGCCACCACTTGGCAGCAACCCATCCCTGATCCGGTGTTGGCGGTCAGTAGAATCTGCCCGCAGGCGGCCATGAGGAACTGCCCAGAGGCGGCCAGCCTGGTCACGGAGCGTGGCTGACTGGCGAGCGACGATCGTGCCTGATCCACCGGTCGGCGTGCACTCGGGACGCTCGGCGTCCCGCAGTTTGGGGCACACAGATCCGATCGATCTTGCGTGGCCATGATCGCCATGGGCTGCGGCCCAGACCGCCGCAAGTAGCCGATGAGCGGACGTTCGGCGGACGGGGTGCCCGGCCGTGCAGTTGCCGAATCGGAGCGGGTGGCAGTCGCACCTGACACGCCGTGCGCCGCCCACAGAACATCCGGTTCTGGCCCACGCACCAGATGGCGTACCTCATCGTGGCAAAAGTGGCATTTCCTTCGGGGCGTTAGACCGAGATGCTTATTGAGGTCGTGTCTCCGTCAGGATAGGAACTAGTAGCGGCGTTCCTTTGCAGTTTCACGCGGCAATCGCACGGGGAATCTTGCTGGCGAACAGGCCTGGAAGAAGCGGGTGATCTTCATGAGCACGGAACTGGCCGGCGTCCCGTCCGACCGCCAGCCAGAAGCGGGGCCTCCCGCCCGGGGCCGTAGCGGCGCCTTTGCGCTTCCCGTCAGCACCAGTTTACGATTCGCCCTGCTCATAGCGGCGGTCGTGGCATCGAGCTTCTCCGTCTACCAGGGCATCTACCTAACCACACCGCGCGGGCCCGCATTGATTTCGCTGATGCTCCGGTGCCGCTCGCAGGCGCTGGCACACCGGCCGAGCGGGATGACCGCCACTGCAAGCATGGCCAGCGCGCTCCACCAAGCCGCGGTGTGTTACTCGGGCGGGGAACGTACCGAGGCATGGTGGGGCCTGCTGGGCGTCGGCGTCCTCACCGTCGTGGCCGGCGCCATCTTCCTGGCACAGCCCTGGTGGTACCGACGGCGGAAACACCTGACCGAGCTGACCGGTGCTGACACCGCTGACTTGGAGAGCCGCCTCGAGGGGGTTCGTCGGCGGACCGGGACGGGTCCCGTGGTCTGGCTGCTTCAGCCACTCAATGTCCGCCTGTCGGCGTTCGCGTTCGGCCGGCCCGGACGACGGTTCGTTGCTATCAGCGGCGGAGCGGCGGTCGCGGCGGTCAGGAAGCCCGCCGCCTTCGACAGCGTCATCTTGCATGAACTGGCCCACATCAAGAACCGCGATATCGACCAGGCGTACCTGGCCGTGGCGATCTGGCGGGCATTCGTCGTGGCGGCGCTGCTGCCCATGGCCGTGCTGTTGATCTTCACCAGCGTCCTCGGTGAGCCGCAGCAGCTGATCTGGCGCGTAGCCGTGATGGCATTGATCGTTTACTCGCTCCGTAACGCGATCCTGCGGTCACGTGAATTCGACGCGGATGCGCGCGCACGCCAACTCGACCCCAGGACCGCGCTGGGTACGGCACTGGCGAGCCTGCCTGCCCGCACCGGGCGCCGGGCGTGGCACCTGGGCGGGACGCATCCGTCGGGCCAGGAACGCGCGGCGGCACTGCTGGACCCCGCGCCGTTGTACCGGTTCGGGTTCTGGGACGGGCTGGCGGTAGGGCTGGTCGCGGCCCTTGGTGCGAGCGCCACGCATGAGATCGTCACCCTCCTGACTACGGTTATCGGCGTCAGGTATGTCGTCATGGCGATCATCTTCGCGGCCTTTGCGGGACCCGCGGTCGCGGTCGCCATGTGGCGAAGGCAGTTGGTGGAAGCGGACACGGGCGTGGTGACGGGCTGGGCCGCGGGGCTGGGCCTGGGTCTCGGTCTCGCGCTCGGCCCGGTCATTGCCCTGTCGGGGGCGTACAGCACGGCACTGTGGCCGGACCATCCGAGCCTGGCGGCCTTCGGCGTCCTGGCGGTGTGGACTGGCTTCGTGGTGCTGACCTTCACGCCCTTCCCGGTCTGGATCGGACACTGGGCCGACGCCTGGCAACAGCGCGCCGATCCGGCCGCGCCGCGCGTTCCCACCCGGGGCGCCATGATTGCCGCGGCGGTCGCCGCGTGGATCGTCATGGCCATCGGCCTATACTTTACGCTGAGTAATTTCGTCTCCATCGATGGGTCCACCAGTGCGGCAGCCGAATGGCATCAGCTCCCAGGACTGCTGAGGGGGACGGCCCTTGTCATCACCGAACCGGGTGCCGGCTGGGTGGTGTGCCTGCTCGTCGTGGGCATGCCCCTCGCGGCGGCTCTGGCGCACCGCCGGTGGCGGCGGCCAGGTGATGCGCGCCAGGCGACCGCACGGCGGCGGCGCTGGGTGGCCACGGCTCTGCTGGGCCTGGCCGGGTGCCTGACCGCGGTCGCGCTGATGGTGGCGGTCAGCGCGGTCGCGCACGCGCGTGTCGCCGAAGCCGTGCGGTGGAGCCCTGACTTCATGGCCGGGCTCTACTTCTTCGACGAGCAGGCGATCGTCGTCATCGCGGTGGTGTGCGCGGTGATCGTGGCGGCCCGGGCGAGATCCGCGGTGGGTGTCGCGCTCTCGGTCGTGGCCGGGGCCGCGGTGGCGGCGGTCAGCGGCCTGGCCTTGCCCGAGGTGCGGAGCATGGATCACTGCTTCGCGTCGCTCAGCATCCAGTACGCCCATCCACCGGCCGGCGCTTGCCTCACCAGCCCGGATACCCTGGCCCTGCGCCAGGTCGTGCTCGGCGCCGCGCTGGTGAGCATCGTCTTCGTGCCCGCCGCGTACGGCGCCGGGATGCTCCTGCGCCGTCGTATCCGGCGGCAGCGCCGGCCCGCCGTGATGAGGGCGCTCGGGTGGCTCGCGGCCGCGGTGGCGGTCGCGGCCGCGGCCACTGGGGCGGCTCGGTGGGAGCCCAGCGCGAGCGCGCGAGGAATACAGCCCGTGGGCAGCATCGGCCGCGACGGCTGGATCCGCGGACCCGGCTACGACGTCCGCCTCATCCCCAATTGGTACGCCCTCGGCCAGGGCCCCAGATCGGGGCTGATCATCTTCACCTTTCCGGCCGACGGAGGACGGATCCAGCTGCAGAGCCTGGCCGACGTTAATCCCGTAAAGCTTGCGGACTACAGGTCGTACCTGATCCGGCTGGGCGCGCGCCCGGGCGTGCTGGACGGCGCGCCGGGACTGCTCCTCGCGCGGTCCGGCCTGCCCGACGGCGCGCTGGAGCAGTGGACCATCGTCCGTGGTCCGCTGGTATACCTGATATCGGTGGACCGGGCGCCGGCCTGGCCCCAGGATTCGCCCTATCTCCAGAACGCCTTTACCTACATGCTGCACAGCTGGCAGTGGACGAGCTAGGCCGCAGGACCGGTCAAGACCCCGATCATCGCGTCGGCGAGAAGCCCGGCCTGGCCCTCGGAGATGTCCAGCTGCCGGGCCTCACGCTCCGCCACGGTCCGCACCAGCTTCAGCTGGCCGGGCGTGAGCGGCGGCGCGGCGCCCTCCTGGTGCCCTGGGAGACGGGCCCGGACGCACTCGAGCACCCCGTGCACCGAACTCCGCGCGGCCTCCGCCACGAGTGCCTGCCAGAAGCTGCTGGTAAAGCTCAAGATCACCGGAGTAAGCATGGTCATGGCTTCGGCGGCCCCGAAGCCTAGGAGCTGGTCATCCGATGACTTCTTGCCGCCGCGGCCGCGCTTGGCGCCCTGGAACTGGCTCAGCAGCGAAGGGTAGAGCGGCAACTCTTCCGGCGCGAGGCCCGATACGAGCTCGCGGCCGAGCGACCCGACGATCTCATCAGTCTCTTCTGGCATCACGCGCGTCTCCAAGCAAGTCACGGCTGTCAGCCAGAGTTCCGCGTCCAAGCCCGCAGCGGAGTAAGTACCGGTCATTGTAAGGCTCCTGGAAGGAACGCGGGCAGCCCAAAGGCGCGGGAAGCCACATGCCGCTGTGAATGCGCTCTTTCTGCGCTGCCGGGATGTATCCGCCCACCTGCGGATGCTGCGCCTGGATTGTCCCCTGAGGGCTCCGATGTCCTTACCGGAACTGCCACCCGATCGACAGCAGACCGGGGCGTGTCAAAGCATCCAGCGAGGTGACCATGGCGTGGCCATATAGAGCGTTCTGCGGCGGACTGCCCGCCCGGTGATTGGGTGGAATGCGATCACTCTCTGTGATGGCCGCCAAGCCTTCTTCGTGGCCGTCACCGGGCGGGTTCTGATGGCCGTCCACAATCCGGCCCTCCCGCCCGGCATTCCAGTCCCTGACCACATCCGCTCACGCGCCGGAGCCCGAGGGACCCGGCAAAGTCATTAACAGTTCATGATCGTCCGTAGCGGCCGGCCAAACCGCCGGGACTGGCAGCACAGGGCGCCAGCGATTCTAGGGCCAACCCATATGCAACGCCAGAACGAGGCAATATGCGTGACGCCGTCGATGTAGAGCGCTCAGAAATCAGACGTGCCGATTCGGCGTTCGGCGTGATGCCTGTGACCGCCCCCTGTTCTTACCCGTCGCTTTCAGTGACCATCACTGCCGGACTATCCGATCATCGGAAATCTGCGATTGAGCCAGCTTGCGGCCTTGTGAATCCCCTGCGGTCTCAACATCCTCTTGACCGTGATCTGACCGTCGTTCCAAGCATGTCCCGTGCGGCATTGGGCCGCACGGGCTATCACTGGCTAGTATGTGACGACAATGAACGTCAGCATTCCCCATGGCATGCAAGAGGTCTGGGGTTCGAATCCCCATAGCTCCACTAGGAATCCCAGGTCAGAGTATGGTTTCGAGGCCATCTGATTGGGTTCCAAGATCGGTTGACCGTCATTTGACCGTCGTTCTGGACGTGACTGGCTGGCACCGAGCCGCACGAATTGGCTGTTAACGGCACGCGGGTCAGCCGTGACTGTGGTGCTCGTTGAACAGGCTGGCCAGTCGCGGGGAGTGGATGCGCTCCTGGTGACCGCGGGTCTTCCAGGCCTGGGAAAGTACGAGGTGGCTCGGTGGGTCGAGCGGCCAAGTGGCTAGCCACCGGCGTGGCATCGGTGGTGGCCTTCGGGCTCTCTTTGTGGTTGGCGGCTGCAGTCAAGCTGTCGTTCCTGCCGAAGGCGGACGCCGATCGGTGGGTCGTTAATGCGGCGTTCGCCACGGCGATGGCAGCGTGTGTTGTGGCTCGCCACGGCGATGGCAGCGTGTGTTGTGGCTGAGAGGAAACTGGACCTCAGCCGGGCGCGCGGCAGCACCCGGCGGAGCGTCAGCGGAGCCGGGTTCTGGGGTGGAGCGAGTTAGGCGGCCTGGGCTGGTTCGAGGGTGACCGTGTAGCCGAGCTTTGCGAGCCGGGCGATGAGCTTGTCCTTGTACCGCTCGGGGTCCTGGTGTTTGGTGTAGAAGTCCTCGCCGAGCTCGTCGTAGGGCAGCCGCCGGTCCAGGACGCAGTAGATGATCAGGATGAGGGTGTGAGCGACGGCGACGGCGGCCTTCTTCTTCGCGCGGGTGCTGCGGTGCCCGCCGAAGCGGCGGACCAGGCGGTGGAACTGGGCACCGGGCCGGGTCCGGGTCCGGGAGGCCGCCCAGGCGCACTCGACCAGGACATTGGCCAGGTGCTGGCAGCCGTGACGGGTGCCGGCCGGTCGGCGCCGCCCGCCGGACTCGTTATTGGCCGGGGCCAGCCCGGCCCAGGACGCGAGGTGATCAGCGTCGGGGAAGAACGACATGTCCGCGCCGATCTCGGAGAGGATCACGGCGGAGGCGACCGGGCCGATGCCGGGGATGGTCATCAGCAGCTCCCGCTCGGGCCGAAAGGGAACCAGCATCACCTCGATCTGCTTCTCGACGGTGTCGATCAGCTCGGTGAGCTCATCGACGTGCCGCAGGTGCAGCTTGCACATCAGGGCGTGGTGGTCGCTGAACCGCCCGGCCAGCGCCATCGACAGGTCAGGGATCTTGTTGCGGAGCACCCCGCGGGCCAGCTCGGCCAGCACCGCGCCGCGGCGCTCCCCGTCGATCAGCGCCTTGATCATTTCGCGGGAGGACACGCCCAGCACGTCGGAGGCCACCGAGTCGAGCTTGATCCCGGCGTCCTCCAGCGTCTTCTGCAGCCGCTGGATCTCGCTGGTACGCGAGCCCACCAGCTTAGCCCGGTACCTGGTGAGATCCCGCAGCTCGGCGATCTTCTGGGCGGGAACGTAGGACCCGCGCACCAGCCCGCATTCAAGCAGCTCAGCCAGCCAGCAGCAGTCAGCCGCGTCGGTCTTGCGGCCCGGGACCGGGTTCTTGACGTGCGCCGGGTTGCACTTGATCACCTCAAAGCCGCCGGACTCCGCCAGCGCATGAAACACCGGATTCGAGTAGATCCCGGTAGCCTCCATCGCCACGTGGGTGACCCCGCACTCGGCCAGCCACGCGCACATCTCCTTCAGCACCCCGTAGAACGTCTTGTACTTGCGGACCTGGCTGCGCCGCCCGCCCGGCTCATCGCCCGGGGTGCGCACGCACACCGCGATCTCCTTCTTGGCCACGTCGATCGCCGCGCACCGCGGATACAGCACCTGCATCTGCCTGCCTGCCTCTCGCCTCACGGGCCGCCGCCCGCGGGGCGTCCGGCGGTCCCGCCAGGCGGGTGCCCAGCCATCACCTGCGCGCGCCGGCTGCGGAGCCCCGCTCAGAAAAGGGAGACTGAGACACGCGCTCAAGGCGGCAACCGGGGATACCCGTAAAGGGGCTCCAGCGTTCAATCTTTTGGACGCCCACGAGCGGACCAAGCCGAACCGACGTCAGCAGACGGCACGCGCCACCAGTCTCAGCCGCCAGCCCCCGGCCTGTCCGCCGAACCCGCAAACCCCGGCGCGGCGGCGGTCAGCGCTCGCTAGCGGTCACTCTGGAACCCAGTTTCAGCACAGTGGGCGGGCCGAAGGCTCATGAGATCTTTTGGAGTGGCGCTCCCGGTAGCGGGCCAGGCCACGCTCGATGGTGCGGGGGTGCACGCGCACGCCGAAGGCATGCTCGATCGGGCCCGCCAGCTGCGCCGGCCGCAGCGCGGGGTCGGCGGCTAGCTGCTC
>WNFE01003584.1_pt1 | contig 11511 bp, 9 predicted proteins | sample 5400451 | NCBI WGS metagenome assembly WNFE01 (sample SAMN13153344, study PRJNA577476) | soil metagenome | isolation source: 200 cm saprolite under Douglas fir tree site 2 hole 2 | place: USA:California | collected 2015-04-18
GGCAACCGGCGGCGGCGGCGCCGTGGTGGTGGTCGTGGAAACACTGCACGCGGACGCTGACAGGCCGACGGCGGCCACGACAAGAAGCTTGGCTGGTGTCATCGCACCCCTCCTCACGGGCAAAAATCTCCCCGGTGAAACGCGGAAAAGCCCGCGAGGTTGCACGTGACATGCGCCAATCAGGCGGCTTTTTTCAGCATGCTGTCGCGCAGCTCGCGGCGCAGGATCTTGCCGACATTGGTCTTGGGCAGGTCGTCGCGGAACTCGATGTATTTCGGCCGCTTGTAGCCGGTGAATTGCTGCGCGCAGTAGGCGGCCAGCGCTTCCTTGGTGAGCGACGGATCCCGCTTCACGACGAACAGCATCACCGCCTCGCCGGAGGCGGCATCGGGCACGCCGACCACCGCGCATTCCAGCACGCCCGGGTGGGCCGCCACCACGGCTTCGATCTCGTTGGGGAAGACCTTGAAGCCCGAGACCACGATCATATCCTTCTTGCGATCGACGATCTTGATGTAGCCCCGCGCATCCATCTCGCCGATATCGCCCGACTTGAAGAAACCGTCCGGCGTCATGACGAGCGCCGTCTCGTCCGGCCGCTGCCAATAGCCTTGCATGACCTGCGGGCCGCGGATGGCGATCTCGCCCGCCTCGCCCAGCGGCAGTTCCAAGCCCTTGTCGTCGAGGATCTGGATCTCGACGTTGGGCAACGGCAGGCCGATGGTGCCGGTGTAGACTTCCGAATCGGTCGGATTGCAGGTCACGCCGGCCGAGGTTTCGCTCAAGCCATAGCCTTCGACGATCGGGCAGCCGGTGACGGCGAGCCATTTCTTGGCGACCGCCTCCTGGACCGCCATGCCGCCGCCGTTGGAGATCGCCAGCCCGGAGAAATCGAGCTTGGCGAAGTCGGCCCGGTTGACCAGCCCGTTGAACAGCGTGTTGACGCCGGGAAAAATGTTGATCCGGTACTTGGCGAGCTCCTTCACGGTGCCCTCCATGTCGCGTGGGTTGGGAATGAGGATGTTGAGCGCGCCGGTGCGCATGCCCAGCAGGCCGCAGGCGATGAAGGCGAAGACGTGATAGAGCGGCAGGGCGCAGACGATGGTGAACTGGCCGGTGAGCTGCTTGCGCCTGAGGCCGGGTTGCATCCAGGCTTCGGACGCCAACAGGTTGGCCACGATCGTGCGATGCAGCAAGGTCGCACCCTTGGCCACGCCGGTGGTGCCGCCGGTATATTGCAGCACCGCCGCGTCGTTCGGCCCGAGATCGGCCGGCACGAAGGCCATCGCTCGGCCGGCAGCGATTGCGTCGTTGAAGGTGAAATGGCCGGGCAGCGCGAAAGCCGGCACCATCTTACGCAAGCGGCGGACCACGAAGTTCACGATCAGGCCGCGGGGCAAGCCCAGCAGGTCGCCCATCGACGCCACGACGACGTGCTTGATCGCGCCGCCGGCGATCGCCTGCTCGAGCGTCGCGGCAAAATTCTCCAGCACGATCACGGCTTCGGCGCCGGAATCGTTGAGCTGATGGGCGAGCTCGCGCGCCGTGTAGAGCGGATTGACGTTGACGGCGATAAAGCCCGCCCGCAAGACGGCCGCCACGGCGACCGGATACTGCAGCACGTTCGGCATCATGATCGCGACCCGCGCGCCACGCTTCAGTCCCCTGCCCTGCAGCCAGGCGGCGAGCGCCTTGGAAAGCCCGTCGACCTCGCCGAAGGTGATGGCCTTGTCCATGCAGACATAGGCCTTCTGCTCGCGATACTTGGCGAAGCTCTCCTCCAAGAGCGCCACGACGCTGGGATAGATCGACGGATCGATGTCCGACGGAACTCCCGGCGGATAGCTTTTTAGCCAGAAGCGATCCATGCTGCTCCTCCCCGGAACGCGTTGGACCGCACTATAGCGCCGCGCAGCAAAAAGGCCCGTCCGCGAGGACGGGCCTTTGCTTCGAGAGGGCGTCGGTTTTAGACCGCAGCCTTGGTGAACTTCTCGATGCGCTCCTGCACCGGACGGACGGCATCGTCGGCCGCCTTGCGCACGAAGGCGCCGAGATCCTGGGCCTGGGCGATACGGGTCTCCAGGCGGCCGCGCCAGTACTTGGCCGAGACGTCGTACGCCTCGATCGGCGACTTGGCGGCGAGGAAGTCGCGCACCGCGGCGAAGCTTGCGTCGGCGTCTTCCTTGGCGACCTCGAGCACCTTGAGGCTGGCCTTGGTCGCGCCTTCGCGCGCCTGGTTGATCTGGCTGTTCAGCTCCTCCGAGGCGCTCTGCGCGGCCTTGCTGATCTGCTCGAAGCCCTCGGTCGCCTTGCGGACGCCCATCTGGGCAAACTCGCGGACGCGCTCGCTGGCGGCCTTGGTGGTTTCGGTGGCATGCTCGATCACGGTGTCGAGCGCGGCATTGGCGGTGGTCATGGTTCGGTTCCTGCTGCGTTGGTACTGGTGGGTAAGGGACTGACCAGCGGTATATGGGAGCCTTATGGTGCGTTGCAACATAAATTTGTGCGATGCGAGAAGATATGTTAATTATCTTTATTTATCAATTGATTAGAAAGCCAATAAAGAGGACAAATCGAGCAACGAAACAAGCCAAAGCGATTTTCGGGAGGGCCCATGGACCAGCAGCAGCTGTCGGGCATCGACGCGTCGTTCCTCTATCTCGAGACCCCCGAGACGCCGATGCATGTGGCGGGGCTCACCTACTTCCAGCTTCCCGAAGGCTTCGAGGGCAGCTTCTACCAGCACTTCCGGCGCTTCTTCGAAAGCCGCCTGCACACCATCCCGATCTTCTCCAAGCGGCTGGCGCCGTCGCTCTACGACCTCGATCATCCGGGCTGGGTCGATGATCCCGATCTCGACCTCGACTATCATCTGCGCGAGACCACCCTGCCCGCGCCGGGCAGCGAGGCGCAGCTCGAGGAGGTGATCGGCCGCCTGCATGCCAACATGCTCGATCGCAGCCGGCCGCTCTGGCAGTTCTACGTCATCACCGGCCTGGCCAACGGCCAGGGCGTGCTCTACTCCAAGGTCCACCATGCCGCGGTCGATGGCGGCGCCGGCATGGCGATCAACAAGGCGCTGTACGACGTGACGGCGACGCCGCGCGAGGTGGCGCCGCCGCTGCCCAAGCCTGCTGCCTCCAAGCCGGCGCCCAGTTCGCCGACGGCGGTCGATCCGATCAAGGGCATCGCCGACATCATGGGCAACATGATGCGCCAGCAGTTGAGGATGTGGCAGGCCGCGCCCGACATCGTGAACGCCATGACGAACGCTTTCCTCGCCAAGCCGGGCGAGACGCCCAAGGCGCTGGGCACGCTCAAAAGCCTGGTCGACCAGCTGCCGACGCTCAATGCGCCCAAGACGCCGTTCAACACCACCATCACGCGCGAGCGCAGCTACGCGGCGCGCACGATCTCGCTCGCAGACGCCAAGGCGGTGGCCAAGGCAAGCGGCGCCAAGCTGAACGACGTGGTGATGGCGGTGTGCAGCGGCGCGCTGCGCCGCTATCTCCAGGAGAAAGGCCAGCTGCCCGACAAGCCGCTGATCGCCGGCGTGCCGATCAGCCTGCGCGAGCCGGGCGACACGCGGCAGAACAACCAGGTGTCGGGCATGCTGTGCCAGATCGCGACCGACATCGCCGATCCCGCCGAGCGCCTGCGGGCGATCGTGAAATCTTCCTCGCAGGCCAAGGAGATCGCCGGCACCTTCCGCGACGCCGTGCCGCAGGATTTCGCCTTCGTCGGCGCGCCGATCCTGCTGCAGCTCATCATGCTGGTCTATGGCCGCAGCGGACTGGCCGACCGCTTGCCGATGCCGATGAATGTCACGATCTCCAACGTTCCCGGTCCGCCGATGCCGCTCTACTGCGCCGGCGCCAAGGTGACGGCGCTGCATCCGGTGTCGATCGCGGCCCACGGCGCGGCGCTCAACATCACCGTGCAGAGCTACATGGACGCGCTCAATTTCGGCCTCACCGCCGATCGCCGCGCCGTGCCCGACGTCGGCCGTCTCGGTGACTATCTCGTGGACGCAGCGGACGAGCTCAAGAAGGCGGTCGTGCCGGGTTGAAACGCTTCCCCGCGATTCCGATATGTGAGAGGTTGGTCGGAACGAACAAGGAGGCCTGATGACGGCTAGCGCCCAGGCGTTGCGTCCCCCCTCGCGAACGCTCCTGTTGCTCGAAGGTCGCGCCGTGCAGGAACTCGGCGCCTTCATGCTGATGCGGCCCTGGCTCGGCGCCGCACCGCGCGGCGACGGGCATCCCGTGCTGGTGTTCCCCGGACTGCTGGCCAGCGATTTTTCGACCCGGCCGCTGCGCGGCTTCCTCGGCGAGCAAGGCTACGCCGTGCATGGCTGGGAGCAGGGCCGCAACCTCGGCCTGCGGCCGGGCGTCGAGGACGAGATGCTGGAGCGCGTCGAGGCGCTGTACGACCGCCATGGCGGCCGCAAGCTCAGCCTGATCGGCTGGAGTCTCGGCGGCATTTACGCCCGCCAGCTTGCCAAGCGCCTGCCCGGCAAGGTGCGCTCGGTGATCAGCCTGGGTAGCCCGTTCGCCGGCAGCCCCAAGGCGACCAATGCCTGGCGCGTCTATGAAATGGCGTCGGGTCAGCGGGTCGACGAGCGCGACGAACACGCCGCGGGTCCCATCGCCCAGCCGCCGCCGGTGCCCACGACGTCGATCTTCAGCCGCTCCGACGGCATCTGCGCCTGGCAGACCTGCCTCAACGAGGAACGCGCCGAGGTCGAGAACATCGAAGTCTACGGCAGCCACTGCGGGCTCGGCCATCATCCCGCCGCGGTCTATGCCGTCGCCGACCGGCTGGCCCAGCCCGAGGGCCAGTGGAAGAAGTTCGACCGTTCCGGCTGGAAGAGCCTGGTCTTCCCGGATTGGCGCCGGTCTTAAATCTTCTGGACCGCGAGCCTCCGGCTCGCTCATGAGCGCGTCGGGCGAAGTAACCTTCGCCCTGAGATGCGCGCGGTCCGGAAGAAACCTAAAGCTTCTTCTCGACGTTGTTGCGGATCTCCTCGTAGGACTCCTTCATGCGGTCCTGGACGATCCGGAACGCCTCGGCGCTCGACTTCTGCACCAGCTCGGCGATGTCGCGCGTATTGGCGATCGCGGCTTCCATCGCCTTCTTGGCGAACTCGGCCTGCTTGGCCATGATCTCCTGCGGGCTGCCGCCGGGCTTGTAGGTCTGGACCATGGCGGTGACGTCCTTCACCGCCTCCTCAAAGATCTCGCGCTGCTTCTTGGCGATCTCGTTGGCGCCGCCCGCCATCGCCTGCCACGACTTGGCCATCGCCTCGAGGTTCTTCTGCTGGTGCTCCATGATCTTTTTCACGTCGAACGACGGGATCTTGAGCTGCTCGCCCAAATTCTTGAACATGTCGGTGAAGTTCTGCGGTGTGTCGGCCATGCGAACCTCCTGTCGGTCACAGGCCGAGCTTCAACCCCTGCTCCAGCGCGTGCAAGGCCAAACCGGCCAGGCCGCCGATCAAAGCGCCATTGAAACGGATATATTGCAGATCGCGTCCCACCGTGAGCTCGATGCGGCCGATCAGCATGTCGATGTCCCAGCCCTTCACCTGATCGGCAATGAAGCGGCTGACGCCGCTTTTCTGGCTTTGCACGAAGTCGGCCAGGACACGCACCATGCCGCGGTTGATCTCGGCGCGGATCGCCGGATCGCGTGCGAGCTGGCCGCCGATGTCGACCAGCATGGCCTCGAGCTGGCGGCGGACCTGGCTGTCGGGCGCCCGTGAATCCTGCTCGAGGAAGGTGCGCAGGCTATCCCACGCGCCCTCGGCAAGGGCGGCGATCTCCGGCCGCGCCAGCAGGTCGCGTTTGAGTTCTTCGGCGCGGCGCGCCAGCGCCTGCGAGCTGCGCAGCCGCTCGATGAAGCTTTTAACAAAACTGTCGAACTCGAGCCGTAGCGGATGGCGGGGATCGGCGCGCGCGTCCTGGACGAAGCCGCTCGTCGAGGCGACGATCTTGCGCAGAAGATAGGCGTCGGCCCGGTAGAGGTTGAACAGCGCCGGCAGCTCCTGGCGGATACGTTCGCGCAATGCAGCCAAGGTCTCCTCGTCGGTCAGCACCTTCTCGAGGGCGCCCAAAAGCTCGTCGAGCAGGCGCTGATGGCGGCCCTTTTCGGTGACGGCGCCCAAAAGGCCGGCGGCCAGCGGCGCCAGCTCGACCCGTTCCAGCTCGGTCATGATGCGCTTGCCCAGGAAGCCTTTCAGGCCGGACTGCTCGATGGCGCCCAGCGTCTGGGGCAAAAGCTTCATGACAAAGTCCGCCAGCGCCGCGGCGCGCTCGCGATCGGACAGCCAGTCCGCCACGAGGGCGGCGAAATCGACCTCGCCCAACCGCGCCTCGACCGGCTCGGGCGCCAGGAAATTCGTCTCGATGAAGGTGCCCAAGGTATCGGCGATGCGCTGATGGTTGCGCGCGATGATGGCGGTGTGCGGGATCGGCAGGCCGAGCGGCCGGCGGAACAGCGCCACGACGGCGTACCAGTCGGCGAGCCCGCCCACGGTCGCGGCCGCGGCGAAGGCCGCGACGTAGCTCCACGCCCAATGGGTGGGCTCGAAATGGCGCGCCACGATGAACAGCGACGCAGTGAAGATCAGCAACGCCGTCGCCACCCGCTTGATGCGGCGCAGGTCGCGAGCGCGCGCCCGGTCCCGCTCGAGCTCGCGGTTCAGCTGCTGGCCCACACGTCGAGCACGTAGCGATTGTCGGCCGCGAGTTTCGCCACCCAGGCCTCGTCGTACATCGCGGCCAGCGCGCGTTTGACGTCGGGTTCCATGCGTCCGCCGTCGCCGCAGACATAAACGATGGCGCCCTGCTCGATCAGGACCCGCACGCGGTCGGCTTGGTCCTTCAGGAGATCCTGCACGTAAATCTTCTTGCCGTCGTGGCGCGAAAACGCGACATGCAAATCGACGACGCCGGCGTCGGCATGTCGCCTGAGCTCGTCGGCATAGAGGAAGTCGTGCTCGGGATGGCGGCAGCCGAAGAACAGCATCGCCGGACCCAGTTGGCGGCCCTGCGCCTTGAGCGCCGCGCGTTCGCGCAGGAAGCCGCGGAATGGCGCCAGCCCGGTGCCCGGGCCGATCATGACGATCGGCGCCGCGGGATCGACCGGCAGCCGGAAGCCGACCTTGGTCTCCTTGACGAAGGCCTGCACCGTGCCGCCGGCCGCCTGGCGCGCCAGGTGGCTGGAGCAGACGCCGTGATAGACGCCGGCGCCCGAGCGGGCCGGTCCTTCGACCACGGCGACGGTGATCGAGCAGCGCGTGCCGTCGGCGATCGGCGAGGACGAGATCGAGTAGTAGCGCGGCGTCATCAGCGGCAGCATTTCGAGGAAGCCGGCGAACGGCAACTCGCACGCCGGATGCTCGTCCAGGAGGTCGAGCACCGACTTGCGCTTGGCCAGGACCTCGGCCTTGAATTGCTCCTCGTCCAAAAGCGCCTCGAGCTTGGGCCGCGTGAACGGACAGCGTGTGTGCTGCGCCATGGCCTGGATCTGCTTGCGCGTCGCCGGATGCTGCAGCTCGACGAAGTCCGACAGCAGGCGATGGACGGCGATCGCCTCGCCGACCGGCAGCGCCGCGCGCCTGCCCTCGGCGGCGGCCAGCATGACATGCGCGCCGGGCACGAAGCCGAAGCGGCGGGTCGCGCGCTCGACCAGCGCCGCGCCGTTCTGCGGCACGATGCTGAGATGGTCACCGGCGCGATAGCCGACGCCGTCGGGCAGCATGACCTCGATATGACGCGTGCTGCGCCCCGATTTGTCGGCAACCTGCAGCTCGCGGTTGGCGAGCACGCGCATCGGCAGCGCGCCGCTGCCACCGATGATGGGATTGGCCGGCGGCTTGTCGACCGCCTGCACCCGGTAGAGCGGCTCGGCGGCGACGCCCTGGTCGGGCTCGAGCTTGACGCCGAGCTTGTCGGCCAGCGCAGGCAGCAACGGTTCGGTCCACGCCTGGAAGTGGCCGTCGAGATCTTCCCGGGCGTCGCCCTCGCCACGGGCATAGATCCGCTCGGCACCCTTCTCGGCCAAAAGCTCGTCGATGCGGCGCGGGATCGCCTGGTAGGTCGAAGCCCAGTCGCGATTGCCGCAGCCGAACACGGTGTAACGCACGCCGGTCAAAGATCCGGGCGCCGCCGCGCGCAGGCTCTCGATGAAATGGCCGGCGTTGTCGGGCGGCCCGCCATTGTAGGACGCGCAGACGATCGCTACCGCGCCCTCGGCCGGCAGCTTGCCGGCCAGGTCGTCGAGGCTCCCGAGCGTGGTGGCGAAACCCTGCGCCTCGCCCGCTTCGGCGATCGAGCGCGCCAGCTCCTCGGCGGTGCCCATGTTGGAGCCGAACAGCACCGCGAGCGGCGTGCCGTGGCTCGCCGCCGCCTTCTTCGGCCGGGCCTTCTTAGGCTCGGGCTTGGCGGCGGAAACACCCGAGCCCCGCACGATGTCGGGCCGCAATCGCACGCGCATCACCAGCCCCTCGGGCTTGATGGTGAGCGACTCCTTGATCTTGAGCTGGTAGCGCGTGTGGTCGACCAGCCGGAAGCGCTGCAGGATCAGGCCGAGCACCAGCGTCGCTTCGGTCATGGCGAACTGCCGGCCGATGCAGGCGCGCTGGCCGTTGCCGAACGGCTTGTAGGCATGCGGCGGCATCTTAGTCTCGCGCTCGGGCGCGAAATTGTCGGGATTGAACACCTCGGCCTGCGGTCCCCACACCGACTTGTCGCGATGGAGCATCGCCGTCAGCACGGTGACGAAGGTGCGCTTGCGGAGCTTGTATTTCCCGCCGATCGTCTCGTGCTGATAGGGATAGAGCCCGAAGGCCGGCGCGGTCGGCCACAGCCTGAGCGACTCCTTCAGGATCTGGCCGATATAGACGAGCTGGTTGACCTGCTGGGCGGTGGGCCGCGCGTTGACGTCGCGGCCCAGCACGCGGTCGGCTTCCTCATAGGCCTTCTGCAGGACGTGCGGATTGTTGAGCAGGAAATAGACCGCGAACGACAGCATGCCGCTCGTGGTCTCGTGCCCCGCAATCAGGAAGGTGTTCATCTGGTAGCGGATGTTGACGTCGTCCAGCCGCTCGCCGCTCTGCTTGTCGACGCCGCTCAGCATGTAGCCCAAGAGGTCGGGCTTGGCTTCATCGCCGGCGGGCACCTCGCGGCGCTCGCGGATGATGCGGTCGGCGATGCCGTTCATGAAGCCGACATCCAGCTCGAGCTTCTTGCGGCTCTTGCGCTGGGTGATGTCCTCGAGCGGCAGGCCGCGCATCTTCATCACCGCTTCGAGCGCCCTGACCAGGGATTCGACGTAGGGATGGTTGTCGCTGCGGTAGAACGAGTTGAAGCGGTAGTTGAAGCCGCACAGGCCGATCGTGTCGAGGGTGAGCGCGGTCATGTCGCGCACCACGTCGATCTCCTCGTCGGCGTTCAGCCGCTCCCACTTGGTCACCAGCTGCTCGGCGATGTCGAGCATGCCGTCGTGATAGGTCTGCATCATACGGTGCGCGAAGGTCGGCAGCAGGATGTTGTGCGCCTTCTGCCAGTTGGGTTCCTGCGTCTCGGCGGTGAACAGGGCGTCGCCGCCCAGCATGCGCACCCGGCGCAGCGAGCCGCGCACCGCCTTGTCGAAGCGCTTCTCGTCGCACAGCTCGGCCACCAGGTCGGCGCCCGAGACGACGACCAGCGGCGTGCCCATCATGTCGAGCCAGAAGATCGGGCCCTGCTCGCGGGCGATCCGCATCAGGCCCTGGATCGGCGCGTCGCCGTCGACGGTGAGCATGTTGCCCAGCACCGGCGTGCGCGGCGGATGCGGAATCGGATGCAGCTTGTTGCGCGCCATGAGCTCGGCCGTCCTCCCTGTCTGTCGTCCATATTGCCCCGCCGCGCCGCGAGGCGAAACAGTGGGCACGGCGATTCTGTCGTATAGTCGACCGTCACATTCTCCCGGGGAGGAAACAATGAAGGTCGGATTCATTGGCGTCGGCAACATGGGCGGACCCATGTGCCGCAACATCGTCAAGCGCAGCAACCACCAGGTGACGGTGTTCGACCTGAACCCTGCCGCGGTGAAGACCTGCACCGATCTCGGCGCCACCGCCGCCAAGTCGGTGGCCGATGTCACCCGGGGCGCCGACGTGGTGATGACCTCGTTGCCCATGCCCAAGGACGTCGAGGCGGTGACCCTGGGCGACGGTGGCATCCTCGCCACCATCGCCAAGGGCCAGACCTACATCGATCTCAGCACCAACGCGCCCTCGATGGTGAAGAAGATCGGCGCCGCGATGGCGGCCAAGGGCATCGCCATGCTCGATGCGCCGGTGAGCGGCGGCACGACGGGCGCCGAGGCCGCGACCATCGCCATCATGGTGGGCGGCGACAGGAAGGTGTTCGACGACGCCTTGCCGGTGCTGCAGTCGTTCAGCGCCAACGTGATCCACATGGGCGAGCTCGGCACCGGCACGGTGGCCAAGCTCGTGAACAACATGCTGGCCTTCTGCAACGCCGCGGCGGCGGCCGAAGGCCTGATGCTGGGCGTGACCGCCGGCCTCGACCCCAAGAAGCTGATCCAGGTCGTCACCAACTCGAGCGGCAACTCCAACGCCTTCAAGAGCCTTTCAGAACGTGCGCTCGCCGGCGAGTTCGAGCCGCGCTTCGCGCTCAACCTCGCCTACAAGGATCTGCATCTCGCGCTGGAATTGGGCGACGAACTCAACGTGCCGCTGCCGCAGGGCTCCTCGACTCACAACCTGCAGCGCCTAGCGCGCGGCATGGGGCTGGGACCGAAGGACAGCTCGTCGATCCTGCGGGTCTACGAGACCGCGCTGGGACGCACCATCAAGCCGTGAGGTGCTTGTCGATCAGCGACGCCACCAGCTCCGGCTGCTTTTGCGCAAGGTCGTGATCGCCTCCCGGCAAGATGTGCAGCTGCGCGTTGGGCAGGCGCGATTGGAGATGGCGCCCGACGGTGACAGGACTGATGGCGTCCGCGTCGCCCCAGATCAGCAATGTCGGCGCGGCGATCTTCTCGACCGGCAGATCCGGCGATGAACGCGCCGCGGTGATCCACTCGGCGGCACGCGGAAACGATCGGCGGTAGTCGGGGCGCCAGTCAGCCGCCCCGAGTCCGGCCATGTCGACGCCGCCCGAGGTCACGACCAGCACCAGGCGACGCACGCTGTGCGGACGCTCGAGCGCCAGGCGCGCGGCGATGACGCCACCCATGGACTGCGCCACCAGATCGACCGGCTCGTCGATTCGCGCCGCAACAAGGCGGACCAGATCGTCCATGCCCCCGATCGCGGAATCGTGCGGCTGGTTGCCGAGGCCCGGCCAACCGAAATATTCCTTGGACCATTCAGCCGGCAAAAGCGCGCCGACCGGCTTCCAGAAATCCGGCGAACCGCCGGCGCCGGGCAAGAAGAAGACCCTGGGCATGCGGCCTACGCGCTCAGCTCGGCCAGGAACGCCGGCAGCTTCCGTCCTT
>WNFE01003588.1_pt1 | contig 11508 bp, 10 predicted proteins | sample 5400451 | NCBI WGS metagenome assembly WNFE01 (sample SAMN13153344, study PRJNA577476) | soil metagenome | isolation source: 200 cm saprolite under Douglas fir tree site 2 hole 2 | place: USA:California | collected 2015-04-18
ACGGCGAAGCGGAAAGTCACGATGTAGCAAGGCATTGCCATCGAAAAGGCGAGAGAAATCGTGAAGCTGGTAAAAGATTCCAAGAAAAAAGCACAGGCTTCGATCCAGGGAGATCTGGTGCGGATCAGCAGCAAAGATCGCGACACTTTGCAGGAAGTGATCGCCTTGCTGCGGGGGCACGACTTCGGGATTGACTTGCAGTTTACGAATTACAGGACGAATTAACGAATAAACCCTTAACGCGGAAAACCTGAGAACTGCCGCGGAGGGCGCCGAGAAAACGAGGAACATCATTGAGCGCGCCGCCCATCATTAACGGGAAAGAAATCTTCGACCTGCTGCATGACGACCTTGCGGCTCTTGAGGATGAGTTCGGACAAGACACCATCTCGGGCGTGCAGGCTATTACGGAAATTGGCGAATATCTGCGAGCCGGTGGCGGCAAGCGGATCCGTCCGGCGCTGCTTTTTCTTTCTTCCAAACTATTCCATTACGAAGGGCGCGGGGCGGTGAGGCTGGGCGCCGTGGTCGAGATCATTCATACCGCCACATTGGTGCACGATGACATTATTGACGAGGCTAAAACCCGCCGCGGACGTCCCGCAGCCAACACGCAGTGGGGCAATTCAAAATGCGTACTGGCCGGCGACTGGCTCTACATGCAGGCCTTCAAGGTTGCAGTGCAGGAGCGGAACTTCCGCATCCTCGACACCCTGATCGAATTGACGCAGCAGATGGTCGAGGGCGAACTGCTGCAGATGGAAAAGCTGGGTAAGTCGATCACGCTGGACGAATATTTCGATTTGATCTTCCGCAAGACGGCTTGCCTCTTTTCAGTATGCATGCGGCTGGGAGCGATTCTGGGCGGCGCGACGGCTGCGCAGGAAGAAGCGCTGGGGCGCTATGGACACGATCTGGGCATGGCGTTCCAGATCGTGGATGACGTACTCGACCTGACAGCGTCCGAAGATATGCTGGGCAAGCCGGTGGCGAGCGATCTGCGCGAAGGCAAAGCGACCATGGCGGTGATCCACGCGCTGGAGCGCTGCACCGCGGAAGAACGCGCCAAGATCGAAACCATCCTGCGCGATCGCGCTTTCAATGTCGTGACCCATACGCAGATCATGGAAATTCTGCGGCGCTATGGATCGCTGGAAGCGGCCAACGCTCGTGCCGCACGATATGCGGAGTCCGCGCAGAAAGCGATTTGCTCCTTTCCTGATTCGGAGATTAAGCGGGCCCTCCTCTGGGCTCCGGAGTTTGTGGTGGCCCGGGAGAAATAACGGGTCAGGAGCTTCATCGCGGAGGTCACGGAGAACCGCCGCGGAGGATGCGGAGAAGAGCTTCATTTCCACAGACAATTATTTCTCTTCTGTGACATCTGTCACTGACTTCATAAGACTGGGGCAAATTATGTTGTCTTATGAATTACACCAGTTCTCTCGCCGCTCCTCGCCATCGGTTCGCCCCTTCTTCCAGAATCAACCAAATCACGGGAAAGATCATCGGCGCTTGCATCACAGTTCACAGAACGTTAGGGCCGGGCCTTCTGGAATCGGCATACGAAGCTTGTATCAGTTATGAATTGAACGCCTTGGGGCTTCAGTTCGAGCGGCAGAAGCCTGTGCCGCTGATCTATCACAGCGTCAAACTGGACTGCGGTTTTCGTGCTGACATCGTCGTCGAAGGTCAGGTAATTGTCGAAATCAAGAGTAAAGAAAGCCTGCATCCGGTAGACCACATCCAGCTACTATCCCACCTTCGGCTCCTAAAATTGCCGGTCGGGCTTCTAATCAACTTTCATGTCCCTGTCCTGAAGGATGGGATCACAAGAATGGTAAATGACTACCAAGAAGAGCCGAACAATGGACAATGAGATCTCCAAGAACATAGACAGCGAACACTAACCAAACATCGACGGATTCGAAGTTCTCCCCGCGATCTCCGCGGCCGTTCTCCGAGATCTCCGCGATTAAGTATTTACGGATTCGCCAAAACAGGTTGCCAGCAACCTCTGCTGTGGTTTTCGCCTCCAATAATCACCATATTGCAAAGGCGCACCGGTCCGTTCGTGACCCCTGGCTACGTAAAAAAGGCAGCAGTACGAATCTGGCCCGGACTTCCAAAAATTGAAGACAACAAGGAGATTCCCGATGAAAAAGGTGATGATTTGCCTGCTCGCTCTGACTTTCGCGATGAGCTTGACTGCTTTCGCGCAACAAGATAACAACATGTCGCAAACTCAGGCCGATCAGGGCGCCGCGAAGGCTCCGCTGATGACGTTGAAGGGCACGGTAAAGGCCGATGGCGACAAATATACCTTCGTCGACAAGGACGGCAAGAGCTGGGATGTAATGAACCCCGAGGAACTCAAAGGCCACGAAGGCCATCACGTCCAGCTCAGCGCTCATGTCTATACCGACAAGAATTCGATCCACATCATGAGCGTCAAAATGCTCAAGGGTGGCTCGATGAGCAACGATTCCATGAGCAAGTAGTGTTTCTGAATGCCTCGAGCGGGACGCGAGTCTTCGTCCCGCATTTTTCTGCCGGCCAGGATGTTCTCCCACACTCGGGCCGGCATTGTTCTTCTTGCCTCTAGCGTCCACTCCCAGGCGTTGTCCCTTCACACTGCTCCGGCTTTGTTTATACTTAACCCTTTCCCGATTTCCGTTATCCAAGAGTGCTTATGAATTTGTTTTTGATGGCACGGCACGGATACGCCTTGACCTTCGCTTTGTTGTTAGCCGAGGCGATAGGGCTACCCTTCCCGGCCGCGATCGCGCTGGTAGCGGCGGGAGCAGCGGTCGCAGCTCACACCTTGTGGGGCCCGTATGTCTTGCTCGCGTGCATCACGGCTTTGCTCCTGGGCGACTCGGTGCAGTTCTGGCTGGGACGATACATGGGCTGGGCCCTGCTGGGATTCCTGTGCCGCGTTTCGATCAATCCGGAAACCTGCATTCTTCGCTCAGCGGAATCGTTCTACAAGCGCGGCAAGGTCACGCTGGTCATTGCGAAGTTTATCCCCGGGGTCAACACCATGGCCGCGCCGCTGGCCGGGAGCATGAACATGCGCTTCTGGCAGTTCCTGCGTCTGGATTTCGGCGGGGCTTTGGTGTATTCCCTGACCTATCTCTTGCTGGGATATCTTTCGCGTGATTTTCTGGCGGCGATCCTGCGCGGTTTTCATGCGGCCGGGCGGGCGATGGAAGCGGTGATTATCTCGGCGCTGGTGGTGTACGCGATCTATCGCATCGTGCAGTACCGCAAGCACAAGATGTATCGTGTGGTGCCGCGGGTGCAGGTGCAGGAGTTGGCTGCGCGTCTGGCCTCTGAGGATGCGGGCAGGGTGCTGATTGTCGACGTTCGCAGCCACGGATACTACGACTCCGGAGCTGCGCGCATCAAGAACTCGATTCGGATTGAGCCCAACAATCTTGAGGAAGAAATCAAGCACCTTTCCAAGGACAAGGACATTTATCTTTACTGTACTTGAGCGCGCGAAGCGACCAGCGCCCGGGTGGCGCACCTGCTGCGGGAAAAAGGCTTCAACACGTTCGTCATCGTTGGCGGATTGACGGCGTGGCGCAAGGCAGGCGAGCCGGTTGAGACGGTCCCAGACAACGATTTGGTGAAGTTGCCGACATTTAGCTAGCCGCTAGCCGACCAGCCACGTCCAGTATGCGATAACGGCTTGCGTCCTTCTATACTTCCTGAGATGCCTTCGAATACAAATAAAGAAATCGAGATCAAGTTTCGCGTTGCGGACCTCCGGGCGCTTGCCCGACAACTACGGGCGGCGGGATTTCGCGTTGTCACGCGGCGGACCCACGAGATGAATACCCTTTATGACCTGCCCGGAGAAGTGCTGCGGGGGCGCAAGGAACTGCTGCGCCTGCGTAAATACGGCGCTGACTGGACGCTGACGCATAAGGCCAGGAAAAAGACGGGACGGCATAGCAGCCGCGAGGAATTGGAGACGGGCGTGGACGACGGAAAGAAGATGGACGCGATCTTGAGGGCGCTGGGATATTCTCCGTCGTTCCGCTACGAAAAGTTTCGCGCCGAGTGGACGGATGGAAAAGGGCAGGTCGTGGTCGATGAGACGCCGATAGGAAATTTCTGTGAGATCGAGGGTGCGCCACGCTGGATCGATGCGACGGCGAAGAAGCTGAGGGTGGCTGTGGTTGACTACATCACAATGAATTATGCCGGATTATTTGCACTGTGGAAGGAAGAGACGAGCAGCGGCGCGGATGAGATGACATTCAGAGCAGTGCGGAACAAGAAGTCTGGACAGCGCCCGAGGTAGAGATGCGCCTCGCTCCGGGCAGCCGAGAGCCTGCCCTGAGCTTGCCGAACGGGCGGCTGTCCCTGCATGATTTGTGGTGGCCTACGCCCCGTGGCACTTCTTGAATTTCTTGCCGGAGCCACAAGGGCAAGGATCGTTGCGGCCCACTTTTTCCTGCGCGCGGACGACTTGCTGCACGGGCTGCGTATCTCCGCCCCCGGCCATGCGCGCCTGTTCCAGTTCGCGGCGCTTGCGGCGCATGAAAGCCTCTTCCAGATCGTCCGCGGAAGTTGCCACGAGGCGCGGCGGACGATGCCCGTTGCCACCACTGCCCTGTTGCACCGGTACTCCGGATTCCGGACCTTGGCCCCCAGGTTCGGTTCCTGGAGCGCCACCTGTTCCAGCATCCGGCGGGCGTTCCAGAATCTGCATCAAGTAGAGATAGCGAGCCGTGTCTTCCTGGAACCGCTGCAACATGGCCTCGAACATCTCAAACGACTCTTTCTTATACTCGACCAACGGATCGTGCTGGCCGTATCCGCGAAGGCCGATGCCCTCCTTCAGGTGGTCCATGCTGAGGAGGTGGTCTTTCCACTGCTGGTCGATCACGCTGAGCATGATCATGCGCTCGTGATGGCGCATGGCATCGGGGCCGATCAGCTTTTCTTTTGCGTCGTAACGCTCTTTCAGCTTTTCGAAAATGGCATCGCCGAGTTCCTGCCGGTTCAGAGCTTCGGGCTTCACACCTTCCGCTAGAAAATCCACACCGAAGCGTGTGAATACGGCATCCTTCAAACCCTTTATGTTCCAATCGTCGGCGTGCCCCTTAGGCGGACAGTATTCATCCATCAGGTCGCCGAGAATGGCTGAAACATAATCTTCGAGAATCAGATCTTTCTGATCCATGCCCTCGAGCAAGCGGCGGCGCAGCCCATACACAGCCTCGCGTTGCTTGTTCATCACGTCGTCATATTCGAGCAAGTGTTTGCGGGATTCGAAGTGCTGGCCTTCGACCGCTTTCTGCGCCGTCTCGATGCGTCGGCTGATGAGTTTTGACTCGATGGGAATGCCTTCTTCCATCCCCAATCGCTCAAGCAATTTCGAAACCCACTCTTTGGCGAAGATGCGCATCAGGTCATCTTCAAGCGCGAGATAGAAGCGCGAGGAGCCAGGATCGCCCTGGCGGCCGGCGCGTCCGCGAAGCTGGTTGTCAATACGGCGCGACTCGTGGCGCTCAGTACCGAGAATGTGCAGGCCGCCAACCGCGGTTACTTCGTCGTGCTCTTTGTCGGTTTGTGCCTTGTAGCGGTTGAAAGCCTCGCTCCACTTGTCGGTCGGCACGGTGTATTCATTGCCGTTGTAGTAGAAGACCGAAATCGTTCCATCTTCCTGCGGACCTTCGATCTTCCCTTGAGCGACGCGCAGTTGCTGCGCGATTCCCTTCTTTACCAACTCCTGCTTGGCCATGAATTCGGGGTTGCCACCGAGCAGAATATCGGTGCCGCGGCCGGCCATGTTGGTGGCGATGGTGACCATGGCTTTGCGGCCGGCCTGGGCCACGTACTCGGCTTCGCGCTCGTGAAACTTTGCGTTCAGGACAACATGCTGCTTCAGGCCTTTTTTTTTCAGCAACTCGGAAAGGCGCTCCGACTTTTCAATAGAAGTAGTGCCCACCAGCACCGGCTGGCCGCTTTCGTGCAGCTTCTGAATTTCATCCGCAACCGCGAAATATTTTTCTTTTTCGGTGCGGAAGACGACGTCGGGATTCTCCAACCGCAGCATCGGCTTGTTAGTCGGAATGACCGTCACTTCCAGCTTATAAATCTTGTCGAACTCGGCGGCTTCCGTTTCCGCGGTACCGGTCATGCCGGAAAGCTTCTTGAACATGCGGAAATAATTCTGGAAGGTGATCGTAGCCAGGGTCTGGTTCTCGCGCTCGATCTTCACGCCTTCCTTGGCTTCGATCGCCTGATGCAGACCATCGGACCAGCGGCGCCCCGGCATCATGCGCCCGGTGAATTCGTCGACAATGATCACTTCGCCGTCTTTGATCACGTACTCCACGTCGCGGCGATACAGCGCGTGCGCTTTGATCGCAGTCTCCACGTGATGCTTGAGCGGCCAGTTCTCCGGGTCGGCGATGTTGCCGATGCCCAGCAGGCCTTCAACCTTCGTCCAGCCTTCGTCGGTAACGGTGATGTTGCGATGCTTCTCGTCGACCACAAAATCCCCGGTGAGTTGTGCGGGTTCGCCGGGGGCGACCTCAAGCTCCTCGCCCTTTTCGAGCTTCGGAATGATGCGGTTCACGCGGTAATACTTGTCGGTGGATTCTTCGCTGGCGCCTGAAATGATGAGCGGCGTGCGCGCTTCGTCAATCAGAATGGAGTCAACTTCATCGACGATGGCGAAATTGTGGCCGCGCTGCACGCAATCTCTCAGATCGAACTTCATGTTGTCGCGCAGGTAGTCGAAGCCGAACTCGTTGTTCGTGCCGTACGTCACGTCGGCGGCATAGGCGGCGCGGCGCTGCTCGTCATCAAGGTCGTGGACGATCACACCGACCGTCAGACCGAGAAAGCGATATAACTTTCCCATCCATTCGGAGTCACGTTTGGCCAGATAATCGTTGACCGTAACCACGTGTACGCCCCGCCCGCCGAGCGCGTTGAGATAGACGGGAAGGGTCGCGACCAGGGTCTTGCCTTCGCCGGTCTTCATTTCCGAGATCATACCCTCGTGCTGCACCATGCCCCCAATCAATTGCACATCGAAATGGCGCATGTTGAGCACGCGGCGTCCGGCCTCGCGCACCACGGCGAAGGCTTCCACCAGGATTTCGTTCAGAACTTCCTTAACAGCTTCGTACTGCTCTTTTTCGAACTGCTTCTCGCGGTCGGGATCGTCTTCAGTTTCGGTCTCGGCTTCGGTTTCGGATCCTGCTGCGGCACCGCTGGTGACACGACTGAGCCGCTCCTGAATGCGCTTCCGGAATCCCTCCGTTTTGGCGCGCAGTTCATCGTCGGTGAGCTTCTGCATCTGCGGTTCGAGGGCATTGATGGCCTCGACCCGGGGCATCATGCTCTTGATGACCCGCTCGTTCCTGGTCCCAAAGACCTTGCCTATTAGAGTGTTAATCAAACCGTGAAATCCCCTCGGAGGGCGGGAACTGCCCCAGCGTATCTCTTTTAGCCTAGCATATTTAGATGCACGAACCGGCCATGAGTGTCCCGGCTGGAATTGCCTCGTCTATTATAATGGGGCATTCACGTCCGGCACGCCGGAGGCGCACATGGCTACACGTCTGTCCTGCTGCTTATTTCTTACTCTGCTGGTAGTCCCCACGCTAAACGGAAGGGACAAGAAAAAACCGTCCCTGCCGGACTTAGTGTTGAGTGCCCGGACAGTAGTCGTTGTGATACGTCCTGATGCCGGTGAACCGCTGGACCAACCTGGCGCGAATGCGACTGCACGCGAGAATGTGGAAAAGGCGCTGATGGAATGGGGCAGGCTGGAGCCGATGATGGATGGACAAGAGACCGATCTGGTGATTGCCGTTCGGGCTGGCAATGGCAGGACCGTCAGTCCCACCGTGAAGGGAGGACCCATCGACACGCGACCGACAGTCGGGCAGTCAACCGACACCAGCATCCGAATCGGGGCGCAGCAAGGCCATCCCCCACCAATGGCCGACCCCCGCTCGTCGGCGCCGCAAAATAACGCGCCCCGCATCAGCAATGAAGTGGGCCCGTCGCAGGACTCTTTCGAGGTTTATCTGGGCAAGATCCAGTATCCCCTTGATTCGCCACCAATATGGCGCTACATAGCAAAGGACTGCCTGCGGGCACCGACGGTATCCGCGGTAGAACAATTTCGCAAGGCCATCGCGGAATCCGAGCAACTGCAGCAGAAGAAACCTTGATAACAGAATCCCCGAATGTTTGATCGTGCATCCTGGGCTCGGGTGCAAACAGAGCTACCTCGGCGGCACGAGCTTATAGATATTCCCCACGACCTATGCCCACCTTCTACGACCGTTTTGTCGAATGCGCGGATCGCTGGCCGGATAACGTCGCACTGGAACTCCAGCGTCACGACCACATCGAGAGTTGCACGTATGCCGAACTCCGCCGCATGGCCGAATCCGTCGGACGATGGATCACCGAAAACGGCTTCGCGCGCGGATCGCGCCTGGCCATTCTGGCCGACAACCATCCGCGCTGGGTCGCGGCTTATCTGGGAGTGATTGCGGCGGGATGTACCGTCACCCCTTTCGATACCGCCCTGCACGCCGATCAACTGACCAAGCTCTTGAAAGACAGCGGGACGTCCGCTCTGTTCTGCGACGCGAAGCATTCGCTAGTGTCGGAGGACGCGGTTACCGATCTGAAGATTGGGCTCGTGCTTATGGACCCGGACCGCATGACGAACGCGCAGTCCACCCATAAGCACTGGCTGGGAAATCTGCCGGCGATTTTTGAAGGCGGCGCGGGTAATTTTCGGCCCGCCTCGTCTACTGCGGACGACATCGCTTCCCTGCTCTACACCTCAGGCACTACTGCTGACCCTAAGGGCGTGATGCTCACCCACGCCAACTTTCTTGGCGAAGTGGAAGCGGTGTTCAACTGGGTCGACCTCGGACCAACGGACGCGCTTTTAGGCGTGCTGCCCATGTTTCACGTGCTGGCGCAAATGGCCAACTTGTTGCTCCCGCTGGTGAAAGGCTCGCGGGTGGTTTATCTGGAGACGCTCAACACCACCGAACTATTGCGCGCTCTGCGCGAACGCAACATCACCGCATTCGCGGTAGTGCCGCAATTCTATTACCTGATCCACGAGCGCATATTCCAGGAAATCGCCAAACGAGGCGCGCTCACGCGGAAACTATTCAAGACTCTTATGGCGCTGAATCGCGCTCTGCGCAAGGTGGGCGTCAATGCCGGTCGGATTCTGTTCGGCAAGGTCCACGAAACTCTGGGCAAGAAGATGCGCTACCTGGCGACGGGAGGCTCTCGCTTCGATCCGGAAATTGCCCGCGATTTTCATGACCTGGGAATCGACATTCTGCAAGCCTACGGATTGACCGAAACCACCGCCGGGGTGTTCGCAAATTCGCCGGCAAATAACGTGATCGGATCGGTGGGCAAAGCCATGAAGGGAGTCCAGGCCAGGATTGTCGATCCACAACCGCAGGAAGATGGTGGCCCTGCCACGGGCGAAGTCGCATTGCGCGGCGCGGTCGTGATGAAAGGCTACTGGAACCGTCCGGATGCGACCGCGGCGGTGCTGCGAGAGGGATGGTTTTATTCAGGCGATCTCGGCTACTTCGACGCCGACGGCAATCTATTTCTGACCGGCCGCAAGAAGGAAGTGATTGTGCTCAGTAACGGGAAAAATGTCTACCCCGAAGAAGTTGAGACGCACTATTTAAAATCGCCCTACATCAAAGAGCTGGCGGTAATGGGCCTCGAAGGCACGCCGGGAGCTGGCGGCGACCGCCTGCACGCCGTGATCGTGCCCAACTTCGATGCGCTGCGCCAGAAAAAAATTGTGAATGCGAAGGAAGTGATCCGTTTCGATATTGAGGGCCTTTCGCAGCAGATCGCTTCCACCAAACGCATCGGTAGCTACGAAATCTGGCAGGAAGACTTGCCCCGCACCACCACTCGCAAGATCAAGCGCTTCGAAGTCGAGAAGCGGGTGAAAGCAAACCAGGCCAGAAAAGTTACGGATGATTCGGAGCTGCCGGCCGAACAGCCGCTGACCACTGACGAAACCGCATGGCTCGATCAGCCTGACGTGCAGCGGGCGCTGAAGATTATTCGTGAGGCTGCACGCACGGCGCCTTCAGCCTTGCGGCCCACTCACAGTCTGGAACTCGATCTCGGGCTCGATTCCATGCAGCGTGTCGAGTTGCTTAGTCGTCTTGAAGAACAACTCGGCGGGAACGTCGAAGAGTCACAACTCGCAGAGATCTACACGGTGCGCGATCTGGTGGAGGCTGTTCTCAAAAGCGCAGCCAGTGGGGCAGGAGGTTCCGGATCTCGACCGACGTTTGCCGGATGGAAGGCGATTCTGGCAGAGGAACCCGATCCCACGGCCGTGCTCCCCCTGGTCCAGCCTCAGCCTGTTAGCGCGGCGTTCTGGTACATGGTTTCGCGGCTGATTCAAGTCATTGCGTACGACCGGTTTCATCTGCATGTGAGCGGAATCGAGAAGCTGCCCAAGCGTGGTCCGTATATCCTTTCGTCCAATCATCAGAGCTATCTCGATCCACTGATCCTGGCCAGCGTAATGCCGCCGCCTGTGTTTGCCAAACTTTTTGCCGTGGGGACGAGTGAAATCTTCGGAGAAGGATTCATGCTGCGGCTGGCGGGTTCGCTGCGGATTGTGGTCGTCGATCCTGACGCGAATCTCATTCCTGCCATGCGCGCCGGTGCGTTCGGACTGCGGCAAGGACGCGCACTCATGCTTTATCCCGAAGGCGAGCGCTCGATTGACGGCACACCCAGAACTTTCAAGAAGGGCGCGGCCATCTTGTCGATTCACATGCGGGCGCCGATTGTGCCGGTGGCGGTCGAAGGGTTTTACGAAGCATGGCCGAGGAATAAATCGTTTCAGGGATTCGCGCCGCTGAAAATGTCATTTGGCGATCCAATTATTCCTCCGCCGGAGAGCGACGCGTCAGAAGCGGCTTACGAGAAGCTGACTGCCGAACTGAAAGCCCGAGTCGTCGAAATGTGGGAACAACTGCGGCGGCACACTCCGCCGCGGAGTTAACGCCGTCGACCCCTGAACGGCCGGGGACAACCCTGGCATTTTAGACCGGGCACATCCCTGACAGTTTTTCTCCCTCTTCCGTGAGGGGATGGGGTGCAGGGGCAGGGAAGCGTCACCATCCTGAAGGAGCCCGCCGTCTGCGCGACTGAAGGACCCCTGCACTCCCATCCCCCTCTCAATCGAGGGAGTTCTCTCATCGACCGACACCCGCGAAGGTGGGTGCCCACAGCCTGCCCTAAGCGAAGCCGAATAGGCCGCCCCGCCAGAACTCTTGTCATTCCGAGCGAAGCGAGGAACCTTGGTTTCGCCTACAGCGCCACAACTCATGTGGGAACAGCCGCCCTCGGCTGTTCACGGAGCGTAGCGACGCCCGTGTGGAACGGACACTGCTGTCCGTTGCCTTTGACGTTGACTTTGTTCTTGATTCGGATTGCCACGCG
>WNFE01018371.1_pt1 | contig 11506 bp, 11 predicted proteins | sample 5400451 | NCBI WGS metagenome assembly WNFE01 (sample SAMN13153344, study PRJNA577476) | soil metagenome | isolation source: 200 cm saprolite under Douglas fir tree site 2 hole 2 | place: USA:California | collected 2015-04-18
CCTGCGAAAGCACGGCGATGAACGACAGCCCGAAGCCCTGATAAAAATTGGTGACGAACTGGTAGCGGGGCATCTCTTCGACGGCGCGGTCGTCGGTGAACTTCTGCTCGAACGGCAGATGCCAGTTCATGTCGTTGGGGTTCCACCAGGCGTATTGCAGGCCCTGCCAGAACAGGCGCGCCTGGCGGATGCGGCGGATTTCATGGCGCCGCGCGACAATTCCCTCTTCACGATACTGGCGCACCAGATCGCGCAGCGCATTCACCAGCGCGGGGCGCAGCTCTTCGAGGCATTCGAAGTTGGAGCCAAAATCCGTGGCCCGTGCTCCGCGGCCCGTGCTCCGTGATCCAGAATTCTCGACTGCCTGACCGTATTCCGGCTCTTGCTCAGAGTTCTCTCCGGGAGCGGGCCACGGGTCGCGGAACGATCCATCGGCGGGGGCGACTGCGCCGGCCTGGGGCGCTCCTGGGATTCGTGCGTTGTATGCGGTGGACACGGTTCACCTTTCTGTTGACACTTGAGATTTCGGCGGAGGCGTGATAGGGTTTCTGTGCTTCTGAAGCGCGCTCGTGCGCGCATCTTGTCTCTCGGGGCGGCCGTCCTGGCCGCCCCTTTTTGTTTCCGCCTCGATATGTCGAGCTCTTCAGGGAGCGGAGTCTTTCTGCGCTTCGACTTCGCGCAGAGTCTGGAATTGCTGCCAGGAGCGGCGGCGGATGCGCTGCGGCGAGTGCACTGCGGGCGCCTCCGGAAAATTAACGGGTGGGAACCCGGCGGTGCCGAGGAGTGAATTCACCAGCGCGCGGTTTTCCGCGCGCAAGCGGTCCACTTCCTGCTCGAGCAGCGCGACGTAGCGCGTGCGGAAGATGTGTTTGAGCCAATCGAGCATGCTTCCCTTTTTTCAGGCCGGCATCTTTTTTGCGCCGGGTAGCTATGACCGGAGCCCTGCCCAGACCCCTATCGAATCACCATGAACTTGTAGGTTCCGGTGGCCGGCGTGCAAGCTGCGGCAGTTAACACTGCAAAATCCAGAGACACCGTGTTGGCAGCCGTAGCACGATACGTGGTCAGCGGACAGAGACTCGTCGGGGCCGGAGCCGAAACCAAACTCAGCGTATCGCCGCTATTCACCCCGGTGACCGTCACGGTCTGCGTGGCCACGCCGATGGACGCGGCGGTGGCGGTCCCCGTAAAGCTGCCGGAAAGAACCGGGGAAACGTTGGTGTTGGGCGCCTGACCATAGTTCGCCCCGCTCTTGGTGTAGACCACCGGACCGGTGGCCGCCCCGCGCAGGTCCAGAATATTGACGTTCTTCGAGGGAAACGTCGCGCTCGTGAGGGTCGCCGTGCTGCCGCCGAAGGCCGCATCTACCACGACAATCCCCCCGCCGGCAATGTTGGCGTCGTTGATGGCCTCTTGCAGGCCGAAGGTTCCTGAAAACACGTTGGGGGTGAGCGTCGGACCGTGCGTGTTGGCAAACGTCGCCGTGATGCTGGCGCACTGCGCCGTGCCCGGCGCGCCCGGCGGGGGATTGACCAAAGATACGGCGCTCGGCGTCACCGTTTCCTGATTCGGTCCGAAATCAATGGTAATAGAAGCATTGGTCGAAAACGGCTGAATCTGCCGGCCATCGGAAAGCACCACAAGTCCCGGGCAGACGATGATCGTCTGGCTCCCCGTAGACGAGTTTCCTGTGAAGACGGCCGCCCTCCACTGGCTGTACGGCGCCGCATAATAGAAGCCGCCCACGCGGGAGAACTGTGCACCGGGCGACTGGGCGCGCGCGCTGCACGTAGTTAGCAGCGCTGTGAAAAACAGAATTGCAGTGAGCATCTTTTTCATGGTTGTCTCCTGGAAATTGGATTTGGATTGCGAATTTTCCGGAAATTTCTCGGGCGCACTTCCCTGTTCGGATTAAAGAACAATTACCAGCGGCGCGGGCGCACGGCGTTGCCGGAGCGGCGGCGGGCGTCAGACTGGAGCCGCTCGAACCAGATGGCGCGCGAGGTCGGGTCGGTGGCGGTGACCTGCCGGGCGATCTGCTCGGCGAGCGGCGGCGAGAAACGCGAAGCGTGTAGCGGCGGCTTCATGGTGCTACTGCGGCGCGAGAAGCCCGCCGCTGCACTTCCGGATTGGCCGGGCAGCAAACCTGCCAAACGCTTCCCCGAGACGAGGCCGTAGCGGGCCGAGTCGGCGGGGTCGTCGCCGTCGCGCTTGCGGATGTCTTCGACATTTCGTTCATCGCAGATGAGCGTGGGGATGCACGCGATCAAGCGCTCGCAGTTCTGGCCGATGAGCCAGCGCCCTTCGGCGAGGAGCGAATACATCAGTTGCCAGCCGTGGACGCGGTCGTTTTCGGCGGTTGCGGGCTGCGGCAGGCCGTTGGCGGCGAAGATTTCGCCCATCTGGCTGGCCACCGAGGTGTCCGAGGTGCGCGTGGCGAAGGCGTCCGGAGAAAGGAAGACTTCCGCGATTTGCTCGCGGCCGGTGTGTTCGACAATGGCCTGCGCCAGCATCCTGGCCGAGAGCTGCGGCTGGACGAATTCGCGGTAGGTAAAGATGAGCGGCCCTCCCGGTGAGCCGTCACTCCGAGGCTGCGTTGTCGGCGCGCCTCCGCTCGGGACGACGCCCGAGTCATAGGGCACGGCGCAATGCCAGTACACCGCGCTGGGATGATGGAAGCCCCAGTCAACCGAGATCCAGCGCGGCCACCAGGATTCCAGGCGCAGCTCGTCGGGACGAATGACGTGGCGCGCGTGGTCGAAGACGTCAAAGAATTGCCCGGCGAAGACTTCCCAATCGCCGTCGAGAAACGCTCGGCGCAGATGTTCGGGCAGGGCTTCGAGCGCGCGGCGGTAGCCGGCATCGTTGGCGAAAATGGGATTGTCGCTCAAGCGCGCGGCGATGAAGTCGTACTCGCGCGGGTCGTACGCCGCGGCGTTTTCCATTCCCGCGGGGGGAACTTTGTCAATCCACAAGGCCTTGACCCAGGCGTGGCCGGTGTTGCCGGGGTTGGTGGCGCCGGCCATGCAGGGAAATGTTCCGGGAACGGAACAGCGGTTGCGCGAGGTGAGGAATTGCCATTGCGCGAACGTGAAGTGCGTCAACTCGTCGAGCCCGATAAACAAAAATTCGGCGCCTTGATATTGGTAGACGTCGCTGTCGTAGCGGCAGAAGCCAAAGCGCGTGGTGGAGCCGTTGTGCCAGGTGACCAGGCGCTTCGATTCATTGAAGCTGCGGTACAGGCTGCGCGGAACGTCGCGGCGAAAATAAGCCAGCAGCGAAGACTCCAGCTCCGGATAGGTGCGGCGCAGCAGCAGCGTGTCGCAGCCGGGTGCTTCGTGGGCCTGAAGAATCGCCTCCCACAGGAGCGCCTTGGTCTTGCCCGGGCCGGCGGCGCCTCCGAACAGACGATACTTCGCCGGCGAGCGATGAAATTCCTCCTGGCGCGGAAACGGGTCGTAGTAATCGGCCAGGCGAAGAGCGACACGGTTGGCGGCCGGTAAGACGAGGCGCGGGAATTACGGTGAAAGAGGGGCATAGGGGTTGCTCTGTGTTTGTCATTCTGAGGGACCGCAATGGCGCGAAGAATCCACTGCGCGATCGCGCCTCACTCAAATTGTTGTGTTCGCTAGTGAATGGAGCAGGGCGTTGATTCTTTCCGGCCAAGCCGGGAATCTTTGGTCGGCGCACAAGGCGCCTCCGAATGACAAGCGGCATACAGCTTTTGGTCGCGATGCGGCGCGGCAATCTAACTTGGATTTAGCGGCCGTATCGGCTGGCGATCCAGCCGATAATCGCTCCGCCCACCGCGCCGGACGCCAGAATGGGGGCCATAGCCTTGGTGATGATGGCGTCAGGGAGGCTCAGCAAGATGCCGAGGAACAATCCCACGGCCCAGCCGGGCCAGGGCAGCCGGATATTGCAGATAACGAATCCGAGGCCGAATCGCGCGATAAACGCGCCGAGCATCGCGGCGCGCTTGTCGGGAAAACTCAGGGGAATCATCAGCGCAACGTCAACGCCGCCGAAGATGAGCCCGCAGAGTACGCCAAGAGGAATCCTTGACATGGTTCCCTCCTCTGGCGGCTCTTCTAACAGAATCGCAGTCCACAATTCCAGCGATTTCTTCGCGCGGCAGGCGGCGCGCGTGGGCGCGATCGCCGCGTTAGAACGTAATTTTCGCCGCCAACTGAAGGATGCGCGGGTTGATGTCCGACGTCGGGAACTGGAACGCTAGGTTCTTCGGGTTGACCACCTGCGGCGGCGCCAGGCAGGGCGTGCCCGCCACGCCGCAAATCACGGCTGAAGAAGTCACTACTAACTGGGTCGCGCTGACACCGGTGATGTTGGTGTGGTTGAAAATGTTGAAGGCCTCAGCAATCAGTTGCACCTTGAGGCGCTCGTTGACGGGAATGTTTTTCGTCACGCGCGGGTCGAGCGAAACGGTGCGGGCCAAATTAAAAGTGTCGCGTCCCAGGCCCGGGACGCGGTCGGTGAGGCGGTTGGAATCATTGTTCAGGTCCGAACTCACCACGGCAGAATAGGGCTGGCCGGACTGCGCCGTGAAGATTCCGCTGAGCTCCCAGCCACCCAGGAAAGAGCGCGGCAAGGCCGAAAACCCGTGGGCATAGTTCAGATTCCACACGCCGCTCAAGACGAAGCGGTGCCGCTGGTCGGTGACTCCCGGAGCGCGGTCGGCGCGGATGTTGAGCGGGTCGGACACCATCTTGGCGTCGTCGGAGCTGAACGGAACAACCGAAGTGCCGTCGGGCGCGTCGTCAATCACTTTTCCGTAGGTGTAGCCCGCCAGCATTTGGTAGTTCTGGGCGAAGCGCTTGTTAAACTGCAGGATCAACCCGTGATAGACGGAGTTGGCGTTGCTCTCGACTTCTTCAATGCGCTGAAAGTTTCCGTTGGGGCGGCAGGTAGTGCTAGAGGTGAAGAACAGGCCCGCAGGACACACATTGGCCGGGGCCGGCGTAGGACTAGGAAAGCGCTGGAAGGTCAGCGGCGTAGTAGTGCCGGCGATACGGATAGTCGAAGCAACTTCGCCGGCCAGGTTGATGTCGCGGGTACGCTGCAAGTGGACGCCGCGCACGCCGAGGTACGACACGGTAACGGCCATGTCTTTGCCGAGTTGGTACTCGACGCCCAGGCTACCCTGCTCGGTGTAGGGCTGGACGTAGTTGGGGCTGAAGACAAAAATCGTGGGCGGAGGCAGTGGCGGTATGCCCGGGCCGGGAGCGGGCGGGGGACAGTTCGGCGCCGCCACCGGCGCGCCGCAAACGGTTTTTGGATAGTTGACCGGAATGCCGGTGCCGGTGAAAGTCAGCGTCTCGATTTGCAGGCCGTTGTTGGAATGCGCCGTGCCCACGAGAATCGAGGGCGTCCGGCCGTAGTAAACGCCAAATCCTGCGCGAACCACGGCGCGCTGATGGAACCGCGACGGGCTCCAGGCCACGCCGAGGCGCGGGCCGAAGTCGGCCTTGTGGGTGCTGATTTTATTGGTGAAAATCCCGGCTGCCTGCGCGACCGGGTTCAGCACGCTGGGCTGCGCGATGCCGTCGTAGTCGTAACGCAGGCCGGGATTAAGCGTTAGGTTTGGGGTGAGCCGCCATTCATCCTGGATAAAAGCAGAAAACTCGTTCAGGTTGGGATTGGTGGTCGGGCCGGAGGTGCCCGTCCCGGCGAAGGCTTCCGTAAAGCTGTCGTTCGCGTCGGGCCCCGTAAAACAGGTGGCCGCGCTTCCGCCGTTCAAACTGCACCCGAAACCCTCCAGGCTGTTGAAGGTGTAGGTGCCCGAGAAATTTCCGGGAAAGAAATTGGCGACGCGGTCAATCAGCAAGGCGCCGCCGAACTTGACCGTGTGCCGCCCGCGGGCCCAGGCGAGCGTATCGGCGAACTGGCCGCGCTTGATGTTGGTGAAGCGCGGGCTGAAGAAATTCCTCCCGATGGTGAGCTGGGTTAAGCTACCTTGCTTGACGATGGCTTCGGGATTGCTGCTGTTGGATTGGCCGGGCTCGTTGTCCCGCACGTAGGAGGCGCGGAATTCGTTGACGAAGCGCTGCGAAAGAGTCGAAGTGAGCTGGCCGGAGATCGTGTCGGTAATCACGTTGGATGCACCGGTATGTTCGTTGGAAACGGTGGTGCCGCTGAACTCCAGGCCCGCGCCGTTGAAGCGCTGGCTGTTGATGCGCACGGTCAGGAGCTCGGCGGAGTTGATGCGCCAGTCGGCTTTGCCGAGATAGACGTTCTGATTGAAAGTTTGGAGCCAGGAAGCGTCGCGCGCGAGTAGATAAGCGCATGCCGCGGTCGTGTTGACGTCCGGCGCTCCGGGTGGGCAGGCCGGCGGGGCGAACACGAGGTTTTGTACAGTGTTCCGCTGGCCATCGTAATCGAAGAAGAAAAACAGCTTGTCTTTCTTGACCGGCCCGCCCACATCGCCGCCAAACTGGTTGAAATGGTAAGGCGGCTTGGCCTTGCCCAGCGCCTTGGCCACCGGGTCGAAGGCGTTCATGGAGCGGTCGCGGTAGAACTCGAAGCCGGTGCCGTGGAAATCGTTCGTGCCGGATTTGGTGACCACGTTGATCACCGCTCCGGCGGCGTTGCCATACTCGGCCGAGTAGGCGTTGGAGTTCACCTGGAATTCCTGCACGGCATCCTGGCTGAACTGGTAGGGGCCGCGGCCGGAGCCGGTGCGCCCGAGGGTCTGACCGAAGAAGGTGTTGTTATTGTCCGAGCCATCCACGATCAGGGAGTTGAGCGTGCCGCGCTGTCCGGCAAAGCTGATGTCGCCGGTGCGCACGTCCGTGGTGACGCCGGGAGTGAGCAGAGTAAAGTTGATGAAGTTGCGGCCGAGCGTGGGCAGTTCGCTCACGGCGCGGTCATTCACCACCGATTCCACCGAGGAGCGCGTCGTCTCGACGACCGGCGCCGTAGCCGAAACGGTGATGGCTTCGGTTTGCTTGCTGAGGGCCATTTGCACCGGCAGGTTGATGCGCGCGCCGACGTCCACGGTAATGCTCGCGGTGTACTTGGCGAAGCCGCTGCGCTCGGCGGTAATTCGGTAGGCGCCGACGGGCACGACCAGAAAATGGAACAGGCCGTTCTCGTCACTGGCGGATTCCAGGGTCAGCCCCGTATCCGCGCTGACGGCGGTCAGCTTGGCGTTGGCGATCGCCGCGCCCTGGGGATCGGTGACCGTGCCTTCGATCGAGCCGCTAGTTCCCTGCTGCGCGCGGGCGCTGCCGCGGAAAGCCAGAAGCAGCATGAGCAGCAGCGCAGCCAGGCAAATTGCCGTTCGCACCTTGGAAAACGTTGCGTGCGTCATTTCGCCCCCTCAACAAGCGTGTTTCAGCTTCACCTCCTTCTAAGACTCCAGGCAAGAGCCTGTCAAGCATTCTTTTCCGCGCGCGGCAGGACAGGCGTCCAGGCGTTGTATCCCTTGTAACCACTGTCGCAGCGCAACCCTGGCCCGGGCCATCGCGAAGAAGCTGCTCGTCAGAAATGCAGGACGAGACCGGTGGAGAAGCGGAAGTTGTGCTGCGTACCGCTGAAGAAGCTGGTGCGCACGTCGTCGGCCTGGGCTCGCCAGGCAATTCCCCTCACAAGGCGATAGTCCACACCGCCGCCGAGCGCCGTGGCAAACGCAGTGTCCGAAATGGAGAATCCGCTTCCATTCCCCTTGGTGCGGGCCCCGCCGAACAGTCCGTGAACAAACGGTTTGAATTTCCCGATGCTCACGGAAACTCGCGGGCCAAATAGGAAAGTGTGATCGCTGGCACTGAGGGAGATGACCGGACAAGAGGGAAAGGTCGGGCAAATCAGGGGCACTCTTTCCGTGCCGTAGTTGCCGCCGAAGTCGGCAACTCCTCCGATCCAGGGGAGCAACTTGAACTCCACCGAAGCGTTCCAGCCGTTCAGATTCGCCGAGGAAACGGAGTTGTTGGCACTGGACCCGGCTCGAAAATACGAATATCCGATGTAGGCGTCACCCCTGGTGGGCAACTGGGCATGGGCCGTCGTTGCGAGCAACAGAAACAAGAAACCAGCCAAAATGGATCGGCTCATACGAAAATCCTCCCACGTGCTCCCCCAAAATATCACATCGCAATTGTCCGATGCCTTCGTGGAGCGAGGAGGTTGCCTTTGCGGAGAGGCGAAATTACCGGTTCTTGACGACGACAACAAACACGGCACCGCGGACGCAGAGCAAATGCAAATTGGCTGAGCTTTGCGGCGGGCTAGTGTGGTTTAATTCCGTTTTCGCTCTCCGAGAGAGGAGCATGACATGGCCATGAGGAAACTTCGCCAGCGGCAATTCCCTGCCCCGGTGCTTGCAGCTGCCGCACTGCTGGCGCTGCTGTGCGCGCATCCGGCGGCTGCGCAGAGCGGGCCGCCGGCAGACCTGGACGAGTACGTAGCGCGCGCCATGAAAACCTTTGGCGTGCCGGGGCTTTCCGTGGCCATCGTGAAGGACGGAAAAGTGGTGGCCGCCAAGGGCTACGGCGTCCGCAAGATGGGCGACGCCGCTGCGGTGGACGAAAACACGCTCTTCGGGATCGGGTCGAACACCAAGGCGTTTACTTCCGCGGCGCTGGCAACGCTGGTGGACGAAGGCAAACTGGCCTGGGACGACCCCGTGTACGAGCGGCTGCCGGGGTTTCAAATGTACGACCCGTACGTTTCGCACGAGATGACCATCCGCGACCTGCTGACGCACCGCAGCGGGATGGGGTTGGGCGAAGGCGACCTGCTGTTCTGGCCGCACACCACGTTCACGCGCGATGAAATTATTTACCGGCTGCGCTTTATGAAGCCAGCGTCGAGCTTCCGCAGCCGCTACGCCTACGACAATCTGCTGTACATCGCCGCGGGACAAATCATTCCCGCAGTCACCGGAAAATCCTGGGACGACTACATCCGCGAACGGATTTTCAAGCCGCTGGGGATGAACACGTCGAACCTCAGCACCAGCGCGTCTGGCCGCACTCCAAGGTGGACGGCAAGCTGCAAGTGGTGGCCTTCGAGACGCTGGACAACGCCGCTCCGGCAGGCTCGATCAATTCTTCCGCGGCGGAGATGGCCCGGTGGCTGCTGCTTCAGCTTAACCGCGGAAAACTTACGGACCGCGAAGGGCGCTTGTTCAGCGAGCAGCGCTCGGGAGAAATGTGGTCCGCGCAGACGATCCTTCCCATCGGGAACCCGCCGCCGGCTCTTGCCGGATTAAAAGCGCACTTCGCCGCTTACGGACTCGGCTGGGGCATGCGCGACTATCACGGGAGGAAGCTCGTCGGCCACAGCGGGGGTCTGCTGGGATTTGTCTCGCGCGTGATGCTGGTGCCGGAGGAAAACCTCGGTGTGGTGATCCTGACCAACGCGGAGGAAGGCGGCGCGTTCGAGTCCATTTTGTTTCATGTGCTGGACCACTATATGAATGTTCCGCCCACCGACTGGATTGATGCGTTCAAGGCGGCGGAAGACGTGCAACAAACCAGTGCTGCGGAAACGATGAAGAAGCAGGAATCCGCCCGCGCGGCCGATTCGAAGCCTACCTTGCCGCTCGAAAAATATGCCGGGATGTACAACGACGCGTGGTACGGCAGCGCGACGATCCGCATGGAAAGCGGCAAGCTCGTCTTCACGCTGGATCAAACGCCGAAAGCCGTGGCGGATCTGCAATTCTGGCAGTACGACACTTTCAAGGCTCGCTGGCGCGACCGCACCATCGAGGACGCCTTTGTGACGTTCTCGCTCAAGCCCGATGGGAGCATCGACCACTTCACGATGGCGGCGGTCTCGCCGCTGGCCGACTTCAGCTTCGATTATCAGGATTTGCTGTTCAAACCCGCGCCGCCAGCGAGCGCGGGGAAAAACTGAGCGCGGCGCGCAGCTTAAGACGACGGCTCGCGGTTTTCGGCGAAGATGTGAAGGAGCCAGATGACGGTAATCAGCAACACCAGTGAAACGGCCGAGAGCGCGAGCTTGTACCCCAGCAATCTGTCGAATTCACGAGTGTCCCCGAGAAAAGTAGGGCTCGTCCAGTAGATGAACTCGGAAAACGCGGCGATCAGCAGGGTGAGACCGAACCAACGGTTCAGCTTTCGATAACTGAGCAATCCCAGGACGAGGAACGCACACCCGGCCAGCCAATAGAGTCTAAGCGCGTGTATCTCCTTGGATCGCTTCTCCCACTCCTGAACCGCGTCCTTAAGCAGACGCTCTGATTTATAAGGTTCGAACTCGAGCGTTTCATTGTAGGCGAGCGATTTTCCTTCTTTCGACAGCTCCTCCCTAGCTTTGTCCACTTGCTTGCGGACAGAATCGTAGCGCCGCAGCAGTTCGTCGAGGGAGCTCGAAGCGGTGATCTGGCCTTTCACCGGCTGGTCGTACTTGTCCAGGACAGACCCTCTTGGCTCAAGCCATAGCATGTAGGCGTGGCGGAGCGTTTGCGGCGCCAGGACCAGGAACGCAACGATGGCGAGAGTTTTCTGCAGGGCTCTCACGTACCTGTCTCCGGGAGAATCATTTTTCTCGCGAGACCTTGAAGGCTCCTTCGTCCACGCCGGAGCCGTCGGGGGCCGTCGTGGTGTACTTGCCTTCGAGTCTTGCGCCGTCGAGTTGGCCGGTGACCGTGGAGCGCAACTGCGCGCCGCTCAAGGTGAAGTCGTAGACAAGCTCGACCTTCGCGCCATCCACTTTCACAGACACGGTCTTGCACTCGACCTCTTCACTGCCGAGGGTGAACGACACGTCGGCCTTCCATTCGCCCTTCTCTACATGGGCTAATGCAATTTTGATGGTGCCATCCGCGCTGGTTCCGCTCCATGTGCCGGTATATTTTCCGGCGGGATCCGCGGCGGCCAGGGCCAGCGAGGAAAACAAAAGCAGCGGGATGAGTCGTCGCATGGGCGCAAATCTTAGCAGGAACCGCCGGTCGAAGGGTACAATAATCTTGCCATTCGAGGAGGCGTTATGTTCAAGAATCTCGGAAAGACCGGATTGCTTGCTGGAGCGGTGTTCGGGCTGCTGCTGTTAGGCGGCGCGCCACTCGCACACGCCCGCGACCGCGACGAAAGGTGCGAGAGAAGAATCCACAAGGCCGAAGAGAATCTGGAGAGGGCTGTGCGCAGGCACGGCGAGCACAGCCGGCAAGCGCAAGACAGGCGGCGCCAGCTCGAAGAAGCCCGCGAGAGATGCCATCACGACCGCGATCGCGACCACGACCGTCACTAAATCTGAGCCAGTCTAAAATCCCGGAGGCCGAATGCGCCCGTCCCGACATGCAGCAGGGATTTCTGTCGCCGTATTGTTCTTGACGATGACAGGTTATTTGCGCAGCCAGGATGGCAAAGGGCCGGATGCAAAAGTGATTGACGCGCGGCGGCAGGAACTCAAGCAGCTCCTGGCCGACGAGTGGGAATACGAACTGCGCGAATCGCCGGAACTTGGGACGATCATCGGCGACTACCGCTACAACGACCGCTGGAGCGACGTCTCGCTGGCG
>WNFE01003593.1_pt1 | contig 11500 bp, 9 predicted proteins | sample 5400451 | NCBI WGS metagenome assembly WNFE01 (sample SAMN13153344, study PRJNA577476) | soil metagenome | isolation source: 200 cm saprolite under Douglas fir tree site 2 hole 2 | place: USA:California | collected 2015-04-18
GGAAGGTCACAGACCTTCCGCACATCAGGCGGCGGAGCCGCACCCGGGTCAACCTTTCTCGCCTTCTTCCAAATTTCATCCAGTCGGTGTTAATAATCTACCGCCGAGGAGCGTTTTATGAGCGGAGAAGATTTTCAGGAGGAAGTTGTGCTGGCCGCTGTAAAACCGCTGAAAGCCATAGAATTGACGGGGTCGGTAAGCAACGACGCCGTTCCGGCTGGGCGCAATTCGATGTCGGACAGCGCCATGGAGAGCCAGAGCCCGCTGGAAATTCTTTTCCGGCAGCATTCCGATCGAGTGTTTCGCACAGCGCATCGCGTTACGGGCAGCGCGGCGGATGCGGAAGACGTCCTGCAGACAGTCTTTCTGCGTCTGGCGCGCGGGCCAGAGTCACCCAGCGTGCTGGAAAACCCTGAAGGATACTTCGCGCGCGCGGCGATCAATGCTTCCCTCGATCTGCTGCGCAGCCGCAAACGATCGAGAGCGGTGGCTTTCGATGAGGTCGAAACCGGCAAGGTGGTTGCTTCGTTCGCTGCACCGAGAAATCCGGAAGCGGGACATGAAGATCGCGAACTGAGAAATCTGATTCGCGCGGCAGTATCGCGGCTGGGAGCAAACGCCGCGCAGATGTTTACTCTGCGATATTTTGAAGGCTACGACAACGGCGAGATTGCCCGAATCATGAGCACCTCGGCGCTGGTCGTTGGCGTGACGCTGCATCGCGCGCGGGCAAGACTGCGGAAAGAGATTGGGAGTTATTTGCAAAAGCATTCGGCGTGATTGCGAAAACCATTCACGCAAAGGTGCAAAGAAAACACTTTTTGGAATCATCCTGGGAGAAGTTATGAAAAACAAAGAAGTCGAAAACATCCTGGACAAAGTCACTGCCGGAATTCGAAATGAACAGGTCGATACGTCTGTGGCAAGCGAGGCGACGGAGCGCGTGTGGGCGCGGCTATCGGTGGAAGCTGACGCCCGCACGATGCAGGCGCACCACCCGCCCGACCACCCCAGCGCGGCTGCCGCGCCGGGGACCCCGGTTTATGCGAGCGCGTCGGCGAACACAATCGAAGGGTGCGCGGATTTTCAATCGCTCATCCCGCCCTTTCTCGGCGGAAAGTTATCGGAAGCGCGTTCGCTTTTACTGGTCGATCACACGCACGAGTGCATTCCCTGCCGGAGGGCTTTGAAGCAAGCGCGCGAATCCCGCGTGGCGGCGCCAACACCGGCGCGCAAACAGGCGCGAAAAACTTTCAACTACAGTTTGAGCCCGGTGGTCGTGCGTTGGGGTATCGCGGCGGTGCTGGTGATCGGTTTGGGACTGATCGCGCTGCCGCTGATCCAACGTTACTTGCCTTTCGGATCGTTTGAGGCGACGGTGGAAGCGGCCGACGGTCCGGTTTACTCGGTAGCTGATTCACAGACGCGCGTGATCAATTTGGGCGAGAAGCTGGCGCGCAACCAGGTGATTCGGACCGCGAAGGACGCGCATGCAGTCGTCCGTTTGGGCGACGGCACGACGATCGAAATGAAGGATCGTTCCGAGTTCTCGATCGATCAGACTCTGCGCGGCACGACAATCCATCTCGATCGCGGCAGCGTGATTGTCGAAGCGGCGAAGCAAAAGAACCATCTGTTCGTTGACACAGGTGACTCACTGGTCTCGGTAACGGGCACGACCTTCTCAGCCAACGCGGGCACCAAAGGCTCGCGCGTCAGCGTGATCGAAGGGGAAGTGCAGCTCGATCGCTCAGGCCAGCAGCGCGTGTTGCGCGCCGGCGAGCAGGCGACGACCAGTGCCTCAATTGAAACAATTCCGATCAAGGACGAAGTCGCGTGGAGCCGAAATGCCGCGCGTTATGCGAAAACTCTGCAAAGTCTGGCCGCGCTGCAAAATGAACTCAATTCCGTCGCGAAGCCCGGCGCGCGTCACTCTACGCGTCTGCTCGACATGATGCCAGAGAGCACTGTGCTGTATGCGGCGCTGCCGAATCTCGGCGCGACGATTGCGGAATCGCACCGCATCATGCAGGAACGCATTCAACAGAACCCGGCGCTGCGCGAATGGTTTCAGAATCGCGGTGAGGCAAAAGGTCCGGCGGTCGATCAGGCGATTTCGGTAATCAGGGAATTTGGCGAACAGCTGGGCGACGAAATCGCCGTCAGCGCGGGCATGGACGATCAGGGAAATCCGGTCGGGCCAATCGTTTTGGCTGAACTGAAAAACCCGGTCGGCTTTCACGCCTTCTTTGATTCTGAGGTCCAAAAAATGGGCGGCGCCGGCAAGGGGCCGCGGGTCCAGTGGGTAGACGATCCACGAGCCGCGCAACCCTTGGCTAACTCGAGCAGCGCGGGTACGAAGGACAAAGAACTGTACGTCTGGATCAATGGCGATGTGCTCGTTGCCTCTCCGAAACTCGATCAATTGCAATCGCTGGCGAAAAGCTCAACCAGCGGCTTTGCGGCGACGCCATTCTATGCGCGCGTCGCCGATGTTTATCGCGAAGGCGCCGGCCTGGTGGTCGCGGCCGATCTGGAAAAGATCATCGCCCACACCAGAGGTCTGCGCCGGATCGCGGTCGGCGACCAGCACGAACAAGCGCTAAGTCAACTGGGCGTCTTCAATCTGAAATCTTTTGTCCTGGATCAGAAAGATACCGACGGCAAGACGCACACCCGCGCGGTGCTTTCATTCAATCAGGCTGATCACGGGATCACGTCGTGGCTGGCCCAACCGGCGCCGATGGGATCGCTCGAATACATCTCGCCGGATGCGAATCTGGTGGCGGGCTTTGTGGTAAAGAATCCAACGGCATTGGTTGACGATCTGTTGGGAGTGCTGGACACGGTTGCCCCGGATCTGAAAAAGCATTTGACTCAGTTGCAGACCGAGCACGGGCTGGATGTGCGCAAAGATTTTGCCGCGCCGCTCGGTGGCGAGTACGCATTCGCGATCGATGGGCCGATTCTACCGACGCCTTCGTGGAAGCTGATTTTCGAAGTCAACGACCCGGCGCATTTGCAGCAGACCCTCGAGCGCGTCGTCGAAGAAATCAACAAGCAAGCCGCAAAGGAAGGGAAGAACGGCCTGGCGCTGGAGCATTCCGATTTCAACGGCCGCACCCTCTACACCCTAAGGTCGAAGGACTTCGGGATGATCGAAGTGAACTACACGTTCAGCAAGGGCTATATGATTGCTGGACCGTCGCGCGCGCTGATCGAGCAGGCGCTGCAGTATCACGATACCGGCACGTCGCTGAATCGCTCGGCGAAGTTCACCGCCGGCTTGCCGGCGGACGGCAACGCTAATTTTTCGGCGCTGATCTATCACAATCTTGCGCCGCTGGTGCAGCCGTTCGCGAATCAAATCGGCAACTCGGCCAAGTCATTGCCAGAGGAACAGCAAAAAACGATTAAGGCGATGGCCGCGAGCATGCAACCGACGCTCGCGTATGCGTACGCGTTCGGCGATCGGATCGAGTTCGCGTCGAACACCGAAGGCGGGCCGTTCGGATTGAGTCCGGCAACGCTGCTCGGGATGCCGAACGCGTTCGAGTTGGAGCACATTCTGGGCCAGGGTATGCGGCAGAAGTAGCGAAACTGCGATTCCCTCTCCCTTTGGGTGAGGGCTGGGTGAGGGCTTAGACGAAACAACCTCTCTATTTGTTTTTCTTCTCCTGAGGGCCGGGCCTGATTGGAGGAATGGCGAAGCAACTCTGCTGCTCGTGAGAGAGAAGAGAGTTTTCTGCGGAACATTCCGCGCTAAGCCCTCACCCCGACCCTCTCCCAACGGGAGAGGGAGAAAGAAAAGAATTCCAATGAAACCTATTCAATCAGACACAGCAACTCAGCCAGGCTCTCCCGCGGATCACAGATTTCTCTTCCACGGCCTCACTCTGATTGCCCTCGGACTCTCCGTATTATTTCTGAACTCATGGGACAGTCTTTTCGTAAGAACAGCGATTGGCTTATTCTGGGGAGCGTTCTTTTTGATTTCGAATTGGTCGGATCTGGTCCAAGCGCTACGAAGTCTCAATCACACAAATGGATTACGCCGCCGCAGCACCGAACGAACCTCAGTCCAACGTTAGCAGTCCCGGCGTCATCACCCTCGATAATCTGTCCGTAAGTTTTGGCCGCAGGCCGATTCTGCAAAACCTGCGCGGCGAGTTGCGCGGGCGGGCCATCGGCTTGCTCGGGCCAAACGGCGCGGGCAAGACGACGCTGATTCACACCCTGCTGGGTTTTCATCCGCCCTCATCCGGCACGGCGCGCATTTTCGATCAAGACATTCGCGGCGATGCCAATCAAATCAAATCGCTGATCGGTTACATGCCTGAGCGCGATTCGTTCATCTCCAAAATGTCCTGCGTGCATTTCGTGCGGTTCATGGCCGAGCTTTCCGGCCTGCCGCCGGGCGCCGCGCTGGAACGCGCGCACGAAGCATTGTTCTTTGTGGGGCTGGGCGAAGCGCGCTACCGGAATGTCGATACGTTTTCGCTGGGAATGAAACAACTTGCCAAGCTGGCGCAGGCGATCGTGCACGGACCAAAGCTAATCTTTCTTGACGAGCCGACCAATGGCCTCGATCCGCCCGCCCGCCAGCGGATGATCAAAATGATTCGCGAGATTCGCGACAGTGGCCAGGCGCACATCGTGCTCTCTTCGCATCTGTTGCGCGATGTCGAGGAATGCTGCGAAGAGATTCTGATTCTAAAAGATGGCCGGCTGGTCGTTTACTGCAACCTCGAAGAAGAGCGAAAAGCGAACAAGAAATTCCTGATGCTGGAAACGCGCGGCGATCAGAAGACCTTCGCGGCGTCGCTCGGCACGCTGGGCTGTGAATACGCGGTCACGGGCGAACATCGTTTGAAAGTGATCCTGCAAGAGCGAACTGAGATTCGCGATCTGTACCGGCTGGCGTCCGCGGCGCAGATGCAAATTCGGCGGCTGACTTTCAAGCGTGATTCTCTCGAAGACATCTTCTTGAAGGCGATGGAGAACGGTGCCGCTGAACTCCCTCTCCCCAGAGGGAGAGGGAAGAAGGCGATGGAGAACGGTCATGGCGGTTCTTGAACGCACTTACAAGCGATATGAAGGGCGACTGACTCCGGAATGGAGCCGGTTCCTGATCATTCCGCGCCACGCGTACGTGGACGTTTTTCGATCGAAACTATTCACGGCGTTCTTTGCGCTTTCGTTCCTCTATCCGCTGCTCTGTTCGATTCTTATTTATCTGCATCATAACGAGAACATACTCGGGATCAAGGGACTGAAGTTACAGCAACTGCTTCCAATCGATGCCTCCTTCTTCAAATTCTATGTGGTTTGGCAGGGAATCACCGGGTTCTTTCTGATGATGCTGGTCGGGCCGCAACAGGTCGCGCGCGATCTAACAAACAACGGTTTGCCACTTTACCTGTGCCGGCCCTTTAGCCGCAGCGAGTACGTCGTCGGCAAAATGTCGATCGTCATCATTCTGCTTTCCGCGATCACCTGGGCGCCGGGTTTGCTGCTGTTTTTGTTTCAGGGTTATCTGGAAGGTTGGTCGTGGTTCGCGGAAAACATCTGGATGGCGAGCGCGATTTTCATCGGCAGTCTGGTGTGGATTCTGGTGCTGGCGCTGCTGTCGCAGACGATCTCAGCGTGGGTGAAATGGCGGGTGGCGGCGCGCGCTGCGTTGCTGGGGATATTTTTCATCCCGACCGCATTCGCGGAAATCCTCAATCAGGCGTTCGAGACGCGTTGGGGGCACATCGTCGACTTGCGCGCGCTGTTCGCTAACGTGTGGGCGGGATTGTTCGGCCTCTTCGTTCGCCAAACCGGCGAGGTTCAGGAGGTGCGCCACGGCGTAATCATCCGCGAATTGATCATGAACGAGCCGCCGCTGTGGGCTTCGTGGCTCGCGTTGTTTTTGATCTGCGCCTTTTGTTTGTGGCTGTTGTCGCGGAAAGTGAAGGCGTACGAGGTGGTGAAGTGAATTTCGAATTGCGGATTGCGAATTTCGGATTGGACAAAACCTGAAGCGCTCTATGACTCAAGACAAACCAAAACAGGAATTCGCAATTCGCAATCCGAAATCCGAAATTGTCTTTGACAACGTCTCGAAGTTTTACGGCGAGATACTCGGCGTGAATCGCGTCAGCCTGGCGATCCCGCCGGGCATTACCAGTCTGGTCGGGCCGAACGGCGCGGGTAAAACTACGCTGATGAATTTGATGACGGGACTGTTGCGGCCCACGCGCGGCCGCGTCACGGTGCTCGGCGTTCCTACGGATCGGCCGGAAGAATTATTTCGCAAAGTCGGCTACTGCTCGCAATTCGATTCGTTTCCGCGCGGACTGACTGGCCGCGAGTTCATCAAATCATTTCTGCTCGTCTCCGGGATTGGCAAGAACGACGCCGACAGTTGGACTGAGAAAGCTTTGGATCGGATCAGCTTGCTCGATGCCGCGGACCGGCGCATCGGCGCGTATAGCAAAGGCATGCGCCAGCGTTTGCGTCTGGCGCAATCAATCGCGCACCGGCCGAAGGTTTTGATTCTGGACGAGCCCTTGAACGGACTTGATCCGATAGTGCGTGCGGAAACGATTGGATTATTCAGGAAGCTGGCGGCGGAAGGCTTGCACCTGATTATTTCGAGTCACATCCTGCACGAAGTGGACATGATGTCGGATCGCGTCGTGCTGCTGAACAACGGCTACGTCGTCGCCGAAGGCGGCATTCACGGCGTGCGCGACGAAATGGAAACGCATCCGATGCAGATTCTGATTCGCTGCGACCGGCCCGCGATGCTGGCGTCGCGCATGTTTGCCGAAAATGATGTGGTCGAAGCGCACCTGCACGAAGATCGGGGCGGGTTGTTCGTGAAAACGCGCGAGCCCGATCGGTTCTATCTTTTGCTCAACGAAATCGTGGCGCAAGGCGAGATCAATGTCGAATCAATCGCGCCCATCGATGACGATCTCAGCGCGGTGTATCAGTATCTGATTGGTTCCGAAGGGTCGGCTTGAAACATTTTCCATTAATCATCTTTAGATTCCCCTCTCCCAAATGGAGAGGGGCCTGAAAAATGACAATTGAAAAATGGAAAATCCGTCCGTGTTCGAAAGGAAGACGAGCGTGACTGCTGAAGCGACAAAACTAGATGCCAGGATGACGCGGGCTGCCTCATGGTCGCTTTGGCTGCGGCAGATTCGCGCGATTTTCAGACTCGAGATCCGGAAGAACTTCTTTGGCAAGCGGTCGGTTCTGATCTATCTATTGGCGTTCCTGCCGATCTTCTTGTTGGGGAGCCTGGCCCTGATCATGCCGGCCACTGAGGACTTCACCAATCTGTCGCGAATCTTTGCCTGGATTTACGGAGGGCTGATTCTGCGCACCGTAGTGTTTTTCGGCTGCGCGTGGATATTCATGAATCTGTTTCGCGGTGAGATGGTTGACCGGAGCTTGCACTACTATTTTCTCTCGGCCGTCCGGCGCGACGTTCTGGTCGTGGGAAAGTATTTGTCCGGCCTCGTGACTGCGGTGATCCTCTTTGTTACGGTCACAGTCGCTTCGATGTTGCTGCTCTATCTGCCGCACTTCTCGGGAGAGAGCGCGCGGTTCTTTTTCGACGGCGCGGGCCTCAGCCAGCTCCTGACCTATGCCGGAATCACCATTCTCGCGTGCATCGGCTACGGCGCGTTCTTCCTGGTGGTGGGGCTGTTCTTTCGCAACCCGATTATTCCGGCGCTGGTTTTGTATGGCTGGGAAGCAATCAACTTTCTGCTGCCGCCGCTGCTGAAAAAGATCAGCGTCATTCATTATCTGAATTCGCTCACGCCCGTGCCTGCGCCCGCGGCAACTCCGTTCGGAGTGATGGTTGAGCCGACACCGGCCTGGATTTCAGTTCCCGGATTGCTGATCCTGACGGCCCTCGTTTTGATTGCCGCCGGCACGCGGATTCGTCACATGGAAATAAAATACGGCAGCGATTGATCGTCGCTGCCGTACTTCTTCTCACGCGTTCGTCAGGCCTGTGTTTGTCAAACTACGGTCCGAATCGCAGGCGGTACTCAGTTGAGTTGACGAACCCGTCGACCATGCTGCGCGAGTCGCCGCCCTGGTTCAGCACATCGATCCAGTTTAGATACATCGCGTCCGGGTCGCGGCGCAGGTAACCAAAATACTCCATCACCGCAAACGACTGATTGAAGTACTTGGCGGACACTTCACCGCTCTCGACGATCCTTCGCAGCACTTGCGCGCGCGATGCGATGTTGTTGTCCAGCGAGTCGATCAGGCCTTGCTGGTTGGGTAACGTCACGCCGGCTGTCTGACACAGGGCGTTCACGTAATCCGCATTGCTTAAGCCCGTGTACTTCGCAATGAACGCCGGCCGCGTCATGAAGTCGCTGACGAAGTGAGCCTTTGCCGCTTCCAACTGACTGGCGTCCAGAAAGCCGCTCACTCGGGCCAGGTCGTTCGCGAACTCCGCATAGTCAGGCTTGCGTCCCAGACCGACAGAGTAGAGGCGGTAAGTGAAGTAGCCCCGCTCCTGAAACTCCGGCGATCTGAAGAAGGCCTCTGAGACGTGCACCCGATCGCATTGCGTCGTGTCGCCACTGCAGTTATTGATAGTGTTCACCCAGCCATCGAATCCCGGCGGATCGGGTTCGCGCCCGAGAAAATCAATGTACTGCTGGCGCACAAAGAAGCTCGCGTCATCAATCGGATCAGCGCCATTCGCGCTGTCATTGTCCATGATGGTCACGTTCGCCTCTGTCTGTGAAGCCATGGTCGTGCCGGAGGCGCCGGTGAGGCTGATGGTGAAGGTCTCGTTCCCTTCCGCGTACGAGTCGTCGACGATCGCCACAGAGAACGACTTGGAAGTCTCGCCGGCAGCGAACTGCACGGTACCAATAGTGTTCTCATAGTCGCAACGCGGCGATGCCATGCCATTGACCAGGTCGCAATTCTGCAAGCCCGCGCCATCATTCGTCGCGTAACTGACCGAAGCCGCGCCACTCGTGTCGCCGGTCCGATTCAGGGTGATGTTCACGCGCGGACTGCCTTCGCTCACACTGTAGTCTGCAGCACTGAATTGCACAGTGTTCGGACGCGGTGAGGAAGCGATCACGTACGGAACGCTGGCCCCATCGGCGAGGCGGAGGCCGGTGGCCAGGACTTCAAATGTGGATGGAACGCTGGTAATGAACTCGTGGACCGAGCACTGCCAATCCGACAACATTGCATCGGTCAAACCTGCCATCGAGGGATGGGCGGGCTCCATGATCGTCACGGCGTCCACGCAACCTTCTTCCGAGTCTGACCCGCTAACCTTGAAGTCGCCAATTTCGCTCAGGAAATCCAGGGGGGTGTCTGGCGGAGCGGATGCATAGTAGCAACTAAGGCTGGCATACACACCGGTGCCCGGCCCACTTGCGGCGAAGCCGATACCGTTCGCGACTAAGGTCTGACCACCAGGGAATTCGTGGTATATCGGATCTGTCCCCTGAATGTAGACAGGACCCGTGACGGCGCGAGACCAGACTGACTTTGTAGCGTTTGCAGTTGCCAGCGTATCAGAAGATTCGCCGCATGCGGGATCAGCAAATACGATGGCGTCGAAGGCGGCAAACTGAGCGGTAGTCATGCCGGACCAGGTTGCTTCGTCAACGACCGTAACTGTGTAGCCGGCAGCTTCTGCCAGGCTCTGTTCATTGGGATCCACGAAAGGGGCGAACGACGGCCCGTAGATCAGAATGCTCCTGGCGCCGGCAGTTCCGCGTGCCACTGGCGAGCGTTTCAGGTTCACCGACCCTGATTGCTTAGCTCCGTTCGACCGCGATGCCCGGTTCTGCGAGTGGCCCGGGAAAGCCATCGCACTCATCAAGCCGACCAATACGAGCGCCAGGCCGATGCGAATTCGGCGGGGATTTCTTTGATTCTTCATTAGATCCTCCTCGGTTATGGAGTTCAGCATTTTGCTGCCTCCACTTAAAGACGCGAGAATCCCTGACCAGCCGTCTCATCCAGGGCAAAGTATTTTGGGCGCGGGTATCAGTTCATGAAGGAGAATTCAGTATAAGCGCTATAATTCGCGGGTCCTTTTGGCTGGTTGCGGCGACGAAAGGGTAAGCCCAATGACACCGTCCCCCGGAGAGGTCACCCAACTGCTCGTGGATTGGGGCAATGGAGACAAAGCGGCGCTCGACAGACTGACGCCGCTCGTCCATGAGGAACTGCACCGGCTGGCTCACCGGCACATGAGACTGGAGCGGCCGAACCACACGCTGCAAACCACGGCGCTGGTCAACGAAGCCTACGTGCGGCTGGTTGACCAGCGAAATCTGCACTGGAAGAATCGCGCGCATTTCTTTTCGATCGCTTCAAGATTAATGCGTCGCATCCTTGTCGATCTGGCGCGGGCCCACTACGGGGCCAAGCGCGGCGGCAGAGCTCCTCGGGTCTCACTGGACGAAGCTGCGATAGTATCGCGGGAGCGAGCCGCGGAATTAGTGGCACTCGATGAAGCGCTGACGAGACTGGCCGAGATTGACGAGCGGAAGAGCAAGGTCGTGGAGCTGCGCTTCTTTGGCGGCATGAGCGTAGAAGAGGCGGCCGAGGCACTGGGCGTGTCACCAATTACAATCAAGCGCGATTGGAGCACCGCCAAAGCCTGGCTCTATCGCGAGATCGCGAATGAATCGGCCAGCGAATCCTGATGAGAGGGCAGGTAAATTGAAATTCTCAGGACATCCTCTGCGTTCCTCTCCGATACCTCGGCTTTTCCTCTGCGCTGAATATTTTGGGGGTCTTATTCACCGCAGAGGGCGCAAAGGTCTTCGCAGAGGATCGCAGAGAAAAACTGAAATCAGACACCACCAGCTGCGCAGGTTTGTTTCTGCAAGGCGAGGAATCTGTTATGCTCGCGAGCATGATCGCCCTCGCTTGAGGTAGTCCCAAAATGGTTTCCAATCAACCCGCTGCTCCTGGTTCGCGCCTAATTCGAATCATTAGTTTGTGGACGGCGATGGCCCTGTTTGCCGCGCCGCTCTCTGCGCAACAGCGCCGGACTCCGGCTCCCGTCAAGCCGTTACCAACTTTCGATGGTTTGCTCTCAGCGGATGCCTACGAAGTTTATGGCGAAGTGCGTAACGTGGGCCAACTGCTGAGCACAGGTGGCGCGGGCGAGATTGCCGATCCGATCATGAAGCTCGCCGAGCCGCCGAAAGAATTCCAATCGATCATCAAGTTTCTCAAGGCGAACGCCGAAGCCCTGGCGACCGCGCGTTTGCTGTTTGCGGACTCGCCCGCCCGGACTGAGATTCCCGCAACTCTCGTGGCGATCGAGTTTTCTTCGCCAGAGGAGGCGGAAAAGTTTGCGCCCAGGCTGGAAAAGTTTCTGCCGCAGATTCTTCCCCCCGTGCCCGACGCGACGCCCACGCCGGACGCGAAGCCGGCAAAGCTATCTGAACTCGGACCGCAACCCGCGAAACCAATTGAGAACGAAGCA
>WNFE01016155.1_pt1 | contig 11500 bp, 9 predicted proteins | sample 5400451 | NCBI WGS metagenome assembly WNFE01 (sample SAMN13153344, study PRJNA577476) | soil metagenome | isolation source: 200 cm saprolite under Douglas fir tree site 2 hole 2 | place: USA:California | collected 2015-04-18
TCCGGCTCAGCCGAGATGGGGAGCGCGTCGCCTACCAGCTGAGCTGGGCGGATGGCGAGGCGCGCCAGAATCGCAGCCGGATCGTGGTCAGGCGCCTCCTCGAGCCCGAGCCGGTGGACGCGACCGCGGGACCGCGGCGAGACCATTCGCCGGAATGGTCGCCCGATGGCCGGCGGGTCGCCTTCGTGAGCCGGCGCGGCCCCGTGGACCAGGTGTTCGTGCTCGACATGGCGAGTCCGGGAGACGCTCGCCAGGTCACCTCGCTGGCAGAGGGAGCAGGCAGCCCGCTGTGGTCTCCCGACGGGAACGCCATCGCTTTCATCGGCACGGTCCTGGGCGATCCGGAGGCTGTTGTGGACGACCCCCGACCGCCCGAGAACAAGGACCAGCTGCGCCGCGCTCCCGTCGCGCGCATCGCCCGCCGTCTCGACTACAAGCACGACGGCCAGGGCTTCGTCGACGGCCGCTACCACCATCTGTTCGTAGTGCCCGCAACCGGTGGCGACGTTACGCAGCTGACCAGTGGTGCCTGGGACGTTGCCGGCTTCGACTGGTCGCCAGATGGCAAGCAGCTCGTGGTCGCGGGCAACGCCGAACCCCAGGGCGACTTGCAGAGAGCCCTCAACCTCTACGTGGTCGACCTGGCCGGCAAGCGTTCTCGGCTGGCCGGGGGCTTCTATCTCGCCTCACCCGCTTGGTCGCCACGCGGCGACCTGATCGCATTCATCTCACCCAACGGACTCGAAGCAGGCCTCCTGGAGCGGCTGTGGATCGTCCCGTCTGGTGGCGGCGACCAGCGGTGCCTGACCATCGGGCTGGACCAGTCGGTGGGCGACAGCATCATCACCGACATGCGCGCGGGCCACGGCACGCGCTTGGTCTGGTCCCCGCAGGGCGATCGCCTCTATTTCCAGTCCAGCGGGCCTGGCGTGGCCTCGGTTTACTCATGTGACCTCGAAGGCAACGTCCGACCCGAGATCGGCGGCCAGCGCCGGATTTACGACTTCGACGTGGCCTCGGGCGTCTTCGCCTTCTGCGCGTCGGACACGACCAACCCGGGCGAGCTGCACATGTTCACGCGGGGCGCCGAAGCGCGCGTGACAGACCTGAACCCGTGGCTTCACGAACGCTACGTCGCCCAACCGGAGCGCCACTCGTTCACAGCGCCCGACGGCTGGGTGGTCGAGGGTTGGCTCTTGCGGCCCGACCACTTCGACGCGGGTCGCCGGTATCCCCTCATCCTGGAGGTCCACGGCGGCCCGCACGGACAGTACGGGTGGGCATTCTTCCACGAGCTCCAGGTCCTCGCCGGAATGGGCTACATCGTGCTGTACATCAACCCGCGCGGCTCCGATGGATACGGTGAGTTTTTCCGCCGTCAAGTCGTCCGGGACTGGGGCGGAAAGGACTTCGTCGACCTGATGACCGCGCTGGACCAGGCCATCGAGACGACCGGCAACGTCGACGTGACCCGCATGGGCATCGGCGGCGGTTCGTACGGCGGCTATATGACGAACTGGGTGATCGGACAGACCAACCGGTTCTCAGCCGCAGTGGCGATGCGCTCCATATCCAACCTGGTGAGCGAATACGCCCAGCACGACATCGTCCTGTGGGGCGCCCTGGAGCTCGGTTCGCCGCCCTGGCCAGACCAGGACGAGCTTTGGAAGCGATCGCCCATCCGCTACGTGCAGAACATCCAGACCCCTCTGCTGCTCACGTGCGGTGAGATGGACCTGCGCACCGCGATCTCGCAATCCGAAGAGCTTTTCGGGGCGATGCGATTCCTCGGCAAGACGGTCGAGATGGTCCGCTTCCCCGAGGAGTCGCACGACCTCTCGCGCAACGGCCGGCCCGACCGCCGCGTCGAGCGGCTCGAGCGAATCGGGGGCTGGTACGAGCGATTCCTGGGCACCGCATCGGTGGAGAAGGAATCCGAAGTGGTGACGCAGGTGTTGCCGGTGCAACGCGACATGGAGGGCGCCGATGCCCGCGAGGGAGTGACCGCGCCGACGACGGTTCTCGAAACCGTGCGCCAGCCGGAGGCGCCTGCCGCCGAGTCGATGCCCACGGCGGTGCTCGAAACCCAGGAGATGGAGACTGCTGTGGTTCCATCCGAGGTTGAGGCGGACCTGCCGCCGGAGGCCGAGGAACCCGCCGCAGCACCCGCCGCAGCCGAGGAGCCGCCCGAGCCCGAACCCGTCGCTGAGGTCGCACCTTTCGACTCCGAGTCCGTGGCGGAGCCGGTTGCGGAACCCGAGGCGCCGGTCGCGGTCGAAGATTTGCCGGTCGAGGCCTTCGTGCCGTTCTTCCCGGAGCCGGAGCCTGTGGCGCCCGTCGAGGCCGCCGACCTGAAGCCGGAACCGGAGCCTGAGCCCGAGCCCGAACCGGAGACGGTGGTCATGCCGCCCGAGCCCGAGCTGGTTGAGGCAGAGTCCGCCGCGCCTGAGCCCGAGCCCGAACCGGTGGCCGCTGAGGTCCACGAGCCGGAACCGGAACCGGTCTCTGAGGAGCCGGCGCCAGAGCCTGTGGCGGCGATGCCGGAACCTGAGCCCGTGGCGTCGGCGCAGGCCACGACGCCCCCGAGCGTCTCCGAAGTCAAGGCGACGATGCTCCGGTGGCCGACCAACCCCGGCCTGCAGGAGAACGGCCAGACCGATTCCGGCGAGCCCGCGACCTCGATCATCCCGGCCTGGCAGCCCGCCGACGTTCCGTCGGAGAGCAAGAGGACGGTCTCCCTTTCGGCGATGTCGCCGCAGGCCATCGCGTCCGGCCAAGCCATCGTCGCCAAGCTCAGCTTCGAGAGCGGCCCGTTCGCCGGACGGGTCGTCGCCCTGCCCAAGGAGATGGTCACCGTCGGCCGCGCTCCGGACAATGACGTGGTCGTCAGCGACCCCGCGACCTCAGGCCGGCATGGCCGCATCGAAGTACGCGCCGGCGCGTTTTGGATCAGCGACCTGGGCAGCACCAACGGCACGCTCGTCAACGGCGAGCCGGTGATCGAAAAGCAGCTGTCCGACGGCGACCTCATCGCCATCGGCCAGAACACGATGCGCTTTACGCTGAGCGAGTAGCGAGGGCAGTACATTCCGCGGCGGCTTCGCGGAGCCGCGCGGTGAACTCTTCGACGTCTGGGACGATGCCGGGGTCGGCGGTGAGACCGAAATACGCATCACCGTTATAAGAGACGATCGCGACCCCGAGGCCCATCGACGGATACAGCGGCGCGAACGGCCAAACCTCCAAGAGCTGAGCCCCGCCGGAATAAAGCGGGAACTGCGGCCCGGGAATATTGGTCACGTTGATGTTCGCGCCGGCTTGCGGGTTGGACATGAGCCGGCCCGCCAGCACGAGCAGCGAAGGGGGCGCCCAATCCGCCAGACCAGCCAGCTTGTCAGCCGCGACCGCCTGGCGCGTGCGCTTCAGGTCGCCGGTCGTGACCTTGATGCGGCGGAGGCGATCCTCCATCGTGAGATCGCCGGTCGGGAGCTCGAGGACCATGCCACTGATCTGGTTGCCGATGCGACCTCGCGAGTCATCACCCCGGACGCTCACGGGGCAGAACACCCGCACCGTCTCAGGCACGGCCTCGCCCCTGCTCTTGAACCAGCGATGCAGGGCTTCCGACACCACGGCCAGGACGGCATCGTTGACGGTGCTGCCGAAACGATCCTTCAATGCTTTGAAGGCCGAGAGCGGCACCTTGAGCCCGCGACCGGTGCGCTGGGGCCCGATCTTACGATTGAAGAAGAGGTCAGGTCGCGGCGTCACGGTATTGCGGACCACGTTGATCACGCCCGTCCATGGCAAGTGGGTCGTGTTCCAGATGGCCGGCATCCTGGACCGATCGGATTTCGCCGCAGTCCTGAAATCCCAGAGCATCGGGCGGATGAGCTGCCAGTTGGATGGCTCGGGGCGCGGCCTCCATTCTTCGGCGGGCGGCTCGGGCGTAAAGCCCTCGGGCGTGGTGTCCAGCAACAGCGTCAGGATGTCGACGCTGGACACGCCGTCGACCATGGCGTGGTGCGCCCGGTTGACGATCACGACCCGTCCTCCTCGCAACCCCGTGACGATGGTCATCTCCCACAGCGGCCGGCGCATGTCGAGCGGCCGCGAGAGGATCCGCATCACGAGCTGGCGGAGGGTGGCGCCGTCGCCGGGCGGGGGGAGCACCTCGCGACGAATGTGCGCGCCGAGGTCGAAATGCGGATCGTCGACCCAGACCGGGTGGGCGAGGTTGAGCGGAACCCGGTGAATGCGCTGGCGGTATCGCGGGACGAGGTGGATTCGCTCCTGCACCGTTTGCTCGACCCCGAGGGCGCCGCGCCCGCCCGGCAGCTGCGATTCGCCCTCGAAGACATAGACAGTGCCCAGGTCAAGCGGTGTCTGTGGGCGTTCCGCATACAAGAACCATGCGTCGCGTGCCGTCAGCGGCTCGTAGAAAGGCTCGTCGCTCGCCGTCACTCCGTGATCCTAACCGCGGATCGCGGCATGGGCGCCGGTAGTCTTTTCGCGTGCACGGAACCGTGGCCGAGATCTGGCGCTACCCGGTCAAGTCGATGGCGGGCGAGCGACTCCAATCTTGCCTCGTCGCCGCGACCGGGCTGGAAGGCGACCGGCGCTGGGCTCTGGTCGACGGCAAGGCGAACCGGGCGGGCAAGCCGCTCACCATTCGCGAGACAGAGCTGCTGCTGACTTTTCGCGCGCGGCTGGCTGACGGAGGCGTACAGGTCGTGACTCCGGGTGGCGAAACGCGCCCCCTCGACGAGCGGCTGATCGCCGACCTGGCCGCCGAGACGTCGCGGCCGTTGACCCTTCGTGATGCGGCCGGGCTCAACTTCGACGACTCACCAGTGCTGGTCGTGAACCTCACCACCGTGGCTGCATTCGAGCGCGCGGCCGGGGTCGAGATCGATCGCCGCCGGTTCCGGGCCAACCTCTACGTCGAAGATCTGGAACCGGAGGAGGAGCTGCGCTGGCTGGGCCGCCGGATCCGTGCGGGGGACGCCGAGCTCGAGGTCGTCAGCCGCTGCGAGCGCTGCGTCGTCATCACCCGAGACCCGGACACGACCCTGGCATCGCCGGAGCTCCTGCGCGTCTTGACCGAGACGAGCGACACGAGCATGGGCGTCTACTGCCGCGTAACGCAGAGCGGGATGGTGGCCACCGGCGACCCATGCGGCCCCGGACTAAGCTAAGTCGGAAGTTTCCGAATGGGTGAGGAGGGCGGCATGGCGGTCAAGGCTTTCTCGAACGAGTGGGCCAAGGCGTTCAAGGACGAGGTCAACAAATCGACCACCTACAAGACGGCGGGCAAGGGCTGGAAGTGGACGGTTGGCCTCGTGGTCGAAGCCGAGCCGGCCAACCACTTCCCCGAGGCGAAGGGAATCGTGATGGACCTGTTCGACGGCGAGGCGCGCGACATCAAGGTCGGCGCCGCGTCCGATGCGCAGAAGTGCGACTTCGTGATCACAGCGCCGTACACGCGGTGGAAAGAGGTCGCCACCAACCAGCTCGACGCCACCAAGGGGATGCTCCAGGGCAAGCTCAAGCTGAAGGGTGACCTGCCGACGATCGTGCGCTACACGAAGGCTTCGCAGGAGATGACGCTCTGCACGACGCGGATTCCGGTCGAATGGCCCGACGAAAAGTAAAAGCGAAGCAGGGGGGTGCGGCGGGATCTGGCTCCACCCCCAGGCTCGACGTCGACAGCCGCGCGCTCGTCGGTTACGACGACGATGAACCGAGCGCGTTTGCGTCGATGCTCGGGGGCCTGATCGAGGCCAACATACGGAGCCATCCCGAGAAGGAGCGCGACTTCGAGTCGTTGAAGGCGCGCGTCGGCATCTGGGTCACCGACATCGATGAGGGCGTCACCCTCGACTTCAAGGGCGGCAAGCTGGTCGTCCATAACGGCCTCAAGCCGCGGCGCACGCTCACCATCCGCACAGATGCGGACACCGTCATGAGCCTGAGCAACCTCAAGATCGGGCTGTTCGGGCTGCCGGTGTACTACGACGAGGTCGGGCGCGGCGTCGCCTTCAAGCTGCTGCAGGGCAAGCTCAGGATCGAGGGCCTGCTGCCCAACGTCATGACCCTCAACACGGTGACGCGCATTTTCTCCGTTCAGTAATGGACGCCGCCGATCGTCCCGTCCCTGGCCCTCCCCGCCAGGCGGGGAGGTCAGTAATACGATTGGGAGTGGTCGGGGCGGGGTCGATGGGCGCCCAGATCGCACAGCAGGCCGCGCTGGGCGGCGTTGAAGTGACACTTCACGACACCAGCGCCGAACAGCTCGAGAAAGCGGCGGAATCGAATCGCGGTCACCTGATGCGCCGGGTGGAGAAGGGCAAGCTCGCTGACGGCGACGCCAAAGCTGCACTGGGCCGAGTGCGCATGACCACCGACCTTACCGAGGCGGCGCGCGACTCCGACTTCGTCATCGAAGCCGTCTTCGAGGACCTCGGCGTCAAGCGCTCAATCTTCGCCGAGCTCGACCGGATCGCACCGGCGGACGCGGTTCTAGCCAGCAACTCGTCGACGATGGGGATCAGCAAGATCGCCGACGCCACGACTCGGCCGGAACGATGCGTCAACATGCATTTCTTTTACCCGGTGCTGGTCATGGACCTGGTCGAGGTGGTGCGGGGCCCGAGGACTTCGGATGAGACCGTGGAGCGGGCGATGGCGATGGCCAACGCGATGGGCAGGACGCCGGTCCTGATCTACAAGGAGATCGACGGTTTCATCGTCAACCGCATCCTGCACGCGGCCACCCAGGAGGCGTATCGCCTGCTGGACGCCGGCGTGGCCGGCTTCGAGGACATCGACATCGCGGTCGAGAAGGGACTCAACTGGCCGATGGGACCGTTCCGGCTCGGCGACTTCAGCGGTCTCGACGTCACGTACAACGCCCGTCTGCACATGTTCAAGACGACTGGCGACGAGCGGTACCGGCCGTCGGCGCAGCTGGAGGCGAAGGTGAAGGCGGGGAAGCTGGGCCGGAAGACTAAAGAGGGCTGGTACAAGTATTAGTGGTGCTGACCGAAATCCATCACGTCGGGATCGCGGTGGCAGACCTGGACGAGTCGATCGAGCTGTACCGCACGGCCCTCGGAGCCGAACTGGTCCGCCGGGCGCGAAATGAGAAAGATGGAATCGAGGCGGCGTTCATTCATACGGGGACGGGCGAGGTAGAGCTCCTGAGCGCGACGAGCCCGGATTCGCCAGTCGGCAAGTTTCTCGCCAAGCGCGGGCCGGGTCTCCATCACGTCGCGTATGGCGTCACCAACATTGCCCAGGCGCTGGCGGATGCGCGAGCCGCGGGCCTCGAGCTCATCGATTCCGAGCCGCGGATGGGCATGCACGGTTCGCTGATCGCTTTTGTGCATCCGAAAAGCCTCGGCGGCGTGCTGACTGAATTCGTCGAGATATGAAAGAAATCCGCAACGACTCAGGCTTGCCCCTCAAGCCGGTGTACACAGCTGACGACCGCCGTGCCGAGGAGCCGGCTCCGGGCGCATTCCCGTACACGCGCGGCATCCACAAGGACATGTACCGCGGCCGGCCGTGGACGATGCGCCAGTACGCGGGATTTGGGACCGCGGCCGAGTCGAACAAACGCTATCGATTCCTGCTGAAGGAGGGACAGACCGGGCTTTCGGTTGCTTTCGACCTCCCCACCCAGATCGGCTACGACTCAGATGACCCGATGGCGAATGGCGAGGTCGGCAAGGTGGGCGTCGCCATCAGCTCTCTCGAGGACATGGAGATCCTGTTCAAAGACATCCCGATGGATGCCATCTCGACGTCGATGACGATCAATGCCACCGCTGCGATGCTCCTGCTCCTCTACCAGCTCGTGGCCGAAAAGCAGGGCTGCCCGCCGGAAAAGATCACGGGCACGGTCCAGAACGACATCCTCAAGGAGTACGCGGCCCGGGGCACCTACATCTTTCCGCCCACGCCTTCGATGCGCCTGGTGACCGACCTGTTCGCTTACTGCCAGAGCGATCTGCCCAACTGGAACACGATCTCGATCTCGGGTTATCACATGCGCGAGGCGGGTTCGACGGCCGCGGAGGAGGTCGCGTTCACGCTTAGCCACGCCGTCGCATATGTGGAGGCGGCACTCGTGGCCGGCCTCAAGGTCGATGATTTCGCGCCGCGAATCTCTTTCTTTTTCGCCGCGCACATGGATTTTTTCGAGGAGGTCGCCAAGTTTCGCGCCGCTCGCCGGATGTGGGCGCGCGTCATGCGGGACCGGTTCGGCGCCCAAGACGAGCGCTCACTGGCGCTGCGGTTTCACACCCAGACCGGCGGCGTGACGCTCACTGCGCAGCAGCCCCTCACCAACGTCGTGCGGACGACGCTCGAGGCGATGAGCGCGGTCCTCGGTGGGACTCAATCGCTGCACACCAACGCGTACGACGAAGCGCTCGGACTGCCGTCTCAGAACGCCGCCGAGCTGGCCCTGCGCACGCAGCAGGTGATCGGCAATGAGACGGCTGTGCCGCAGGTCGCCGACCCGCTGGGAGGGTCGTACTACGTGGAAAACCTCACCGATCGCGTGGAGGAGGAGGCGCTGGCGATAATGGCCGAGATCGACGAGCTCGGCGGCGCGGTGAAATGCATCGAAACGGGGTGGACGCAGCGCCGGATCGCCGAGAGCGCCTATCGGTTCCAGACGAGGGTCGAAGCCGGGGACCGCGTCATCGTGGGAGTCAACCGCTACACGGCTGCCGGCGAGGACAAGGTCGAGATCACGAAGGTCGGACCTCGACAGCAAGCCGCCCAGGCGCGCGCGTTGAAACGGTTGCGGGCGCGGCGCGATCAAGCCGTCGTTGCCCGTCGCCTGGCCGACATCGAGCGAGCGGCCCGCGGCACTGAGAACCTCATGCCGCCGCTCAAAGTTGCGCTCGCCGACTACGTGACCATCGGCGAGTGCTGCTCGGTGCTGCGCAAGGTGTGGGGTGAATACCGTCCCCCCGAAGGTGCCTGAGGAGGAGCTCATGTCCGACTACCCCGCCGTGATTCCGATGCTCGCGTACCAGGACGGGCCCAAAGCCATGGATTGGCTGGCGACCGCGTTCGGTTTCAAGGAGCGCGCACGCATGACCACGCCGGAAGGCCGGCTGAGCCACGGCGAGATGGAGGCTGGGGACGGGCTGATCATGCTGGCGACGCCGAGCCCCGACTACGAAGGCCCCAAGCAGCACCGCGAGGGATGCGAGCAGGCTCGGAAGTGGTCGTCGGTGCCTTACATCATCGACGGCGTGCTGGTGTACGTCAGCGACGTCGGCTCGCATTTCGATCGAGCGCGCGGGGCGGGCGCCCACATCCTGTCCGAGGTCGAGGACGGCGAGAACGGCAAACGGTACCGCGTCGAGGACCTCGAAGGCCACCGCTGGATGTTCATGGAAAGACGCTGATGACGACCCCGAAAGGCCACAAGGTCGACCCGCTCAATCAACTGCGCCAGCGCAAGTACGAAGCCGGGCACGGGGACGCCGAGGGGTTCAACCGGCAGCACGCCAAGCACAAGCTCACCGCTCGCGAGCGCATCGCTCGCCTCGTGGATCGCAACTCATTCGAGGAGATCGACATCTTCGCCACCCATCGAGCGCAGGGCTTCGGCCTGGAATCGAAGCGGGTGCCAGGTGATGGAGTCGTGACCGGCATGGGCAAGATCGACGGCCGCGACGTGATGCTGTTCAGCCACGACGCTTCGGTCTTCGGCGGCTCGCTGGGCGAGGTGTTCGCGGAGAAGGTGATCAAGGTCATGGACATGGCCGTGCGCAACCGGATTCCGATCATCGGCATCAACGACTCCGGCGGCGCCCGCATCCAGGAAGGTGTGGTCTCGCTGGCTGGGTATGCAGAGATCTTCTGGCGCAACGTCGAGGCGAGCGGTCTGATCCCGCAGCTCAGCCTGATCCTGGGGCCGTGCACCGGGGGGGCGGTCTACTCGCCCGCGATGACCGACTTCACGTTCATGGTCCACGAGGTCGGCTACATGTTCATCACCGGGCCGGAAGTCATTCGAGTCACCACCGGCGAGGACGTGACCTTCGACTCGCTGGGAGGCGCCGAGGTGCACAACGTGAAGTCAGGAGTGGCGCACTTCCTGGCCGAGTCGGAAGACGAGTGCTTCAGCCAGGTGCGCAGGCTGTTCTCTTTCATCCCGCAGAGCTTCGACCAGAAGCCGCCTATGGCGAGTGCGACCGACGATCCAGAGCGCGCGGCGCCCGGGCTGGCGTCCGTCATCCCTGACAATCCAAAAGAGCCATACGACATCAAGGACGTCATCGGCATGGTGGTCGACGGCGGGAATTTCTTCGAGGTCCAGCCCTATTTCGCGATGAACATCGTCATCGGGTTCGCGCATCTCGACGGGCATCCCGTGGGCGTGGTGGCCAACCAGCCGAAGGTGATGGCGGGCGCGCTCGACATCAACGCATCAGTGAAGGCCGCGCGCTTCGTGCGGTTCTGCGACGCGTTCAACATCCCCCTCATCACGTTCGTGGACGTGCCTGGGTTTCTTCCCGGCACTGCGCAGGAGTACGGCGGCATCATCCGCCACGGCGCCAAGCTCCTTTACGCCTTCAGCGAGGCCACCGTGCCCAAGCTCACCGTGATCACCCGCAAGGCCTATGGCGGCGCCTACTGCGTCATGTGCTCAAAGCACATCCGAGCTGACTTCAACGTTGCATGGCCAACGGCCGAGATCGCGGTGATGGGTCCGGAGGGCGCGGTCAACATCGTCTTCCACCGCGAGCTGGCGGCGGCCGCCGACCCTGTGGCGCACCGGCGCGAGCTGGTCGCCGAGTACACGGAACGCTTCGCGAACCCGTACATCGCGGCTGAGCGCGGCTACATCGATGACGTCATCGAGCCTGGCCGCACGCGCGGCGAGCTGATCCGCGCTTTACGCATCGCGCTGCGCAAAGAACGCCGCCGCAACCCCAGGTGGCACGGAAACATCCCGCTGTGAACCGGTTGGCTTAAGCCGCCCAGCGCATCCCCGGCGCACGGATGCGCCTTGCGATCACGCGATCAGGACGGATGAACTTCACCCCTTCGCCCGCTTTGACCACCTGCCACCCGCCTTCATGGACGAGGCGGTGGTGGTAGTAGCAAAGGGGCAGGAGGTTGCGCAGGTTGCTCGGCCCGCCCCGAGACCAGAACTCGATGTGATGCGGAGTCGTCCAGTTGATGGGCCGGTCGCAGCCCGGTCCGCTGCAGCCGCGGTACCGCGCTTTGAGCGCCCGGCGCTGGGCCGGCGAAACGGCCCGCGTCGCCCGGCCGACGTCCACCACCACCGAGTCTGCTTTCAGGACCCGACACACGGTCCCGTCGCAAGCCAGCCGCTGCACCGTCTTGCTCGAGATTGGCATCCCGTTCTCCAGCTCCGAGGCCGCCGCGCCCAGCTCGGCCTTCAGGCCTTCCAACGTGGTGCTCACCGTGATGTGCGGCCGGACCCCGTTGCGTCGGGGCAGCT
>WNFE01003595.1_pt1 | contig 11498 bp, 9 predicted proteins | sample 5400451 | NCBI WGS metagenome assembly WNFE01 (sample SAMN13153344, study PRJNA577476) | soil metagenome | isolation source: 200 cm saprolite under Douglas fir tree site 2 hole 2 | place: USA:California | collected 2015-04-18
CGACTCGGATCCATGTCGGCTCCGGCTCGCCGGAAGTACGCTTGCCAGAACCGGCTGATGTTCTCCGCGAGCTCGGCCGACGCCGCGGACGCCCCCGAGACGTAGATGCACACGCCCGCGAGCTTGGGGATGAGGCCTTTCGCGTCCAGCTCGGAAAGCGTCTTTTCGGTTGTGGCGGGGCTCCAGGAGACCTTTTCGAAGTTGTACGGCGGACTGTCCTCGATCATATCGGACATCAGGACGAGCACTTTCCGTCGCGTCTCGTCGTAGAACAGCTTCTGGGCGAGGAGGAGCGAGCTGAAGATGTCGGTGTATTGGCTCGCGAAGCGTTTCGCGAACACGTTGGCGACTTCGGTCCTCGTCTTGTCCTTGAGGCGGAGGATCTGCGCCTCGAGCTCCTTGGCGCTGCGATTGAACTTCAAGACGTTGTCGAGAAACCCGTTGAAGTGGGGCCTGGCCGGCAGGCTGGTGTCGACGAGAGGACGAAAGTCGGTCAGGGTCTTGTCGTGGATCGGGGCGATCAGGAGCCGGTCTCCTGCTGAGAGCGAAGGGAGGATCTCGGCCTCGATCTCCCGCCGGAACGACGCCCGGTCCTCACCGGTGACGCTGGCGGAGAAGTCGACGAAGATGACGACCGCGGTTCCGCTCTGGCCCGCGGCCGGCGCGGAGCGCCCGCAGCCGGTCATCAGGACGAGCGCCTGCGTCGTCAGGACGAGACCCCAGGCCGTCAGCCGGTGTCGGACGAGGGACTCAACGACCATCCGATGCCCCGTTCTCACTGTTCATGGAGGCCTCCGGCCACCAGTCGAGTTGGGGGAACTCCGGACCCTTCCTGAAGGAGGGCGGCGGCAACAGTCGGCGGGAGCGGATGTTGGTCTGCCGGTACATGGCGACCCGCTCACGGGTCAGCGACCTGATCTGTTCGATATGGCTCTTGGATGCCTGGATCTCTCCGTTGATCCTGGTGCCAATCCGGAAGAGCCTCTTGCGAACGGCTCTCCGCTTCCGGTCCAGCGATGTGAGCGACTTGTGGAACAGGTCCAGCTTCTCGTCTGGATCGTGGGCGAAGTATGAGGCGGCCAGAGCGCCGAAGAAGACCAGGCTGTTGAGCGCGAACAGGGCCCAGGCCAGCCTCCCCTGGTCGGAAGCCATCGGGGCTCCGGCGGAGAACTGGGAGGAAATGTAAGTGTTCCGCAACAGGCTCACCGCGTACAGGGCCCCGCCAACCGTGATAGGGGTCAGGAGCCCGATCAGGATGTTGCCGGCCATGCGCGGAATCGCGTGCCGCATGTGGATGCCGATGAACAGACCGATGACCGGGATGATGAGCGCGAGGGTGGACGCCATCAGGTACGTCAGGAACTCGGCCTCCCCGAACAGGCGAAACACGACGGTGTTGAGGGGAAACTCGCCGAAACCGAGGAAGACGATGAGCCCCCAGTGCAGCGCGGACGGGAAGGGGATCGTCACGTCCCGCCCCAGCTCCTTGGATCGGGCCTTGTAGCGGTCGGCGATCGGCTGGATCCGGCGTTCGAGGTCCTCCAGGCGTCTGGCAAGGGCCTGGAACGCCGGCTGGCGCTTGGCGATCCGGATCGAGGCGCGCTTGAAGATCCGATGAACATCTTGTTCCCCGTGAGCGATCAACGCCTGCTCGAAGGGCGCCGGCATGTACGAGCCCATCTCGGGAATGTTTCGTTCGCCGTCCTGTTGGCCTTCGGCCAGGATGCGCGCCTCCGTGAAGGGGTTCGATGGCGGCTTGAGTCCGATGCGAGGCAATTCGATGCGACGCAAATCCATGATTACTAGGCCTCGTGCTTCTTGAGGACCGAAGTCAGCTCGTCGATGAGGAACTTCATGTTGTCCAGGACGGTGTCCTCGGTGGAGTAGAGGTCGGTCATCCGCTTCATGACCGCCTGGTAGTCGACTTTCAGCTGGGCGAGCGTCATGTGCAGCCCGTCGACGCTGGTCCGGAGCTGCTCGCGTTCCTGCCGCAGAGAAAACCAGCGCTTCTGGAGCGTCTCGAGCTGGTCGCGCATCTCACTGGACTGCTGGACCAGCTCACGGTACTCGGTAATGGCCTCGATGATTCGTTTGACTTCAGTGTCGTTGAGCACCCCTCGACTCCTTTCTCAGTTTGAGGTGGCCGTTCTGGTGCTGGCGTCGCCCTGCGGATGAATCCGTGGCGTGCGCGCGGAATGCCGTGTCAAAGAGGCTTTCCCTGAGACCCTGCTCGATCCTCGGCGCCGGTTCCGTTCCCGATCGGCTCCCGGTAACACGATTCGGCACTTACCCCCCGTTGGATCCTTGCCAGTGCAATCTGAGATTGCTGCCACTAGGACCGGCGTCCGTGTGTGTTCAAGGGACGTGCCACAGCTAACCCCGCGAATATCCGAGTCTTCGCGTCCCACGAGAGGGCGATCTGGCACGTCAACTTGGAGTTTCGACATGTCGGGTTGTCTAGGCGTCAGCAGCTGAGCGCGAAGATCAAAGTGCGCGGAGGGACTTTCGGCGCCTACTTCACCGTGGGATGTCGCTCATCAGCTCGGGAGCGCGCGCTTGATCTTGTCCCGCGAAACGGTTGCGCGCCGGGATGCCAGTACACCACCGCGAGCAGGATGTGCCCCCCGGCTCTCGTCCAACGAGACGGCGTTCGCCTGCAGGAGGGCTCCATCGCTGGTTGCATGGTCCGCCTCCGTATGGATGCTAGGTTCGTTGCCGCGTCGCACTCTGGTGGCCGACGCAACAAGGAGGCCACGACCGGCGTAGAATCCCCTCGGGGTATGACTGACGCGCAGGTATCGCCCGCCCGCAGGTGGGCCATCACGCTTTCCGTGATGATGGTCACGGTCATGCAGGTCCTGGACACCAGCGTGACCAACGTCGCCCTCCCTCATATGCAGGGCTCGCTGTCGGCCGGTATTGAGGAGATGTCCTGGGTCGTCACCTCCTATCTTGCCGCCAACGCGGTCGCCATCCCCGCGACCGGGTGGCTCTCGGCGCGCTTCGGGCGCCGGCGGTTCTTCCTGATCTGCACGGTGCTGTTCACCGTCAGCTCGTTCCTTTCGGGGATCGCGCCGAGCCTGGAGTTCCTCGTGGCCATGCGGGTGCTCCAGGGGCTCGGGGGTGGGCCAGTCATCCCGATGGCGCAGGCGATCATGTGGGAAATTTTTCCGCTGCGACAGCGGGGCACCGCCATGGCCGTGTGGGGGATCGGAATCATGATGGCGCCGATCCTGGGACCGACCGTGGGCGGCTGGATCGCCGATAACTGGTCCTGGCGATGGATCTTCTACATCAACCTCCCCATTGGATTTCTCGGCTTCCTGATGGTCAGCGCGTTCCTGTTCGATTCCCCGTTCGTCAAGAAGCCGCGCAGGATCGACGCGGTGGGACTCGTCCTTATGGTGTTTGGGTTCGGCTTCCTGCAGCTCATGCTCGATCTCGGAGAGAAGGAGGACTGGTTCGACTCAGGCCTCATTGTGGTGCTGTTCGTCCTCGCCGTGTGTACACTCGCCGGCTTCCTCATCCGCGAACTGATGGCGACCGAGCCGATCCTCGACCTGAGCGTGTTCAACGACCGGAACTTCGCAGTCGGGACCGTCTGCATCGCTCTCGTCGGCCTCGGGCTCAACTCGAGCATGCTGCTGGTTGCGCTGTATACGCAAAAGATGCTGGCCTACGACGCGTGGAACTCGGGCCTCGTGCTGGCTCCCGGCGGGCTTGGCACGATGCTGGCGCTCATGGTCTCGGGACGTCTCGTGGCTCGCATGGATCAGCGACTCATGCTGGCTGGCGGGTGCCTGCTGGGCGCCTACGCGACGATGCTCATGACGCGGCTGACCCTCGGCATGGATTACTGGAGTCTCGCTTGGCCGCGCTTCCTTCAGGGGTTCTCCATGGGCTTCATCTTTGTGCCGCTCCAGACGCTCACGCTTGCCACCATCCGCCTGGAGCGTCTCGGCAACGCCACCGCCGCCTACAACGTGGTGCGCAACGTCGGCGGGAGCGTCGGCGTCGCGCTGGCCACGACCCTCCTCGTCCGGCGCAGCCAGGAACACCAGACCACACTGGTGGCCCATGTGAACGTCTGGAGCGGCGACACGGCGAGGCGGCTCAAGGAATGGACCGCCCACTTCATGAGCCAGGGAGCCGACGCGTTCACGGCCGGCCGCCAGGCGCTCGCGATGCTGTACCGCAGCACGACCGAGCAGGCGCAGGTCATGGCCTACGCCGACGACTTCTGGCTGATCTCTGTGGTCTTCCTTGCGATCCTGCCGCTGGTTCCGCTCATGCGCCGCGTCCACACCGAGCAGAACGAGCGCGCCCGCGAGAGCCCAGGGCGGGTCGAGGCCCTGCCGGCGCCCGACGATTGACGGGTGACGCGCCCGCCTAGCCCACCATCGCGTACGTGCGCTCGATATTGGCCAGGACGCCCTGGCGCCACGGGCGATAGTGGCCGTAGACGGAAAAGGCTTTCTCGTAGGTCGGGGCGAGCTTCTCGGGCACGCGCTGCTGGACTTCCTCGAGCGTGGCGCCGGCGGCGACCTCCTCACGCACGGCCCCAACCATGTCGTGGATGTAGCCCCGGAACGTGCTCAGCCAGTTCCGGCCCGCCACATCGCCGTGGCCCATGATCATCGTGGCGAAATCGAGCTGGGCGAGCCGATCGAGCGTCGCCGCCCAGTCCTCCGGGTAGCCGTCGCCCATGAAGGGCGTCCAGCCGATGACGGCGTCGCCCGTGATGACGACCTTCTCCCTCGGCAGGTAGACGAACACGTCACCCTCGGTGTGGGCCCGGCCGAGGTGGAGGAGATGGATCTCGCGGTCGCGCCGATAGAGCTTCATCGTCTGCTCGAAGGCGATCGTCGGCAGCGCAGGCCTGAGCGCCTTGACCTCGGCGAGGTACGCCTCGGCCAGGCGCACACTGGCCTCGAGCTTGGCGCGCTCCGCGGGCGCGCCGACCGCTGCGAGATCGGCCTTGAGCTGAGCGATCTCGCGCGGGACCTGGCGGACGTGGTCCTGGATGCGCTTGAGCCCCTTCGTCACCATCGCCTCGCGCGTGAGCTGGTTGGTAACGATCTCGGCGTGCGGGTACGCGGCGGGGTACACTTCGTTGCCGTGCCAGTGGTCCCAGTGGAAGTGCGTGTTCACCACGTAACGCACGGGCTTCGTCGTGATGTCGCGCAGTCGCTCCACGATCACGCGAGCCGCCGAGGGCTTGGAGTGCGTGTCGACGATGACCACGCCGTCGTCACTTTCGATGATCGCCGTGTTGGAGTTCACCTTGTAGGCCGGGGCGGCCACTGCGACATGCACTCCATCGGCGACCTTCTTGATCTCGAACCGCGCGTCCCCGCGTCCGCCCCCCTCGTGAGCGCAGCAGTCCATCACGCGTATCTCCTGTCTCGGGAAATGGGAGCTCCGGCGTCCGATGCTATGCGATGGCGGGTGTGCGCTCAAGAGTAGTGATAGATTCTGTGCGCGCTCTCGGGGTGCGAGGCTGGAACGGGGCCGAGGGCCTGAGGAGGTCAGCATGACCACGCGGATCTACGCCGGCGCGGCGCACTGGTCAGCGGGAGCGCAGACACCAGATCGAGGCGGGCTCCTCCGGCGGGCGAGCAACGACGACGGCTGGCAGCATCTCGACGACGGCTTGCCCGGCGACGTCGAGGTGCGCGCCCTTGCCATCCATCCGCGCGACTCGCAGGTGATCTATGCGGGGACGCAATACGGCCCCTACCGCAGCGTCGATGGGGGTGAGCACTGGACGGCGCTCGGCCTACCCGATGCGGGCATGGTCGTGTGGTCGTTCCTCTTTCACCCGCGGGACGCGAGCGTGCTCTACGCGGGCACGGCGCCGGCCGCGGTCTACAGGAGTGACAACGGTGGCGATACCTGGCGGCGGCTCCGCTCGGTCCGGGCGCCGGGTCGCGTCAAGATGAGCTTCCCCACCCGGGTCACGCGGCTGGCCGCCGATCCCAGTCATCCCCACGAGCTCTACGCCGGGCTGGAGGTCGACGGCGTCCTCAGAAGCCTGGACGGCGGCGAGACCTGGGAGGACGTGAGCCACGACCTGGTCAAGCTCGCCGAGCGCCCGCACCTCAAGAGCCGAATCGTCAGCGACACCGAGATCGAGGGCATGATGGACTCGCACGCGCTGTGCGTCTCGAGTGCCTGGCCGGGCACGGTGTTCCTGGCTGCCCGCATGGGAATCTTCCGCAGCACCGACCGCGGAATGACGTGGGAGGACATGGAGATCCGGCGATTTTCGCCGCTCACCTATGCACGCGACGTGCGGGTGTCCCCGCACGACGCGCGCACGCTGTACGCGTGCCTCAGCCCGGCGGCGCGGAGCGAGGATGGCTCCCTCTACCGCAGCGACGACCTGGGCCAGAGCTGGCGGCGCGTGGATCGCGGCGTGAAAGCGCAGAGTACGATGATGTCCGTGGCCTTGCACGCCAAGGATCCAGACCAGGTCTACTGCGCGACGCGCGGTGGCCAGGTCTTCGGCACTCAGGATGGCGGCAGGAGCTGGCACGAGTACCCGCTGCCCGCCGGGATCCAGGACGTCTACACCGTCGCGTGCGCCTGAGCGAGCCGATCCCGCGCGAAGGCGGGTCAGGCTCCGATTTACTTGTGTGCCCGGCCGAACTCGAGGATTCGGTCGCGCACCCGTTCGGGCGTCTGCTCCGGCGGCATGACCGGCCAGAACTCCGGCTGCGGCAGGAGCTCGCGCAAGTAGTGCGCTCCCGACGTCGCGTGGGCCGGATCGTCGCCCGGGATGATCAGCGCGGGAACCTTCATCGCCATCAGCTCCTCGGGCTCGGCTCCCGGCGGCGTATCGCGGTCGAAGAGGGCCCGCGCGCTCGCGGCGACGATGCCGAGATACCGGTCGACGTCCTGATTCTGGAACTCCCCGGCGAAGCGTTGGTCGCGCACGATCGCGGAAGCCCACGGTCCTGCCTCAGGGTCCTGCCAGAACGATTTCCCCTCGTGGGCCCGCTTGACAATTCCCGCCAGTCCGTTCTCGCGGGCGAACCGCAGATGCCGGGCGAAGCGGTCCGCGCCGTTCAGTTTCCAACGATAGCCCCCGACGGGCCAGTGGAGGATCAGGGCGTGCGTGGCCTCCGGAAAGCAGGCGGCGAACGCCAGCGCCACGGAGCACCCCATGCAGCCCCCGAGCACAAACGCCCGTGTGACTCCCAGGTGATCCAGGAGCCCCTTGGCTTGCTCGGCGAAGAGCGACCAGGAGAGCTTCTCGACCCGTCCGCCGGAGGCTCCGGATTCCCGCCGGTCGTAGGCGATCACCGTGAACTCGCCGGATAAGCTGTCGAGAGGCCGCGTCCCTTTCCAGACTCCGGCCGTGGTCCACTTCTCCATCGTGGCGTCGAAGCCGCCCGGCGCAAGCATGAGCAGGGCAGGCCCGGCACCGCGCGTGGCGTAGCTCACCTGCAGACCGTCGATCATCGCAGTCGGCATAGCATCCTCCGAGCGGGAACTTGGTGCACGGCGCTGGTTCGTCTCGCGCTGTCGGTCGGCCACCGCAACCGGGCTGCGTACCGCCCGAGCTCGTGGCGTAGCCCGCGGGCACCGGTGACGGCGACCGTCAGCGCCTGCGCAGTCCCCGGCATGTCGCGCCTATTATGGCCCCGCGCTCGGGGCGCTTCGTTTTAGAATGGCGTGCAGCTTGCGGGTTCTGCGCGTCCTGAGTATGCTGCATGGGCGGTTACCCGCCCTCACTTCCCGCGAGAGTGGCGAAACTGGCAGACGCGCTGGACTTAGGATCCAGTGGGCCTACCGGCCCTTGGGGGTTCGACTCCCCCCTCTCGCACCAACGTGGAGCGTGGCTGAGCGTGGAGCGTCGATGAGGGTCGAAGTCGAGGCGATCGAAGGCTGCAAGCGCCGCCTGGCGGTGGAGGCCCCGGCCGACGTCGTGCAGCAGGAGTGGGAACGCGCCTACGTGCGCGTCCAGAAGCAGGCGCGCCTCCCGGGCTTCCGGAAGGGCTACGTGCCGCGCTCGCTCGTCAAGCTGCACTTCGCCGACGACGTCCGGCGGGAGGTCGCCGAGCACCTCATTCCCGATATCTACCGGCGGGCCATCTCGGAAGCACGGCTCGACCCCGTGAACGAGCCCGACCTCCAGGAGGTCAAGCTCGAGGAGGGCGCGCCGCTCAGCTTCGTCGCCGTCGTCGAAGTGAAGCCGGTGATCGAGCTCGGCGAGTACAAAGGCGTGGAGGTCCAGCACGCGCCCACGCCCGTCGTCGACGAGGAAGTCGACGCGACGATCGAGCGCATGCGCGAGGAGCAGGCGCAGTTCCGCGTGGTGGACCGCCCGGCCGGCCCCGGCGACCTCCTGGTCGTCGACTACAGGCTCACGTTCGAGGGCCACGAGCCCTCGAGCCAGACGGGCTACCAGTTCATCGTCGGTGACAAGACGGTGCTGCCCGAGCTCGACGAAGCGGTCGTGGGGATGCGGGCGGGCGAGGAGCGTCAGGTCCCGTTCCGCTTCGCCGATGACCACCGGCGGAAGGAGCTGCGCGGGCGCCGCGGGTCCGCCACCGTCAGGCTCGTCGAGGTGAAGGAGAAGGTGCTGCCGGCGCTGGACGACGAGTTCGCGAAGTCGCTCGGCGAGTTCGCGAGCCTCGCGGGGCTCCGCGCCGAGGTGCGGAAGCAGCTCGAGGCGCGGCGCGAGCACGACGAGCGGCGGGCGCTCCAGGAGAAAGTCGTCGACGCGGTCCTGGCAGAGCACCACTTCACGGTGCCGGACGCGATGGTCGGGCGCCACGTCGCCCACCAGATCGAGCACGCGCGCGCGAGCATGCGCCAGCAGGGGCTCGACCCGGACCGGGTGCCGTGGGATTACGATAAGCTGATCACCGACCTCCGGCCCGGGGCCGAGAAGGGCGTCCGGCGTGCGCTCCTGCTGGAAGCGATCGCCGCACGCGAGTCCATCGCGCCCGCCGATGTCGACGTGGACGCCGAGCTGGAGAAGGTCGCCCAGGCGAGCCAGCGGCCTTTGCCGGCCGTCCGGCGTATGATGGAGAAGAGTGGCGACCTCGAGGAGTTGCGGCGTGGGCTGCGTGACCGCCTGACCCTCGAGCTGCTCGTCGGTCACGCTAAGATCCGGGCGTAGACGAGGGAGTGCGAGCCGCAGGGCGCCTCGCCTGAGGCGAGCCTGCGACAAGGAGAACCCGATGGCTCTCGTTCCGATGGTGATCGAGCAGACGCCGCGCGGCGAGCGGGCGTTCGACATCTTCTCGCGTCTGTTGAAAGAGCGGATCATCTTCCTGCCGACCTTCATCGAAGACGATCTGGCGAACCTCGTGATCGCCCAGATGCTCTTTCTCGAGGCGGAGGACCCGGACAAGGACATCTTCCTCTACATCAACTCGCCGGGCGGCTCGGTGACGGCGGGGATGGCGATCTACGACACGATGCAGTACGTCAAGCCCGCGATCTCGACGATCTGCATGGGCCAGGCGGCCTCGATGGCCGCCCTCCTGCTCTGCGCCGGCGCCAGGGGCAAGCGCTTCGCCCTGCCGCACGCGCGGATCCTGATCCACCAGCCGCTCGGCGGCGTGCAGGGGCAGGCGACCGACATCGACATCCAGGCCCGGGAGATCCTCCGGATGCGCGAGGAGCTGAACCGCATCCTGGTGCACCACACCGGCCAGTCCATGGAGAAGATCCAGCGCGACACCGACCGCGACTTTTTCATGACCGCCGAGCAGGCGAGGGAATATAAAATCGTCGACGAAGTGATCTCGTCCAAGCCGACGACCCGGGCGGTGGCCGAGGTGGCGGCGCTGTCGACGCCGGGGAAGAGGTAGAGAGCCGATGGCCCGACCGCGCGAAGGCAACGGAACGCTGAAGTGCTCCTTCTGCGGGAAGAGTCAGAACGACGTCCGCAAACTGATCGCGGGCCCGACGGTCTACATCTGCGACGAGTGCATCGAGCTCTGCAACGACATCATCGCCGAGGAGTGGGAAGAGGAGAAGAGCCGCGAGCTCCGCGCGCTTCCCAAGCCCTCCGAGATCAAGAATGTCCTCGACCAGTACGTGATCGGCCAGGAGCGGGCGAAGAAAGTCCTCGCCGTCGCGGTCCACAACCACTACAAGCGGATCGAGTCGGGCGGCGAGTCGGGCGAGGTCGAGCTGCAGAAATCGAACATCCTCCTGATCGGCCCCACGGGCTCCGGCAAGACCCTCCTCGCACAGACGCTCGCCAAGATGCTGCGGGTGCCCTTCACCATCGCCGACGCCACCACGCTCACGGAGGCGGGCTACGTCGGCGAGGACGTCGAGAACATCATCCTGCGCCTGCTCCAGTCGGCGGACTACGATGTCGAGCGCGCGGAGCGTGGCATCGTCTACATCGACGAGATCGACAAGATCGCGCGGAAGTCGGAGAACCCGTCGATCACGCGTGACGTGTCGGGCGAGGGCGTTCAGCAGGCGCTCCTGAAGATCCTCGAGGGCACGGTCGCCAACGTGCCGCCCCAGGGTGGGCGGAAGCACCCGCACCAGGAGTTCATCCAGGTCGACACGTCGAACGTCCTCTTTCTGTGCGGCGGCGCCTTCGTCGGCATCGAGAAGATCATCGAGGCGCGCGTCGGACGCTCGGGCATGGGCTTCGGCGCGGAGATCAAGCGGCGCGAGGAGCGCCGGGTGGGCGACCTCCTCGTGATGATCCAGCCCGAGGATCTCCTGAAGTACGGGCTCATCCCCGAGTTCGTCGGCCGGCTGCCGGTGATCGCGACGCTCCACGACCTCGACGAGACGGCGCTGATCCGCATCCTCAGGGAGCCGAAGAACGCGATCACCAGGCAGTACCAGAAGTACTTCGACCTCGAGAAGGTCCGCCTGAAGTTCACGGACGACGCGGTGGCGGCGATCGCGAAGGAGGCGCTCAAGCGGGGGACCGGCGCGCGCGGGCTCCGGGCGATCCTGGAGGAGGTCATGCTCGAGATCATGTACGACCTGCCGTCCATCCAGGGGCTCAAGGAGTGCATCATCACGCGCGAGGTCATCCTGAACCACGAGCGGCCCCTGCTCGTCTCGGAAGCGCAAGAGCAGTCGGCGTAGCCTGAGCGGCACGCTCTTCGTCGTCGCGACCCCGATCGGCAACCTCGAGGACATCACCCTGCGCGCGCTGCGCGTCCTGCGCGAAGTGGACCTGGTCGCCTGCGAGGACACGCGCCGGACGCGCGCGCTCCTCACGCATTTCGACATCCACAAGCGGACCGTGAGCTACTTCGAGCACAACAAGCTCGCGCGTGGGCCGGAGCTGCTGCGCGAGCTGGCCGGCGGCCGCTCGATCGCGCTCGTGACCGACGCGGGCACCCCGGGCATCTCGGACCCCGGCTTCCTGCTCGTCCGCGAGGCGCGCGCGCAGGGGGTCCCGGTGGTGCCGGTGCCTGGGCCGGCGGCGCTCGTGGCGGCCCTGTCCGTCGCCGCCATGCCCGCAGACCGGTTCGTGTTCGACGGCTTCCTGCCGG
>WNFE01011706.1_pt1 | contig 11496 bp, 10 predicted proteins | sample 5400451 | NCBI WGS metagenome assembly WNFE01 (sample SAMN13153344, study PRJNA577476) | soil metagenome | isolation source: 200 cm saprolite under Douglas fir tree site 2 hole 2 | place: USA:California | collected 2015-04-18
CACTCCCCGGGAGGCTGCTTTCCTTTTCGCGCACGTCGCAGACTCCTTAGCTCGCTCCGCCTTCCGCTTCGCTGGTGTGCGCTGCGCCTGGTGTTCTGTCCCAGTCAAGCCAATCCGATATTTGTGTGTCTTTTTAGCGATGCTTCGGTGCACGCCGCGTCAGCCGGTAGCGCACGCTCCAAGCCGGCCCGCTCGGCCTCAACTCCCACCGCACGTGCACTTCCATGAGGGTGAGTTGGAAGGTAAGTTGGAAACCTTGCGCGGCGCTGGGCGCGGCAAATTTGCCGGCCTGAGCTCGTGTTTGACGGCGCGGATTGACATGCAATAATCCATATCTACGCTCGAGGGATTGTGAGCGCTCGTGTGATGAAGCTCCGGGTCGATGATATAACGGCCGAGGCGAAGGAAATCCTCTTCCCCGAACCCGAACAGGAGATCAACCGAACCCTGACTGAAGGTCCGGTGAGGGAGTACCGCGTCGAGGGGCCAATCGCGGTCGCAGTCTCGTACTACCGCGCCGGCGCTGAGGTTTTCCTCACGGGCGAACTGACCGCTCATACGGTGGCGCGCTGCGCACGTTGCCTCGATGAGGTCAGTGCACCGAGCACGCGGCCGTTTCGCTACGTCCTTACGCCCAGGGTGATGGGCGATGGCGCGGGTGATGACGAGCGTGAAGATCTCGAGTATTCGGTATACGATGGCGAAGAGATAGACCTGACGCCGCTTATTCGTGAGCAGATGCTGTTGGCGTTGCCAACCCGGCCTTTATGCAGCGATGATTGCCGGGGGCTCTGCCCACGCTGCGGCGCCAATCGAAACGAGCGCGATTGCGGCTGCCGCGAAGACATGTTCGACCCGCGGCTGTCCGTGCTGAGGTCGCTCAAGCTCTATCGCTCCTGAGCATTCAGCCGATTCAATTATTGGGAAGTAAACGTTATGCAAGCACCCAAGCGCCGTACGTCCAGATCCAAGCGCAACCAGCGCCGCGCGCACGACGCGTTGCGCCCGGTCAATCCGGTCGCCTGCCCGCATTGCGGCGAGCCCACGCTGCCGCATCACGTCTGCCGCCATTGTGGGACCTATCGCGGGCGTGAGCTTGCCCAGGCCGAGGAGTAGGCGCCCGAGGCGTCATCGTGAGAATCGCGCTCGACGCGATGGGGGGCGATTTGGCCCCCAAGGCTGCTATCGAAGGCGCGGTGCTGGCGGCGCGCGACCTTAAGATCGAGATCGTTCTGGTCGGCGATCGGGAGATTATTGTCAAGGAACTTGCCGACTACGATACCAGCGGACTTACCATCAATATTGAACATGCGGCCCAGGTCGTGGCGATGGACGACGCGCCGCTGGAATCCTTGCTGGGCAAGCCCGACTCGTCGATGCACGTCGGGCTCGATTTGGTTAAAAGCGGCGGAGCGGACGGTTTCGTAAGCGCCGGTAATTCGGGCGCGATAATGGCGGCGGCGATGGCCATTCTCGGCACGTTGCCCGGGGTTGACCGTCCCGCGATCGCATCGCTGGTCCCGACCACGGCCGGATTCGCGCTGCTGATTGACGCGGGCGCGAACACCGACGTCAAACCGATCAACCTGATGCAATTCGGCGTGATGGGGAGCGTTTACTGGAACCGCGTTAATGGTGTCGAGCGCCCGCGCGTCGCGATCCTTTCCAATGGTGAGGAAGCATCCAAAGGCACCGACCTCACGCGCGCCGCCGCGGCGGCGCTGGCGCAGATGGCGCCGCAAATCAACTACGTCGGCTATATCGAGGGCCGCGACATCAACCGCGCCGCGGCCGACGTGGTGGTCACCGACGGTTTCACGGGCAACGTCACGCTTAAGACGATGGAGGGTTTTGCCGCCTTTATGCTCGGGAACCTGCGCGAGGTCTTCGTCTCGGGGCTCGTGCGGCGGCTCGCCTTCCTGCTGGTGCGCAGACGGCTCTATGCGATTCGCGGACGGCTCGACCCGGCGGAATACGGCGGCGCGCCGCTGCTGGGCGTCAGCGGAGTCACGATAATCGCACATGGATCTTCCAATGCGCGCGCGATTAGGAACGCGATTCGCGCCGCCGCCAATGAAGCGCTCGTAAATCACGTCAACGTCGATATCGTCAATATGCTGACGAAGGTTCCGTCCGCGATGGTGGCCAAGCCTGCCGCCGGAAAGGGAATCCGCGGACTCTTTGTTCGGATGCGCGACCGCCTCCAGCGCCATCGCGACGCCAACCACGATAGCGCGAGCGAGGAGTGGGGTGAACGGATCAAGAAGGCCGAGGTTGTCCATCCGGACGCGCACAATGGAGAGACAATGGCGGGCGGCGATCACCATGAGAACAGCACGCAAGCCAGGGCTCAGCCGATGGTGAATGGATCCGTTTCCGCCACGCAAGAGGGCAAGGGATCGGAACGCGGCAGCACTGAAGAGTCGACGGCTGAGAAACCTGCCGGAAGGGCCGGCGCCAAAGTCGAACCATCCTGAGCGAGAAAGCACGCGTATAAGATGAAAATTGCTTTTCTGTTCGCCGGCCAGGGAGCGCAGAAGGTTGGAATGGGAAAAGAACTGGCCCGCGAATTCCCTGCCGCCCGCCGCGTCTTTGAGGAAGCCGACGAAGCGCTTCGATTGTCGCTGTCGCGGCTGTGTTTCGAGGGTCCCGAGGAGGAGCTTCGGCTTACGGCGAACACTCAGCCCGCGACGCTGGCGACGTCGATCGCTGCGCTGCGCGCGTTTCAGTCGGAATGCGGCGCTGCTGCTGAACTCGCGGCCGGTCATAGTCTCGGCGAATACAGCGCGTTGGTCGCGGCGGGTGCGATTACGCTCGCCGACGCGTTACGCGCGGTACGTGAACGTGGCCGGCTGATGCAGGAGGCGTGTCCGGCGGGGCAGGGGACGATGGCGGCGATTCTCGGTCTCGAGCTTGCCGCCGTCAAGGCTCTTTGCGAGGAGGTCTCGATCAGCGGCGAAATTGCCGTACCTGCGAATCTCAACGCGCCGGGGCAAATCGTCGTTTCGGGAAATGCCGGGGCGGTCAGGCGCGCACTCGAAATCGCCAAGGCGCGCGGCGGCGGCGCGTCGCTCGAACTCAAAGTGAGTGCACCCTTCCATTGTCCGTTGATGCAACCCGCGCGCGATGGAATGGCTCCGGTGCTGGAAGGTCTCGACGTGCGCCCGCTTAACTTTGGAGTTATCGCCAACGTCACAGCCGAGGTGAATCGCGACCCTGCGCGTGTCAAACCGTTGCTGCTCGAGCAGATAACCGCCCCGGTGCGCTGGGAGGAATCGATGGGAACGCTCGTCCAGGGCGGGATCGAGAGCGCCGTCGAATTCGGCGCGGGACGAGTATTGGCGGGCCTGATGCGGCGGATAAATCGCAACGTCAAGGTGCTGGCCGCCGAAGATGCGGCGTCGCTCAAGACGACGATAGCGGCGCTTTCGCAGTAGCCGGACTATGCGGGACTAAGCGGGACTGTAGCGTCGATGTTCGAATCATGTGTAGGCTTTGGCGGCGAACCGCGCGGCCAACTTGCCTAGACCCCATCAAGTCCCTAAGCTGCGCGTTGAGCCGTTTCGAGCGTATGGGATCGGGGTTGGAATTCCCGAGCGCCGGACCTGACGGCCAAAACGAATAATTCCGCTGGCCGGAGCGCAAGCATAAGATTTGGCGGTCGAGGAAGGACGCCCGGGTCGGCAGGAGGAACGAGACAAGATGGCTGCAGAAGTCGAATCGAAGGTTCGTGAGATAATCAGCGAGCAGCTCGGCGTGTCAGCGGACGAGGTCACGCCCGATGCCTCTTTTATCGAGGACCTTGGTGCCGATTCGCTTGATATCGTCGAACTGGTGATGGCGCTCGAGGAAGAGTACGGCATGGAAATCTCGGACGAGGATGCCGAGAAAATCCGTACCGTCAAGGATGTCATCGGCTATATCGAGGCGCACAAAAGCTGAGCGCTTCGCCTCACCTCCCTGAAACCCTCAAGAATGGGGCGCGCGGGTTTCCGCGGCGCCCTTCGCGTCGCGTGTACGCCGCCGGCTCGATACTTCTCCATGGCGCGATACGTCCCCATGGGATGATCGCGCGCCGCCGAACGCGCTAGACTTCGAGTATGCGATGTCCCTTCTGCCGCCATCGTGGCAACCGCGTGGTCGATTCGCGGATGTCGGGGGATGGCGCGACTATCCGCCGCCGGCGAGTGTGCTCGGCGTGCAAGCGGCGTTTCACCACGTATGAGCGCGTCGAGGAGTCGGCCCCGATGGTGGTCAAGAAGGACAACCGGCGCGAGCCTTTCGACCGCGCCAAGATAATCGCCGGGATCAAGAAGGCATGCGAGAAGCGGCCGGTCTCGATGGAGACGATCGAGGAGATGGCCGACCGAATCGAAACGGCGGTAGCGGAAAGCGGCGGCAAGGAAATCCCGAGTTCGTTTATCGGCAGTGCCGTAATGAACGAACTGCACAGGGTCGACCAGGTCGCGTACGTGCGCTTCGCCTCGGTCTACCGTTCCTTCAAGGACATTTACGAGTTCATGCACGAGCTCGAAGACCTGATCAGGTTGCGCAAGGAGGCGGACCCGTCGCGGCTCAAGGAGAAAAAGAGCGAAACCGCTTCGTGAAGCGGCGTCGTGAGAGAGGCTCCCTCGTCAGGAAGAGGAAATCAAAAGGCAGCGCCTGACGAACACTTCATGCGCGAGTGCCTCGGGCTCGCGCATGACGTCCTGGGGCTGACCTCACCGAATCCCGCCGTCGGATGTGTGATCGTGCGCAAGGGCGTGACCGTCGGCCGCGGCGCAACCGCGGCGGGCGGCCGTCCTCATGCCGAAACGCAGGCGCTGACCAAAGCCGGGGCGCGGGCGCGCGGTGCAACGGCTTACGTCTCGTTCGAGCCGTGCGCGCATTTCGGCCAGACTCCGCCGTGCGCTCGCGCGTTGGCCGAAGCCGGCGTGAGCCGGGTGGTTATCGGATGCCGCGATCCGTATCCTCCCGTGCGCGGGCGCGGTGTCGCAATCCTGAAGAAGGCGGGAATCGAAACGACCGTCGGCGTGCTCGAGGCCGAATGCCGCCGGCTCAACGAAGGCTTCATCACGCGCGTCACACGCGGGCGCCCGTTTGCGATCCTGAAGCTCGCGGTCTCGCTCGACGGGCGTATCGCGGCTTCGAGCGGTGACTCGCGTTGGATAAGTTCCGAGGCGTCGCGCGAGCTGGTCCATCGGTGGCGTCGCGAGGCCGACGCCGTCATGGTCGGCGCCGCGACGGTGATTGCCGACGATCCGCGGCTTACGTGCCGAATCGAGGGCGGACGCGATCCCGTTCGCGTGATTGTCGACGGCCGGCTTCGGTGCCCGCCCGACGCAACGGTTTTTCGACAACGCTCGACCGCGCCGACGATCCTCGTCACGACGCCGGAAAATCGCGATCGCGCGAAAGGCGTCTACGGTCTACAAAGCGAGACTATCATTGCGATCACGGCGCGCGGCGGGCAGGTCGCGCTCGCGGACCTGATGCGGGAGCTGGCGCGGCGGGGATGGTCGAAGGTGCTTATCGAGGGCGGCGCCCATCTGGCCGGTTCGGCGCTCGCGGCCGGAGTGGTTGACCGCGTCGCGTTCTTCGTGGCCCCGCGAATTATCGGGAATGGGCTGCCGGCGGTCGAGGGGCTGCTCGCGCGGACGGTCAAGCAGGGTATTGCGCTGACGAATTTCTCGGCGCGGCGCGTGGGCGACGACTGGCTGCTCGAAGCAGACTTCGCGCGGCGCGGACGGCCACACCGGAGCGGGTGATTCTCCGCGCGCGCAATGGTACTGTCTTATAATAATTAGCCGAATGAAGCCCCGCCACGCCGCCGCGCTCGCGCTTGTGGGCTGGTATCTGCTGATGCCGCCACCCAGTTCTAAATATCCTGGGTCCGTGGTTGATACGACAGCTCCCTTATCGCAGTGGGAAGTCGTACCGTCTTACGATTATTATTTCAAAGAGGACACAAGCCACGGAATGACTGCTGAACAGTGTGAACAGGTGCGGCTAAATGAGCAGGGCTCGGCCAAGTGGCATCCCGCAGACAAGTTGATGGCGCAACAAGCCAATAACGCACGATGCGTCAATCTGCCTGATGATGATCCTCATGCTATACAATCGCGCCTTCCTCCCGCCCCGCCTTCGAACCCATCGTACGCCCCGCTCATAGACCCTGAAAATAGGACACTCCGCCCTTTAAATTAGGACACTCGCGGACAGATTAGGACAGCGCCCTCGCGATCGCTCTACATGCCCGGCGGCTAAGAGCTACTTCGACGATTTGCGGCAGCGGCGCACGACTGAGGCGGCGACGCTTGCGGATCTCACGGGATGGAATCTCGACGAGATTTATCAGAAGGCCGGGTACGACCCGGGCAAGATGCCCAAGCCCTCCGTCTGGTGGAATAATCTGTGGCGATGAAGTGATTCCTGTCCAGATTTTTCGCTAGCAGGCTGTGAAAATCGGCTTCAACGATTTCTCAACACCCCTGATCCGCTGGTCCGCCGCTGTAACGACCGCAGTAGAAGTACAGTCCGGTGCCGTCGTTTTCTCGGCCGGTGAACTGGTATGAGTTGCCGTTGGCGGCGCCGGATACCGTCACATTGCCGAACGGCTAGTAGGTGTACCGGGTCTGGATGGGATGCTGGTGCCCGCGCGGCTGCCGGAACGCTCGGCGATCCTGCCGTTAACGTCGTACCCATAAACCAGTCCTCCTAGTTGGAGCGCCCCCATGCTGTACGTGATTCCGGTTACCCGAGTATCGCTGTCGTAAGTGTAGGCCACCGCCACCCCGTTGGGCAGGGTCAGGCTGGTGCGCCGATTCGCTGCGTCGTAGTTCAGCGCCTCAGAGGAGCTGCCCTGCGTGATTCCCGGACGGAAGTGCTGACGCAGGCGCTGGTTTCGTGTCACGTTTGCTAACCAAATGGTCCGGGCGCGAGTCTGACTCAGGATTTAAAAGGAAATTCCAGTTGAACCCCTGACCCTCAGATCCGTAGTCTTTAACCAAAGGTCGGGAACCCAAGAAACACCATTCCATTAGCGGAAGATTAATAGTACTCATTGATAGCCGGATAATTTACTCACATTAATCGCAACCCCGCCATAATAAATCAAACTGATAATGGAACTGTAATCGTTCGACGGAGACGAGATAGTGACCTCTGAATCAGGCTATCGAACCTACCTTTTCGTGGCACTCGTGGCGGCGGCTTCAATCGGATTCGAACTGCTGCAAACGCGGGTTTTGTCGGCACTCTATTTCGACAACGTAGTTTACATGACGGTCACGATTGCGCTGCTCGGCTACGGCATCTCCGGCGTTATGGCTTCCATATTGGAACGCAGAGTGGAGAACCCGGACCGGATTGCGGTGCTGTGCTCGGCTGGTTTCGCCGTGTCGGTGGTGGTTTGCATTCATATCGCGAGTGCGTTGCCAGGCGCCTTTCCACGAGTCCCAGCCGTCTACAAAATGATCATCTCTTATTTTGTACTGGTCGTGCCCTTCATGTTTGCGGGGGCGGCACTGTCACTGATTTTCATGGGGCACGGCAAGAGTATTTTTGGACTATACTTCGCGGACCTGTGCGCCAGCGCGATCGCGGCAGTTTTATTCAGCGTCCTGCTGTGGCCTTTAGGCGGCTACAATTTTGCCTGGCTCTGCGCCGCGGCCGGAGTGATCGCATTTGCGTTGCGGGCGCCCGGCGTAGGCATCAATCGGCTTGCGGCAATTCCGCTGGTACTGAGTCTCGGGGCAGGGTTTCTATTCCTCGGCAACCGCATCATATGCAACCAACCGGAGCCGTATAAGGGGACCGCATGGTTCTTCAAACCGGACAGCGGCGCGAAATTAGAGGCGACAGCGTGGACGACGATCGCCAAGATCGATATTTTTTCCAATTCCGCGCGTGATTTATGGAGCGGCGCCTATCTCGGGCATCCATGCGATTTTCTTTTCCTTGCTCAGGACAACACTGCGCCGACGATGATCCATGACCACAAGAATCTCGCGTCGTTTGCCGATGACGCGGCGCATCATCGTCCCACCGAAGTCACGACGCTGGCGTATTTTCTAATTCCGCAGCCCGAGAACGTGTTGGTAATCGGAGTCGGCGGCGGCGTGGACGTTGCCGAAGCACGATCGTTCGGCGCACAGGTGATTGACGGAGCCGAGATAAATCCCGCCACGATCGATTTGGTGACCCGGCGCTTCCGCGATTACGCCGAATGGCCGAAGTGGAACAACATACGAATCTATAACGCCGAGGGCCGGCGTTTCGTGCGCGATTCCGGAAAGCGTTATGACGTCATCGTGATGCATGGGGTGGATACCTTTGCCGCTCTGAGTTCCGGGGCGTACGTTCTCTCAGAGAACTATCTCTACACCGTCGAGGCGATCAGAGATTACCTCAACGCGCTCAAGCCGGACGGCGTAATGGCTATTTTTCGATGGTTCTTCCTGCGGCCGAGAGAGAGCATTCGATTAGCGAATCTGTTCGTCGAAGCGGCGCAACATACGGGAGTTGGCCGGCCGGACGAGCGGATCATGGTGATCAATGACGGCCGGTGGGCAGGAACGTTTATAAAACGCCGGCCGTTTACGAAGCAGGAGGTCGATGCGCTCGCCGAGGTGGTTGATCGTGCCCGCTATTCCTGGATCTTCGTGCCCAAGGTGTTGGGCGGCGATCAGAAGGCTTTCGAGCAGGCCGCGTTCAATCGCCAGCGCGATCGGCTGCAAAATGCCCGTGCAGCGTACGCGAGCCTGATTACAGCGAAAACTGCGACCGAACGGGAGACGTTTGTACGGAACTATCCATACAGAATCGATCCGGTCTATGATAATCGCCCTTTTTTCTTTGAATATCACAAGGGAAAAGTCAGTGACTCGCATGAACAGAATTGGGGAGCGGGTGAGAACTCGAGCAGCGTGGATTTGACCGCACTGCGGGGTCCCGTCGTTCATTCCGTGCTGCTTGTCCTGCTGATATCGACGACGGTGGCGTGTCTCGCAGGAATGGGTATACCGCTATTAACCTTCGAGCGTGACGGCGCAAGGGTTGACGGAGCCGTGGGGCTGGCTGGATTCTTCTCCTCACTGGGGCTGGGTTTCATGTTTGTCGAGATCGGATGCATGCAGTGGCTGAATCTGTATCTCGGCCATCCGATGTATTCCTTGATGGTTGTGCTGGCGGGTCTGCTGTTCTTCGCCGGTGTGGGCAGCTTGTTTGCGGGCCGGCTGACCTGGCCGCTAATGGTCAAGTTGCGCTTCGGGATGCTCGGCACAGCGATTCTTATTCCGGTCTGGCTTCTATGCATGAGTTATGCATTACCGGTTTCGGAGCGTTGGGATCTTGGCGCGAGAATTATAGTTGTATTGATTTCGCTGCTTCCGCTCGGTCTCTCGATGGGTATGCCTTTCGCCACCGGATTGCGCTACCTGGCTGATTATCGACCACGTTTCATACCCTGGGCCTGGGGTATCAACGGCCTCACCAGCGTCGCGGCGTCGATACTTGCAATTATTATCGCGATGAGAATTGGGTTCACCGCGGTGCTGCTGTTCGGTTCCGGCGTGTATCTATTGGGATACTTCGCGTTCCGACATCACTTGAGGCTATCGAAAGATTCAGAGGCCATTGAACCGGTGCCTCTGCGGTCAGCCACGGCGGCTTGATTCTCGGAGGTTTTCACAGAGACCCTTATCGCAACTCAGATGTTCTTTGCCGGCAGGGCAGGTGCGTGTTTTCCTCCTGCACCCCCTCCTTTATCCTCCCCATATCAAAAAATGGGGGAGGACTTAGGGGACCGGCGCTCTCAGGACGCGGGCGGGGGTCGGGCACCATCTGCGTTTGCGTGACGATGCCGAGCAAGTGCCCCTGCTCGGACGTCACGCGCGTCTGGTTCAGCCCAAAAGGTCGATTTCGAAATGGACTCTTCGCGCTGTAACTACGGGCTGGTAGGCGCGGCCCGCGCCCTTGTCGAGGCGTATGAGACCAGCTTCCGACAGCTTGTGTAGCGTCCTCAAGAGGTTCTGTTCGGCACGGTGAGCCAGGGCCGCCAGCTCGCTTACCGATTTCGGCTGGCGGTCCGCAATCAGGCGCAATAGCGCGCGGTTCCTCGGCGACAGAAGCTTGGCGCCGGCTTCGAGCGATCGAAATTGAACCTGAGTGGCCCTTTGCCCGGAAGGATCTGCCGATTCGACCCAGATTTTTGGCTCGCGCGGGTCTACCTTGCGTTTGCCTCGTACTACGGCAAGCGTGAACTCCTTGAATTCCTGAAAGCTTCCCGTCTTGAAGGTTCCGGGCTTTCGCATGTGCTTCTTCATAGGACGCCTCGTTCTGTCAGGATTCGCTCGACTTCCCGGAGGAAGTCTTTCAAGCCGGCCTGCCGGGCTGCGATATTCGTAAGCGACGAGCCTGGCCGACCGATATGGATGCCGGTGGTCAAACTCGCTTCGCCGTGCCGCCTTGTGAGCGTTGTCAATTCCATAAATTCTCTTACCTTTTCGGGTCGTGTAGCGTGAGCCTGTATTTGATGCCTGATGGACGGCCTTTCGTAACCGCGCGCACTGCATACTTGACGATGTAGTTCCCGACGAAGTCGAATGCGTCAAGGTCAAGAAGTACTTCCAGTTCGTAATAGCGTTTGGCCTTCATCGCCCGGCCAATGTTGTTTTCCACGCGTATAAAGCATCATATCATGATGTGATGAATTGGAGAAGGTTTTTCTCGCCCGACTATGTGTCATATGTGCTACTGCCCTTACCCTAACCCTCTCCCTGGACAGGCAAGGAGAGGGATCGGAAATGGACACGCAGACGGAATCAAGAATTCACAGACTCACTTTTATTTGCCTCGTCTCGCTCGGCTGCGCACGTTGCGTGCGTTTTTCAATGCCGCGCTCGCGTTGCTCGGATCGTTGAAGGTACTTGCGACGTGCTCGACTTAAGCTTGGGTTGATTCGCGCGCGGCGTGTTTTCAAGCGACGTGCTCCGTTGTCGCACGTCGAGCCCACGCCTCGCCCTTGAGAGAGAAGGGAATTTAAAGCAATTAACTGTCGGTCCCTCACCCGACGCGCGATTTACCGTGTAAATCGCGTGTCGGCCTCTCCCGGCTTGCGGGTGCGTCAAGCCGCACCCGCGGGCGAGGCGATTAAAAGCGGCGCGCCGAGCGCATGGAGCGGGCATGCGGCGCGTATCCTCCGGTAGTGGGCGGTTTTTAGTGAAAACCGCCCGCTACCTAGCGATCGTTCGGCTTTTGCATCCGGCGACTCGGTGATAGGATTCGATTCGGTAAAGCGACGTGGCTACGACATCCTTGGAAGAAGTTTTCAGCCAAATCCGGGCGGGCCGGATGGCCTTAATAGTTTCGGGGGAGGGCGACTATATCGAGGGCGATCTCGTGATGGCGGCTGAGAAAGTGACGCCCGCGCACGTGAATTTTATGGTGCGCAATGCGCGCGGAATCGTATCGGTCGCGATGCCCGGAAAGCGGATG